>ERZ1643251.770-NODE-770-length-41571-cov-9.706234_pt1 | contig 41571 bp, 63 predicted proteins | sample MGYA00579261_ERZ1643251 | MGnify/ENA primary metagenome ERZ1643251 (study PRJEB29033, sample SAMEA4952267) | chicken gut metagenome | biome: Broiler Chicken; feature: Gastrointestinal Tract; material: Caecum | place: Ireland | collected 2018 | study: Broiler... | reverse complement strand
GCGTTTGTCATCGTATTCTCGCTTGTGTGCGGATGGGTTGTAAACATATTCTGATTAGCCGATTGTAAAAATCGAAAAAAACAATAAAGTTCGTACGCATTAAGCCGCTGCTCGGGGAAGGGGACCCGAGTAAAGCGGCGTGCCTCTGTTGCTTGAACAATTATGCATAAATTATGCCTTGGTGTACAGTTATATAATAACATTTATGCCCAATTATTAAAGTTTTCGCGGAGGGGGTCTGGGGGAGGAGCCTTTTTCAAAAGGCGCCTCCCCCAGGGAAAGCGAACAGGTATGCACTTTTGCAACAGTCTGACGGACGCGGTTTTAACCGCGTCCGGATTTTTCTTTCCAGTATTTGAGCTGCGGCAGCTCGTTTTCAAAGAAGCTGCGCGCCTTATCGGCGGGCCAGTTTTCGTTCGACAGATGCCCGACAAGATAGTCGATGAGCTCGCCGAGGTCGTTATACACATATTTGCCGTCGGTATAGCACCACTTGCAGTAGTCCTCGTTGAAGCTGCCGTCCGGCTCGCGGCTGAGCGTACTGTCGTCGAGCGGCATTCCGCAGCACTGGCAGACCAGCTGTCTCGGCGAGCCGAGCAATGTGTTTATCGAAACGTCGTACAGCTTTGACAGCAGCTTCAATGTATCGGTGTTCGGCTGAGTTTCGCCGGTCTCCCAGCGCGACACCGCCTGACGGGTCACATACACGCGCTCGGCGAGCTCGTCCTGCGTGAGCTTCGCGTCGAGGCGCAGCTGCTTTAGTATATCCTTTGTATCCATGGTTATCACCATTCCTTTCATCGTTTTCATGTCAACAGTACAATAAATTTCATGTAAACAGTATACAATAAATCGACGCAAAAAGCAAGCAACCGTCTGTTGCTTTGGTCGGTTGTAGCAGATTCGGACAGCTCGAGGGCTGAACGTCGTGTAATAATATTTACATTGGAAAATCGTTTGTGATATAATATTATTATGATAATTGCGCCTGATGTGTTTTTTTAACACACTGTACCGCGCAAGGGAGCAGAGTGGTATATAGTCTTAAAAATATGCCGGCTTCTCCGCTCTTTTAGCATATTTTGCCAATCGGCTACTGCAAAAGCGCATATTGTGGTCCCGCCGCGATGCGGTCGGCAGCCTCTTTAACGAATATTTCGGCGTCGCAAGCCGTCTTAATTCCGCTGTCTTGACGCGCGGTCTATAGGAATGAAAAAATATAAAATAATTTTAGAAAACCTATTGACAAATAGATTCAGATATGATATAATATTATCCGTCGCAGGGAATAAGGCACTCGCAAGATTCCAAGCGTCAGATGGAAGCTTAGCTCAGCTGGGAGAGCATCTGCCTTACAAGCAGAGGGTCACAGGTTCGAGCCCTGTAGCTTCCACCATCGGTCAATGTGACCGATTCCGGTCAGCTTTGACCGGATATGGCCGGGTAGTTCAGCTGGTTAGAACGCTAGCCTGTCACGCTAGAGGTCGTGGGTTCGAACCCCATCTCGGTCGCCATATGCCTCTGTAGCTCAGTTGGTAGAGCAGGGGACTGAAAATCCCCGTGTCGTTGGTTCGATTCCGACCGGAGGCACCACGCTTCGGCTATTGCCGGAGCAATATGCGGATTTAGCTCATTTGGTAGAGCGCAACCTTGCCAAGGTTGAGGTAGCGGGTTCGATCCCCGTAATCCGCTCCATTTTTTAAGTGACATCCTGTTTTATGACTTCATTCGGCGCCATAGCCAAGCGGTAAGGCAGAGGTCTGCAAAACCTTTATTCCCCGGTCCGATTCCGGGTGGCGCCTCCATTTTCCGCGGATTTAGCTCATTTGGTAGAGCGCAACCTTGCCAAGGTTGAGGTAGCGGGTTCGATCCCCGTAATCCGCTCCATCTATACGTGGTCATTGCCGCCAGGCAATGACCACGCCGTATACGGAAGCTTAGCTCAGCTGGGAGAGCATCTGCCTTACAAGCAGAGGGTCACAGGTTCGAGCCCTGTAGCTTCCACCACTATAAGCACAATTCCTATATTGACGGTTTTGTGCTTTTCTTTTTAGGGGCATTAGCGCAGCTGGGAGCGCGTAACACTGGCAGTGTTGAGGTCACGGGTTCGAATCCCGTATGCTCCACCAAAATGAAAAAGCCGCCCATCAGGCTGATGAGCGGCTTTTTCTTGAATTTATGCGGCTTTTTCACGATTGATTTTATATTATAATTATAAAATCTGAGAGCTGATTTCGCGATTATGCAGTCGTATCTGACACGAATCTGTCACGGAAATGAGTTTCTCCATATGATAGTGAAGCTAGTAATTTTTTAATATACAACTTATTATGTCAAACAAGGAGAAATATGGAAAAGTTACTGTATAAAATTGTTTCTTTAATTTTTCAAATCACAACAATAGTTCTTTTATTTGCTATATGTCTGCATTTTGGTATAATACATATTGATGAAATAAAAATACCAATGGAAACTTTCAAATGCATCTTGAGCAATGATTATTTTATCAATATATCTTGTACAATATTGACTGCTGTGGCTCTTTATATCATTCAAATATTATATTCTAAGCACAAAATTAAAACAGATATTAGATGTTCCGAAATTGCAGATGATTTATATTATGGTATTGAAAAAACTCAAAAATTAATTTGCAAAAGTAAAGAACTTAACACTGAAATTGAAACAATAAAAAATACTTTATTAGATAAAAATATACTACGTAAAGAAATCGCATCGATATATTTGAATTTTTATAAATCAAATAAAACAGATTTTGATAATTGTTTTACGATTTTAACATATTACAACAATCAAATACTCATAGATTCGGTTCAAATTGTCTTTTTTATTAATTTGAATTTTAAATTATTAGATATCATTAACAACATAAAAAATCGCAAGCCAAATTTGATCGATAAATACCCAGAATTAGTTAAGTTGTATAATGTATATGAAGATAATGAAAATGATGAAACATTGATTGAATTAGGAAATAAGATTAATTCTTTCTTGACTGATATTGATTTTATGGGAAAATATTGGTATGAGTTATTAAATTATTTGGGATATAACCCTGAATTCACCAATTTATATATCAAACTTTTCAAAGAAGAACATTCTGAATATATAGTTGAATTACTAAAATCACCCATAGATAAACAATATAAGTTCTTTCGAAAATTATATAGAAAAGCAGTAATAAAACATTCAGTGAATAAAATAAAAAACTTTTTCAAAGAATAATTATTTGTCTTTGTTTATGGTACTTTACATATTAAGGTAACTTTTTTAGTTGTTTTTTCGCTACTATATTGTAATATAAAGCACTGTATTTTTGCTAATTTAATACATGGTATTCTATACCTTATAATTAACTATTTTCCATGCCGTCAACTCGCGAATTCCTTGACCGCGCTCTCGATCATAATGCGGATATCATCATATACATCCTCCACATCAAACTCGATCCCCTTTGACTTGAGGTACTCTGCCACATACTGAAGCTTCTCCTCGCCAAGCTTCTCGCCGTCCACAGACGGAAATAGCTTCTCCGCCGCCATGACGGCAGTGTCGATATACTCCTTGATCCGCTTGCGTTGGGCTTCGGTCAGCTTCGTCTTTAAGTAGGGAATAAGAAAAACAGTTATAACCGCGCTGACCAGCGCGATGACAGCTTCAACTATAGGCGTAATATCAGTATTCATATATAGTCAACCTTTCTGCCGGTATCACCGGCATTTTTATTTTGTTCGGCTTCGCGTTCCTCGCGCCGCGCTTTTTGCTCGGCTTTTATTTCTACAGCCTTGATCAGACCGCTTATCAGACTCTCCGCGCCGATAGCGACGCATATACCGGCGATAAGACTGTCCTGTATCTGCACACCTGCGACGTTTGCCACAAAGACCGCTGCTCCGAACAGTCCGATATATATGTATATCACCGCGAGCAGCAGTTTCATATATCTGATAGGCTTCACACCGCGCCGCCCAGATTCCGCAGCAGCTCCGGGAGATGCGTGATCGCCGCGGCATTATTTCGCCAGTATTCCGGCGTGTCGATGATACCGGCTTGCTGTAGGCTCGTGATAGCGGCTTCGGTCGTAGCTGTAGGCTTGCCCGCTTTCTTGATTCGAGCCGCGCAGGATACAAACAGCTTGTCCAGATACTTGAGCTTCGTGTAGTTCTGCCGCCAGTATAACGGCGTGTTCATCAAACCCCGCGCGCCCAGCTGCATTATCGCGAACTCGGCGTCGGCAATGTAGCCGTGGTTCATATCCACGTTCTCGCTAATGCCGGTGACTCGCCCTTTGTCGGTATACTGCCACGCGATGAGCTTGTCGCCTCCCTGCGTCGGCTTGCTGCCGCCGTAGTGAGCCTGCCAGAGCGGGTAGTCGATTGAGTCAAGGTCGATGTAGCTCTGGATATGGTCGGTGTTCGTGTAGTGCGCCGCGACATACCCATGCTGCTCCATACGGCGGCAGAACGCGTTGATGTTGGCTGTCAGCTGCTCGCGAGAGAGACCGAGCAGCCACCTGTTGTTGTAGTTCTCCGCGTCGCAGAATGCGTACATGACGAGATTTTTGTACGGTTCGAGCTGCTTTGCGAAGTGGTCGGCTTCCTTGACCGCGTTCGCCATCGTGTTGCCGGTGAAGAAGTGATACGCGCCGAAAGGAATCAGGTTTTTGACGCAGGCTTTCGCGTATTCATGGAACTTGCTGTCCGTGAATAGATAGGAGTTACTCGACAGCGCGTGTCCCTGTGTAGCTTTGATGATAACCGCGTCGACGCTCGACTTCACGGCTGACCAGCTTGTGACCGTCTGATAGTGTGATATGTCGATTATTTTCTGCATTTATGTGCTCCTTTACTTTGAGTTCTCATGTCCAGTGATTTCAGTTGGCAGCTCCATCGTACCCTCATATAGACCTGTCGCGACGTCGTTGCCGTTGAGTGTGTGGTATGAATTGTACGCCCGTTTGAGCGATTCCTTTGCGTATATCGGGCAGTATCCGCGCGCGGTATACTTGTCGTGCATACGGATTATCTCGGCGCGCAGCAGGCACTGCACGCCGTCCTCGAGCGCGGAATTGCGGCGGCGCATTGCCTTGATGTAGGTGATAAGTCCGGTGATGATACCGCCGCAGATAAATGGCACCGCCCATGAGATGAGTTTTTCGACAATCATTCGCCTGTGTATACCTCCCACATATCAGGGTACTGCTCCGGCGTATGTGTATTACCGTCTCTTTTAGACCGATACACTGTGTTGTCTTTAGCCCAGTAACCGAGTTCACCGTTTGAAAACGCAAGAGTCGACGTTATAATCTCCGGAATTATACGTATGCCGTCATGGTATGCTACATCTTCCCAAAGATTCGGCGCAACATCAGGCGTAGACTGCGCGTTGTCCCATAGGTCGACCGCTGCTCGCTTTATACAGAGACTGCCGTCGCTATTCTGCCAACAGATACGTGTGCCATACTTGACAAGACTGCCGTCTCCCTTCAGCCGCGGGAACATCTGCGGCGCGAGTGAAGCGTCAGCGTCTGACAGCGATATCGCGGCTTTTTCGATGATCTTTCGGATTTGCATTGCTTTCTCACGTGTCCACATTATTCTGTCACATCCTCTCCCATAATAATAGCGAGAGCTTCGCTGTCGCTGATTTCGTCAGACGGTTCGGGTGGGTTGATAGGTTTGAATCCACCTGTTTCAGGGTCATAATACCATCCATCTGGAGGTGTGGGCTGTATGAAACGTGCGTCTCCCTCTTTAGTATCGTCGTAACCCCAGCCCTCGAATACGAAGTCAGGAGCTTCTATAAAGAGCACATCGGGCGGATACTTGCCAACAGTATCGGCAAGTGTCGGATGTATCGGCGTTGCGTCGTAGTAGCAAAGGTTATCTACAATCTGGAATATTTTCATATGTTATAACTCCTTTATTCAGCGTCGATAAGGTATTGCAAAATACAAACACCGCTTGTTCCCGCGCTGCCGCCTCCGGACGAACCGCTGCCGCCACTTCCATAGTTGGCAGAGCTATAACCACCACCGCCTCCTCCGTATTCATCACTTCCATTTTTGCCGTTTCCACCGTCGTAGCCGCCTCCGCCTCCGCCGCCTTCGATACCATCTCCACCGTTACAAGAAAATCCACCGCCGCCACCGCCACCATCGTTACCGCAGCCGCCTTTTCCAGCATAACCACCACCGCCTGACCCACCGCTATAATAATCATCTGGAGCAGATCCGCCATTGCCGCCATATCCGCCGCCACCACCACCTCCAGAGTGGCTGTAATCATTATTCACTACCGTACCTCCTGTACCTGCCCCACGATATTGATTAGGTACACTATTGTTAGTTAATGTATTAGTCCCATTAGCGCCCGCCCGTCCGCCTGCTCCACCATTACCACCATACTGACCGCCTGAACCGGCGTAACAATCATATCCTGACCCATCGTTACCAGCACCACCGCCACCTCCGCCGTAGGTGCCTCCATTACCGCCATAACTACGTACTGAAGATTTACGGGATTTACCACCGCCGCCTCCGCCCCCATAGGTGCCACCGTTACCGCCGTTGCCTCCTCCATATCCTGTTGATGCGTTTGTTCCACCGCTGCCACCGCCTCCGCCGCCATAAGTGCCGTTTCCACCTTTGTAAACAGCATCGGCAGTGGAACACGCTGCTCCACCACCTGTACCGCCATCTCCCCCTATCCGTCCGCTACTCGCACTTCCGCCGTTTGCACTTAGCAGAGTTCCAAAGGAAGTGATTCCGCCATTTTTTTGTTTTGCACCACCTGCGCCAATGGTAATAGAATACGCATTACCGGCAGTGACATCCAAATCGGAATACGCCATATGACCACCACCGCCTCCGCCGTAGTAGCCCCCGCCACCTCCGCCGAAGAGACGTACGAACACCTTATCAACACCTGCCGGACAAGTCCATGTTCCGGACGCCGTGAATATCTCTGTCACGACTTGCTTGTCTCCGCTGCTGCCACTGCCAATTTGATTGAATATCATTATATTTACCCCCTCAAAGTTAATATATTTGCTGTCAAGTTTGTCGTCGGCGCGCTTTTACAAGTGAATGTCAGTGTTCCTGCCCCTTGTGACGAACAAAAGACACCTGCTTTTCCCCATGCTTCCTGTGACGCGGGAGCAGGAGATACAACAATATCAAGCGTCGCAGCCATACCTGAAACACTGACCGTTTGTAAGTTACCAGACCACCCCGAAGATGTGAGCGTAACTGTGGACGATGTATGCTTACCCTCCGCCCCCAGATTTACCCGCGCCTGCTCCGCTGTATCCGCGCCGGTGCCGCCTTTGTCCACCGGCACTACCGGCAGCCGCGCGGCGTCGAGCGTGCCCGCGTTGATGTCGCTCGCGTTGTGCGTGTGTTTAAGCGGCGCTGATTCGCTCGCTGCATTCTCCTCAATATTTTTCAGCTTTTCATCAAGCGAATCCCAGTTGTCGTTGAAATCATCCGGTCTCGCATATTCATTTGACTTCGGCTTCTTAAAGGCGTAATTGCTCGTTAAATCCGGCATTTATATCTCCCCCTCCGCCACATCATGCCAGGTCTTGTCGGCTATCTCCGCCCATGTGTATCCGGCTATGTCCGCCCATGTGCGGTATACAATTACAATCGTGTACCCGATATGCGCCGGTATTATCTCGTCAATCGCAGCCTTTACATCCTCGAGATACGGCGGCACTCCGATCAGCCCGATAAACGAAATCGTTATCATGTATTGCCCGTATAGCTCGGTGATCTCGACTTCGCCGTTCGAAAACGCCGATATCACCTGCTTTAAGTGTTCGACTGTGCCATTCCCGCCGCCGCGCTTGCGCGCGAGGAGACGCTCGCGACGCCTCTCGATGTCAAGATCGCTGTTCGGTATGCCGTAGATCGTCTCCCAACGCGAGATAAGCTCGTCCGCGGTCGCAATCAGACACTGCTCGCCGACATTTTCGAGTAGACTGTCGACCGCGTCGAGCGTTGCCTCGTCAGTCCCGAGCAGCTGCGCCATAACTCCGCTCGTGCGGTAGTATTTCGGCAGCTTTGTTATCAAATCACGCGGCATTTGTGAATTCCCCCATGACCGGTATCTCGGTCGACTCAAGCTCGATGTTCGCGCTGCCGCCGTTGACCGCCAGGTCGGTGTAGTCCTTGACCCCCTCGACCCCGAGTATGAGCGCGCCGATCCGCGCGTAGGATACCGCGCCGTCGGAAATGCCAAATGTCCGCAGATATCGTGTGATCGCGTCCTTGACCGCCGCCGAGACGAGCGGCTCGTTGTATCCGACCGCAAGCTCGAGCGTCACCGTCACGTCGATTTGCTTCGCCGCAGCCGATACTACTGTCACATCCGCGCCTACCGGTCTTACCGTCTCGATGTAGCCCTCGACCGCCGATATGAGCTCGTCCGACGCGACATCACCGCTCGAGTCGGCAATGACGACCTTGACCGTCCCCGTGCCGTTCCAGAGCGGCAGGCACTTCGCGCTGCCGACGCCGTCGACTGACATCGCCCAGCTCACATAGTCGTTGACATTCCCCGACGTGCCGGGCGTGCGTATCTTGATGTATGCCCGCTCGCGGAGCTCATCGTCGGTCTCGCGGTCATAGCCTCCTGACGTCGGAAGCTTATTGACAACCGATGTGACGCCCGACAACGTGACCGGCAGCTTGGTTATACTCTCCGCCCCGACATTGCCGATGCTGCCTGCCTCGCAGCAGACTATGTCTACAGTTACAGTCCCGTCAGAGCCGATCGTGCAGTCGTTTTTTGTGTAGAACGACACCGACTCGGACGCGACGAGCGCGCCGGCGGATATCACTGTGTTCGCGACGCCTGAAAACGTGACCGCTCCCTCGGCATAACCGGCGGCTTTGCGCTCCATGCCAAACTCGCTGACCACCCAGTCGAGCGCGTCGCCCTCGGCGGTGTCGAGAAATCTGTCGTTGAGTATCTGCGATGCCGTCTCGGAGAGCTGCTCGATCTCCGGCGCGAGTGCCGCGAGTGCGTCGTAAAATATGCTGCCCTCGGACTTGTCGTATATGTCGGGGATCCGCGCCAGCATCGCTTCTAAAATGCTATCCATATGCCCTCCTCCCTGATATCGCCGAAGCTCGTCTCGACCGAAAAGCTCGTCTTGACACCTCGCCTTTCAAACTCGAAGCTGATATCATATATCCGCTTGACATCGGCGGTGAGCCGCGGTATCCGCTCGGACAGCTCGCGCGACAATGCCAGTGATATCAGCTCGCGGTCTCTGACTGTGTATATCCAGCTGTGATATTTCATGCCGTATTCACTATAGATCGGATACTTGTCAAATTCGGTCCGCAGCAGCTTGTCGATCTTGTTCGCGACAAGCTCACGGTCGGATATCTTCGTCACCTTGCCGTCGATAAGCTCAAAATCGCCCTTGTTAAAATCAAACTTGAAGCTCGTCACGCCCTCGCCGCCTTTCCGACACAGTAGAAATATTGATTGTCCTGCGACGCTATGACTATCACCTCGTCGCCAACCTCGAAACTCATGCCTGCCGTGTAATATAACCGCGGATACCTCGCTAAAAATAGCTCGCCGACGCTTACTACAAGCGGATCGACGCCGACGACCCGTCCGGTAGTGACTCCGATCTGCTTCGGCGCATCTCGCAGTCGCGCGGCGAGACGCTCAATTGCGTACAATAGTAATCACCCCTGTCTCAATTTGTCGATTATCGCCTGAGCCGCCACCGAACTGTCAGCTTCAAGCGGCAGACCTTGATATGTCCCCGGGTCGTTTGGAATGCCGAGATACTCGGCGGCGTTGATACGCTCGTTTCCACGCCGCACCTCAAAATGCAGGTGTGGTCCGGTCGACTGACCGGTCGACCCTTGGATTCCGATCAGAGCTCCGCGCTTTACCTCCTGCCCGACACTCACGGCGCGCGACGCGAGGTGACAATAGTATATCGTCGCGCCGTCGTCGCCGAGGACAGCTACATAGTTGCCCCATTGCCAGGTCGCGTCGTTCTTATCGGTCACAATGCGCGACTGCACGACCCGCCCCGAGCGGAGCGAGACAATCTGACTCGCGTCGCCGGAATCGGTCGCAATACCGACTAAATCGACCCCGCCGTGAAAGCTGTTCTTCTGACCGGTGACCGGATGCGTGCGATATCCGTAACGACTCGTCAGCCTGCACAGCCGCGACTTGTACGGCAGATAACAGTGCAGAGCCGCCGTCTTGACCTCGCCGCGCGACGCCGACAGCTCGTCGAGCTCCTCGGGTTTCGCCTCTGAGACGATCGGATTGAAGCTGACCGGCTTTACATACTCGCGCAGTGACAGCGTCGTCAGGAATTCGTCACCGAGCTTGTGCGAGACCGAATTTATCACATACTCTCCTGACAGCCCCGACACCGGCTCGTCCACCCGAATGCGACGCCCGACCGCGGTCAGAGCCCAGTCGCCCTTGACCGTAATACTGCCCTCGCCGACTATCCTCGACAGTGACGCGAGCCGATTCTGCGCCGACGCGACGGCTGCCGACGCGTCCTGCGATACAGTGACATACTCGGCGAGCAGCCCGTATTTGTTGATGCTTTTGTTGTCCGACGCCGTCTCGGTGATGTTGTAGCCCGAGCCGTCCGACACAATCAGCGACACGCGATTCTTCACGCCCTCGAGCGAGACCGAATATGACGGCGAGATAATCGCGGTCAGTTCTGCATCGCAGGTCAGCTCGCCGACCTCGTATACCTCGACCGAGTTGAAGCTGTCCGAAACGATGTAGTATTCGCCGCCGTAGACGTCGGTTTGAGCCGTGATAAGCTCCTTCGCGATCTGTGCCGGAGTCTCGGCGTAGCAGACACTGTCTATTGTCGCCGCCATGTCCGGACAGTGGTGATTGAAAATGCCGCACTGCTTCCAGAGCTCGGCGAGCGCCTCGGAGACGGTCATATTAGAAAACTGTATCGTGCGCTTTGATTTGTTGAGATAATAGCAGCTGTCATACGCGCGAAGTGTCAGCTTCTGCTCGGTTGTCGTCACCTCGGTCACCATGCCGACAAAATAGCTCTTCCAGTCCTCGTATACCTTGACCGTGTCGCCGATGGCGACTTCGACATTGCCGCCGATATCCGAGCGGTAAAAGCTTGCGTCGACCCTAGCGCCGAGCTGTGACAGCGACTTCTGATAGCTGACCTCGAGCGGGTAGTACTGCGTTCCTCCGATAACAAAATTAAGCATCGCGTTTTTCCTTGAAATTCATACTGTAATAAATGTCCTCGCCCTGCCGCATCGAATACTCGAAGCTCTCAAGTATCATTGTCTTGTCAAAGCCAAGACCGACTATTATCAGCCGGCAGGGGATCCGCGCTTCACGGAAACGTTCGAGCGTCTTTATATAGTCGGTCGCCGCCCTATGACCGTCAACCGCGAAGGGGCGGGCGTTCGCCGGAAAAAAAGACGAGAAGCTGACCTCGCAGAGCCGGTTGTAACCTATAAGTGAGATAATACCACTATTCGCCGTCTCGTATTCGCGCATATTTGTGCCCTCGGTCACGGTTATCTCGGACGGCGTGACCGGCAATAGCAGCGACGCCGTCATATCCTCGCTGTTAATGTAGATTTTCACCATGCGTTGTCCACCGCCTCCACGATTTTTCGCGCGACCACCTCGGCTATCTCCTCATCCGATTTCTCCGCGCCGGTCACATTGACGCTGATATTGAATGTGTTCGCACCCGACATCGACCGCGTCCGCTCGGCAGTCGTCACGCTCGAGCCGCGCGGCAGATTTACAAGCTCGGGTCCGCGCTCACCGACAAGCGCGACACCGCCGGTGTGGTATTGCGTGCCGTTCGCGTGGGCGGATAAATTCTCTTGGTATTTCGTGATGCCGAGTAAATTCGACAACGCCGACGTCACCTCATAAAATACGCGTGGTGCACTCGTCACAATCTGCGTCAGGAGATTGTCGCTTACAACTGCCTCCTGCAGCCTCTGCGACTGCTCGATCTGCTGGTCGGAGAGCAATGGATTTCCTTTTGTAAAGGTCTGAACCCGTTTCTCCTCGGCGTCGGTCGCGCCATCAATCGACGTCGCGAGTGAGTTGTAACCCATAACAAGCGCCGCGATGCCCGCGACCGCGAGCATCCAGGGCGACATCATCAGCGTACCGTTTAATAGCATTGTGACCGTCCGCACCGCGGTTGTGACTGCACGCAGCGCGGTCATAGCCTTGTTGATTCCCCAGACAGTCGCGCCGATAGTCATGAGTGTTCCGACAAGCTCACGGTATTTCCACAGAGTTGAAAACAAGCTCTCACCCACGTTCCATGCGCGTTCGAGAAATGAACCGAGTCTTTCTGCGTATTCGTCGATTTTCCCCGACTCCTGCATCTCGACGAGCTTCGCCGAGAACTCCTGCGCCTTGGTGTTCAGCCGGTCGAGCACACTGCCGACTCTGATCTCGCCGTCAGTTCCCATGCCGACGAGCTGTGCGAGCGCCGACTTCGTGAGTCCGGTTATCGTCGACCACGAACCGCGCACCGTCGTAGCGAGCCGCTGCATACCGCCTCCGAAACGCTCGTCAAGAAAGGCTTTCAGCGCAGCCTGCGAATCCTCGAGCGACGCGGTCGACAGCCGATTCGTGCGGACAAACTCCTCGAACGCCGTCCGCGACACGTTGATACTGTCGAAAAATTCGCCGGTCTCTCCGGTCGCGAACGCCTTGATGAACTGTGTCTGAATGTCGGCAATCTCTCGGTTGACGCCCGCCGCGGTGTCGCCGAGCGTTGTAAGATAGGTCTCGGTGTTAAGCGACGCCATCTCGAGCGCCGCCGCCGCGCTCGCCATTGTACCGCCCTCGAACGGCGTCGTGTTGGCGAGCTTTATCACGTAGGACATCACTTCGGCGGCGCGCTCGGTGTCCTTGGTCGCCGTTTCGAGCTGCGAGCGGTAGCCCTGCAAATCGAACGCCTCGGAAAATCCAACGCCGATACCCGCGACCGCGAGTCCGGCTCCGGCTTTCAGCGCCGCCTGGATAAACGAGTCGGCGCGCCGCTGCATATTATTAAGCGCGGTCATCGCCTCGGTCGCCGCGGCGCGCTCTTTTTTGGATAGATTGTCCCAGTTTTTCCCGACCGAAACGAGCTTCGGCGACATACGGTCGGTGAGCGACAGTATCGCCGAGATAACAGTGCTTGCCATATGTCACACCTCCCTTTTCTGCTCATCAAGATAAATATCGCGCGCCGCCGATAAAAACATCAGCTGCTCCACGCTCAGGTTAGCGAGCTCCGACAGAGGATACCCCCGGAGCGCCCAGAACGCGTAGAGATTCAGCTCGCCGTCGCGCAATATCAGTTTTTTAGGTCGCTCTCGAGCGCCGAGAAGCTCTCGGCAAGCCTGTCGCCGATTTCCATGACCTCAAGCGGCATGAAGAGCTTGTCGACCGCGTCGTAAGGGTCTATCACTTCGAGCTCAGAGTGCAGATTTACATCATGCAGCAGCGGACAGCAGTCGTAGACCAGCTGCCTGTACGCCGGATAGGCTTTCTCGATAAAATTTCCGCCCGCCGAGCCGCGTATCGCGCCGATAAAGTCGAGCTGCTGGTCGCGGGTCGGCATTGTAAAGGTCATAGCCTTGCCGAGCGACGCAATGTTTATCTCGATTGGTTTCGCCGCCGCCTCGTCACGGCGCAATTTAAGTCTGATAAGGTCGTCAATTAAAGCGTGTTCCATTTTGCCCCCTCATATAGTTTCCAGCACGTCGTAATCCGACGCCTGCACGGGTATCTCCTCGTCTATCAGCTTCGCCGCCTCGAAGTTCGCGAGCGTCAGCGTCGTCAGCACCGCGCCCGAAATTGCCGTGCGCTCGACCTTGCCGGTAGACTTGTCTGTCAGCTTGGCGATTATTTTCAGCGTCGGTATGTCTCCGGTCTTGTATGCCGTCGCGTACTTTTTCAGAACAAGCGAGTCAATTTTCGCGAGCGTCACACTGCCGGTCACGCTGTACCCGACATAGTTCGGAAATGTCCGATAGTCGCCGCAGACCTGCAGGTCCTCAAAATTGCCCTCGACCTTGAGGTCGGCTTTTTTCAGATTCGCGAGTTTCTCGCCGTCAAACCAGACCTCGCCGGTCGTGCCGGACAGCGCTTTGTTGGTAAGCAATTCAGCCATTATAGCCACTCCTTATTAGTTGTTAGTTGTTAGGCGTTAGTTATTAGTTGAGTTAGAATAGTAAGGGAAGAATCATTCTCCTGTCACTTGTAACTTCATGATTCAATAACGTCTACAGTAATAATCAGCCACGTACGCACCCTACTAACAACTAATTGCTAATATCTAACAACTTCCTATTGCATATTGATTTCAAAGGTCAGATGCTCCATCGAGCCGAGTATCTTTATGTCAGCCGCTAAAAATACCGTTCGTTTGAACGGCGTGTGTATGACCTGCTCGTCCGACCACTCGACCGCCTCCGCTGTTCCGCTGCCGACCCACGCGGCGCGCTGCGCGGCGACGTCGACTGTGACCGTGTTGACAAAATCGGGGTCGAGAATGTTGTCCTGTGCCAGCTGCCGCAGATACTCACGGATAGCCGAGATGAACAGCATCTGATTGTCGCAGGATTTCTTATACTTCCCGACATAGTTGTCGCGGAATTCGGCGCGGATATCGTCGGCGATAAGGTCCATCGCCTCGACCGTCTCGATATACTTCATGTCCTCGGTTGCACTCGAACCGTTCGTAGTCGTCAGCGAGTTCACGCCGACGCCCACATATACGCCGTCCCAGTCACAAAGCAGAATGAACTTGCCCGCGCCGACCTCGCCGTCGGGGTCCTCAATCGCCGACGCCGAAACAAGATTGCCGCAGCGCGCGTAGGTCACACCCGACTACACATTCGAACCCGCGAGCAGTCCGAGCAGACTCGGAAGATAATTTTCGCCGTCGACCTCGCCGCGCTCGTCGGCGAAGGTCACCGTCTCATTGACAAAATCGACCACATGCTTTTTGTCGGGCGCGGTCGTGATGCCGTGGACAATGACCTTGAAGGTTCTCGCCTGTCCCTCCCAGGTGCCGGCCTGAGCGACAAGCGCGGTGAAGTCCTCGGACGTGCCGCCGGCAATGGTCACCCAGCCGGTCGAGATGTTAGCCTCGATAATCTTTACCGCGTCGGCTACCGTTCCGGACGAGCCTATCCGCACAACGCACAACGTATATGGCTGCTTTAAGGCGTATACATCACAGATGTACTTGTAGTTATCAGCCGTAAAGTCAGCAGGCGAAACGTCGGCGAGTGTCCTGTAGCTGTAAAAATCGGGAGTCGTCTTGGTCGCGTCGCGCACTATCAGCACCGCGATACCGCGCTCCGACCGCTCAATAAGCGACGTCGCGCGCTGAACAAAAGATATATCAATGCTCGGAAGTGTAACCGCCATTGTGTAGATCCTCCTGTATAAATAGTGTTTCCATGTCCTCATCATTTCCGACCGACTCGGTCTCGGGTATCTCGGCTGTCTCGGCGAGTTCGAAGTCTATCGCCATCAGCGCCGAATCCGAGTTGATTTCCGAGTCAAAGCTGTCGGTGTAGTTGAGCAGTACCGCCCACAGCTTGTCGTATACCGCGAGACATTCGGATTTTGGCCGCGCCTTGTCCTCGGCGAAGTATATAAGCTCGACCGGATAGACCCGTTCGGCGAGTCCCGACGCGACTCGTGAGGTTTTAATTTCGTCGAGTATCAGCTTGAATGACGGCCGCTCAATCGTCTCGAGCTTCTCCTGTGCGGTGAAAGGTATCGCCGGAAAGACCTTTTTGACCGCCGCGATCACCGCCGCGTTTATAGCTTCAATTGAGGTCATAATAGTTGTTAGTTGTTAGGTGTTAGTTATTAGTTGAGTTACAAATGCAAGGAAATAATGTATTAAGTCCTGATTGCTAACTACCGCCTTAACATTTCCTCCGCGAATTTAATGCAATCATTGTTGAATACCGGCGTGAATACCTTTTCGACTCCGCGGTATACATAATAGTGCTTCGATCTGGGTCGCGATCCGCGACCCAGTCCGCTCGCCGGAGCGTTCTTGTAGCCGTTTTTCTTTTTGTAGCCGCGCGCCACCACTCGTCCAGATTCGACGAACCAGCCGTGCCTTGACGCGTTGTATACCCGCTTCGACAGCGCGCCGCTGATATTGCGGCGATAGGTCTTGCCGACCTTGAAGCTCTTGTGATACTTCAGATGCCGCCTGCCACCGCCGGTATTTTCCGGGATACGCGATACCGGAACGTCTCTTGACGCCGAAATCAGCTGCCGTCTGAGCTTCTGCGTCTCACGGCTCAGAAAACGCCTTGACTCGCGCGGAAATTCGCTCTCGGCGAGCCGCATCAGCTTGTCGCGGTACTCTGCAATCGTGATATCGCTCATAATAGTTGTTAGTTGTTAGGTATTAGTTATTAGTTCAGTTAGAAAAGTAAGGAAAGAACCTGTTTTCTGCCATCAGTTACTTCAAAAAACAATAACGTTTTCAGAAGCTATCAGCCACACACAGACCCTACTAATAGCTAATTGCTAATAACTAATGACTACTTATTCACTTCCTCTCGGCAGTAGGCGACAACGCGGTCGGGTTCGTTGTAGTGCGGCATAATATATTCGATTTCGAGCCGCTGCCCTCGATAGACAATGACATTTTCCGCCGACAGATACTTCTCGGCAGAGCGCCGGAATATGACCTCGTGCGTTATCGACTCATACCTCGACGCCGCGGCAGTCAGCTCCTCGACCTTGCCGTTTTTCGGCACTATGTCACACCATAACTCGGCGATGAGCTCCTCGCGGTCGTCGACCTCGTAGAGCTCGTTTTCGGCTGACACCTTGCCGTATACCTTGACTTTGTTGCAAAGCCGGCTTGATAAACTGTTCATATCAGATTCACCCGGTGCATATCGAGCACCGACTGCACAAATGGATTCAGTCGGTCGCTATCCACATGATAGGAGCGCGTGTCGTACATATCCGCTACCAGAGCCATAAGCACCGGCGCGAATTCGTCGTGCTGTTCGATATATTCATCGTCCTGTCCGGTGTAGCTCTTGATAAATGACACCGCCGCCGAGCGCATCACATCTACAAGCTCAGCGGCGGAGGTATCAGCGATATCCTCGCGAAGATATATCAGCAGCTCATTTGTCGTGATCTGCGATACTGTCATTATTATGACCACTCCTTTCCATAAATTTGAAAAACTTGTTTTTCAAATTTATGCACCCATAGTCAGTTTCGCGAGCTTCTGCTCGTCGGTGACCTTTGAGTCAAACTCGAACCAGGTGACAACGCCGATCGCGTGCTGGGTCGCGTACTTCTCGCGAAGCACCTCGACCGAGATATTTTCGCGTACATTTACCGAGAGTCCGGAGTAGTCGCCGTAGAGTATCGGAGTCGCGGCCGAGCCGATTTCGGGCATACTGTCGGAGAGGTAGACCGGCTTGCCGAGCAGACGATAGGGGAACTGACCCGAAAAATCGTCGGTAAGCAGGTAGCGGTTGTTGCCGTCTTTGAGCTTTTTGATTGCCGTGAAGGTAGATGGAGCCATCGTCCAGCAGGCGTTCTGCTGATAAGCCTGCTTGACCGCAGCCTGAAGCTCTATAAGCTCGTCTGCGGTCACAGCTGAACCCGACGCCGCGGTGATGCCATTAGTTGTCGCGAGCGCACCCTCGGCCGCGCTCGAACCGGTTCCGGCGAGACACTCATGCTCGATAAAGCGAGAAACCTCGTCCGCGATCTGAGTTACAATAAAGTTAGTGGTCGAAAAAGCCGCGTTGTTTTCGACGCTGCGTCCGATCAGGACGAGCGCGCCGACCAGATAACCGGAGAGGTCGATCGAAGTGAACGCACCCGAGTCGGCGGTAAGCTCGTTGAACTCGGTAGCGTAGCCGACCGTGATGTCGTGAGTCGAATTTGCCTTGCTCCACTTCGGGATTTTCAGATTGCCCTTGACGTTGTAGCGGGTAGCTCCGGCGAAAATCGGGCATCTGTCGTATACGGCTTTGATTATGCGATTGGCGATCGTGGTCGGGATAATAGCCGAGTTGTTGCCCATCGAGAGGTTCTGCTCACCGGCGCGAAGCTCATGCGAGCGTCCGAGAATAAAACCACAGAACGCGCGCTCTTCTGCCTGCTCGTCCTTTTCGGTCGGGCGGCGTTCTGCCGCTTCGCCCTTTTCAGCGGCGCGGCGCTCTGCCTCATCGATCTCGGCGATTGTGGTCGACAGTCTCGACACCTCGTCCTTTTTCTCGTTGTATACCTTCTCCTCGTCGGAACTCAAAGCGCGGGTTTCGGTCGCCGCGGCTTCGAGCAGCTGCTCCATCTCGTCAAGCAGGGAATTCTTCTTTTCGATAAGTGCTTTCTTGTTCATCTGTGCATCTCCTTGAATATTATAAATTTTTTACGCTCTATATCGAGCTGATTTAAGGGATTAGATTCGGGCGTCGGCGGCTCGGAGCTTGACGGTTCGGGTTTCATCGATTCAGACGGCTTGCCGGTCTCGCCCGGGTTATCGTCAAACACTCCTCGCAGCTCGAATAACTCCTCGCTCTCTCCCCTGACCTCGACGCTCGTTCCGGCGTAGCAGGGGAGCATATCTCTGTCGATCAGCGATACCTCGTAGAGGTCGATGTCAGTCAGCGTCCGGCGCGGGTAAGGCTGTGCGCCGTCCTCCCACATCTCGCCGCCCGAGCGGACGTTGAAGCCGAACGACCAGCCGCGAAGCTCGCCGCGGCGGGCAAGCTCGCTGATAGTCGGGTCGCGGATATCGGCGACTATATGCAGCCCGATGTTGTCCTCGTGTAGCTCGGTCGCGGCGGTCAGCGCACGCTTGTGATTGTGCAATAGGCGCGGAGCGTGACTCTTGCAGGCATTGGCAAAAGTCCCGGGCGCGACCTGCTCGACAAATAGACCGCGCGGCGACGGTATCGGTCGGCTGTCGCGTCCGACCGCGTTGACATAACCCTCGATATGTACGCTGTCGTCGCTGCGTATTTCGATTTTGATATGATCATCTCCTTTGTAAATATTTATTGTTTACCATTGACAAAATCAAATACGTACAGTATAATGTACATGAGGTGATATCAATGACAAACACCAATATAACCAATTTCCGCAAAAATCTGTTTGATTACATGAATCAGGCAATCAATTTCGGCGAGGTCATAAACGTAAGTTCAAAAAGCGGCAACGCCGTTGTTATGAGCGAGGAAGATTATAAAAGCCTGATGGCGACGGTCGAGCTGCTTTCGATTCCGGGAATGAAAGAAAAGCTGCTCGAAGGTAAGAACACTCCGATATCAGAGTGCATTCCGGAAGACGAGGTCAAGTGGTAATTGTATAAAATCGTTTATACAAAAGCGGCCATCAAGGATATAGAGAAACTGAAAGCCACTCACCTTGACAAAAAGGCTCAGCTTTTACTGGACATACTGCGTGAAAATCCATACAAAACGCCGCCGAGCTGTGAAAAGCTCATCGGAGATCTTGAAGGTCTTTTTTCACGCAGGATCAATATCCAGCACCGCCTTGTTTACAAGGTAGACGACAGCACAATGACTGTAACGATAATCAGCCTGTGGAGTCATTACGTTTAATATGCCAAAACAAAACAGCACCGGTAGTAGCCAGTGCTGTTTTTATTAAGTTTTGTTTGGCTTGCCGTTATTTTGGGCATATTCATCAAAAGTCTGCCTGTATTCTTTGTTCTCCTGCGTTAAATGCTGTATCTTTTGATTTAATTCCTCTATCAATTGACATTGAATCTCATACGTGCTAAGCGGTCTTTGATAAGCTTTGGCTTTTTCATAATGCTCGCTGTCGGATGTGTTATGATGCGGATCAAGCCAAACAACATAGAAAATATTTTCGTATTTAACCCCGACGATACGCCCGCTCGATTTGTCTAATCGCAGCTGCCAATATTCCAATTGGTCGGAGCTTTCCGGACGTTTCATGTTTACATTTTTCCAGTCGATCGGATGTAAATCAAATTTCGAGCCTTTAAGCTCGCTTATTTTTTTACCGCTGATTTCTTTCAAACCGTCAAGCAGGTCAATGAACCAATTTGCCCCAACAGTTCCATCGCTCGATACGCCGCCAAGATTAAACAGCTTATGCTCTCGGTCAAAGCTTGTGAATGAGAAAGCCAACATATTATCAGTAATGGCTTGACCATTGAACGGAAGCTTTATATTTTCTCGCGGCGCAGCCTCGGGTCTTGGAATATTCAGCTTATTCGCCTTGCGATTGCTTGTAAAGTTCGCCATAGTATGACCTCATCGCATCGCAGGCTATTACATTGTGGCAGACGTCAAGCGGCTTTAAGTCTCCGCGCGCGTCCTTCCACGGTGCTTCACGATGAGTTATAGCTTCAAGCTGATCTCCGTCAAAATCGCCGTAGGTATTATAGACCGCATTCAAAACGTCAAGTACTTTTTCATCAAAAATGCTTTCATCAAAATTTTGTTTCGGAATTAAATTCCATTTATATTCGGCATAAATAGGGTAGAGACTCGGAATTACCGGACCATGTACCCAAGCTTCAATATCATCTTTATAGAGTGGAGAACCATCATAAAGAGTACAATACCACGCCTGGGCATAATAGCATAGCTTTTGCAGCTTTTTGTGTGTCATTGACTGCTTTGAAAGAAACCATTTTGCTATGTCGCGGACATTTTCCATATTGACAACCCCTCCTTCAGTGTAGTATATGCAGTATTCCCACAAAATAATTATACCACATTTTGTGATTGCTTGTCAATGAATAAATCCGAAAATAGCAATTTTAATCCGTGATTTCGATGTTAAATTCAATATTTCGTAATTTGTTCTGAATTGAGAGTGATATTTAATAAAACCACTCCATTCGGAACGGTTAATATTCGATTATATCGATATCTATGAGTAAGCCTTATTATCTAAATCAAGGCAGCACTATCACAGGAGTTCTTCAAGAACAATATCAAGTCCGAATCTCTTAAGATCAATTTCGCGAATAACAAGTTCATTTCGGATAGTGTCAAGAATTTCATAATATGCCAGCTTCTTACCGTCCAAAAAGGCGGAGTTATCGTTTTTGCTTTCTTCAACGGCATCTTCAGCGTTTTTAATCACCCTTGAAATTATGAATTCAAGCTCTGATTCTGTCAAACTATTACTCATTATAATCACCACGCTTCTTTAATTCATTGATTCTGTTATCAATAGATTCTTTAAAATTCGAAATTTCTTTGATCCAATGCCTAATCAATCCAGCTTTTTTCATATCGCTAAAATTATCTCAATCTGGACAATGAGTTTTAGGGTTCTGAATGTATTCCTCATGCTCAGCAATGCGTTTTTAAAATTCGATATACCTTGTTCCAAAGAACGAGACTTCTGATTTTGAAGATCCTTTTCCGAAAAAAACTGTAAAGAAAGCCGTGACTTGCTACTGCTTTTAATTATACCACTATTTCCGCCATTGTCAACCCCATCGGCGCCGTCTTTCGGCTTCGAGCCGTTCATTTTGCTGTCCTTGCCCTGTATGTACCTGTCGTTGGCTCGCAGCCAATCGGCTCGGTTTTCGTCTGGTGGCGGCTCTGACTGCTCCTGCTGCCCCACGCCCGCCGCGAGCGAGTCGAGCGACACAGTCGCGTTCGTGTTCGGCGTGTATACCGTCTTGGTGTCGGGGTCGAACAGTACATCATTGAGTCCGAGCTTGAGAAAGTTAAACCCAAGCGGCGGCAGGTCCTCGGCGTAGCGCACCTCGTCAAGCTGCATGAAGTTCGATTGCAGCGCGATCTGATAGGCGCGGTATCGCTTTTCGATGTCTCCGCGGAGCAGCTCCTTCTGGTCAAAGGCGAAGTAATGGTCGTGCTTCTCGTCCTCGAGTAACAGCGTCCGGTTGAGCGTCGCCTCAAAGTCGGCGATAATCGGCAGCACCGCGTTCTGCACCGCGTGTGAGATTTCCTCGTCGGTCGCGCTGCCCATCAGCACGGCGGCGGAGAGTCCGAACAATTTGTAAATAGCCTCGTTGTTTGAAGTCTTGTTTTGACTGAATTGCAGCTCTACCGGAGACGCTGACAGTTCCTTTAAGGTCGTGCCTGAGTTGATCGCGACAAACGCGTCGCCGTCCGACTCATACCAGCGGCGGATCGACTCCTTGTAGTCGGCAAACGCCTTGTCGGACAACAGCTTGTCAGACTGAAATATCGTCTTGCGGCAGCCGCCGGTGCGCAGCAGCTTGCGCTCGTAGGTCATCATCGAGTAGGCAGACGCGACGATCTCGGGACTCTCGCGTATCACCGAGACGCCGTCCGCGCCGTCGCGCGTGTGCCGGAGAATGCGGAGCAGCGAATATTCAGAAACTTCGCGCCCACCGATATAATAAACTACGACTCGCCGCAGCGGGTCCGCGCTGACATAGTAGGTCACATCGTCGCTCTTGACATATCGCAGCCCGACGACCTGATTGCGCGACCGCTCGATGTAGGCAAAGCCCTGACCATATAAGAGATAGTCGCGTATCATCGCCGAGCGCATCTCGCGCGCGGTCATCGTGTCGCCGGGCGTCGCGTCGTTGAGGTATCGGACGCGCACATCGCCCTCGACCTCCTCGGTTTTACCGTCGCGCTCGCGATAGAGCTTGACCGGCAGCGACGCGGCGCGGTCGCAGATCCAGTTGACGCAGGCGGCAAAAGCCGGCACATTCATCGCTTCGCTGACGCCAACCGTACCGGACAGCGACGAGAATATTGCCTCTGTCCCGACCGGCTCGGCACGCCGAAATATCTGCTTGATTGAATCTATTAATCCCATCGCGTATCATCTCCTCATCTCGGCGGATTCTGTGTCGACCGGTAGTGTATCATCGCCGCGACGCAGGTCGCGCCGCACCGCGTTGATAATCGCTTCGGCTTCGCGCAGCTGCTTCTGCACTTGCTTGAGGTTTTTGAGCGCGTCGATCATCGTATCGACTATTCGCTCATCATTGTCATTACTATTTACCATCGTCCGCCCCATTCCTCACCGTCGCCGAGCAGCTCGTTCTGCTCGACAAGATATACCGCGTTGATAGCAGCCGCGACCATGTCAATCTTTCCCGAGCTGCGCTTTTTGTTCAGATACATATTCATGTTCGTGTCGTAGCTGCACCTCGCGTTCTGCACATTGATTTCGAATAGCTTGTTTTTCTGATACTCAATCTTTCCGGATAAGAACAGCTCTTTCAAGCGTTTGGTCGGCGAGTGCAAGACGCTTGAATGCTGCCTTATTTCGACCGTCTGATAACCGTCCGCCTCCCACTTCTGCGCGGATGAAAGGCAATTGTACCGGTCGTAACCGATCGCCATGACCTTGCAGCCGAAGCGTTCGGCGATACTTGTCACATAATCCTCAACCGCCGCGTAGTCTATTACCAGCTCGCCGCAGGCTATACACCAGCCCGACTGTATAAATTCATAATAAGGGATATTCTCGGCTGCGGTCTTTTCGTCCACACGTGCCGCGGGAATAAAGCCCATTGAATGTAAAATCAACACCTCGCGCTCCGAATCATACGCCACGACAGCGACCGCCGTGTTGTCGTTTGTCATCGACAGGTCTACGCCGACATATACGTTCAATCCGGTGAAATCGACCTTGTCTCGGGAGCACTTCCGAATGACACCAATATCAATGTAGCTCTCGGTTCCCACGCCCTGATAGATTATGTTGCAGTGCTTTGTGACAAAATTCTCGCGCGCCGACGGCAGAGTGATCGCGAACTGCCGCTTTCGCTTCAAATCGTCCATTATTTCGGGTATTTCAAGCGCGGCGGGATTCGCCTGCTCTAAAATTCCGTCGTCTGTCATCCAGTCGCGCGTTTTATCCGGCTCGTAGAGCAGTGAGAACACCGTCTCGTCGTCGAGCTTGCCGTCAAGTACATCCTTCGCGACTTTGACCTCGTCCTCAAACGGATTGTCAAACGTCGGATACTTGGTGGATATGATGCAGCCGAGCTTGTTCTTCAGGGTTATCTGACCCGAGCGCATCGCCTGGATAGGATACGACGTGCGGAGCGCGCCGACCTCATCGGCTAAAAATACCGACGGCAGCCTGCCGTCCATGCGGTTATTGGAGCAGGCGAGCGGAGTCAGCCGGTTCTGGGTCGAGATACACAGTATGTAGTCGCGAAGCACCTTGAATTTTGCTTTTATCCCGCGTTCGGGATCACCTCGCAGTACCGGAGAAGCCGAAATGATCTCTTTGATTGCCGACTGTACCTCTTTCGAGAGCGTCCCGTCCGGCGCGACCGAGAAGAACTTTGAAAACCGCGGTTCAATGAAGAACAGTAACAAGAATATAATCGCGATAGTGAAGGTCTTGAAATTCTTGCGGCAGATTTCGAGTATCGCGGTCTGATAGCGCCTCCGGTCGGGCTCGGACTTCCACACAGTGCCAAGCACCGCGACATAGAAAAGCCACTGATACCCGATAGTCGCAGAGTAAATAGACTCACCGGCGCGTGAACCTGTGGGCATTATAAAGAGCTTTAACAGCGCGTCGATCTTAGCGACCGTCTCCGTGTTGATAGTGTATTTCTTGTCCCGCCCATCCGCGACACGAATAAACTCGCGGCACTGCTTCAAGACATATTTCGGCGCGTTGACCTCGCGCCTTGTGACCCGCTTCGCATAAACATACGCCGGATGAGACTTGTCAATCATTACCCGGAGTCAGTCTCCCCGCCGTCGTCACCCGATCCGCGAGTTCTTCTATCGTCACCCGATTCGTGAGTTCCTCTGTCGTCACCCGATTCGTGAGTTCCTCTGTCGTCACCCGAACCGCGAATTCCTCCGTCATCCGACTCGGTGAAGTCTGACTCGAAGTCACCGCCGAGTATCTGCGCGATCGGGTCGACCGCTTCCTGACTTTTTGCGACCGCCGCTGTACCAATTTTCGCTCTCGCCTGTGGAGACAGACACAGTTCGTTGCAGTAGCGCAGAAACTCGTTGACAATTTTGCTCCGATTTCCGATAATATCCTTGTCGTCGAGCAGTCCCGGGTCAGAGGCGATCATCTCGTCATACTTCCTGATGCGCACGATCGCAATCGCGCAGTTAGTCAGCACATACACATCAAGCCCTGACAGCACCGCGCTCTCCCGCAGCAAGTCAACTATGTACTCAAAAACATTCCGTTCCTCATCGGACAAAAACTCGGGCGCCGAGAGATCTCCCGTCCCGCCCCGCAGCCGCCTCTCAATAATCCCGCGCCGTTCCTTCTCAGCCTTGGTCACATGCCCCGACCTCAGCCCGATTGATTTTGCTGGACGTCCCATCTCTCGTCCCCCTTTCGTCAAATTTCATTTTGAAATTTTCCCATTTCGGGAATTTTGTGTGTGCAGAGGTGGTGCGTGCCGTGAACAATCACTTTAGTTGGTGAAAATTTTGCCCCTCGGGGGGTACCCCTCCGTCGATTTTTGACAGTCGTAGTAGCGCCCTCCGACCGATTTTTCCGCAGTCTGCCTGCGCGTGATGCCTTGAACAAAGCGTGATCAGGTTACTTTCATCGAGCCGCTTGCTGTAATCCTCGCTCAGTGGGACTATGTGATGTACCGATAATTGCTCCGAGTTATACTTGCGTATAGTGCCCGGAAGATTGTGAAGGCAAGCCTGGCACAGATAGTGATCACGCTCGAGCACCCGCTTTGCCGTCTTTCGCCATACTGTCGAAGCTCGAAAGCGCTTAGCCCTCGAATCCTTATCCTTACGGATACGCCGCGGCTTGCTCGGGCAGTCATATCCTGCTGGATGTACCTTGCCGCAATATACACATGACTTTAGCATATCCACACTCCTCATGATATTAGTGTAACACAGAAAACCGTGACAAAGCGTGACAGAATTAATTACTTTTCAGATATCTGTAACACCGCTGTCTCGCCATGTCCGGAGTGTTCCCGCCTCCGAGTCTGGCAGCGACCTTGACCCAGCTATAACCGCAGATAAATCGCAGGGTAAATATCTGCCGGGTCAGACTGTCGTCAATAGTATTAATATAAGCCGAGATCCGCTCATACTCGCGCACAGTTCGCTCGAGCTTGCGCTTGATGATATCGCGCTGATACGCGATCTCGACCGCGAGTGACGTCTTGTCGCTCACCTGTCCGGACTGAGGCATACCCGATAGTCCACTGGATGTTGATGTTGCCCTCGCCTTGAGCTCCGCGAGCCGCTGCTTATCAAGCGCGATCTCGCGGTTGAGGTAGTACAGCTGCGATAGCTCCTTGCGTGTCATTACCAAACCTCCATTTCCCGCATCTTCTTTTCAATCATGCAGTCGCCGGTGATAAGCCATAACGCACGCAGTGCAACCGCCGCGACGAGCCGCGGGTCTTGCTCACCGTTGATGCAAATCCGACATGATTCGGTCAGCTTGATGATATCAGTCCAACTGAGCTTGTCTCGTGTCTGCTCGTACTCATCGTAGTATTCCTGCCGACGCGACGCGACCTCAACTTCACTCATTGCTCCAGCGCGGAAGCGTCTGCCGAGCTCGGCGATTCGGGCAAAGTATTTGTAATCAACCGGAGACATTTCATCCCAGCTAAGATAACCTCCGCTATACGCGGTCAACTCAGTTTCTTTGAAATCCATAAAATCTCCTTTTGATGACGGGCATGACGGGTATGACCCCTTTTTCTATAATTCTATATATATATTATATTTCTTTTTAATCTACACGCGAATATATAAAAAGCCGTCATACTCGTCATACTCGTCATATATTTCGATTGTTCAGATGCAAACCAAAATACTTAGCACCATGCATCCCCTTGTATTTTTTGTAAAGTTTCGCCATTTCCATTCCGAACTTAGTCGAGCTATGTATATACTGCTCTCCATCTCTCGCCCAGTCCTTGTAGGCGGCATACAATACATTCGCCGGCACCTCTCCGCCCGGTTCGGTGCATTCCTCGAGAAATTGCGAAATGCTGTCCATCTCATGCCGGTACTCCGCGACCGCTTTCGCTACCGCACCCGGCATTTTCAGCCCCTCGCTCGCATACAGTCTGTATCCCTCGACCGCCCAGTTTAGAATTCCCGCGATCTCGGCGCGCAGCTTGCCGGGCAGATGCTTGTCCTTCTTCTCGTCCGAAATGCTGACCTCAAACGGAATCATGTGTACCCGACGCCAGATACCGGTGTCGGTGCCTCTGATAATCGGCTTGTGGTTGGTTCCCATCCAGAGCTTGAACTCGGGCAGGAATTCGAATTCGTCGCTGTACAGCTTTCGCGCCGTGACCGAATCCTCGCCCGACAGCTGCTTGATCAGTCCCTCGTTGAGTCTCATTCCCTCGTTCGGTTCGGTCGACGTCACAAATCTCGCCGACTTCAATCGGGCGATATCAGAGTTCGCGCCGCCATTCGACGACGGCTTGACCATCAGCGTCTCGGGCTGTACATTCGCCGCGTAATCGCCGAACACCTGCCGTATTGTCGATAAAAATGTCGACTTGCCGTTCGAGCCGGTGCCATATAGGAAAAATACACACTGCTCGCTTGTGTCTCCGGTCAGTGAGTATCCGACCGCTTTTTGCACATATCGAATCAGATCCGCGTCGCCGGCAAACACTGTGTCAAGGAAATTTTTCCACACCGGACAAGCCGCTTCGGGGTCATACTCGACCGGTACGAGCTTCGTCATCAGCTTTTCGGGGTCATGCTTTGAAATCTTGCCGGTAGTAAGGTCGAGATAGCCGTTCATGACATTGAGCAGAAATTTATCTTTGTCGGTCTCTTCGGGCAGAATAGGGACACGGTGACACAGCTCGGCTATCATTGCCCGTTTTGATTTGTTTGAGCGCGAGGTCTTTCGCCACTTCATGAAAGCCTTGTATTCGTCCGACTCGTTCTCGGGATCGCCCGAGCTGTATAGCTTCGCTTCGGCGTCCATCAGCTGCACCGAACGCTCCGCCGCCTGCTCGATAGCGCCGCTTCGATCGCAGACCCATTTCCGCTGGTCATAGTAATACCACCGCTTGTCAACATAGTTGTATCGCAGATACCCGCCGAAAAAGTCGTAGAGCCGTTCGGCGTTTCCCATATCGTCAAATGTGTATTTTCGCGGCGTCTCTTCATAACTCGCTGAATTTCCTATGCTGATTCGGTATTCCGGCTTAGGATTGTATACATTGCGGCACTCGGCTATCGCTTTCTGCACGGTCATAACGCCGTAGGTTGTCCCCGACTGCTTACGGTCCCACTTATCGCGCATAAGTCCCGACTGCCTGAACATCGCGTCCATCTTTCCTGCGTCGCACCGACACCAGAACGCGAGGTGATTGCATAACGCCATGTCGGCTTCGGAGTGCGACGCATAGCCGGCGATATCACCCTGCCAGAGCCGCATAAAGCTGCCGGCTGACTTCGACCGGCTGACCGCATGCAAAATCTCGTCGATTGTTTCCGGACACGCGACATTTGCCGGCGGAGTATCGGCGGGAGTTGTTCCCCCGCCGATATACTGTTCATGCAGCGATTTGACAGTTTCGGTACAATCGGTTATTTCATGGTACTGCGAAGCCGACCGACCGGTCATGACAAAGAACCGCCCCGACTCATACATCTCGATATTGCCCCTCCGGCGTCCGACCGGCGGGAGCTTTCCGCGACAGATTATATGTATGCCGGCTCCGGACGTCGACAGCTCGGTATAGCTGCGCAGCGTGTCGACGAAATCGGCGAGCAGTCCCGGCTCACCCTCCATGTATCTCGGGATTTCGTCCGCGACACCGTCGATATCAACTCCAAAGTAGGGCGATTCCGAAAACATGAATCCAATACCGTCGTAACCTCCGGTAGTGGACGAGCTGCACGCAGTCTCGAAGTCGCACCAGGTCGCGCTGTCGTTCGACTTCGCCGTCTCTCCCGTGCGTGGATTGAACGGCACCTTTCGCGGCTTTCCCCTTTGTTCATCCGGCACAAGCCTCCAGCATACCCAGTTCGGCAGTGCTTTGAGCTCGTCCGGTATGCTTTCATACGCCATATTTTTACTGCTCCCATGGCAGCTTAGCCGCGGGTGTCTGCTGCGGCGCGCTGCCGACAGATTGATGTGTGGGCTGCGTCTGCCGACTCTGCGGCGGAACCGGACGATAAGTCAGCGGCTGCGCCGTAGATTCGTTCCAATACTTGACTTTCAAATAGTCCTTGCCTTTGTACAGGTCGTAAAACAACTCGACCTGCACAGCTTTGCCCACGAGATCCGCGAGATATTCCCCGAGCGACGCATAGTTTTTGCCTTCGGGGAGACGCGCTGCCTTGCCGATTCTCATCAGCTGATTATAGCCGTAGCCGCCAACCGCAAGGTCGAGCTCCTTTGGCTCGCGAAGCTTGTACATCCAATGTGTAAAAGTGCGTCCGGCGCAGTCTTGTGAAATGTCCTTCCTGATCTCCAACTTTACGACGATTTTTGTCCCGTCCTCTTCAACTTGTGAAATCGCCGCTTCGTATATGCCTGCGGGTATATTTTCGTTGACTTCCTTGAAATTTGTGGCAAACATTGTTATCCCTCCAAAATGATTTTCCTCGCGTCCTCGACCGAATACGCGATTCCAGCGATAAAGCCATACTCACACATACGGTCGATAAATTTAACCTGCTCCGGTCGGACCCTGCCGCCCGGTTTTTTAACCTCGATAAATACCGCCCTGCCGTCGCTCAGCCTGACTCCGAACAAATCGGGAAAGCCTGTCGGAAGTCCGGTGCTGACGAAGCGACCATCACTTGTCTTGAAGCTGCCCACATTGGCTCGGAACAGGATCGCGATGTCAGAACAATTGATGCGGATCTGATTTTGTATGTCATGCTCTGTCATGCTTTACCTCCAAGCGGTATTCCGAGCTTTTTTGCCATGATGTAGCTCCAACCGGGCTTGTATCCGTGACGCCTGCCATAATCGACGAGTTCGCTGTAGCTCTTGCAGTCGCTCGGCTTGTCGTAGCGCAGTGTGAAGCCCTCGATTTTCGATAGATCCGCGGGTTTCTCGGAAATTTCACGTTCTTTCTTTGGCAGTAACGATCCGCACCATGGACAGGTACGCTCTTCGTTCGGCTCGAATACCCGAAAACATTCGGGACAAATTGCCGCCTTTACGCTGTTCTGCTCCCTCTGTGCCTGCTTGTCCCTTGACTTTTTGTCGAGTGTCCATTCGCGGTCATCGTCGGGCATACCGAACCTCGCATAATTGCCTACATGGTCGATTATGACCGCCTTTTTTCCGGGCTGATAGCGCATACAGCGCATAGACTGCTGAATATACAAGGTCAGGCTTTTGGTTGGACGCAGAAGTATAGCACAGCCGCAGTCAGGCACGTCGAAGCCTTCCGAAATCAGATCGACATTGCAGAGTATCCTTACCTTACCGGAACGGAAATCACTTATTATTTTGTTTCTTTCGGGTTTCGGAGTCTCGCCGTCGAGATGAGCCGCACAGACGCCGGCTTGATTGAACGCTTCGGCAACAGCCATTGAATGCTTTATCGAAGCGCAATAGCAGACGGCTTTATCACCATTGCCGTATTTTTGATAGTTGGCTATCACGTCGCCATATATCGCCGCGTTCATGAGCCGCGATTCAATTTCGGACGCAATGTATTCACCCTGCCTTACGTGCAGTCCGGTGAGGTCCGCGACCGACGGCGCGTAGTAGTCATACGGCGCGAGAAACTGATTCGCGATAAGCCATTTTGCGCTGACACCGATAATCAGCCGGTCATTGACATCGCCGAGACCGTCGCCGTTGAGCCGCACCGGAGTCGCGGTCACACCGACACGATAAGCTTTCGGGAAGGCTTCATAAATGTGCTTGTAGCTCTCGGCGAGCGAATGATGATTCTCGTCTGTAATTATCAGCGCGGGAGCCTGCATTTTCTTCACCCGACGGGTTATTGTCTGAACCATGCCGACAGTACAGTAATCCATGTCAACTCCCCAGCCGATAAACGTGCGCTGTATCTGGTCGACGAGCTCTCTTCTGTGGACGAGAAACAGCACACGGTTGCCTTTCCATGTCGCCCGGCGAGCCATATCCGCGGCGATGCAGCTCTTTCCACTGCCGCAGGGCAGAACGACGCAGGGGGCTCTTGCGCCGTCCGCCCATGCTTCATGGACGCGGTTGATTATATCAGTCTGATATTGTCTGAGCTGCTGCATTCTTTGCCCTCTCAGCGCAGCTCATACAAAGCATGCGCCCATAAGCCGCGATTGTCCCCGCGACTATCTGCTCAACCGACACACCGCGCTCGGGCAGAATGACCTTGCCGCAGTCCGCGCAGCGATCGGGTTCTTTCCCCTCGGCGAGCCAGTCGCGGATCTTTGCTCCTATCTCCGGTGTTATCGTAGCGTTGAAGTCATCGAGAAAGGTCGTGTCCTTTGACGCCGTCGCGTAATGCTGCCGGTCAAGGTTCAACACAATGTCGAACTCATATTCGGTATTCTCACGCTGTATCGGCGCGAGTCCGATTTTGACCGGCACATTCTTGCCTCGGTCGTTCACTTCCATCGCATACGCTGTCTTGGTACGCAAAGTTACTATCACATGACAAGGCAGCGACAGCAACGAGTTTATCAGCGTGTTCTGCATTTTTCCGGCTTCGTCCCACGCGGTGTAGTCGTTTTTCCCCTGCTTTTTTGCAACTTCTGACTTGTATTCAAGTACGCCGCCCTCGCCCTCCCACGCGTGGGAGAGCGAATCGACGATAAGGACACCGTCCTCACCGACAGCGGCAGCACCTGTGGTCGCATAGTCTATGTACTTCTGCGCTTTGTAGGGTGGGAACAGCGGCTGATACAGAAACTCGCCGATGTCCCACTCGGAGCGGTCGGCATAGAATCGCGCCCTTTCGTGCTCGGTGTCTATCAGAGCGACACGCGACCAGTCACCGTCGGTCATACCTCCGGCTATCATCAGCGCGGACAGAGTCTTTCCGGAGCCGGACGGACCGGCGAGCGCGAGTCTGAGCTTAGCTTTTTTTCTTGTCGCGACCTCAAACATTCGATTCACCTCACTTCACTATCAACGACTTTGTCCGGACGATCTGACAACCGGGGATATTCTGACCGTCATTCAGTGCCGCCTTTACCGCCGTCTTATTGATATCCGGAGCTGCATATCTTAACAGGTCGTCACGATTCGAGAGCTGCGCCCAGCTTACAAATGCCTGCTCATTGGATACGCTGACCGACTCGGCATTCGTGCGAATCGAGAGCTTCGCGAGCGGCTTGTCCACCTTCTTAACGTCGGCGTGCTCCATACAAGCCATAATGTAGGTTTTGAAGCTGTCAATCTCGCGCTTTTTCGCCGCACTGCGATTTTTCAGTGACTTGATCTCGGCGTCCAGAGCGTCGGCTTCGGCGGTCAGTTGCTTGATAAACGCTCCGCAGTTCGCGAGCTTTTCGTCCATCTCGTCATCGATTGCGTCAAGGGTATCAAGCAAAGCTTCGGTCATGACCGCGCGGTAGTCATTAAGGTCACGAATAACATTTCCATCGGGGTCAAGGTAATTGCCGTCCGCGTCGGTGTCTGGTTCGAATTCGGCGAAGAAGTCGATTTTTTCGAGAAGTTCGCCGTAACGGGATGAAATATTAAATAGGGTTGACATTTTATTCTCCTTGTGTTATAATGTTGGTGCTTTGTTTGAGAAATATTCTCTCAATCTCCCCCTGTTCGGTTTGCCGACCGGCAGGGGATTTTTTGTCTTGTCATTTCCGCCTCCGGATGAGGTAATCATCGTCAATCGTCAGCTCGACAAAGAACTCGGCGTGATCGTCTCGACGACGCGGTACAAACACTCGGTCGCGACCACCGAGCGCACATGACAGCGCGTCGGCGAGGTCTTCGTTTGCTTTTTCCATTATCCGCAGCTTCGACCTTAAGTCGTTCAGCTTGCGCTCGTATTCGGCGAGCTTGCGGGCTTGGTAGGCTATGATGTCGGTTTCGGTTACTGCGTTAATCTGTGGCATACTCGTCCGCCTTTCTGCACCATTGGCTGTTGTTTATGCAATCGCGCACGAGCTGTTTGTTGAGCTCAGTAAACTGTTCCTGCGATATCGCGCACATAAGACGTGCCATTTTCGCCATACCGTAAACCTCGAACACAAGGTCGCGTGAATGGCTTTTTGAGGCGTAAGTGGCTTGATTTTGCAGATTGTCCCAAATTTGTTTAATCATATTTTTTCTCCTTCCTGCGTCAATGTGCATCAAATGTTATTTTAACGCACATCAGCGTTAGATTCCCCCAGTAATTTCGAAATCGAAATGTTCATTGTGTTCGCAATCCGTTGCAGCTCGTCCAGACGGAAAGTGCCGGGTTTCAGCATTTTCGCCCGTAGTGTGCTGTAGCCCAGCCCGAGCGATTTTGCTATATTTTGATGATCAGCTCCGGCACGCCTGCGCTCGCCTATGTAGACATCAAGTGCGCGCAGGACAGCCGCCTGTTGCGCTTCCGCGTGTGTTATTGTCAGTCTTGGCATTGTTGTTACCTCCTGTTCTGTAAAGCCTCATTCCCACGGCAGTTTTCTGCCTGAGTAGGTAGGTTGCCATAACAAGCAGTCCTGAGTATATGTTGACGTAGGTTTCGGCGGCTCGATGAAGTCTGCCGGCAACGCGATGCCAAACTGTTGGCATATGCAGAGCGCAGTTTTTGCTATTTTACGACTTGATGCACCCTGTGCTTTTTGGATCTGTTTCAATTGAAGGAGCAGTGACGCGACCTCGCCAACCGATGTGCGCTTTGTCTCGTATACCGGAGACGGCAGGTCGCTCTCATCCTCAATGCTGTATCTGCCGGTTTTGCGGAGTGCCGGAAGCACTTCGTGTGTGACCCAACGCTTGAAAGCTTTCGCCGCCGGCTTGCGTGAGCCGAGGACAAGCGTATACAGTCCGGGTTCGTTGACGATGGTCAGATTCTGCTTTCCTCCGAGGGTGTCGGTTAAAGCTACCCCCTTTTCGTCTTCATCGAGACGTCCGAGTGCGTCACGATGATTTATTATGCTCAATGCCTTGCACACATCTACAGCTACGAACCACGGCTCGCCGTCTCTGACCGTCGTTCTGACCTCGCCGAAGTCAGAGCTGTTGAACACCTGAAGTTGTGTTTCCTTGATGTTTCTCCTTGAATCTTAATTGGTATTGTGTTATAATCATCTCGAAGGAGGTGATTATAATGGAAAACTTCGAGCATCGTTTGGAACATAAACTTGCTGAAATGTATATGTCCAAGTTCGTAACCGAAAAATTGACGCCAGATGAGTATTTCAAACTGTATACTGAAATACGTCAACGTTTTGATGAGTTGATTCAAGCAGATAACACCGGTTACTATGATTGCGAAAAACAGGACGACTAATCGAGTGTAAGCCTGCATCTGTCCTGGATAATGGTCTTGCATCTGTCAAGCACTGCAACTGCTTGATTGTATGTGAGACCATTTTCTTCAAACATACTTTTGACGGCCTTTTTTGCTATCTCGTCGAGTTTTATGCGGTTTTTTTCGCCATGAATACCATGGTCGGCATAAAAGTTCATTGCCGAAATCGAGTTGAAATCAGATTCTCGTTCCATTTTTTTCACCTCCCTGTTAGGACTTTAGCTTCTTCAGCGATAGCGGCAATAAATGCCTCGTCAAGATTTTTGTAGTATTCGGAACAGCTCGAATTGTTGTGACGAACCAAGTTGTCGCTTAATGTCTTTCGAGCTCCAAGCAGTGTGTCTATGTTGTACATAGCCACCTGCTTTCTTTTTTCATTAGCTATATCGTTCACCAGGTTCAATTCCTTCATCTTCATAGAACCGCTGCCAGTCAAAACCGAGCGCGGCGGCAATTTTTTTTGCAGTCCAGACCGGAACGCTTCTTACGCCATTTTCAATGCTCGAAATATAATTTTGTGAAAGACCAGTTTCCACAGAAAGTTGCTGTTGGGTCAACCCTTTGCTTTTGCGTAGCTCAATCAACCAGTTTCGCAATTTTATCACCTCCTTATTGCTTTATGTGATAAGTTGTGTTATAATATAATCACCAAAACGTGCTACTTTGCATATTGAATCTATAGTCGAATTAGAAACACAAGGTGAGAATATGATAAAACATACTATCCATTTTTACGGTCCCATAAATCCGGTATCATTTGAAAGATTACGTAATATTGTGCTCCAGGCATTATTTGAACAAGAACGAGATAAACTTCATGAAAAGTCGCTTACGATTTTACTTTCAAGTGAAGGCGGTGACTTGAATACTGGTTTCACCGCTTACAACTTCTTTAGAGCTTTGCCGGTGCCAGTAACAATGATAAATATGGGAACAGTTGAATCGATTGCTGTACCTGTTTATCTATCCGCTGATACGCGGCTTGCTCTTGATAACAGTCGTTTTCTTCTGCATAGCTTTCACTGGGGATTTAATGCAGGTGCGTGTGACCACCAGCGTTTAGCTGAATATTCAGCATCACTCGATTTCGATGCCGAGAGATATGCAGATATTTTCGAGGAGCGTACAAAGGGTGCTCAATCGCCGATCAATGTTCGCGAGTGTTTGTACGGCAGGGCAAAAATTCTGGATGCCGCCACCGCCGCCAACACGGGAATAGCGACAGATATTATTACACCCGACAAGGCTATTGATGTCTCTTCCACACAGTGGTGGGTTAATACTTGCAGTTGACTTATATACATAGTTATCAACCACTTTTTCGCAAACTTCAAACGCTGGGTTTTGTTCTGGCATTTATATCATCTCCTTCCTCACTTACACTCAGCAAATTATCTATGCTACAGTTTAATGCTCTTGCCAGCTTTGGCAAAAGTTCGGCTCGTGGAAGCGCCTTCCCGGTTTCCCATTTAGCAATAGTAGAGCGGTCAACATCAATTTTAACTGCAAGCTGCTCCTGCGTAATTCCGCGTGCGGTGCGGATAACTTGGATTTGATTCAATTTATCACCTCCCGGCGTGACGTTTCGTCACTCGCTATAAATATTATAAGTGATAAACCTTCACTTGTCAATAGGTTTAAGCAAAAAAATAAATTTAAAGTGAATTTTCGTCACTTCTATTGAAAAGTGAAAAAAATTCACGTATAATATATATGAGGTGATTAGATGGAACGCTTGAAAGAGCTGAGAACAAAGCGACATCTGTTGCAAAAAGATGTCGCCGCTGTACTTGGCATTGACCGTACAACATATGTAAAATATGAGAATGGGCTCAGCGAGCCGAGTTATGATATACTTTGCAAACTCGCTGAGTATTTTGAAGTATCAACTGATTATCTGCTCGGTAGAGACGATGCTATAAAAAACGTAAGTCCAACAATGAATGATCTCAAAGTTGCGCTCTTCGGCGGTGACGGTGAAGTCACTGACGAGATGTGGGACGAAGTCAAAAATTTTGCCCAATACGTCAAGTCAAAGCAGAAGAAAGGCGAAAAATGATATCAGATACACTATATCTCGAAGCCGAACGATCCGGCATCACCGTGATCTGCGGTGCCGACTTGCCGAAGACTAAGTCAGTATCGATCGAGTTTCCGGACGGAGAACAGTATATCGGTATTGACGACTCAGCTATGCGAACAAGAGCGGAAGAACGCGTTCACCTCGCGCATGAGCTTGGTCACTGCGTCACCGGCGCAATGTACAACTTGTACTGCCCAATTTTCACGCGTCAGCGATGTGAGCGTATAGCGGATGCGTATGCAATAAAAAAACTCGTCAACGAGGAAAAGTTGACGAGAGTTATCGAAAAGCGTTGCGGTGATATCAGCATCTGGGAGCTGTCAGAATATTTTGACGTGACAGAAAATTTCATGCGCAAAGCGGTTGAATATTATTTCAACAAATAAAATAACTTTATAATTTTATAAGGAGTACAGCCATGACAACCTGTGATGTATGCGGACACAGCGTCGCGGAAGACGCTGAGGTCTGCCCAAGTTGCGGACATATACTTGTACGCACAACCTGCAAAGTCTGCGGCACTAAGCTCGTCAACGACTACGAGCGGTCGAAAGGCGTTTGTATTAACTGTGAACGAGACGCCGTCAGTGCTCCTGTACCGACACCTCCGAAATACTTGAAGCGGCTCACATTTTTCCAAGTCCTCTGCTATGTAAGCGCAGTCTGCTCGCTCGGATTCTTAGCGATTCTGCCGGCAGCCGCGATCGCCGGTGCGCTCGGAAGTATATGTCTCGCGACGATATTCGGCGCGCTCCGTGAAATTATCAAGCGTATGTAACCAGAAAGGAACCTTCGCATGGTCAAAATCACCCGCCTGCCGTCCGGCTCATACCGCGCACGGGTTCACCTCGGCGGCGGCAAGTATAAGTCTATAACCGGCAAGGACAAAAAGGACGTCCAGCTCAAGGCGGCACAGCTGGAAGCGGAGATTGAAGCCAAAAGCAATACAGACAATCCATACAGCGATATGACAATCGCGGACGCGCTCAGCGGATATATCGACTCAAGGTCAAATGTGTCATCACCAAAGACAATCGCTGAATATAGGCAGATGGCAAAAAATTATTTCCTGCCAATAACAAATGTATCTTTGTCTGACCTTAAAGAACAACAAGTACAAACCTTGGTCAATACCTTTTCGGCAAGCCATTCGCCGAAGACCACACGCAATATGTATAGCCTGCTCCACTCGGCAATACAGATGTACCGCCCCGATTGCATATTGCATATAAAGCTGCCGCAAAAAGAAAAAACAAACATAAAGATCCCGACCGAAAACGAAATCACTTCGCTGCTTCACTATGCGCGTGACACCGATTTTGAACTGCCGTTTATGCTTGGCGCGTTATGCGGTATGCGTATGAGTGAAATAATCGGGCTGAAATGGACGGCGGTCGATATCGAGGCTCGCATGATTACCATAGACGCGGCAATTGTGCTCGACAGCGACAACAAACCGGTGCTGAAAAAGCCAAAATCGAACGCCGGCTTCCGCAAAATAAAAATGCTGCCGCAGGTCGCGGACGCATTCAGCCGTCATATAAACGACGGTGAGTTTGTTGTGCCGCTGTCGGCAAGCAGTATCAAGAAACGATACGAAAAGGCACTCACCGCGACCGGATGTCAGCACTACACCTTCCACGAACTGCGCCATTACGCGGCGTCGGTGATGATCATGCTCGGCATACCGGTCAAGTATATAGCCGACTATCTCGGTCATGAAACTGAGGACATGGTCAACCGCGTATATGGTCATATTATGGCGGACAAAAAGGACGAGATATTCGCCCGCCTTGAGACTTACTACACAGGAATATTCGAAAAATCTGTCACGAAATCTGTCACGGATAAATAAAAATGCTGTAATTGTGGCGTTTATTGGATATTTTACGCGGGTTCGAATCCCGTATGCTCCACCAAATCAATATAATCCGAACCTTTATCCAATCGGAGATGGGTTCGGATTTATTGTATATATCGAGGAAATTGCAGATTGGTAAACGCAAAAATGGGAGGACTGCCGAGTATGGCAATCCTCCCATTTGTTTTATGTAGCGCTTTTCTCCGCGACTTCTTTTTTCTCTTTCCATTCGGAAAATGCCCGCTTACCCTCATCACTTTCATAATACTTCTGAATTACCGGCAGCAGGCTCCTTGCCAGAGATTCATATACAAACTCCGGAATCTCGGCGGAGTTGACATCATTCACATCATAGCAGTTCTTTTTCTTCATTCTGTTTCTCCCTTCACGGCGCACAGGTGCTTTTTTGGCGCGGATGAGTAAAGATATGCCCCTCAGCGTTTGCGTCTCTTGTGGAGCATAAAATATCCGATTTTCGACCTTTATCCTGACAGATTTTCGCCCGCCTCCTTCGGGCGGATCAGCTTTGCATTTGACGGGTAATTGAGTGTAATCAGCGCTGGCTTTCCAAGACCCTGTTTCTTGCGGCAGATCAATCCGCTATATTCCAATTCTCGGAATATGCGTGTAACACACTGCCGACTTCGGTGCAGCTTCTTCTGTGTCTGTTCTACGGTGAAGTAGAGACGGATTGTGCCGTCTGCCTCTATGAATCCGTTAACCTTTGAAATGCTGGCTCTGTCCAGCATGAGCGCGTACAGCACCTTTGCATCGTTGGATAGATCCGCAAGGCTGTCCTCCATAAGAAACCGTGGGAAGGGTATGTACAATGCCGAAAGGCTCTCTGTAGTAATAATGGAATTGTCAAGATATGTGGAGTCGAAAAATCCCCTAAAATTGAAAAGGCGGAGGCATTCGCATCTGTTTTCCGAAGTGAGGGGCGAAGCCCCGAACGGAGGGAAACAGATGCGGCACGCGTCGCAGCTCGTCGCACGCAGTGCGTCGCCGGTCAGGCAATGGTCATAATGTTCGCTTTCGCCCATTCTCTGTACGGAACCGGCGGCATTCCTCCCGGATTGAACGATGTTATTCTGATCCTATTGTAGTAAACGAATATGTATCTGAAAATGATGCTCTTTACCTGCTCCATTGTCATCTTATATGCGGGTATCCGGTATATCTTTTCTTTTTTCAGGGTCGCAAAAAAGCTTTCCATTCTTGCATTGTCAAAGCAATGCCCCGTGCCGCTCAAACTCTGTACCAGTCCTGCCTCTCTCAAAGTCTCTCTGAACGCTTCGCTGGTATATTGGCTTCCGCGATCACTGTGAAAGATCGCTCCTTCTATCTGTTTTCCGTACTGCGATTTCAGTTCATTTACGGTTCGAATGCACAGCTCCTTCTTCATATTGTTGTCCATGGCGATCGAAAGAATTGCTCCATCAAAGCAATCAAGCACTGCTGACAGATACAGCTTGCCGTTACAGCACTGTACCTCAGTGATGTCGGAAAGCAGCTTGCTCAGCGGTTGTTCCGACGTGAAATCGCGCTTTATCAGATTTTCTTGTTCCTGTATCTCCGTTGTAGCTCTGGTTATACCGCGAGGAGTTCTCTTTTTGTGTAATAGCTCCATGTCCGACATGGCACGGTATACTGTTTGTTGGCTAACATGGATGCCTTTTTGCTCAAGCGCGGCTGTCATTCGCTTTACACCGTAATTGTCGTTGTCAGGATGTTCATCAAGTATAGCTTTGATTTCGACCGAAAGAAGCTCTCTGGCTGTGGGTTTGTTCCTGTTTTTCAGCCAGCGGTAATACCCGGATTTGCTGATCTTCAGCGCGCGGCACATTGTTTTGACTGTATACTTACCCTTGTTTTCCTGTACAAACAGGTGTCGCTCACAGGTCTTTACTTCTTCCGGTCTTTTGCGAAAAAACCGAGTGCGTCTTTCAGAATTTCGTTTGCTTCTCGAAGCTCGGCGTTTTCGCGTTCAAGCTCTCGGTTCCTGATGCGCAGTTCGTCATCGCTCATTGTCGTCGTTTGTTTTGTCTTGTGCTTGCTGTGGTTTCTCCAATCCGCTAACGTGTTGTACGGGATTCCGAGCTGCGCGGCTGCTTTCTTGACCCCGATTTCGTCTGACAGACGCATTGCTTCTTCCTTGAATTCCTTACTGTAAGTCGACATTTCTTTTTCCTGCTTTCTGTGTTTTTTCTTCACTCTGTGGTAGTATTATTATATCAGATTTTTGGGTGTTTGTCGACTCTACTTTTATTATATTATTCCATTCTGAATGGTGCCCGTGGTGCCCAAATGGTGCCCGGACGGGAAAAATGAAGTTGTAAGGTCATGCGGACACAAATAACAAGATACGAAAAAAGCCCTTTTTTACAGGCTTTCGGGACATATTTTATACGGACTTGTGCGGAGATATAAGGGGTTTTAGCCGTTTCACGCCCCTCGAAATCGAGTTGTCCGAAAGGGCACGTGGGTTCGAATCCCACCGTCTCCGCCATCAAAGGGCGACAAAAAAGATATCGCCCGGAAAAGCCTTGATTTTTCAAGGCTTTTTTTCTTTTTCGGGGCGAAATTTTTATGTTCGATTTCGCAGATGAAAAACGGATATTTTCCGATACTGAATAGATTTGAACTCCCGTGAGAACAAAAATCACCCAAAGCACACAGCACAGAGGAAGAAAGGGTGATGTTCTTAGTGGAAATTTGAAAAAGCATCAAGGTGCGAGCATCGCATTTGTCTGGTCAAATACTTTATGGGCTAACCCCAAACCTTTATGGGCTAAGCCTAACCCCCTATAACGACAGAAAGAGATAACAAATCGGTTAGTAGCCAAAATGTTATCTCTTTTTTCTGTTAGTGAAATTCACTATCGAAGATAACTTCACTTCGCCTTAAAAGTTGGCTGAGCCAACTTGGGCAAACTTAGTTTTAGCGTGTTCTCCGTTAAGGATAACACGTTAAAAGCTCTGTGCTTTTTTATGCCCAAAACTAAAAATTCAATAATGATAGATTCGTATTAATTTTTGATATTTTAAAAGTTGTTTTACAAGCCTTTTTTTGTTATACTGATTACAATCGGAATTTCTTTCTGAATATTCCCCGCGAAAGATACCACCGATCCACGGTAGGATACCGCCCGTC
>ERZ1643251.769-NODE-769-length-41587-cov-9.351368_pt1 | contig 41587 bp, 41 predicted proteins | sample MGYA00579261_ERZ1643251 | MGnify/ENA primary metagenome ERZ1643251 (study PRJEB29033, sample SAMEA4952267) | chicken gut metagenome | biome: Broiler Chicken; feature: Gastrointestinal Tract; material: Caecum | place: Ireland | collected 2018 | study: Broiler... | reverse complement strand
TTTCACTAATTATTAGTTATAAAAACTAGAGACATTTTTACTCATTATTCACACCTAAGATGAAATTTTTAATATCCATTCAATAAAATAATTAATTTTATTTGCGATAAGACCTTTTGAATAGGAATAATGACAAATAAAGGAGAATATGTTATATTTTTCGTATAAGTTTGATTATTGTAAATGTTTGAATGGAAAACGGAGAATGAGTTTATGTACGAAGAGATAAAAAAATAAAAAGGGAAGCGAAAGTTAGCCTTTGATCTTCATTTTGCTTTTTCTTTAGAGAAACAAGTGAAAAATCGTATCATGAAAATCATATAATTATGGTATAATCAAATATAGGATGTGATATGATGAGAGCAATTGTCAGTGCTGGGGGAACCGGGGGACATATTTATCCCGCATTAGCGATTATTCATAAAATCAAAGAAAAAGAACCGAATAGTGAAATTTTATATATTGGAACAACCGATCGTATGGAGCATAAAATTATTCCGGAAGCGGGGATTCCTTATTTTGGAATAAAGCTTTCTGGCTTAGATAGAAAAAGACCATGGCGGAATATCGAAGTGTGGAAGGAATATAAGAAAAGTGTTTCCTTAGTCAAGAAAAAAATAAAGGAATTTAACCCAGATGTTGTCTTAGGCATAGGAGGCTATGTAACAACACCAGTCATTTCGAGTGCCAAAAAACTAGGCTACAAAACCTTCATTCATGAACAGAATTCTATTCCTGGTGTATCCAATCGCTTTTTATCCCGATATGCCGATAAAATAGGAGTATCCTTACCAGAAAGTACCAAGTATTTTCCTAAAAACAAAGTTTTCTTTTCTGGAAATCCTCGTAGCGAAGAAGTATTATCTAGTCGCCCAGTTGATAAGAAAAGTTTAGGCTTAAGTGATGCCAAACCGCTTGTTTTAATCGTCATGGGTTCTTTAGGTTCAACGACAATGAATCAAAAACTAAAAGAGACCCTTAACCTATTTAAAGATAAACCTTATGAAGTTATTTTTGTGACTGGACAGAATTATTACGAAACCTATAAATCAGTAAAAGTGTCAAATAATGTTAAAATTATGCCATATTTAAATAATATGTTGAGCGTTCTTCATAAAACTGATTTAATAGTATCACGAGCAGGCGCATCGACAATCGCCGAAATAACCGCTTTAGGAATCCCTAGTATCTTGATTCCTAGCCCTTATGTTACACACAATCATCAATTAAAGAATGCACAAGCCTTGGAAAACAAGAAGGCCGCTTTAATCTTGGAAGAAAAAGATTACGATAAACAAAAATTAGTAGATTTAATCGATGATACCCTTAAAGATAAAAAGAAATATCAAGAATTAAAACAGAATGCACGATCTTTAGCGGTAACAGACAGTGCGACGAAAATCTATGAAGTACTAAGAAAATTAATAGACGACGGAGAATAGACATGGAAGAATTAGCAAAAGAATTAAAAAAAGAAAATTATGGTAAAGTGTTAACGGATGTATCCTTAAAGAACTATACAACGTATAAAGTAGGGGGAATAGCGAGAATTATGGTATTTCCTACGGATACTGAAAAGCTAGTTCAGTTGATCCGTAAACTACAAGCCCTAGATGTACCTTATATGGTATTAGGGAATGGTTCTAACGTATTATTTAGTGACCGTCCTTATGAGGGAGTAATCATTAAACTGGACGAATTTAACGATATTCGAATTGAAAATAATAAGATCGTGGCAGGAGCAGGAGCTTCCCTAATGAAAGTAGCTTATCAAAGTATTCGAAAATCACTATCCGGCTTAGAATTCGCAACCGGTATTCCAGGAAGTGTAGGGGGAGCTGTCTACATGAATGCCGGTGCGTATAAAAGTGATATGGGATATGTAGTTACCCAAGTAAAAGTACTAACCCCGAAACTTCGAGTGATTCAAATGGTCAATAAGGAACTCAATTTCCATTATCGAACCTCCTTCTTTAAAGAACATCCTGGCTATATTTGTCTCGAAGTAACGATGAAATTAAAACCAGGTAATAAAGAAGAAATCGAAGAATTAGTCAAAGAACGGAAAAAAAGACGAATAGAGTCTCAACCATTAGAATATCCTTCCGCAGGAAGTGTCTTCCGTAATCCAGAAGGACAGTTTGCCGGTAAATTAATCGAAGATTTAGGCTATAAAGGATTAATGAAGGGTGGAGCTAAAATTAGTGATAAACACGCTAACTTTATTATCAATTACCAGGATGCTAGCGCCGAGGATATCAAAGATTTAATTGAATTCGTTCAAGAAGAAGTACATGACAAATATAAAATTGATCTAAAAGTAGAACAAGAATTTAAAAATTGGGAATAAGATGGAGAAAAAAATGAAAAAGAAAGAAAAAAAGGGTCAAGGAAAAAAGAATATAGAAAAAAAACCAATCGAAAATCATAAAACGACAAGTTCAACCGGAAAAAGCGAAAAAAAAGTAAAGAAAAAAATAAAACTTAAACTTTTACCCATCCTGATAGTGATAATTGCGCTCGTTATTCTTGTTCTTCTAGGAAAATATATTAGTTTAATTCCCATCAAAAATATCTACTTAGTCGGGAATCAATTATTATCTGATCAACAACTAATCGAGCTAGCTGGAATCGAAGATTATCCGTCTTTTTTACTGACAAGTTCTAAAAAAATGAAAAAGGGCATCGAAAAAAATCCTTTAATTGCCGATGTTAAAATTCAAAAAGGTTTCTTTGGAAAAGTGACGATTACAGTTAAAGAACATGAAATCTTATTCCGTAAGCAAGATAATGAAAAATTAGTATTGGATGATCAAACCGAAATCGACGATGAAGCTAGTAATTATTCCGTTCCGCTCTTACTCAATTATGTGCCTAGTAATAAATATGATGCTTTTGTCTCTGGAATGAACAAGTTACAAGCAAGTGTTCGTACCCAAATATCAGAAATCACTTATAATCCTAACGAACAGGACAAAGATCGCTTTCTTTTATATATGACGGATGGAAATTATGTTTATTTAACGTTAACGAAATTTACGCAATTAAATTACTATGAAGATGTCTTAGAAAAAATAGGAGGCCAAAAAGGAATCCTTTATCTAGATTCAGGTAATCATTTTCAGATTATGGAATAAAAAACAAGGAGTACTAGAATGAAAAAGAAATTAGAAATACTATTGATCACTTTATGTACAAGCAGTGCTTTCTTCTTAAATATAGAAGGAATTTATAAGGATCAAATCTCTTCGTCTAATATTTTCACACAAGATTTATTTGTGGTCACCTTCGTTTTCTTCTTATTAGCTGGGTGGTACCATCATCAGTATCGCCAAAAGACAACTAGAAGTGAAACTATCCTAGCGATAATTTTATCCTTCTTCATGATCTTTGGAAAAAGCTATTTATTAATAGATTCATGGGATCTAGTTTTCGGTAATTTACTATTGTTTATCCTATCTATTTTCATGGCGATAGGTTATTTCTTCCTTTTTAAAAGTATTCTTAGTTTCTTAGCGGTAAAACTAGAAAACTATGCATTAACCCCATTAAAAAAAGTAAAAAATAAATATATTCGTCGCTTTTTAGATTTATTTGAACGTCATCCTTTTCTTACTAGCTTAGTGATTTTACTTCTTTGTTGGTTAATTTATATCATCGCTTTTTATCCGATTATCTTGTCCCCTGACCCTTCGTTTCAAATCAAACAATATTTTAATGAACACACCAAATATATTGATTGGGTCATTCAACGGGATCCTAATGTGAACATGACTACTCATCATCCAGTTATACACACAGCTTTACTTGGAGGTTGTGTTCAACTAGGAAGAATGATATTGAACGATAATTTTGGCTTATTTCTTTATTCCTTACTACAAACTTTAACGTTAGCTAGCGTGTTTGCTTATACGATTAGCTATACAAAAAAAGTAGGAATTCCTAATAAATATCGCTTAATTTTACTCGCTATTTATGCTCTTGTTCCGATGTTTCCGCTTTATGCGATGTCGGGAGTAAAAGATACTTATTATACCGCCTTTATCATCTTATATGTTCTTATCCTTTTCGATTTAATTCACTTTAAACAAGATAAAAAGATATCTTTAAAATATGCATTATGGTTACTACTTGTCATTACTTTGATTACTTTATTTAGAAATAATGGCCTTTACGTGGTTGTTTTATCCTTACCATTTCTTATTTTTACCAATAAAAAGAGTAGGGGACGCTTAGCTGTTGTGTTTATTCTTTTCTTAGCGATCACCCAAACCTATTCTAAAGTGTTGATTCCTGCTCTTGGGATTAGTGAGGGAAGTATTCGTGAAGTATTATCGCTTCCTTTTCAACAAACAGCCCGTTATGTGAAAGAACACGGTGACGAAATTAAAGAAGAGGAAAAAGAACTATACGATAAAATCTTAGGTTACGATGATTTAGCCGAACGATATGATCCAGAAAAGGCTGACCCTGTAAAGAATATGTACAACAAAAATACAACCAATGAAGAACTATCTCAGTATTTCCACTATTGGCTTCAAGGTCTAATCAAACATCCGGATACTTATATTCAAGCAACGATGAACAACGTATATGGCTATTTCTATCCGAATTCAACCAAGTGGTATGTGTATTATAAATACGATGATAGAATCACCCAAAATGATCTCGTCGACTATCACTACAATAATCTAGGACCTCTTCGTCAAGTTTTATCTTCCTTTGGCGTAAGTTTCCCTTATATTCCTGTTTTAGGATTACTCGCCAATGTTGGATTTAGTAGTTGGTTGATGTTTCTTATGATCTGTTATTTCATCGATAGGAAAATGAAAAAATATATCATTGTATTAAGTCCTTTACTCGTATCTCTTTTGGTCTGTATCGCATCTCCGGTCAATACGTATTTCCGATATGCGATGCCTTATGTATTTGTGATGCCAGCTTTGGTTTTACTCATGTTAAAAGTATGGAAAGAAGGAAAAAATCATGTCTAAAGAAAAAAGAAAAATAGCGGTCTTAATCCCATGTTATAATGAGGCTCAAACAATCGAAAAAGTAATTAAAGATTACAAACAAGTATTACCTGATGCGACAATTTATGTCTACGATAATAATTCTCGTGATGAAACCGCATCAATTGCCCAAAAAGCAGGCGCAGTAGTTCGCCATGAATATCGTCAAGGTAAAGGAAACGTGATTCGAACGATGTTTAGAGAAATCGATGCGGATTGTTATCTAATGATCGATGGTGACGATACTTATCCGGCTGAAAATGCTAAAGAAATGTGTGAGCTAGTATTATCTGGTAAAGCCGATATGGTAATTGGAGACCGCTTATCTTCAACTTACTTTACCGAGAATAAACGTCCCTTCCACAATTTTGGAAATCGTATCGTTCGTTTTTCCATCAATAAACTGTTCCATAATGAAATTAAAGATATCATGACAGGATATCGTGCCTTTAGTTATGAATTTGTTAAAGGATTTCCTGTTTTATCTAAAGGATTTGAAATAGAGACAGAAATGACTATTCATGCGGTAGATAAAAACTTCAAACTAGTAGAAATCCCCGTTAACTATCGTGATCGCCCAGCAGGAAGTGTATCTAAACTAAATACCTATAAAGATGGATTCAAAGTACTAAAGACGATTGCGACACTATTTAAAGAGTACAAGCCTGGTATGTTCTTCGGATTGATTGCTGCCTTGTTTTTACTTGTTTCTTTAATCCTAGGTGTTCCCGTTTTCCTCGAGTACTTTGAAACAGGACTAGTGCCACGATTCCCAAGTTTAATTGTAGCGGGAATTTCCTTAGTCATTGCGCTACTACTTTGGATATCTGGCGTGATCTTAAGTGTGATTGTCAAAAAACATCGACAACTATACGAACTATATTTGAATCAGGTGATGCAAAATGATAAAAAGTCAAATTAAGAAACATAAAAAATTAATCGATCAAATTCTAAAATTTGGTGTAGTTGGAGGACTCGCTTTCTTGATCGACTATGGACTTCTATATGTATTAACCGAATTTGTCGGTATTCACTATTTAATTTCCTCAGTAATTTCATTTACCGTATCTTTGATCTTTAACTATATATTAAGTATCAAATGGGTATTTGATGTTACCAAAAAACAAACCGCAAAAGAAATTACCATCTTTGTAATTTTAAGTGTCATTGGTTTAGGCATCAATCAAGTGGTCATGTATGTGGGATCCGACCTCTTACACATCTATTACATGTTAACCAAAATAGTTGCTACTGCCATCGTTATGGTTTGGAATTTTGTTACTAGAAAAATTTTTATTGAGAAATAAGAAATTCATTCGTTAGGACTATCAAGAATAGTACTACATATGAATTCTTCTTTTTCTTGAAAAACAGAAAGTATTCTGTTAAAATAGGCAAGTATGTGAAAAGGAGTAAAAGCAAATGGAACGATTACTAAATAAAAACTTCTGTACGGGTATTCCTATAAATCCGTTTACTGAGATAGATAACCTGAAAAAGAACGAAAATAATGAACAACAAGAAATAATTATCACTCTATACACCACAATGAGAGACAAGGTAATGACTGGTGCGTGGGGGAAAAAGAATTATGAAACAATTAGAAATAGTATTATTGCCCTAGATGAAAAGTTTCTACAAACCAATTATGCGGCTTTAGTCGCTATTTTATCTTTATCCAACGAAGAAGCGGATATTTTTACAAGACATTATGATCAAATATTAGATAGTCACTTATTTGAGTCTAAATATTTTCCAGTACCTGGAGATTATCATTATGTCATGAAAGCGAAAACTTTTTCTCCTAATGACTGTGTCTTAGTGTTTAAGGAAATCTACAGCCGCTTAGTACTTATGAGTGCTAATCAATTAGTGATGAATCTATTAGAGCATAAGAATGTATATGGAATCTTAGATGGTGAAGCAATCGATGATTATTTAGACCAAGTAAACTTTTGTAAACAGTCACTTAAAAACAATCCTGGTTATATAGAAAGTATAAAAAATTATTACTGGCAAAAGAACGAGAAATACTTAACAGATGATTATTTAGCAATCATGTTAAAGAAAATGGAACCTTTATTTGTTCGTGAGATTGATAGACGCCTAGAAGAAAAGTTTAAAAAGGCATCTCTTCAAAGAAAACTGGCGAATAGAGGGGAAATAGAATTAAAACGTCATGAGGGCGCAAAAGCTAAACATTATCGTTAAAGACACGCATCAAAAAGATTGATTTTATAGGTAGCGCCGTAGATACTTCAAGTGAGCATAAGTAGAATAAAGAATACTGAGAGTAAGAGATAAAACGAAGCCCCACATACCGATATGAAGAAATAGAAGTAAAAACAAGCTAACCGTACGAACAATAACCATACAAATAGAAATTTGAAAAGTCTCTTTCGCTTTACCCATTGCTTGTAATGCGGCAGAAAATGGTGTTTCTAAATAATGAAGGATAAAGACTGGAGCTAAAAAACGCATGTAAGAGATTCCTTCTTCTGTATGGTAAATCAGGTGAAGAAAAAATTCAGGAAAGAAGAAAAATAACAAGGTAGCAGGAATGCCAATCGCCAAAGAAAAAAGAATACCTTGTTTTAATTTTTTCTTCGTATAGCCATATTCGTGGTTACTATAACTTTTAGAAATAACAGGAATCAAGGCATTAGAAATCGCATTAGTAAAGAAACTAGGTAACAACAGTAGAGGCATGACGAAACCTGAGACAATCGCATATTCTTGTGTGATAAACTGATTAGAGTAACCTAGTATAGTTAGAACAAAAGTAATGATAATTGGTTCTAAAAAATAGCCGATATTTCCGACTAAGCGACTACCCGTCGTTGGTAGAGAAATCCCTAAGATATTTCTAACTTCTTTTCTGTCTGGTACAAAATCATGACGGTGGATTTTGACATTTCTAGGTAGAAAAAACAAAAGAACAAAGATACTGACTAGTTCGCTAACCAAGTTAATGAGAATCAAAAAACTAACGGCATAAATAACATTTTGTTGAACCAAATCCGGAATGACAAGAATAATGAGAGCAAGCCGAACAAGTTGTTCAATCACGTGACTAACGACATGAGGAAACATTCGTTGTTTACCAAAAAAATATCCCCGTAACATATTAGAAATGGCTTCAAATGGTAAAACGAGAGCAATCGCTAGTATCGGCAAATAACAGCGCTCATCCCGTAAGAGATAACTAGCGATATAAGGGGAACTAAAAACAATTACCAACATTAATATCGTATTGGTAATAAAGATAATGGGCAAGGACGAAGTGACAATTTTTTTATTATTGTGTTTCTCTTCACTGACTAGTTTAGAGATCGCTACAGGTAAACTAAGTTGTGATAAACACATAAAAAGAGAAAAGGTAGGAAAGATCAAATAATATAGACCAAGCCCTTCTAAACCAATCAATCTAGTCATAACGATCTTGATGACCATCCCTAAAACCTTAGTGATAGCGCCACCAATAATCAAGATAATCGTTGTTTTGATAAACTTTTCTTTGTTCATATAAACCTCTCTAATAAAACTTATGAGGTAACTTTAAAATTATTAAAAATCTCGGTAAAAACTTGTTTCTAACCGGCATTTTCATATATAATGGAAGTTAGGTGATTAGCATCATGAAAATACAATTTAACAGTGAAGCAGAACTTTACCAGCTAGTATTACCTGCCTTAAGAATCAAAATGCGAGAGTTATCCATCACGAACCTGACAGAATATGCCATCTGGACCTATTTAAAGAAAGAAAAATGGAAATACCAGACGGGATTGACCCTTGCGAAAATGGTGCATGATATTCTAGAAGTAAAGCAGGAAGAAATAACCAAGTATTGGTTAGAAAAATAAAAATAATAAAAATGATAGGGTGTGATACGATGTCTGAAAAAAAGATGTATACATTAAATGATTTAATTGAGATGGCAAGTGTTTATATTTTAGAAGAAGAAAATCTCCAAAAAATAAGAGAAGCTTACTATTTTGCTGATGCGATGCATAAGGGGCAATTCCGTAAGAGTGGGGAAGAATATATTGTTCATCCATTAAATGTAGCGATTATTTTAACGACGATTTATGCGGATACACCAACCTTAATTGCCGGACTTTTACATGATGTGATCGAAGACTGCGACTGTGAAAGAGAAGAAATTGACGAAAAGTTTGGTAGTGTTGTTGGAAAACTTGTCTATGGTGTCTCTAAGTTAGGACGTATCCATTTTTCAACGGAAAATGAATATTTAATTGACTACTATAAAAAAATCATCGTTGGAATGAGTGAAGATGTTCGTGTCATCATCGTAAAACTAGCTGACCGCTTACACAACATGCGAACCCTTTGGGCATTACCAGAAGAAAAACAAAAAAAGATTGCGAAAGAAACACTAGAAATCTTAGCGCCTATTGGCGATCACTTAGGTATTCATAAGATTAAAAGCGAACTAGAAGATTTAGCTTTACGTTATTTAAAGCCAGATGTCTTCTATGATATTGCTGAAAAACTAAACAAAACCAAAGTAGAGCGTGAGCGAACAGTAAATGAAATGATGAAATACGTAACGAATTTATTAACTGATCACAATATTCCTCACGAGATTAAAGGTCGAGCGAAAAGTATCTACAGTATTTACAACAAATTAAATAAAGGAAGAAAGTTCTCTGATATCTACGATTTACTCGCTCTACGAATTTTGGTAGGAACTGAGCAAGAATGTTATCTAACACTAGGAATTATTCATTCGAAATTTAAGCCGATTCCTAAACGGTTCAAGGATTATATCGCAATGCCGAAACCAAATATGTATCAATCCCTTCATACTACTGTTTTTGGAATTGATGGCTATCTTTTCGAAATTCAAATTAGAACTTACGAAATGGACGAAGTAGCAGAAAATGGAGTTGCTTCCCACTGGGCTTACAAAGAACAAAAAGATGCGAGCGTTTTAATGCAAACCACAACAGAACAAAAATTACAGTTCTTTAAATCGATCGTCGAATTAAACGAAGACAAAATGAGTAGTGAAGAATTCGTAAACAGTGTCAAAGATGAAGTATTAAACAACAACATCTATTGTTTCACCCCTAAAGGAGATATTTTTGAATTACCAAAAGGGGCAACACCTATCGACTTTGCTTATAAGGTACATACACAAGTCGGTGAACAAATGGTCGGCGCAATCGTCAATAATAGTATCGTTCCTCTGGACTATGAGTTACAAAACAACGATATCGTTAAAATCAATACTTCGAAGAATTCGAGTGGCCCATCTAAAGAATGGTTAAACATCGCTAAGTGTACCCAGACCAAAAACAAAATTAGAGCTTTCTTTGCAAAGAGTGAAAAAGAAATCTATATCGATCGTGGCAAAGAAGCCTTAGAAAAAGAACTCCGTAAACGAAAAATTCCTTTCCAAGAATTCTTGAGTAAAGAAAATACTAATCTCCTTTTTGACACCTTAAAAATCCCAAGTCACGATTTAGAAGAATTATATTTAGAAATAGGAAACGGTAAACATGCCGCAAGCACTGTCGTAAATACTGTTTATAAAAAAGAAGAGGTTAAAGAAAAACTAAAGAAAACCATCATTAAAGCAAGTGATGCCGATATCGTGGTGGCTGGTGTTGACAAAGTAAAAGTAAATTTAGCTGCTTGTTGTAATCCTATTCCGCAAGATGAAATCATAGGATATATTACGAAAGGAAATGGAATCAGTGTCCACCGCAGTAATTGTCATAACCTAGAACTACTAGAAAATAGAACAGTTCCTGTCGAATGGAATAAGACAACAACCGAAAAATATTTAACGACGATTTTAATTCATTCCAATACTAGAGATAATAAATTACTAGAAATGTTACAAAAATTAAGCATGTTCGATATTCATGTTGACCGTTTCGTCACAATCGCTCGTGGAGATGATACCGTATACGAAACCGATCTATACGTACGTAACTTAGAACATTTAGAAAAAGTCTTTATGGAATTAGAAAAACTTCCGTATGTGATTCGTGTAGAAAGGTTGATGAGATAATGCGAGTAGTGGTACAACGAAGCGGAAATGCGAAATGCACGGTGGATGGAAAAATTACAGGTGAAATAGAAAACGGTCTCGTTTTACTAGTCGGCTTTACTGCTGGAGATAATGAGGAGACAATCGATTGGATGATCCGTAAAATCTTACACCTTAGAATCTTTGATGATGAACAAGGGGTAATGAATAAAAGCATTTTGGATGTTGGAGGAAAAATCTTATCTATCTCCCAATTTACCCTCTATGCCGATACCAAAAAAGGAAACCGTCCTAGTTACATTCAAGCATTAAATGGAGAACAAGCAAGCACTTTATACGATATATTCAATCAAAAACTAGCCGAAAACATTTCTGTTGAAACAGGAATTTTCGGTGCCGATATGCAGATTTCCCTAGTCAATCAAGGACCTGTAACGATTCTTTTGGAAAGGGGATAGGTATTTTGCAAAAAGGTAAGATAAATGAAAAATTAGTGAGTATCCTCCTTAGTATGTTGATTTTCTATTTAGGAATCACCACTTTTGAATACTGGGGTGGAATACTAGCTAGAGTTTTCAGAATTCTCTTACCTTTTATTTTGGCCTTTGCGATTAGTTATGTTCTATATCCCTTCACAAAAAGTTTAGAGAAGTGGGGGCTACCGAAAACCTTAGCTAAAGTTCTCGTACTTTTTTTCCTTTCTTTTTTCATTATCTGGCTTCTTTCTTTGACCATTCCTCTAATCTATGAACAGCTGATCTCCTTTACCAGTTTTTTAAGTGAGGCGATAAACCAACTTAGTGTAAAGTTTCATCTTGAACTAGGAACATTAGAGGAAAGCATTTTAAGTGGTCTTGAACAAATTATTGCGCGATTCGGTGAATATATTTCTAGTGGAACTCTAGCTGTACTGGATAAAAGTGTTCATTTCTTTGGCGATTTTATGGTTATTGTGGCAGCAAGTATCTATTTTTTCCTAGATATGGACAAAATCCGTCATTATGTGAAGCAGTACTTACAAACTAAGACGTCAAATCTCAAATGGTATGAGTACTTGCGAGAGTTAGATCACGAAATGGGGAATTATTTACATGGCTTATCTTTATGTATGATGGTTCAATTAGTAGAATATTCACTTTTATTCTATCTAGTAGGACACCCCAATTGGTTACTGTTAGGCGTTTTAGCGAGTGTGACAACCGTGATTCCTTATTTTGGTGGAATCTTGACCAATATTATCGCCATTATTACCGCTAGTGCCGTAAGTCCTATTGTATGTTTGAAAACAGTTTTCGTCGTCATCATCTTCTCCAATGTCGATAGTTACCTAATTTCTCCTCATATCTATGGGAAAACCAATAATATTAATCCTCTTCTTACCATTTTGGCCATCGCTTTTTGTAGTAATTTCTTCGGCGTTTTAGGGATCATCATGGCGTTACCTATTTATTTGACGATCCGTTGTACTTGGCGTTTTTTCAATAAAGATATTAAAGAAAAGTGGTATGAAGTAAAAAGATAAAGAGTTTAAATGAATGAGAAAAAAGCAAAAGAAAAAGAAAAATCCAATAGAAACCACTTCAAGTAAAGATTGTACTTTCCCAAAGATTATATTATAATGAAGAGACAAAGGAGGAGTTTTTGTGATTAAGTCAAAAGAGATCGGAAGCTTAATTGTCATTTCTGGACCAAGTGGCGCAGGGAAAGGAACAGTCATTCAAGAAGTATTAAAAGATAACCCCAACAGCTGGTTATCCGTATCTATGACAAGTAGAAAAATCAGACCAGGTGAGGAAGAAGGCGTAAATTATTACTATGTTAGTGAGGAAGAGTTTAAACAAAAAATAGAAGAAGGCTACTTCCTAGAATATAATAATTATGTTGGTAACTATTATGGAACCCCAAAAGAATATATCAATAAGAAACGTCTAGAAGGAAAAGATGTCATTCTAGAAATCGAAATTAATGGGGCTAATAATATAAAGAAACTAATCGACGATGCGATTTTTATCTTCATCATGCCACCATCTTGGAAAGAATTAAAAAGAAGATTAGAAAATCGTAAAACCGAGACAAAAGAAAAGATTATTAAGCGATTTCAAACCGCTTATCGTGAGATTAATGAAGTAACTAAATACAATTATGTTGTAGTAAACGACGACTTAGAAGAAACCGTAGAAAAAGTCAAAGCTATCATGTTAGCCGAAAAATGTCGTGTAGATAGAATAGAAGAAGTTTATTTAAATAGTGATGAAGAAATTTTACACGAAATGTTAATCGACAGTAAAGAATTTGTTAATGAAACGCCAAAAATAGATTAAAAGAAGTAGCATTATTTCCAGACGGGACAAAGCTTTTAACCGCTAAAATAAAAAAAACAACATGATACTGTAAATAAAAAAGATAGAAAAAAGTTGACAATATCTTGTCATATTTGTCAAAAAATGATATCTTTAAATAGAAAAGGAGTTGATAAGATGTATTGTGGTGAGTGTGGAGCGAAACTCGACAAAGACGCAACTTTCTGTGGCGAATGTGGAGCTCCAGTCAAGAAAGAGAAGAAAACAGCTCACAAACCAGAAGAAGTGCAAGAAACGGAGGATACTCAAACTAGGCCTCCAAGAAAACCAATGTCTAAAAAGGCAAAAATTATCTGGATATTAGTTTTAATCATCATCGTTGCTTTAATTGTTGCTTATCAAATTGTTGGCAGTCAATTTAGTCCAAAAACAGTAGCTAAAGAATACGTTGAAGCTTTAGTCGATAACGACATGGATAAAGTCTATGACTACTTAGAAATTGACGGGGACACCACTTTCGTTAGCAAAGAAGTTTTCAAAGAGACAGTCGTCGGAGAAAATGAAACCAAAATTAAAAATTTCACTATCGGTGATGTGACTTACGATGATAACAAGCTTAGTGCTGAAGTGGAAATACATTATACAGAAAAAGGTTCTAGCAAAGAGCAGACGGATGTTCTTTATCTAAGTAAAGAAAAAGAAAAGAAATACTTAATTTTTGATAATTGGACAATCGAAAATAATATGGATAGTTTGATTATCGAAGATTATACAATCATTGTACCAAAAGATTCTAAAGTTACTCTAGCTGGTATTAATATTGAAAACAAGTATCTTGACGAAAAGAAATCTGATAATACAACAGATGCTTATGTTCTTCCACAAGTATTTTCGAGTAACATGGATTTGAAAACTACTTTACCAAATGGAATGGAAATCAACGAAGAAGTAACTCCAAGTAGTTATTACTCTAGTCATACAGCAGAATTAAGTTTATCTAAGTTATCAGATGAAGCGATAGATACTTTAGAAGAAGAATCGAAAAATTCTCTTACAGCTATCTATCAATCATTAATTGCTAAACAAGCTTTTGCAGATATTAAGAGCACATATGAATTTGATGGCGGAAACATTGATAGTCTAGAAGAGGAATATACTGATACATTAGATAGTTTAAATAACGCAACTACGACTTTAAAACAAATCGAGTTTACTTCACTTAATATTACTTCTGTTGAGCTTGAAGATGGAGTGCTAAATGTAAACGTGAAAGCGAACTTTAATTATCAAGTAGAATACCAAGACTATTTATCTGAACAACTAGCTACTCATGATGATAAAGACTATACCTATATAACCCTAGGCTATGTTTACCAAGACGGTAGTTATCATCTAACTAGTTTAGATGGCTTAGTTTCATATTTTTCAAGATATTAAATAAAATAAAGTAAGGAGTGAACAAAATGGCAAAATTTTGTACAAAATGTGGAAAAAAATTAGAGGACGGAGAAATCTGTTCTTGTGAAAAAGAAAAGAAAACGACAGAGGCAAAAGAAGTACGTAGTACTACAGAAAGAACAACATCTTCAGGAACTGACTTTAATTGGTATGTAAATTCTTTTATCGATATCATGAAAGGAATTATTGTAAGACCAATTGATACAATCAAAAAATTCTCTGCAGAAAAATATTTTACATTAGGAATTATTATCATTATATTAAATGCATTATTAACCGGTGTAATGGTTTATCTAGTAAACGAAGAAGCACCAGGCTTTATCTCGATGATGCTTTCATTATTAGGAGCAGATTCATTTAGCTTTGGAGCCCTATTCGATGTATCATTTATGAAGGTATTACTTTATGTAGCATTATTTATGCTTGTTGGTTTTGGTGTTAGTGGTTTAATGATCTATGTTATGGCAGGACCATTATTTAAAACAAATATCAGTATTAAACGTACTTTTGCTTTAATAGGTACTTGTGCAACATTAACTATTCTTACAACAATTGTGGCTATTATTGCGGTATACATTTCAACTAAAGCTTTCCTTGTGGTATTACTATTAGCTGGTGTATTATATCTTTGTCATTTATACCATGGAATTCAAAAAATCAGCAACATTGATGAAAATAAACAAGGGTATACATTCTTAGTTGCAGTAGCGGTAGCAACTTTCGCAGTTGTTTATGTTTTACCAAAATTATTATTCTAAAATCGAAAGCAGTTTCAAAAAGCAGAAAAAGAAAAAACTGCTTTTTTGCTTGTGAGAATATAGCGATAAAAAAATTAGAATTTTTTCAAAAATAGACATAGCAAAGTTCCATCCTAATACATTATTATTTGATAGATTGCTATGAAAAGTTTTTTTGTTTTTTAAAAAACCTCTTGTCAAAAGAAAAAAACAAGTGTAAACTAAACATATATTCTTGAAAAGAGGAGTAGGTACTTATCTATGCAAAGAGAAGGTATGGTTGGTGAAAATACCTGATAGAGACGTAGTCGAAGACACTTTTCATCAAAAAGAAACGGTATCCTCCGTTATCAGGAACAAAGAAAAAAATAAGGTGGCACCACGTTTTATAAAACGTCCTTTGGGTGGCACCTTTTTCTATTTCAGAAAGGGTGAAGAAAATGATTAATAGACAAAAGGGATGTCATGATATCTATGGATTAGAAGCGAAAAAATGGCAATATGTAATGAACTTGATTGATTCGGTATGTCAAAAATATCACTACGACTATATCAGAACGCCAATCTTTGAAGCAAGTGAATTGTATCACCGAGGAATTGGAGAAGGAACCGATATTGTCACAAAAGAAATGTATGATTTTAAAGACAAAGGAGACAGAAATATCACCTTGCGTCCAGAAGGAACTGCTGGGATAGTGAGAGCGTATCTAGAAAATAAAATGTACGGTGAAGCTACTCAACCAACTAAGTTATATTATACAGGAACAATGTATCGGTATGAGCGTCCACAATCAGGAAGAGATAGAGAGCTTACGCAATTTGGTGTCGAGGCAATCGGTTCTAACGATCCTATGTTAGATGCTGAAGTAATTTCTCTTGCAGTAAACATCTATCGTTTAGTTGGATTAAAGGGAATTAAAGTCAACTTAAACACATTAGGAGATAAAGAATCACGTGGAGCTTACCGTAAAGCTTTAGTGGATTATCTAAAACCACATATCCATGAATTTTGTGAAGACTGTCAGACTCGATTAGAAAAAAATCCGTTACGAATTTTAGATTGTAAAATCGATCATGATAACGAAATTATGAAAAATGTGCCTAAAATTACCGATTATTTAAATGAAACTAGTAAGAACCATTATCAAGAAGTAAAGAAATACCTAGATTTATTAGATATCGAATATGTAGAAAATCCAAGCGTTGTACGAGGCCTAGATTATTATGACCATACAGTATTCGAAATCGAAGCGGATATTGAAGGCTTTGGTAGTCAAAATGTTTTAGGTGGAGGTGGCCGCTATAATGGGCTCGTGAAGGAACTTGGCGGTGATGAAATCCCAGCCGTTGGTTTTGCGATGGGCTTAGGACGATTGATGTTAGCGATCGAAAAAGAAAATATCGAATTACCAATCGAAGATGGCGTAGACTTATTTGTCATGTATGTATCTGAAACAGAAAAAGAATATGCGACTACCTTAGTTCAAGAACTTAGAATGAGTGGCTTTAGTGTTGAAACAGATTACATGAGCCGTTCCTTAAAAGCACAATTTAAACAAGCAGATCGCCTAAAGAGTAAGTTCTTAATCATCTTAAATGATGAAGATTTGAAAGAAAATAGAATCAAAATCAAAAACAATAAGACAAAAGAAGAAGAAAAAGTAGAATTAGATTATATTTTATATTATCTAGATGAACAATTAGCTACTTTTGAAGAAGAGAATAGTGAATGTGACTGTGATGATTGCGGTCATGAACACCATCATAATGAAAGATAAGAAGTTTAGAAAGAAGGAAAACCATGAAGAAGTGCGAAAACACAAATTTTAATATCAACAATGTTGGAGAAGTAGTAGAACTAAAAGGTTGGGTTCAAAAGAAAAGAAATCTAGGAGGATTAATATTTATCGACCTTCGTGATCGTAGTGGGATTATTCAATTAGTCATTCGTCCAGAAAGTGATATCTACGAAATGGCTTCTAGTCTAAAAAGTGAATATGTCATTTGGGCAAAAGGAAAAATCGTTGAACGTGAAAGTAAAAACGAAAAAATCGCAACGGGAGCTATTGAAGTAGAAGTTAGTGAACTGGAAATTATCAATACCGCCAAAGAAATTCCTTTTGAAATCAGTGATGATACGACAGCTTTAGAAGATACGAGATTAAAATATCGGTATCTAGATTTAAGAAGACCAAGTCTTCAACACAATTTAATGGTACGAAGCAAAGTAACATTAATCGCCAGAAATTACCTAAGTAAGCTAGGCTTTGTCGAAGTAGAAACACCAATTTTATGTAAGTCAACACCAGAAGGAGCTAGAGACTATTTAGTTCCAAGTAGAATTAGTAAAGGACATTTCTATGCTTTACCACAGTCACCACAAATCTATAAGCAGTTATTGATGATTGGCGGAATGGAGAAGTATTTTCAAATCGCAAGATGCTTCCGTGATGAGGATTTAAGAGCGGATAGACAACCAGAATTTACCCAAATCGATATTGAAATGAGTTTTGCTGAAGAAGAAGATATTTGGCAAGTAACGGAAGGACTAATGAGAGAAATCTTCAAAGAAATTAAAGGAGTCGAATTAGAAAAGTTCACTCGTCTAACGTACAATGAGTGTATCGACCGGTTCGGAAGTGATAAACCAGATACTAGATTCGAAATGGAATTACAAGATATTACCGAGATTTTCAGTCATACAGAGTTTCAAATTTTCAAAGATGTTATCGATAAGAAAGGGATAATTCGTGCAATTGTTGCTAAGAATACAGCTAGTAAGTATTCTCGTAAAGACATAGATAAATTAACTGAGTTCGTAAAAATTTATCAAGCCAAAGCCCTTGCTTTCTTAAAATATAAGGATCAAGAATGGTCTGGCTCTATCGCTAAAGTGTTGAGTGACGAAGAAAAAGAACATTTGAAAACTAGATTAGGAATCGAAGAAGAGGATACCATCTTTATCATTGCCGATACTAGAAATATCGCTAGTACCGCATTAGGTGCACTTCGTTTGAAATTAGGTCATGAACTAGGCTTAGTCGACCATAATAAATATAATTTCTTATGGGTAACGGATTTCCCAATGTTTGAATATAGCGAAGAAGAGGAAAGATATGTCGCTGCTCACCATCCATTTACTTCACCAAACAAAGAAGATATCGATAAGCTTTTGACGGATAAAGAAAACTGTTATTCTAGGGCGTATGACTTAGTATTGAATGGTTATGAATTATTAAGTGGTTCAGTCCGTATTCACGAAGAAGAACTACAAGAAAAAGTTTTTGAAGCAATTGGTATGACTCATGAAGAAGCAAAACGTAAATTTGGATTCTTCTTAGATGCCTTCCAATATGGTGCACCCCCTCATTGTGGAGTTGGAATTGGCCTAGAACGTTTAATTATGATTTTGGTAGACACCGATAATATACGAGATGTTGTTGCCTTTCCTAAAACAGCGAGTGCTACTTGCCTGATGAGTGAAGCACCAAATCAAGTAGACAAAAAGCAATTAGATGAACTAGGTATCGAAGTGAAAAAAAGTGTAAAAGAGAACCTATAAAAGCGAAATAGGTCTTTTTTTGTACATTTTTCTTGCGAAAAGTTTGCAATTTTAGTCATTTTATGATAATATTGAGCATACCTTGTACTATTGGGGGCAAGGATTTCAGGGGGATTGGGGTTGAATAATATGAAACAAACCTATATATTTGAATATTTGGATGAAAATGAATTCCGAAAAAAAGAAAGATCAGTTCGTAAGTATAATATGCTTGCATACAAGAAGCTAATGTTTAATTATTACCCAACGATGCGTGATGGCAAATTTTTGGGTAAATTAACAAGTGAAAACAAGAAAGAAAAAACCAAATCTTATGAACTAGAATTACCAACCGATGAATTATTTCAAAAGGTTCATGGTGTGATGCGCTTACATTATACCGTTTATGAGAATAAACATGTAATTCTTTTAACTAATATTACACCAGAAGGAATTTTGGATGAAGGACATCGTGCTGAATTATCTACGTATAAAGGAGTAATGATTTCGAAAAGCAATCCAGAGAAAGATATGTTTAAGGTTAATTTATTAAATATGCTAAACAAGTAAAATATAAAAATTAATCAAAAATATCTTGCATCTCATTCATGAATATGATATGATTAAGAAGTCATTGATTGGACCCTTAACTCAGTTGGTTAGAGTAGTCGGCTCATAACCGATCGGTCATAGGTTCGAGTCCTATAGGGTCCACCATACGATATGCGGGTGTGGCGGAATTGGCAGACGCACTAGACTTAGGATCTAGCGCCTTACGGCTTGCAGGTTCAACTCCTGTCACCCGCACCATAATTGAATCGAAGGACCCTATAAGTCTTTTTTTTCGTAGCTATGACCGATCTTAGTTGCCTATAAATAAAAGTATTAACTTTAAATCGACAAAATGTGCTCTAACCAACTGTTAAAATAGTCTACCAAAAAAAGAGAGGTGGATTATGGAAACAGAATTTCAAAACATAATAGAAAAATTTTTAATCTTGAATCGCCGTGGCTACATTCCTAGTATTAGTCATAACTTGATCAACGCCGCGGGGCTTACACTAGAAAACAGTTTAGGAAAAAAAGCAGATAGCATGTTTTTTCCGATTATAAGGGAATAGAAATAAAATGCACTCAGAGATATAGTGAATACGATATCAGTTTATTTTCTCTATCTTTTGACGGCCCAGCCTTATTTGAAAGTAACTATCTTTTAGAAAACTATGGGATTGCCGATGAAATATTTCCCGAGTACCGCAAGTTAATTGTCCGTTTAAAAGTAAATCAAAAAGTAGCAATTTCAGATAAGTACTATTTTGAACTAGTAATAGACAAGGAGAGAACAAGACTCTATATAAAGATCTACGATATCAATTTGAAGTTTATAGAAGATAGAGCGTTCATTGATTTTGATTCTTTAGAACAAAGAGCACAGCTCAAGTTGAATAAGCTAGCTTTATTCTATGCCAGTAAAAAGAAAATCGCTGAAGAGTTATTTTTTCGATATTATAAACTAGAATGTTATCGCTATAAGGGAATAGAAAATTTTATCACCTGCTTAGAACGAGGAGATATTCGAATAACTTTACTTCTAAGATTTGCTAGAAGTGGTAAAGCTTTTGGTAAAAGTAAAAATAAAGGAATGGTGTTTTCAGTAAGAAAAGGCTATATGGAAAAAGTATTTGATCAAATCTATTGCTACGAACGTTAGAAATGGACTTTTCAAAATAAGCATGTATAATAGAATGAAAAACAGGGAGGAATTTAACAATGGAAATGATTAATCAATATAACGAAGATAGAAAAAAATTACTTTCAACGCTAAAAGCAATTATTGAGAGTAATGAGTATATAATGTTAGTGGAAAGTACGGATCAGAAGAACACATTAGAGTATGGAATTGTTGGCCAAAAGATGGAATCTGTTAATTTTGGCCATTTAAATGGAGAGAGTTTATGGGAGTTTGTTTACAAAGGAATCTGTGAGATAGAACCGCAATCCGTTCTTAATTTTATGATGGTTAAGGTATCTGAAAACATTCATAGCGCAGTAGTTATTGATTTAAATGAAAAAGTAAAAGCCATAATCGACAATCATGATCACCGCTATGATGATTTTATTTCAAAACTACAGACGATAACGGAAAATGAAAAAGACGTTTCTACCAAACAAGATCCTGAAGAGGGACCTATTATAAAAAAGAGAATAAAACCACTATCTTAATTGGTAAGTAACATAGAAATATGTTGCTTTTTTGTTTGGATGAATAATATACTAAAATTGTTTTGTTTACTATTTAAAAAGCGTGATATAATAACTATTAATCAAAACGGGATAGGTGTTGTAGAATGTATAAATATTTTCGTGAATTAGAAAATCCAAGAGAGTTTAAAACTTATCTAACTAGAGATTCTTTAGATAAAAAGCAAGACTTATCGCTATATAATATAAGCTATTTCGATGAGCTTTTAAGAGAATTACAAATCTTATTTCCTAGGCTAATGGTTATAGATGAAATGATCATGGGACTTAATGAGCAATTATTAGCATATTCTTCAGAAAACGAGCGATTATCCGATGAAATTTGGTTAAGAAATGATGCATTTTTTCACCTTAGAGAAAATTACTCATCTCCTTCGCACCGCATCTTAAAAGAAGAAATAAAGCTAACTTCTTGGGAACTACAATGTATCTTAATAGAGATAGATGATCTAATTCCTCTATTATCGGGCTTTTATCCTAAACATAAAGATTTTCTATTAGATACTCAAAAACAAATAAAAACAGTATCCAAAGAAATTGAAAAAAAGAGTACCATAAAAATGCCATTAAAAAGTAATGCTGTTTCCATAGAGTGGCCAGATTCGTGGTATATTACCCCTAATGGATATTTATATAATACTGGATTTGGTCATAAAAAGGGAAATTTGGTTTATTCATTATATTATACTATATACGAACTTCTAGAAGAGAATAAACTAATTCCTAGTATCAACCATGTTAATCATATTCATCGTATAATAGAACGCGGATATATCACAGACAAAGAGTTTCGAAACTATTGTAATTTAATTTATCAATTACCAACCGTTCTTACTCCCGAAGTAGAAATAGACAGGATGCGACATAAAAACTTACTAAGACTAAATGAAACCGAATATAAAAAAATAACTTCAGCACCTGATTTTGAATACCCTAATCCAGAAAGAAGTTATCAAAAAAACTTGATCACTTTAATAACTGGTTTTTTATCCGCAGAAACAGCTTTGTACTCATCATTTAACAGAGTAAATAACTCTCTTTCTAAGCGTGAACTACTTACTCAATTGAGAGAACTAAGCCGTAATGATATTCGGGATGTATTAGTAAGATTTTCTGGGTTTCATAAAATTGAATCCATAGTAGATAAAACGATTACTACGAGTTCTTTATACGCCATCAGAGACTTTTCAAACTATTTAAATGCGGGATGGAATTTGCACATTATTCCTGGGATTGTTTATGATGAAACGGAAGATAAGTTATCAGTAGTAGATTTTAATTCCTATTTTATAAGAAAGTACTTAGATCAGGAACTAGCTAACTTTGAAGGAACAGGAAAAATTCTAATTAAAGATAACTGGGTTAAGTAAAATAAAATTTTATCTTACTCAAGAATGGTTGTGTTATAATGAGGATAAAGGAGGACAATTATGATGATATTTCTAGGAATAATAGGGGAATTAGCTACTGTGATAGGAACGTTAGTGATCACTACTAATGCTGGAATTGATGCGGTATTAGAAATACCTAAAAACGGGTATAAAATCGATAAAGATACTTATGAAAACTGGAGAAAAAAACAAGCAGAAACGAAAAAAGAAATAACAACACTTCAGAAATGGAAATCCCTTTTACTTTTCCTTTTCCCCGGTGTTAATTTAGTAAATGCCACAATAAAGGGAATACACTTAAAACATTCAATAATGAAAGATCCACAAATTCAAGAGACTCTTATTCCTATGACACCAGAAGAAAAAGAGCTCTATTCAAAAATGAAAGGGAGATTCCAGAAAGCAATGTGTGCGACCTTTTCTATAACAAAAGAAAATGAAGAAGAATTCATGGGCTTTGTCGGTAATCATCCAATTGTAGTAGATCATGGGTTAATATCAATATATCATGAGAGATTACTCCCACTTGCTTATACATTAGACGAAGTAAAAAGACTAAACGAAGCAACCACTTATTCTTATCGAATCGGTAAAGTAGATGGAAGAAATGTGGCTATTATTGGAATTCCTAATGCTAATAAGTCAGTCTGCCGTGTGGAATTTAAAAGAGAAGATAAGGGAACAACGCATACTTACGAGCCGATGAGTGAACAGGAAGCCAAAAACAAGACATTTGTCGTTTACCCGTTTAGCAACGATCACGAAGAAGAAGTGGAAAAAGTGATTAAAGAAATTAAAGAGGCTCGTACCTGCCAAGCAACAACTGCTAATTTAGAAGCTCTACAACTGCACAATGAAGTTTTAAATGACACTCGATCTAAAGAAAGTTGTGGTCCAGTACTGAAGAAAACATTATTTTAAATCAGAATAGTCTGATTTCAATAGATAAAGGAGAAAACAAAATGAATGAGAAAAATAATTTGAGTAATGTAGAAAAAAGTTCGACATTATTAACTAGAATAATAGATGGCAATGAAGTAAATAGAAATCCTCTTCCGGAAATACCAAATAGCGGGATGAAAGTATATGGGATTGACAATTCGTTTTTCGACACCAAAGAAGAACTAGAAAGATATTGTACTGTGAATGATTTATCTAAAGACCAAATGTTCACCTTAGACTACATAAGAGAAGTGGCAGGACGAAAAGATGTCATTAAAAGAACAGATAAAAATGGAACAAGTATATTTTTGACTGCAGTAGACGAAGATGGGTACGGAATTTTTAATGCCACAAGAAGTACATATAGAGGTGAATTTGTTTGGGAATTCAACTATGGCACAATTGAAGAATTGTACATTCCTTTTAGAGATAGAGGAGTCATATTTGAACGGGATATCTACAGTGAAATCAATGAAAGAAATAAACGTCTTTTAAAACGATGCCAAGAAAAAAATTTGTTTGGCCTTGGCGGAAAGAATTCTGGGTAGTAGCACTACACACAACAAAATACGAATATTGAATTAATGGAAACATTACCTATTTGCTTCAAAAACCAATAAAACAAAATATTATCTAATCAAAAACTCTAACCATACTGTTTAGTTAGAGTTTTTTACATTTTTGTTTGATATTTTCTTCTGACTTTTCGTTAGTCTCCAAACTAGGAAGCAGAGGAGTATTGGCTGAAAAGAGTAGTTTTGGTTGATTCAACTTGTCAATATCTATTTTCCCATTCTTCATATTAGTAAGTGTTACAGAAAGACTTAGCGGTTTGATTTCTCCAGTTACTGTATTCAAAAACTCACTTTTCTCGTCCTGAACGATTTGAATAAAGTCTCCAATTGGATAAAGTCGGTGACTAAAGGAATCTAAAATTGTCGTATTATCCGCTTTATAGAGAATGACTCGGTGCTTTCCACGATCAAATTCTAAACTATAATACTTTTGAATAATTACATAGTCGCCGACAATCTCATAGGCAAATTCTCTAGGGTAGACATTTAAATGAAATTTGGAATATGGAAAATCAGGAATAAGAATATTTAAATTTTCGTCAAAGAAATCCATCTTTTCACAATCTAGTTCCACCCCATAACCATAAGGCAAAGATGGACCAAAATAAATAAAATCATAGTCAACATCTTGAACTAATCCAGTTTCAGTATTAAGAAATTTTTTCTTTATCTGGTTTTCTTCTTGAACTTCTAGTAAAAATAGACATTCTTTCGTCGAATCAAGAGATTGATAGGAGTTAGCCTTTATTTGAACAGGGGAAAGGAAGTAGTTATTTTCTAAACGATAAAAATGGTAGTCAATACTATCAGATAGACTATCTTGTCCAACGAATGTAGTAGGAGACCAATAAGGATAGCCTTCAATTCTAAGATATGAAATAAACTCTCCCGACTCTAAATTTAAAAATAGATGACGATTTATCTGTTTTCCCTTTTCTACATATGGTACACATAGCTTTAAAATAGGGGAGATAAGTTCATAATCAACGACATCAGTTAACTCTTTAAGGGAATATTCTTTGATTAGTTCTGAATCTAAAGAATAAAGTTTAACTTTTCCTTTTTCTAGGATTAGAATATTTCCTCGATAATAAGTGGGTTTCGCGATAATAGAATCATTTTGTTTGTATTCTTGAATAGTCGTCGTCAAATCCGAATAAATCGTAACCACTTCCAAACCATTTCCTTTTTCGATAATCAAATGGTGATCATAATATTCAATCCATCCCTGAATATCTTTTAAAAGAACTTTCCCGTTCGCATGAATAACCATTCTTCTATCATCATAAAAACTGCTTCCTGGTTTCAAATTTGTTTCTTTAAATACATATAATTCATTTCCTAGTGTCGCTTCAAACCTGTACTCGAGAGGAGAGGGTAGATAGGCTTTTCTCACGGTATCATAGATTTTGTCTTCTCCACCACCAATCTTCATCATCACCTTTAAACATCTGTTTCCTATTGGACTAATTTGGTATGCTTTTTCATCTTCTAATAAAACTTCTTTTGAATCTAAATCGACGGCACATAAGGTATGCTTTTTCCATAAAGCTGCACAAAGTCTCCCATTCAGTAGAAAAACTTCTGATAAACTATCATAATCAGAAACCTCATACACTCGTTCTTGATCCATGAGTAATTTTTGACCGCAATCAAATTCGATGAACAGATAATCATCAACTTTGGAAATATCCTTTATTGTCAATTCTTTGAACTTAGATAAATTCGTTAATGCTGAAGGGTATTCGCTCATTGTTATCTTCCTTCCTTTGCTAGTATTATACTATAAATATCAGTTTTATTGAGAAAAAACGAGATAAAGATATCTAAGCACCCAATAATTTAGTAAAAAATAAAAATATAAAACGCAAACGATTTACAAACCAGAAAAATCTATATAGAATAATAACTAAAGATGGAGTAGTTATTAGCGTAAATAACTAAGAGGTATCGACCAAGTTACTGGAAACAAGGAGGAAAAACATGTTAGTAACCATTAATGATAAAAAAAATACCGAAACAGGGATTTTACAAGTCAAAGATCAATATAAAGAACAATTAGCGAATTATCGAAATACATTACTAGAAAACATTTCTAATAATTTTACGCAAACGATTACTTATCAAACACGAGAAGATGGACCTTGTGATATAAGTAAGAAAAAGACGATTTATCCAAAAGGAGATTTTCTTATCAAAGAAGAATATGTCGAATTACAGGGTAATCGCATTCCATTTAAAACGTATGTATATTTAGTACAAAAAACACAAATAGAATGTAAAAGCTTAGTTACTATCCAAGTATTAACTAGACTGCTCAAGGATTGGTACAAAATAGAGGAATTAGACCCTATCGCAGATTTTATCCGTACAGATATAATGAAAGTTAGCTTAAGAAGAAATGAACCAATATCAGAAGAATGGATCAATTTCTATTATGAAAATGTTCATAAAGGGATAGAAACTTTATTAAGACCTGAGAAAAATAGTGATTTAAATAGCTTTAGAAATAGCCTTTATTTTTTAGAATACTGGGTTTCTAACGAATATAGTTGGCAAGATCTAGTGACTAGCCCACTAAACACCCCTATAAATCAAGTTGCTGCTAATAGTGAAGTCTTGTTTGGAGGGCCAGTCAGAGTACTAAAAAAGAACAGATAAACAATAGGAGAAAGTATGAAGAAAAGAAAATATGCCATTATTGAAATTGGCAGTAATAATACCAAAATTCACATTTATGAAGGAAATCATTTGATTTTTGAAAACAATGCCACGATCGAATTCAAAAAACATTATCAACAAAACAAACAAATTTCTAGCGAAGATTTAGAGAAGCTCTATGCAGTAATAGAAAAAACGAGGGAGTATACTTTAGATCTTCACATCTATGGGTGTAGTATTTTTAGAAATATGAGTACTGATGAACTAACGAAGATTAATCAGGAATTAGAAAGAAGATTCTCTCTTTCTATCGAAGTAGTAACCCAAGAACAAGAAGCTGAATATACCGCTCTAGGGTGTTATTACGGTTTAAACTATGAGAAGAAAATCTGCATCTTTATTGGTGGTGGTGGATCGATTGAACTAATCTTTGTTCAACAAGGAAAAATAATCGACAAAAAGTTTTATGATTTTGGAGTTGTCGATATCACCAATCAATTTAGTAGCTTAAAAAATGATATCCCTGATTGTACTTTTGATGAAGTCTATACCTATGTTGATCACTTGATCGGTAATATCAATCAACAAGCAGAACTTCTGATCCTAGCTGGTGGCGATCATTTATATTGGTATAATCATGCTGGCTATCCATTATTAGAAAATATTTTATATCAAAAAGACAATCAGCCATATATGATCACCAAAGAGATGAGTGACGAATACGACCATGATGCCTTAATTACTTCTCTAGAAAGAATAAGAAATAACAGCGATAATCCGCTTTGGTTCGACGGCTCTCGGGCCATGAAAGTAATTACCAATTTAATCTCTCATAAAGTAGGGGCTAAATACATTATTCCAACCAAAATCAATATGGAAGATGGATTAAAAAACCAATTAAAATAAAATTAAACACAAAAAAGGAGTAATAGTATGAAAAATAAAACTTTAGACCAAGTAATTAAATTGATTTATGATGATCAAGTAGAGACAATTAGACAAAAAAACAACGAATTAGAACGGGAATATTTTACAATCCATAAGAATACCATACCATTTGGAAATGTACTTGACGGATTAAGCTATGATGATTATTTAGCTCAACTAAAAGTAATCATGCGACAAGGCAATCCTTACAAAATCGAATCAGCTTGGGGAATTCTACAAGAGTATTTATTTTTTTCAGCAGGACATGACATGATTTTTAAAAAGAAACTACAAGCCGATATTTTTACCACTGTTCCACTAGAAGATTTAATTTATCCTAGATTAGTAGACGACATAAAAGAAAAGTACAATGATGTCTCTGTCATGAGAAATCATCCAAATTGTAGTGAAAACCTTCAAAGCATCGCTGAAATAATCTACGTTTATACAGAGATGTCGGCATTATTGTATTTCCTATATTGTCATGACTTTCAATTTGGTGATCACTGGCAACAAGTTTGTCCAACTACACATGAACAAGTCTTAAAAATTTTACAAGAATCAGATATTACTATTGGAGAGTTTCGTCATGCCTTGGTCGATGATAAGTGTAGCCAAATAAAAGAAGTAATTGGAGAAATTTCCAATCAGGAGTTAAAATGCCAATACCAAGACAAAGTAGAACAATTACGTTTAAAAAAACACCAAGAAGTAGAAGAATATGCAGATAAAAAATTACCGATTACTTACTTCTTAGATCACAGTATTTTTGATTTTCTTAATGATGAATCATACCATCCATCTATCTTAGACGAAAATACAAACAAGAAAAAGAAAAAAAATAATCATATGATGTAATCATATAATGAAAGAGGCACCTCATTTACCATAATGAGATGCCTTTTTAAGTATTTTATTCTTATTGATTTCTAATTGAGTTAATTGTTGATAACTATCTTGAGAAATCTCTTTTACGTATGGCTTTTGTTCCTTATCTAACGCATAAAACAAATTAGAAGTAGGATTACCAAAGCTAGTGATACTTTCAAATGTCTTTTCGTAAGCACCATTCGCAAAGCCTTTTGGTTTAAAACAAACAGCATATCTAGTATCCGAGTTAACTGTACATTTTCCGACATAAAGTTCTTTTATATTTTGTAGTGAGGAAAGAGACACCATAGAAGCGTTTCCATCATACATTTGGAGTATTTCTAAACTGTTTTCACCATCACCGTCAAAAAAATCAACAGCTAATTCAATATTTTCTTGAGGAACAAGTGAAAATTCTTCTTGGGATAGGATTTGGCTTGTTTTTTTATTTCTGGTTTTGTCATATCGATAAATTTCATTATTATCTTGATCAAAAATAGAGACTAGTTCTAATTGATAAGGCGAGCAGTCAGAAATCATATATTCCGTTAAAAGTTGTTTTCCATCTTGGCTTGGACGTAGCCTAAGCTCAAAAAGAGTATCATAAGAAGCAGGAATATATTTTTCTGCACTAGGAATATAAGCAAGTACCCAGCTAAAAGATAATGTTCCATCTGGATATAAACACATCTTCATCTTCTCTTTATCGGTAAGATTTTGACTAGCCACCATATAGTTAGCGGTAACGGACAATACTTCATTTTCTTCCTCAACTTGAAAATCTGTGATCCAATTAGTACTTTGTTTACATACACTTTGCTCTCTCGGTTGTGCCTGATCAATTTTTCTTTCTAAGGAAGCAAGTTCACATAAGAAATGTTGAAAATAAAAATTAGCTTTAAAATTCTCAGGAATACAATCATATACTTTCCTAAAGTCCGTTTCTAATAAGTGATTGACTTTAAATTGTTGATAGGGATTAAAACTCATAATAAAACAACTCCTTATTTATAATCATAACATGGAAATCGTATTCTGAAGTAAAGAAAAAAAGAAAAGATTAGTTACTATTTACATAATTAAACTAGAGAAAGTAACAGAGTCTAATTAGTAAACAAATAACCATCCTTTGAATAAAATAGGGTAGGAAGAAAGGTGAAAAATGTGACCTATACAGTTACTGCCCAGGATACTCCTTCAAGTATTGCCCAAAAATTTGGCATTTCTGTTGAAGAATTACTTACTTATAATCGTTTAGGAAGAAATACCGCCCTTTTTCCGGGCATGATTATTATTATCCCTCCTAGACCACCGAAACCTCGGCCACCACAAGTACCACCAACTCCACCACAAAACAGAATCTATGTGGTAAGAAGAGGGGACACGATTTTTTCAATCGCTAGACGGTTTAGAGTGAGTGTCGAAAGTATCATAGCTATAAATGGAATGCGATTTCCTATCGTTTTCCCAGGACAACGCTTAATCATTCCGCAAGGAATTGTCGCTTTTTAAAGGAAAATAGTATCGCCGATAAAGAAAGGGGAATATGATGTCTCAGATCCATGTTTTTCCATCCGATTTATGTATAAAGACTTGTTATGCGATTATGAGCAAAAACGATAAACTACTATCTAGGTGTTTAGACGATGAACAACTAGATATTAACGAGCATTTTCCCAGTAAATTTTCTGACCGGGACAATTTTCTAACATATGCCATAAACTATGATTATGATTACGGATTCAACCAATTGTTAACTAATGATAAATTATTACTAAGCACATCAGATAAACAACAGTTATATCAATTACTAAAAGCAAAAGGAAAATACCAAAATTTATATCAGGCGATAAAACATTTAGAAAAAGAAAATCAAAGTAAAATAAAGTACCTTAACTATTTATTCTTTTCCCTATCTAACATGAAAAAACAGAAGAAATTAAAGAGAAAATAACAGAAAATAAAAGTAACCCCGATAAATAGCTATTTTTTAGCTATTTATTTTTAGTTTTAGTTATGCTATAATCTTGATATAATAGAATGAAAGGGAAGTAAGAAAATAAAATGAAAAGAAAATTAAAACAGAATATTGCGCTATTTAGTATGCTTGCGCTTTTAATAACACCAGGTGTTGTTTTTGCAGAAGATCCAACACCAACGCCCACACCTTCAGAAAGTCCAGCAGTAGATGATAAAATCACCATAACTTTAGATAAAACCAAACTAGAATTAACCGCAGGAGAAACAACTACAATTACTGCAACCGTAGCGAATGCGACAGATACTTCGGTTAGTTTTGAAAGCTTAGATGAAAACGTTATAAAAGTAGAGCGTTCGTCAGAGTCATCAGCTGTAGTCACTGCGGTAGGTAAAGGAAATACTGAAATTACGGCTAAATCTAACGCGGGGGATTTTTATGCTTCTTGTAAGGTAACTGTAAAAGCTCAAAATATTGATATTGAAGTAACCGCATTGAATTTGTCTGTAGGAACATTAGACAAAACATTCAGTAGTGGAAACAAAGATTATACCATTACTATTCCGGAAGATGTTACTACCCTTAATTTATATCAGACAATCACTTTGAATGTTGATGATAAAAAAGGTTTGAGAGTTACAGGTGACAGTAATTTAGAAAATGGCAGTGTTGTAAGAATATTTATTAACGATGAAGAAAAGCATACTCTTACTATTATAAAAGAAAAAAAACAACCAGTAGATTTAAGTTTAGAATGGCTACGGGTAGATGATCATACTTTAGAACAAGCTTTTGATCCTGAAAACTTAAACTACACATTATCAGTTCCTTACGATACACAAAGCATCTTTATCAGAGTAAAGTCTTCTAGTAGTGAGGTTAATATTTCCGGAGATGGTGAGCACATTTTAGATGGAGACCAATCCGTTGTCACCGTAACCGTAAGCGACGCTGACGGAAATACGCGAGAATATAAAATCACGGTAACTAGAGAAGCAGAAAATGAAGGAAATGACGAAGAAGAAAATATTAGCTCTACTTCATCTAGTACTAGCAATCAAACAAGTAAAGACGTTCATGAAGATAATCGAAAAGATCGGACTCTTCAATACGTATTAGTAAGTATCGGATGCTTAATCTTATTTTTAATCGGTGGTTTTGGCATTTATTTCTATATCAAAACATCAAAAAAGAAAAAAGGAAACGGAAAAGATAAAGATAAAAAAGGAAATAATAATCAAGAAGAACAATCAACTACCGATAAAGAAATGACCTCAGCTTCAACAAATGATTCTAGTACAGCAACTTCTAATCAAGCGGATGAAAATCAATCAAACATTGAAGAAGAAAATAGTACGGCTAGTCAAGCAGAAACAGAATTATCTGAAGAAGAATCTAAACGATTGAGTGATTTAGAAGAAACAAAAGAGTTCTATCTCGATAAAGAGAAAAAGAAAATAGAACCAACACCAAAAGCAGAACAAGAAGAAAAAAGAAAAGATGATGTATTAAAAGATATCGAGGAATTATTCGACGATGACTAAAAGTCATCTTTTTCTTTCCTAAATAAACGTGGTATAATAGATAGTAAGAAAAGGAGCTAAAATTATGTTATTCAAACCCAAGGAAAATTCAAACGAGTTAAATGAAAAGAAGATTGTTGATCATATTCGATGCTTAGGTATCGATATGATTAACGAAGCGAAAAGTGGTCATCCTGGTATTGTGTTAGATGCAGCGCCTATGCTTTATTCGTTATATGGTAAGCACATGAAAATTAATCCAAATGATGCAACTTGGTTCAATCGTGATCGTTTTGTGTTATCAGCCGGACACGGTTCAGCTTTACTTTATTCAACGCTTTATATGGCAGGATTTGGCTTAGAGCTAGAAGATTTAAAACAGTTTCGTAAACTTGCCTCTCTAACACCAGGTCATCCTGAATATAAAGTAACTCCAGGTGTCGATATGTCAACTGGACCTTTAGGCCAAGGTTTTGCGACGGCAGTAGGTATGGCGATTGCGGAAGTATATTTGCGTAATTATTTTAAGAAGAAAAACCATGATATCATCGATTATCGCACTTATGTTCTTTGTGGCGATGGGGATTTGATGGAAGGTATCTCTTATGAAGCCGCATCTCTTGCCGGAACACTAAAGCTTAATCATTTAATCGTCCTTTACGACAGTAATCATATTTGCTTGGATGGTTCGACAGATCAAGTATTTACTGAAAATATTGCTGGACGGTTTACTGCACTTAATTGGAACGTATTTTTAGTTCCAGATGGAGAAGATATTACGGCAATCGATAACGCCATAGAACAAGCCAAAGCCACAACTGATAAACCGAATATCATTATCGTCAATACGACAATTGGAAAGTTTTCTAAAAATCAAGGGACTAACAAAGTACACGGAACACCATTAGATAAAGAAGATATTTCGGCGATTAAGGAAAAATTAGGTGTACGAGATATTCCTTTTACTGTATCTAGTGATGTGATGACTAATTTTCAAGAAATGATTCATACTAGATGTGATGAAATATATCAAAAAGAGAAGAAAAAAGAAGAAAAATTGCCAGAAGAAATGAAAAAAGAACTTGAAAAATTAGAGAATCTAGATTTAAGTCTCGATGATCTAACTATTGATTATGAACTTCCTGAATCAAAGGCAGAAGCACCTCGCGTCACCTCAGGGAAAATATTATCTTCACTTGCCAAAAACAATCCTTTTTTAATAGGAGGATGTGCTGATCTTTCTTCATCTACTAAAGCTTATTTAGAAGAAGCAGGGGACTTTTCTTTCCAAAATCCTTTAGGAAGAAATATCTTTTATGGCGTAAGAGAACATGCGATGGGAGCAATTTCTAATGGACTTGCTTTATCTGGACTACATCCTTTTGCTTCTACTTTCTTGACTTTTTCTGATTATCTAAAACCAGCCATTCGTATGAGTAGTCTAATGAATTTAGGTGTTACTTATATCTTTACTCACGATTCACTTTCTATTGGCGAAGATGGACCAACCCACCAACCAGTCGAACAGTTGATCGCTCTTCGTTCGATTCCTAATTTAACGGTATTTCGTCCATGTGATGCTAATGAAATTATCGGTACTTACAAATACATCATGACTAATCCAACAGGACCAACCGCACTTATTCTTTCTAGAAATGAAGTACCGATACAAGACAGTACAAGTATTCACGATGTCGCTAAGGGAGGCTACATCATTCGTAAGGAACGAAAAAACTTGAGTGCGATTATTATTGCTAGTGGGGAAGAAGTACAGATTGCTTTAGAAGCGGCTTCTCGCTTAGAAGAAAAAGGCTATGATATTCGTGTAATCAGTATGCCATCGATCGAATTATGGCGTCAGCAAAAAGAAAAATACCGCGAAGAATTATTACCACTTGGTGTTAAAACCTTCGTTATCGAAGCATCCTCTTCTTATTCATGGCACGAATTTGTCTATAACGATAAATATTTGATCAATATGAATACCTTTGGTAGTAGTGCCAGCAAAGACGATCTTTACCATACCTTCGGTTTCGATATCGATAGTGTCGTTACAAAAATTGAAAATTTATTAAAATAGGGAAAATGCGACAAGTTTTTCCCTTTTCTTTTTCTATGATAGAACTAGAAGGGAAGGGATGAAAATTTGAGAACCTATTTTATATTTCAGATGAAAAAAGAATTCGTCCAATTGTATCATGATAATACAAGTAATCTCTTTTCTATCTTGCGTCACTTGTATTACATGAAAAGTCACGAGATCGATTACGGCTTTCATCTGTTTAGTCAATTGACAGAAAAAATCGATAAAGAAGGTTTAAATCGTGCGATCTATATTCAATATCATGATGAAATGGTCTATTCCAAAAACAAAGAAGAACATATTATTAATAACTTATATAAAGATGAAATCAGTGTCCTGACCATAAAAAGTAGCTATATTTTAGTCACCACCAATCATAACTATTCCTCTTTCTTTACCATTATTCAATCTTTTAGCGATCGATATTTTGTTTGTGACTTCAACTATCAAGACTATTTTTGGTTGAATGATTTGAAAATGCTTGTGTAAACGCTTAATTTTTAGTATAGTAGTAACGAGGAGATGATAGTATGGAACTTTTTTTAGATATATTAAAAGTAGTAGGACTTCTACTAGTTGGCGCAGTGATTGGTTTTTTTCTCGCTAGAAAATACATGATGAAGTATTTAAAGAAAAATCCACCAATCAATGAAGAAATGATTAAAGCTTTAATGATGCAGATGGGTAGAAAACCTAGTCAAAAACAAATTAATCAAATGATGAAATCAATGGAAAAGTATATGTAGTTGTACTTTTCCTTTCTTTTTTGATATAATGGAATTATTACGGTAGGTGATACAAATGGAAAATATGAATGGTAGAGAATTAATTAAGCAAAAAATGATAGAAAGAAGAACTCGACTAGAACAAGATATCACAGTAGAAAAGGAATATACCAACGAAGAGTTAGCCATGATCATGCAACGATTAGCTAAATACGATCTACTCCTTGTAATGGAGTATTTACCTAAACTATGCCATGTAGAGTTTATTGGACCAGAAGTAATAAATTATGGAAATAACCAAGAAGTGATGAATCAATGCTTTGAATATCATCAAAATCAACATAAACAACTTAATAAATGGCTCACAAAGCTAGAAGCTGAACTACTTTTAATCGAAGAGGCTAACCATGAAAAACAAATCGTTCTTCCTGATTATTTAAGTTTAGAAACAAAAGAAAGAGAAAATGTTGGCGCATACCTAGAAGTACAAAATCAATTAACCGATCTAATCGCAGAAATAGCAGAGGGAAATGGCTATGTATCAGCTCCAACAGTTGAAGAGTTTGTTAATAAATATCAAACTAAAGTAACAGAAGCCGAAAAAGAAATAAGAAAAAAACTAGAAAATCCTATGTTTTCTCACGGCGCTGAATATCAAATGACATTTTTAGCTAACGAAGAAGAACGATATCAGCAAAAATACTATCAAGACTATTTACTTAATTCTTATTCTCAGGCCAATCCTTTTGATTTAGCAAATCAAGAACAGTATAATTATCAAGAAGAAAAACGACTTTAGAGTGTAATCAGAAAAAGAAAAGGCGAATTTTCTTTTTTCTTGGCTACATTTCTGGTATAATGGTATATAGAATATAGGGGTGTGACAATGAAATTAATTAAAAATATAAACAAAGATATTTTTCGTTCGTATGATGTACGAGGAGTATATCCTAAAGACATTAATGAAGATGTTAGTTATACATTCGGTAAAGCCTACGGAACGTATATCAAAAAGTTAGGGCAAAAACAATGCGTTGTTGGACATGATAACCGGTATTCCTCAAAAGAAATTCAAAATGCTTTAGTTCAGGGAATCGTAGAATCTGGTGTTCATGTATTAAATTTAGGCTTAGTAACAACGCCGATGTATTATTACGCATCCATTCGCTTAAACATACCAGCTGGGGTAATGGTCACTGCTAGCCATAATCCTAAGGATGATAATGGATTTAAGTTTTCTTTCGATGAGCGAGGAAACGCTAAAGGAAAAATGATCGAAGACTTTTATCATTTCTTAAAGAAGGGCGAATTTGATGACGGTCATGGCATCATTACTTTCTTTAATATTCGTGATGATTACTTCAATTTATTATTACAGTCGGTAAAAATCAATACCAGAAATCGAAAACGAGTAATCATCGATTGTGGTAATGGAACAACATCCTTCTTTGCACCAGAATTATATAACTTAGTTGGGGTTGATTTGATTGTTCTTTATGGTAAGAGTGATCCTAACTTCCCAAATCATCATCCTGACCCTTGTGTTGAAGGAAATTTAAAGGTATTGAAAGATGCGGTAGTAGAAATGCATGCCGATGTCGGAATTGCCTTTGATGGGGATGGCGACAGAATCGGTGTCGTCGATGAAAAAGGGAATTATGTTCCAAGTGATCAGTTAATGATTTTGTTCGCCCGTGACATTTTACCAAAGTCAGAAAATAAGCGTGTATTGTATGATGTGAAATGTTCAAGAGCCCTACCAGAAGAAATTGAAAGATTAGGGGGAGAGGCAATTATTAATCGTACAGGCAATTCCTATACTAAAGCCGCAACCAAAGAAAAAGACTGTGTCTTTGGTGGTGAGTTTAGTGGTCATTTATTCTTCCGTGATCATTTTCCTGGCTTCGACTCTGGCTTATACGCAGGACTTCGTTTGATTGAAATTTTAACCAATTCTAATCGTAGTGTTAGTGAATGGTTAGAAGGGATTCCTAAGTATTATTCCACACCAGAAATCAAGATCGCAACAAGTGATAAAATAAAAAATAAAGTTGTTGCGAAAGTCAAAGAGTATTGTGAGACCGCAGGATATAAAATTATTGATATCGACGGAGTTAGAATCGAACTTGATGACGGTTGGGCACTAATTAGAGTAAGCAATACCGGACCTAATATTACCGCTAGATTCGAAGCTACAACAGAAGAAGTAAGAGATAAACTAAAAGAGACCTTCCTAGAGTTAATTGAAAAATTTAAGAAAGAAAGAGAAGAAGAATAAAAAATAAAAATTTAATCAAAAATTTATAATATTGTTTAATGAGTAGTTATCACTACTCATTATTTTTTGTAAAAAGGTCAATTGAAAAGGTAAATGCAACTTTGAAAGATTAACTGCAACTTTTGAGTGAATTATTGATAACAACCAAGGAGAAGTCTTGGTTGTTTTACTTATTATACTCAAATGTGAAAAGTCAAGGGTAAAATGCACTTACTACGTTTCGCTCTTGACTTTTCTTTGAAAATAGTAGATATTTCAAAGAATGTATTATATGTACATAATCATCATTAATAAATTATTACACGACGAAAAGAGGCTGAATTTTTGAAATTTAAAATGCAACCTTTATTTTGATGATAATAATGTGATGGTGCTTATAGTTTAAGTTAACTTATTTTTTAATAACTTGGTAGATAAGTTAACGTCATTAGGATTAATTTCCTTAATATTTAATTTGTCTATGGTATCTTTACCATAGATAGAACTGAACATAAAATAGGGTGATTGATCGTTCAGTTTTTTTTCTTTTATAAGAATTAATATGAGACATAATTATATTTATATCATCTTGAGTTAAATCATCAAAAGATGTCCCTTTTGGTAAGATTCTCCTTAGTAATTCATGATTCACTTCACAAGAACCTTTTTCATAAGGACTTGAAGGATGACAATAAAATATTTGTGTCCGCTTCTCTCCAGTAATAGGGTCATATTCAATTTCGCTAGGATTTGAAAATTCACTTCCATTATCAGTTAATATAATAATGAATAATTTTTTGAATTTAGGTAGTCCTAGTATGTCTTGTAATTTATTGAAAATATTAATCACAAACTCTGCATCATTATGATCTCTAATGAAGGCTAACATAAAAGAAGAATTAACAAAATGAATAGTTAATAGGACCTTGCCACCTTTTCTTCCTTCAACAGTATCCATTTCTACTATAGGCGTATCGGGATTTTCTTCCATATATTTTAAAAAATCTTCATAAGTCCTGTTCTCTTTACATTTTTTATCTATTTTATAAATAGAAGTTTGTTTTCTTCGTTGTTTAAATTTTACTTTTCTTTGTAAGTCTATATTTCTAACTTCAAGTATTCCTAAATCAATAAGCTTATAAATTGTTTTATCACTGTGCATAATTTTATTTTTATTATTTGTGATAGCATGATAAATAGACTGATTTTGTTCATTAATTAAAGGAACTAATATTGAGTTAAGATTATCTATTTCATCTTGGTCTATGATAACATCACTTCTAGATTCACTTAAATTATCTTTGTATTCTTTATATGAGTAAATACTACTGAACTGAAAAAGTAAATGCAACTCTTTTCATTTTTTAGGTTGCATTTACTTTTTCAGTTCAGTATTATGACAATTTTGGCAATTTATTAGCAAAAACTACTACAAATAGGACAACCAATGCTATAATAAAGACAGATACTTATCAGTATTCTAATAGTAATTGGAAAGACCAACTAACAAGTAACAAGCTTTAATGGAAATAGTATTACCTATGATGCGATTGGTAATCCATTAACAATTGGAAGTAATATTCAAATGAGTTGGATAAATGGCAGAAGCTTAAGTGGCTATGAGAATACCGCAAATAATCTATTTGCTAGCTATCAATACAATGTAGATGGTATTAGAACATCAAAAATAGTAAACGGGGTAGAAACTAAATATTATTTAGAAAATAATAATATTATCTTTGAGCAAAGAGGCAATAATATCATTTATTATTTATATGATGGAATAGGTCTTTTAGGATTAAAATACAATGATAATATTTACTATTACATTAAAAATCTACAAGGAGATATTATAGGAATATTAGATTCAACTTACAATCAAGTAGTGTCTTATGAATATGATAGTTGGGGTAAAGTATTAAGTATCAAGGATAATCAAGGTAATGAAATTACAGATTCTACCAATATCGGTATCATTAATCCATTTAGATATCGTGGATATTACTACGACGCTGAAACAGAACTATATTATTTAAATAGTAGATATTATAATCCTGAATGGGGCAGATTTATTAATGCCGATGGAATAATAGGACAAAGCCAAAAACAATTATCATATAATTTATATCTCTATGTTAGTAATAATCCAATTAATTATGGTGATTTAACAGGAATGTGGGGTATTTCATTTAAATCTATATTACAAGCAATAACACATTTGATAGATCCGCTTGGCTCAACAAGAAAAATCAAAAGAAATAGTACGCAGCTAAAAAGAGAAGAACAAGAGTATAAAGCTTTAAAAGAAGTTACTAAAAGAACAGCAAAAGCAGTAGTTGATAATTTTGTTGGTGAAATTGGTGTTGGTACAGGGGTTGATTTAAAAATAGTTGGTAATATGAGTACAGGCACTTATCAGGATGTAACTCTTTCATATAAAAAGGGGAAAAATAGTTCTAACATCGTACAAAGTAGCGGTGCTACTGTTTGGGGCATAGGGCCTTCTACTGGAAAAATTCGTGAATATCCAATTGCTGAAAACAGTTGCGGTTATGGATTTTCACCATACGACCCATATGTAATGAGATGCCCATAGGCACATGATACAGGCGTTAGCTTTGGAAATGAAGTTACTGATGCAAGCGATAATCTATTTATTGGAATAAATGTTGGATTCCATTTTGTAGTTGGATTTCATATAAAAATTGGCTGGGAAATAGAACGATAAATTACGTTTCGAATATAATCAAAATAATTATTAAAATTAGAACTTTCATTCTTTATAGTTACAAAAAAAGTAGTACATTAATGAAAATATAATTAGAAATTAAAACGTGATGCCAATATTTTAATTAGTATTTAAATTAAAAATTTTAAGAAATAGAAAATAAAGTAATATTTTAAAGTAGAAGATAGATGTGGAGATAAATATGAAATTTACTTTTACAAAACACAAATTAAAAATAATGATAGTAGATTTAATCATTGTTATATTATTTTGGGGAATATTTTATTTTTATGCTTTGCAAGATTTGTTTACTGGCTATTTATTTTTATCGTTAGGAATAGTTATACTTTTTAAAATGTTACATTATTATTATTTGATGATAAAATTTTTAAAGCACCATAGTAAAGAGGAAATCAAACAATTTGAAGTAGAGTTAAGTGATGTTTTATTAAAATACAAAAATTGTTTTTTGACGCAAAAATATATATTTGATTTAGAGACATTTACATATATAAAATATGATGATATTATTTGCATTACATTAGATTCTATGACAACTATTTCTAGTAATGAAGGATTTACAATAGGAAAAAAACAAATAATTTATTTAAAAAATAATAAAAGATATATGATTAAAACATCTATATCAAGAAGCTCACATGAATTTATTAAATTAATTAAGAAAAAGAACAATGATATATTTATTGGCAATATAAATGAATATAAAAAGCAAAAAGAGAAAATAGAATATATTAAACAAATAAAAGAAAGAACAAGAATATAATTTTGTCCTTAGTAGCTACTGCGGTAGGAAAAGCAGTAGTATCGGCTACTTTAAAGGCATATTTAACTGCAACTAAGAAGGATCTCTCAAATGATATGTTCCAAAAATCGATGCACGGTCCAACTGGAAATGTTTAAAAATCTATACAAAAGAAAATTGAAAACAAAACTAAAACAACTACACAAATACGAGATACAATAAAGAAATGTATTAATCAAAGTAATGGTAAAAGTTTTACAGCCGCTGATTGTAAAGGAAGTGTTCAATTTACTGAAGGGGATTTATACTATTCGATACAAAAAACAAATTATAAAATATCTGGAACAAAAATAGATAATTCAACATGGAATATTAATGTTAATTTATATGATACATATGATTTTACTGAACCTAGAGAGGGTCTTACCGTAGGAGCGCTTGCCAATAATCTTGGCTTTGTGATGCAACATACTGGTTTACTTATTCCATATGATTGGGATGTTAGTTACGATATGATTTATACGGAAAACGGATAAGATAAGTTTGAAAGGAGTTTTTCATGAAAAGGCAAATTATAATAGTAATCATAATATTAATTTCCATATTTTTAGGATTTTGCTTTTTAACATTAAAAGGTTGTCAAATCGAAGCTTTTATCAATTGGAATATCTATTTATCCGGTGTGAAAGAAGAAAAAGTTATTTATGATACTTTTTTTAGAGATGGGGATACCATATCCATTTTAACAATCTCTAACTCACATTTTTAAAAAAAAACGCTATGTTGTAGTTTTTGAGGGATGGTGATATAATAAAAGTGCTTAAGATGA
>ERZ1643251.767-NODE-767-length-41644-cov-9.558874_pt1 | contig 41644 bp, 35 predicted proteins | sample MGYA00579261_ERZ1643251 | MGnify/ENA primary metagenome ERZ1643251 (study PRJEB29033, sample SAMEA4952267) | chicken gut metagenome | biome: Broiler Chicken; feature: Gastrointestinal Tract; material: Caecum | place: Ireland | collected 2018 | study: Broiler... | reverse complement strand
TCAAACCAAAAACGCAGAAAAACCGCCTATTTAGGCGGTTTTTCTAAGGAAAATGGTCCGAGTGACAGGGTTCGAACCTGCGGCATCCTGCTCCCAAAGCAGGCGCGCTACCAACTGCGCTACACCCGGATATGAAGTTGTGGGGTGGCCTGGGCGTATTCTCCCAAAGCAAGCGCGCTACCAACTGCGCTACACCCGGTTATGAAGTTTTCCAACTGTGGTCAAATATGGGGGCAACGCCGATTTTTGACCAGTTGTCGGCGAGGGGAAAAGTGCCGTCAGCCCAGGTGTATCAAGGGGTTTCAGGGTTTTGACTTTTTCCGCATGGATGAGGGAAGTATGCACCCAAACCACGCGCGCTACCAGCTGCGCTACACCCGGATTTCAGACGTGCAATCATTATACACGATTTTTTTGGAATATGCAAGAGGATTCCTGTCGCCAACCACTTTACGTCGCTGCTGAAATTGTGTATAATGTACCCAATATTGCGATTTGTGAGGAACTGCCCTATGAGAATGAGAAAAAAGCCCAACCTCGGCCCCCGGATGGAGGCCTGCGACCGCGTCTGGGTCCGCGACCCCGCCGCCCTCAAGGGCCACTGGAAGGCCCTGATGCCCGCTGCAAAGGAAATCCGTCTGGAAATTGGCTGCGGCAAGGGCAAATTCACCGTGGAAACGGCCAAGGCCGAGCCCGATGTGCTGCTCATCGCCCTGGAAAAGGTCCCCGACGCCATGGTTATGGCCATGGAATACGCTATGCGGGAGCATCTCTCCAACGTCTTTTTCATTGACGCCGATGCCACCGTGCTGCCGGACCTCTTTGCCGAGGGGGAAGTGGACCTGATCTATCTCAATTTCTGCGACCCCTGGCCCCGGAATAAGACGGCCAAACTGCGTCTGACCTATCGCACTTTCCTGGACAAGTATGCCACGGTGCTCTGCGACGGCGGCCAGATTCATTTCAAGACCGACAACCGGCCCCTGTTTGACTTTTCTCTCGACGAGTTCCGCCGCTGCAACCTGGAAGTCCGCAATGTCACCAATGATCTGCACCGGGACGGCATTGTGGGCATTATGACCGGTTATGAGGAACGCTTCCACAGCCTGGGGACTCCCATCAACCGCTGTGAGTGCATTGTCCACAAGGACACCTACAAAAGGAGTGAAGAACGCATGGAACGCATCAGAATGACCACGCCGCTGGTGGAGATCGACGGCGACGAAATGACGAGAATCCTTTGGAAATCCATCAAGGAACAGCTGATTCTGCCCTTTGTGGATTTAAAGGTGGACTATTATGACTTGGGCCTGCCCAAGCGGGACGAGACCGGCGACCAGATTACCCATGACTGCGCCGAGGCCATCAAAAAATATGGCGTGGGCGTCAAGTGCGCCACCATCACCCCCAACGCCCAGCGCATGACCGAGTACAATCTCCATGAGATGTGGAAGAGCCCCAACGGCACCATCCGTGCCGCCCTGGACGGCACCGTGTTCCGCGCCCCCATCCTGGTGGACGGCATCAGCCCCGCCGTCCGCAACTGGAAGGCCCCCATCACCATCGCCCGTCACGCCTACGGCGATGTGTACCGCGGCACCGAGGTCCGGGCCACCGCCGGCGGCAAGGCCGAGCTGGTCTTCACCGACAAGGACGGCAACGAGTCCCGCCAGACCATCTACGACTTCGAGTGCGACGGCGTGGTGACCGGCCAGTACAATAAGGATTCCTCCATTGCCTCCTTTGCCCGTTCCTGCTTCCAGTACGCCCTGGACACCAAGCAGGACTTGTGGTTCTCCACCAAAGACACCATTGCCAAGAAGTACGACGGCACCTTCAAGGAGATTTTCCAGACCATCTACGATAATGAGTACAAGGAAAAGTTTAAGGCCGCCGGTCTGACATACTTCTATACCCTCATCGATGACGCTGTGGCCCGTGTCATCCGCAGCGAGGGCGGCTTTATCTGGGCCTGCAAGAACTACGACGGCGACGTGATGAGCGACATGGTCTCCACGGCCTTCGGCTCTCTGGCCATGATGACTTCCGTTCTGGTCAGCCCCGACGGCAAGTATGAGTATGAAGCTGCCCACGGCACCGTCACCCGCCACTATTATCAATACCTGGAAGGGAAGGAGACCTCCACCAACCCCATGGCCACCATCTTTGCCTGGACCGGCGCCCTGTCCAAGCGGGGCGAGCTGGACGGCAACGAGGCATTGCAGACCTTTGCCGCCAAGCTGGAAAAAGCCTGCATCGACACCATCGAGGGCGGCACCATGACCAAGGACCTGGCTGCCCTGTGGGAAAAGGACAAGGCCCATGTGGTCACGTCCGACGGGTTCCTGGCCGCAGTGCGGACCCGTTTGGAGCGGTCTCTGTAAGACGATTCGGGAGAACTTCCGGGCCGGGGGCGCCGACCGCGCCGCCGGCCCATCATTTCCGGCGAAAGTTTGCGGAAATGGTAAAAAAATCGTAAAAAATATGGGCGAAACCTATTGTCAACGGCGGTAAAAAGAGATATAATGGGTTGGATACGCAATCCGGGGGGATTTTCCCCCTTTTTCATATGTAACGAATTCATAAAGGATGTGCAATATGGCAGAATCCAAGAATCAAATGAAAGCCAAGGACAATACGGAGGCCGTGGCACCCATTCAAGCGCTCATCGCCAAGGCCAAAAAGGAAGGGGCCATCCAGGCCACGGAGCTGGTGGCACAGTTGGAAAAACTGGACCTGTCGGTGGAGCGCATCGAGCAGGTCTATGAGCAGTTCGACGCCATGGGCATTCAGATTGTCGGCGCTGAGCTGGAACTGGATTTGGACCTGGGCCCCGATCTGCTGGACGACGAAGAGGACCTGGTGGACCCGGTGGAGCTGGCTGCCGAGTACAACCTGGACGACCCGGTGCGCATGTACCTCAAGGAGATCGGTCAGGTGCGTCTGCTGACGGCCGACGAGGAGATTGAGCTGGCGAAGCGGGTTTCCGAGGGCGACAAGTATGCCAAGGACAAGCTGACCGAAGCCAACCTGCGTCTGGTGGTGTCCATCGCCAAGAAGTATTCCGGCCGTGGCCTGCATATTCTGGACCTGATCCAGGAGGGCAACACGGGCCTGATCCGTGCCGTGGACAAGTTCGACTATACCAAGGGCAACAAGTTCTCCACCTATGCTACCTGGTGGATTCGGCAGGCCATCACCCGCGCCATTGCCGACCAGGCCCGCACCATCCGTGTGCCGGTACATATGGTGGAGGTCATCAACAAGGCCACCCGCTGTAACCGGAAGCTGGTGCAGGAGCTGGGCCGCGAGCCTACCTTGGAGGAAATCGCTGCCGAGCTGAATCTGCCCATCGAGAAGATTATTGAGGCCAACCGGACCGCCGCCGATACCCTGTCTCTGGATACCCCCGTGGGTGACGAGGAGGACACGACCATCGGCTCTTTCGTGGAGGACGACAATACCCCCGGCCCCGCCGATGCCACGTCCAACACCCTGCTGGCCGAGGCTCTCAGTGAAATTCTGGGGACCCTCACCGAGCGGGAAGCGTCGGTGCTGCGCATGCGCTTCGGTATGTACGACGGACGGACCCACACCCTGGAGGAGGTGGGCCAGCTGTTCGGCGTCACCCGGGAGCGAATCCGCCAGATTGAGAACAAGGCCATCCGCAAGCTGCGCCACCCCAGCCGTGCCAAGAAGATCAAGGATTTCTATTGCTGAGGCAATCTCAAAACAATGGGACGCCGTTTCTGCATCGTGCAGGAACGGCATCCCGTTTTCGTTATTGCGGCGGTTGAAAGAACGCAGTCCGTACCAACAGAATCCATAGAGCGGCTGCGGCCAGACAAATTAGCAGCAGCCAGCCCATCCGGCGGGACCGCCACGGATGCTGTCCCTTCTGAGCCAGCATCCCGGCCACCAAGGACAGCAGGAAGATACCGCCCCAGATGGCCCAGCCGGAATGGCCGTAGCCCCAGGCCGCCCCGGCGGGATTGGGCCCCAGCAGCTCCCCCAGCAGCAGCCCAAGGAAGAAGCCGCCGAAGGCACACAGGGAAAAGCGGTGCTTCCCAAAGAGGGACGGCAGGGCCGACAAGGCCATGGCGTACCAGTAAAGGTGATTGTGGATCAGCCATCCATATACATAGCTATGCTGTCCGGGTTCGGTATCCAACAGCCAGCCCAAAACGCTGGTGTTTTCCAAATCGCTGCCCACTATGCGCCACAGGAGATACAACAGCCCATAACCGCCCACGGTGCCCATGGCCCACCACAGATTCCATTTCCACTGTGGGGGGCGGGGAGATGGTACGGGCTGGGGCGAGGGGGTCTCCACCAGCAGCAAATCCACCGTGGTACCGAAGACCTCCGCCAGTTTGAACAGATTTTCCGTACTGGGAGCCGACTGGCCGTTCTCCCATTTGGCTACAGCCTGCCGGCTGACGCCCAGCCGTCCGGCTACTTACCCCTGGGAGTAGCCTTTGGCTATCCGCTGGGCCTTGATACGTTCTGCCAATGTCATGGACATCACCTCCAGTTGTCCTGTACAGCATACGATAAATCCCGGTTGCTGTCCACCAACTATTGGTTGCGGGGCCGGAAAACAGCAAAAAAACCCGCCGGATCTTCCAAAAATCCGGCGGGCTGCATATGGAAAGCGAAACGGCGGGCCTTACTGGGCCTTGCGGTTGTCGATGGCCTTGTTGCGGAAGTACATGATCAGATTGAGCATGACGGTGCAGATGTTGATAAAATACATGACCAGGACATAGTTGATGGTGCCGGAAATCAGCTTGGCGCCGACGCCGCAGAAGTAGCCGAAGAGGATCAACAGGATAAAGGTCAGACTGGTGCTGGCTGCGGTACGGGCTTTGTAGGCCTTGTAGGCATTCATGGGCCAGGACATACCGAAGCAGATCAGCATGATGGTTTCTAACAGTGATGCCATGGTATTCTCATTCCTTTTCAATTCTTTTTGATCCAGCACAGCTGGGGAAAATGAAATCAATATTTCTATATCGATTTCTATCATACTGTATCACGTTTTACAAAGAAAGTAAAGATGCAAAGTGAAAATATTGTAAAAAATGTCGAGGGGCGTCGGAGTCGGTTTTTACTGTGGAAATTTGGCAAAAAATCTGATAAACTATAAAATTAGTGTGTATCATATGGCAAAGGGGAGGCGTATTTGTGGTCTTTTCCAGTTTTGTGTTTTTGTTTCTCTTTTTTCCGGCGGTACTGGCCTGCTATTTTCTAGTCCCCCGGCAGCTGCGCAGTGTCCGCAATGGCGTATTGCTGCTGTTCAGCCTGTTTTTCTACCTCTACGGTGAGCCCAAGGGCATTTTTGTAATGCTGGGCGTCATAGCCGTCAGCTATCTGTCGGCCATAGCCATGGAGCGGACCAAAACCCAGCAGGCCCGGCGGTGGGCCATGGGCATCGCCGTGGCGGCCATGGTGGCGGTGCTGGGCTACTATAAATATACGGGCTTTGCCGTGGAAAATCTCAACGGATTATTCGGCCTGTCTCTGCCGGTGCCCCAGGTCATCATGCCCATCGGTATTTCCTTTTTCACCTTTCAGTCTATGAGCTATGTGCTGGACGTGTACCGCCGGACCGTCCCGGCCCAGCGGAACCCCCTGTATGTGGCTCTGTACGTGTCGCTGTTTCCCCAGTTGGTGGCGGGCCCCATCGTCCGCTATGAGACCGTGGACCAGGAGATTGTCTCCCGGCAGGAGCGGTTCGACGACTTCCACGCAGGCTTGCAGCGGTTTCTGGTGGGTCTGGCGAAAAAAATGCTCCTGGCCAACCCCCTGGGCAAGGTGGCAACGGAACTGTTCGGCATGGGCGGTGACGCCCTTTCGCCCCTGCTGGCCTGGCTGGGGGCCGTCTGCTTTGCGTTGCAGATTCTCTATGATTTCTCCGGCTATTCCGATATGGCTATTGGCATGGGCCGCATGTTCGGCTTCCACTTCCTGGAGAATTTCCGGTATCCCTACCTCTGCGATTCCATCACAGACTTCTGGCGGCGGTGGCATATCAGTTTGTCCACCTGGTTCCGGGACTACATCTATATTCCCTTGGGCGGCAACCGCAAGGGTAAGGCCCGGCAGCTGGTCAATCTGGTAGCTGTGTGGGCGCTGACGGGTCTGTGGCATGGCGCCAGCTGGAATTTTGTCCTGTGGGGTCTCTATTTTGCTGCCTTGCTGATTTTGGAAAAGCTGGTTTTCGGCAAGGTACTGGAGCGGCTGCCCACCGTCCTGCGCCATCTGTATGCGCTGTTCTTTGTGCTGCTGGGCTGGGTTATCTTCAATTGCACCAGCCTGGACGCCATCGGCGCGTATCTCCACGCCATGTTTGCCGGTACGCCGGGGAGCGGAGACGGCGCGTATTTGATTTGGTTCCTGCGGCAGTACGGCCTGGAGTTGGTCTGTGCCGTTCTGGCAGCCATGCACTGCCTAAGCTGGTGGCTCCCTGGAAGGAAAAAGCCTGGGCCCAGACGGCCTATACGGTGTGGCTTCTGGGGCTCTTTGGTCTGTCTCTGCTGACGCTGGCCAATTCGTCCTTTAATCCCTTTATCTATTTCCGGTTCTAAAGGAGGTGCCTACGGTGAAAGATAAACTGCGCAAGCTGCTTTTGATTGTACCGGTGGTGGGCTTTCTGTTTCTGGTGCCCCTGCTGACGCTGATTTCCAAGATTCCCGGCGGACCCCTGACGCCGACGGCGTCCTATTCTGTATGGGAAAACCGCACTATGGTGGTGTTTCCCCAGCTGACGGCCAAAGGCTTTTGGGATGGCTCCTATTTTGCCGGTTGGGAAACGGCGTTGTCGGACCAGTTCTATGGCCGGGACTACTGGCTGAAAGCCCATACCCGGTACGCCATGCTGCGCCGCAGCGCTTCGGTCAACGACGTGGTCATTACCGAGGAGACACTGCTGCCCCAGCAGACGGCCACCGACTACAGGGGTCGGAACCTGGACGCGGAAGCACAGGAAATGGCCCAGGGTTTGGCGGCGCTGCGGGACCAGGTGGAGGACTACGGCGGTACGTTCCTCTATGTGGGCGTGCCGGAACAGCGCTCCATGCTGGAATCCAGCTATCCCAACTGGCAGACCACCAACGGCGATTACCGGCAAGCGATGCGGGACGCCTTTGTGTCGGCCATGGCGGCGGAACAGGTGCCGTTTCTGGAGATGAAGCCCCTGTTGGAGGGGCGGGAGGATTTGACGGACCTCTATTCCACCGTGGACCACCATTATACGCTGCTGGGGGCCTATGAGACGTATCTGGCCGTCTGCGACCGCCTGACGGCGGCGGGCTGGGACTTCCCGGTGGTGACGGAGGATCAGATCACCTTTACGGCCCTGCCCAATCCCTATTTGGGCACCTACAACCGGAAACTCTACGGCCAGTCGCCGGTGACGGAGCCCCTGTGGGTCTGTGCATCGCCCATGGAGGTACCTTTTACCCGTATGGACAACGGCGAGGAAGTGGACGCGGAGGTATTTGATTTGCCCGATTCCACCTGGCAGTATGTTTACTACACGGCCTACATGGGCGGCGATCAGGCGGAGACCATTCTGGACACAGGCCGGGAGGATTTGCCCAAGGTGTTGATCTGGGGCGATTCCTTTACCAACGCCTTTGAATCGCTGGCCTGGATGAGCTTTGGGGAAATGCGCTCCATTGACCTGCGATACTATACGGAAAAGACGCTGCCCCAGTATATTGACGAGTACCGGCCGGACATTGTCCTGTGTATCCGGGACGATATTTCCTATCTGACAACCGAGGGCAACGGCAATCTCGCGCCGTAAATCGCCGGGGGATTGCGTGGCATCGTGCAACGTGGTATGATTGACACAGAATACCATGGAGCGGCAACGCAACGAGGGAACACCATGGAGAAAGTGGGGAATGGCTATGTATTGGAAGAAAGTTGCAATGATTCTCGCGCTGTGCGAAGTCCTGGGCGGCTGCGGCCAGCAGTTGCCGATTCCGGATGCGGACCCCTCTGCGCCGGTCTCGGGGGAGACCACGCCGGGAACGGAAGGGGAGACCACGCCGCCGGTGGAAGTGGAGCCGGATCCGACGCCGACGCTGGAAGCCCAGGTGACGGAGACAGCGGCGACAGCCGGAACCCTGACCCGCCGCACCTATGCGCTGGAAAACGGCGACACGGTGGAGCTGCTGTCGCTGGAGGCCCAGGGACCCACCACCGCCGGGGCAGAAGTCTATTCAATCACCATTCCCAGCAACAGTACCATGCGGCTGTGCAAGGCTGACGGCAGCGGTTGGCAGGAGACCACGGCGGCGCCGGGGACTTACCAGACATCGCTGCTGATGGTGGACAGCGGCGAAGCTGGGTCCTTTATGGCCTATATCCCCCAGGGCTGGGAGGAAAAAGAGAACGATTGCCGCCGCAATTTGGGCATCGGCGCAGTGGTGGTGACTGCGGCGGAGGACGGCAATTGTACCTTGACGCTGACGGCTCCGGCATTGAATACAGGCAACACGGCCGAGTGCATGCTGGCCCAGTCGCCGGAAGCCCTGGTGGATTGGAACCAGAAGGGCGTGCCGTCCCTGTGGGCCACCTATACCAACTTGGGCGATGGCCGGTGGTGCTACGACGGTTACTATTGGATTACCTACAGCAACTATATTCCCACAGGCCCCGACGTCTATTTTCAGATGAGCGCCGCCTACCTGTGCCGCAGCATGCTGGCCATGGCGCCCTATAACCGTCTGGCCGATGATTTGGCTCCCTGCATGATGGATGTCATGGCCCAGCGGCAGAACGAGTACGGCTACTTTGCCACATCGGCGGGCAGCGAGTGGCTCCTGGGGGACTACGGCATCGGCGCGGGCTTCTATGACACCCGGTTTAACACAGATTTGATGATGATGTTCCTGGACGCCTGGGAGCGGTATGAGTTCCCCCAGTTCCGGGAGACGGCCCGGATTTACGCTGATTTCTTCACAGCCTATGTGCAAAATCACAGCCGCACCACGGCGGGCGGCGGTCTGCTGGTGGATGATTACTACCATCCCAACGGCAATCTGCCCACCCATACGTCTCTGAACCATCAGGTTGCCCAGAACATTCTGGTTTACCGGCTGGGGACGATTCTGGACCGGCCGGACCTGACGGCCCTGGGTGACCGGATGCTGCTGGCCGTGACGGATACGGAACAGAGTTGGATTCGGCCCGATTCCAGTTTGCACTATGCTGTGTACAGCGACGGCCATTTCGGCGGAAACGATTATCCCTATCTGACGTATAACGACCTCTATGATATGCAGGCGTATTTGACGGAGACCCGGGGCAGCCGCAATGAAAGCCTGGACCGGCTTATGGCATCCAAAAAAGCCTGGATGGATGCCAACGGTGTGACACAGTACAAGAAATAAGAGAGCAAGACCACGTGGGCGCGCTGCCAAGTACAGCGCGCCCACGTTTGGTATGGTGAGGGGTTGCTGCTGGTGGGGGATACGCAAAAAGGCCGCCGTCCGCCACCCGCGATGGGGTGGGGACGGCGGCCTTCGGCTGCGCCGGGGATTGCGCCATCTGCGGATGGCGCTTTGGGACGATGGGGGAGTTCGCGCCGTGCGCGGCGCGGGTGTTTCGCCCGCTGCGGCGGGCGGGTGTTTCGCTGGCTGCGGCCAGCGGGTATTTCGCCCGTTGCGACGGGCGACCAGAGGCTCTGCCTCTGGACTCTGCAATTTTTTTGTAAAAAAATTGAGTAAAAACTTTTGTTTTTTAGTGCTGTACGGATTACTCGTACAGGGGGTACTTTTTGCAGATTTCGGCAACGGCGGCCCGGACTGCGTCGCAGGTGGCGGGGTAATCCACCGCCGTTTTATACATGCATTCTGCGATGATTTCCATATCCTCCGCGCCCAAGCCCCGGGTGGTGGCGGCGGGAGTACCGATGCGGACACCGGAGGTGACAGTGGGCTTCTCCGGGTCGTTGGGGATAGCGTTTTTATTGACGGTGATGTGGACATCATCCAGCCGGGTTTGGAACTCCTTGCCGGTCACATGGAGGGGCCGCAGGTCCGCCAGCATCAAATGGTTATCGGTGCCGCCGGACACCAGATCAAAGCCCTTTTCCAGCAGCGCCTTGGCCAAAACCTGGGCATTGGACACGATTTTTTCGGCGTAGGCCCGGAACTCCGGTGCCATGGCTTCCTTGAGACAGACGGCCTTGGCAGCGATAATGTGCATCAGCGGGCCGCCCTGGGTACCGGGGAACACACCGGAATTCAGCTTTTTGGCAAATTCCTCCCGGCCCAGAATCAGGCCGCCCCGGGGACCGCGCAGCGTCTTATGGGTGGTGGTGGTGACGATATCGGCGTAGGGGACGGGGTTCTGATGGACGCCGCCGGCCACCAGACCGGCAATATGGGCCATGTCCACCATCAAAAGGGCCCCGTTTCGGTGGGCAATGTCGGCAAATTTATCAAACTCCAGCGCACGGGGATAGGCGGAAGCACCGGCTACCACCAGTTTGGGCTGCACCCGCTTCACCAAATCCTCCACGGCATTGTAGTCAATGCGGCCCGTGGCCGGGTCCACGCCGTAGGCGTGGAAGTTGTAGTATTTGCCGGACAGATTGGCATGGCTGCCGTGGGTCAGATGGCCGCCGTTTTCCAGACTCATGCCCACAACCGTATCGCCGGGCTGCAGCAGCGCCGCGTAAACGGCCAGATTGGCCTGGGCGCCGGAGTGGGGCTGCACGTTGGCAAACTCCGCGCCGAATAGCGCCTTGGCCCGGTCAATGGCCACCTGCTCCAGCACGTCCACGTGCTCACAGCCGCCATAGTACCGCTTGCCGGGCAGACCCTCGGCGTACTTGTTGGTCAGCACGCTGCCCATGGCGGCCAATACCGCCTGGGACGTGATGTTTTCCGATGCAATCAATTCAATGTTGCGCCGCTGGCGGCGCAGCTCCTCGTCCATGAGACCGGCAATCTCCGGGTCGAAGGAACGGACAAATTCGATGGATTCCACAGCTGCATTGTTCATGGGTTTCATTCTCCTGTTCTGCATAAAAGTAAAAAAAGAGCCGGTCCCGGAGGGCCGACCAACGTGAAATGCAAAGCAGCGATTGCACCAAATAGAATATAACAGGGGGGTGCAACCGGATACTCTGTCCTTTTGCCTGAGAGATTCGACGGCTGACGCCGTCTTGCACCTTCGGCACTCCACATTGGAGATTCTCCAGAGTTCCCTCGATCTTTCAGTCCCATCCCCGGAGGGATTCCTGAGAGTATGACTCCTTCGGCAGACCGGTACGGTCACTTTCCTGAAAGACTTCGCAGGGCCATATGGAATTGCTTTTATTATAAAGTGAAAAAAAGCGGGAAACCATTGGCGTTTTGTATAAAATATTATGGCGGATTCAGCCGGAAAATATGCGAACCATCAAAATAGTGCCGATTGACAGAAACGGCGTCCATGGTATGATAAGGGAAGAAACCCCACAGAAGGAGGGATAGACCATGAAACGAAGATTGTTGGCCATGGCAGCGCTGACGGCGGTACTGCTGACGGCCTGCACCCAATGGGACGCGCAGGAACCCGTTATCGGCATTGTGGATACGGATCATGAGGAATCGACGGAACCTACAGAAAAAAATTCCGAAAATTCTGTAACCAATCCGCCGGCTACTCCGTCTAAAGAAATGGAGGAAACGATGTCCAGGGTGTCGGTCCGGGTACAGACGGAGCAGTACGACGCCACGGACGATGACGGCGCACTGCTGTGTACGGTGCGTCTGTCCGTACCCACCGTGACCGTGGAGGGCCGGGATGCGGCCCAATCGGCCATCCAGGCCGTATTGGACCAGATGGCAGACCAACGGCGGACCGAAGCGGAACAGGTCACGGAGCTGGCCCGGACGGACCGGCCCGCGATGGAACAGTACACCACCTTCCAGGGCTACGGCGTCACCGACAGTCTGGACCTGGGACGGCTGGACAGCCGCACCATCAATCTGCTCTGGACCACCAGCGACAACACCGGCGGCGCCCACGGCAATACCATGACCACTGCCTTTGTATTTGACGCGGAGACAGGGGAACGGCTCAGCCTGTTGGATGTCGCCATTAACACCGACGCCCTTTCCATGCAGCTGGAGGAACAGGTCTTGCAGCAGATGGAGCAGGCGCCGGAACAGTATTTTCCCGAGGCGCAGCAGTGGGTACCCCAGCTGTTGGAGGACGGCTTCTGGTACTTTTCCGAGGACGGCGTAGTGCTGTTGTCCAATCCCGGCGTGCTGGCCCCTTACGGCGCCGGAACGCTGGAATTTACGGCGACATACGAAGCGCTGACGGGACTGCTGGACGAACGATGGATACCGGACCCGGCGGCAGACAGCCAGGGAGAGCCCCAGATTGCCCTGACTGCTGACGATGGTGCGCCCGCCCCCATGGAGACCGTCCAGGCCGATACGTCCGGCGCGGAGATGGTCCTGTGGACCGACGGCGTGCTGGAGGATTTCCGTATCTGGCGGGTCACCAGCAGCGACGGCGTCACCTGGTACCGGGGCGGCTGCTGCTACGCCGCCGACCGCCTGGAGGACGGGCAGGCCGTGGGCCTGACAGCCATGCTGCCGGACGTTATGACCAATGTAATGATTTCCTATACGGTGGATGGGGAGACCGTCTACCGGGGCATCGGCGAAAGCGGCAAGGACGGTTCGGTGTTTTTCCTGGAACTGGACACAGTCATTGATTAAGAATCCTTTAAATTTCTACAAAAGGAATTGGCATTTTTCGCGCCTCCATTGACAAGCCTGGGAAAGATTGATATATTTTCTGTACTAAGACATTTAACACACTCATTTACATTCAATTTAAGGAGGAATCGCCCATGGAGGATCAGGGTGTCAAGTTGGAGAAGCGGCCGGAGGAAACGCCGGCCATTGACACGGCAGAAGCCGACCGTCTGCGGGTTCTGGAGGAAAAGAAGGCCCGGCGGGAAGCGGCAGCCAAGCTCAAACGGAAGAAAATCCGCCGCAAGCGCATTATCACTTCTGTGATTGCATTGGCGGTGGTGGGCGGTATCGCCTTTGGCATGATGCAGCTGTTCAAAGAGAAAAAACCGGAGATGACCATCTGGAGCCAGCCGGTCATGCGCGGCTCTATCAGCAGCAGCGTCACCGGCAGCGGTGAGACCAAGGCCCTGAAATCGGCCACCCTGACCCTGTCCTCCGGCGGCACGGTCCAGGAGGTCTACGTCCAGGAGGGCCAGCAGGTCAAGGAGGGCGATCCCCTGTACAAGGTGGACAGCACCGAGGCCCAGAAGGCTGTGGAGGACGCCCAGAAGACCGTCAACGACTATCAGAAGCAGATTGACGCGCTGAACAAGTCCTATGCCGATCTGACCTTTACCGCGCCCTTTACCGGCAAGCTCATTGACGCCCCGGATTTGAAGGTTGGCAACACGATTGCCAGCGGTGAGAAGCTGGGCAAGCTGGTGGACGACAACACCATGAAGCTGTCCCTCTACTTCAGCTATGCCTACGAGCAGGAGTTTTCCGTGGGCAAGACGGCCACCATCTCCATTCCCACCACCATGACCAACGTCACCGGTACCGTGGAGACCATCAACAAAGTCCAGCGCATCAGCCCCGAGGGCTCCAAGCTGTTCGAGGTCATCTTCACCATGAAGAACCCCGGCACCCTCACCGAGGGCATGGGCGCCACGGCGTCCCTCAAGGCCTCCGACGGCAGCGAGATTTTCGCCTATGAGCCCGGCACCCTTACATATAACCGTTCCGTGGACCTGACCACCAAGGCCGGCGGCGAGCTGATCAAGGTGAATCTTGTCAACTACAGCACCGTCCAGTCCGGTACGGTCCTGGTGCAGATGAAGGGCGACAACAACGACGATCAGATGGCGTCCCTCAGCACCTCCCTGGCCGATGCTCAGGCGAATCTGAAAAAGGCCCAGGAATCCCTGGCCAAGTACAACGCTGTTTCCCCCATCACCGGTACGGTCCTGTCTGTTGGATTGCAGGCGGGCCAGACGGTGCCCACCGATACCACGGCGGTCTCCATCGCGGATACCAGCATCATGACCGTGGAGATCAAAGTGGACAGCATGAACGTCTCCTATGTCAAAGCGGGTATGCCCTGCGATATCATCCAGTATGATATGATGACCGGCGAGCAGAGACCGGTGACCGGCACCGTGACCTCCGTCAGCCTGGAGGGCAAGAACGAAAACGGCACTTCCTATTTCCCGGCCACCATCCAGGTGGAGAACCCCGACGGGGAGCTGCGGCCCGGTATGTATGTGGAGTACAGCATGACGGCGTCCCAGGCGGATGACTGCTTGCTGGTGCCGCTGCAGGCCGTCAAGCAGACCCAGCTGGGTACCTGCGTCTTTGTGGAAGGCGAGCCCACTGAAAACGCGCTGGACCCGGCGGAGCTGGGCATGGAGGTCCCGGAGGGCTACTATGCCGTGGCGGTTACCATCGGTTTGTCCGATCAGGCCAACGTGGAAATCAAGGAGGGCCTGGAGGAAGGCCAGAACGTCTTTATCCAGTACATGACCAATGAAGGCAGCTCCTGGGATACGAGCGGCGGCATGGGCGGCGGCGTCGTTGTCGTGGGATGAGGTGAGTGACATGGAGACCATGGAAACGAAACTCATCGACGTACAGGAGGTCTATAAGATCTACAACGAGGACGAGGAAAACGAGGTCCGGGCCTTGGACGGCGTCTCCCTGGAAATTGGCCGCGGGGAATTTGTGGCCATCGTCGGTGCGTCCGGCTCCGGCAAGTCCACCCTGATGAACATTCTCGGCTGTCTGGACGTGCCCACCTACGGCGAATACTATTTGGACGGCCACGATGTCACCACCCTGACGGACCAGGAGCTTTCCCGCATCCGCAACCGGGAAATTGGCTTTATCTTCCAGGGCTACAACCTGATCCCCGGCCTCAACGCCGTGGAGAATGTGGAGCTGCCCCTGATCTACCAGGGCGTCCGGGGCGACAAGCGCCGGGACATCGCCATGGAGGCGTTGGAGCGGGTAGGGCTGGAGGACCGGTACGACCGGCGTCCCTCCCAGCTCTCCGGCGGCCAGCAGCAGCGGATCGCCGTGGCCCGGGCCATCGCCACCCAGGCGCCCATCATCATGGCCGACGAACCCACCGGTGCACTGGACTCCAAAACCGGTGAACATGTGCTGCAAATTCTCCACGATCTGAACAAGCAGGTGGGGACTACCATCATCCTGATCACCCACGATATCAAAATTGCCAAGACGGCCCGGCGCATTGTCCAGATCTCCGATGGCAACATCATCCAGGATTGCCCGCGAGAGGAGGCGGTATTTTGAATCTGCGCCAATCCTTTAAAATGTCCATGCAGTCCCTGATGTCCAACAAGGGCCGGGCTTTTCTGACCATGCTGGGCATCATCATCGGCGTGGCCGCTGTTATGATCATGGTGTCGGTGGTCCAGGGCCAGAACAAGGCCATGAAGGAATATTACGAGGCCCAGGGCACCAACAAAATCACCATCAGCGCCTCCACCTATAACGGTATGGACCTGACGGAGGACATTTATAAATTCTGCCTGAGCCTGTCGGACTATGTCTCCGGCGTCACGCCCAACGGCATGGCCTATGTCAATTCCGTCAAATATATGTCCGCCAATACCCAGAACAATCAGAATATGGGCAGTCCCAACATCTATCTGGGCAGCGATCAGTTTTCCATCTGTAATAACTACAAACTGGCCCAGGGACGGGACCTGTCCTATCTGGATATCAAGCGGTACAATAAGGTTATCGTTCTGGGCAGCAAGCTGAAGGAATATCTGTTCCAGGCACAGAATCCCATTGGCAAGTACGTGTCCCTGGACTCCCAGTACTTTAAAGTTGTCGGCGTCTATGCCCCCATCGGCGGCGACAGCAACAGCGAGATGGCCACATCCTATGATTATCTCAACTATGTCGGCGTCATCCCGTATTCCACCAGCCGGTTCCTCAGCAGAGGTTACAGCTCGTTTTCGGATTTTACGGTCAAGGCCAAGAACTCGGAATCCGTCACCATGGCCATCACCCAGATCAACGGCTTCCTGTCCGGCAAGATCAACCAGAACAACGGTTATTTCTATGTGAATTCTCCCAATACCTGGCAGCAGGAGAGCAACAAGCAGAATACCATGATGAGTTTGGTGCTGGGTGGTATCGCCGGTATCTCCCTGCTGGTCGGCGGCATCGGCATCATGAACATCATGCTGGTGACCGTGACGGAGCGAACACGGGAAATCGGTATTCGTAAGGCCATCGGCGGCAGCCGCCGGTCGATTATCACCCAGTTCCTCATAGAAGCCTGCGTCCTGTGCGGCGTGGGCGGCTTCCTGGGCGTGGTAATCGGCTTCCTGGGAACGGTCATAGCCGGTAAACTGCTGATGAAAATGTTCCTGCTGCCAAGCCTGCCGATGACGTTGGGTGCGGTGGCGTTCTCGGTGCTCATGGGCGTGGGCTTCGGCATGTACCCCGCCGTCAAGGCGTCGGGATTGCAGCCGGTGGAAGCGCTGCGAGCCGATTAAAGAGGAGGAGTGATACGATGAAGAAAAAATTTCTTTCCCTGCTGCTGAGCGCGGCGCTGGTGCTTGCCATGGTGCTGCCCGCCTCGGCGGCCTTTACGGACATCCAGGACAGCCAGCTCCAAAAGCAGGTGTCCGTCCTGCAAATGCTGGGCGTCATCGGCGGTACGTCGGCCAGCACCTTTTCCCCCAACGGCACCCTGAGCCGCGCCCAGTTCTGCAAAATGGCGGTGGTGCTCCTGGGCCGGGAAAATGAGGAGCCGCTGTACCGCAACCGGACCATTTTCCCGGATGTGAAATCCAACCACTGGGCCAGAGGCTATATCAATCTGGCCGTTTCCGTGGATGTGGGCGGCAGCACCGGTGAGAACGGCCAGACCACCGGCGGCGTCAAGCTGATTCGCGGCATGGCCGACGGCACCTTCCAGCCGGACCGTGCCATCACCTACGCCGAGGCCGTCACCATTCTCATGCGGGTCCTGGGCTATTCCGACACCGATGCCGGTATGAACTGGCCCACGGGCTATTTGCAGCTGGCGGCCAAGCTGAACGTCACCGACGGTCTCAGCGGTCTCAATGCCAACAGCAGTCTGACCCGCGCCCAGGCGGCGACCATGTTCTATCAGGCGTTGTTCGCCAAGACCAAGGACGGTTCGCCCTACTATCAGAAGTTAGGCACCCCCAAGACCGGCGTCATCCTCACCGGCAACAACGGCAAGCTGGAGGACGGCTCCACCGGCGGCCTGGTCACCAGTGACGGCAATGTTTACAAGCTGGCCAACGGCGCGTCGGCCCCCGCCGAATTGGTGGGCCAGCGCGGCATGCTGCTGCTGCGGAGCCAGGATAATGCGGTTCTGACCTTCCTGCCCCAGGGCACCCAGAAGACCGTGTCTGTAGATAAGGCCGAGGCGGCGTGGTTTACCGATGATACGGGCCACCGTTACACCATCGGCCCCACCACCCCCGTTTATACGCCCAACGAGAGTACCACCTACGAAAAGCTGTGGATGGACCTGCGGGGCGGCAGCGTCCTGACGGTGTACTACAACGACACCGGCAAGATTGAATCGGCCTATTACAGCATGGGCGCATCGTCGGATACGGCTATGATTGCCAAGAGCCTGTCCAACGGCGGCAATCCCTTCGGCGCCCTCCTCAACGGCGCTGTCAATTACAAGATTTATCGGGACGGCAACCCGGCCACGGTGGCGGACATTCAGGAGTTCGACGTGGGTATTTATGACGCCACGGCCCGGGTGCTCCAGGTGTCCAGCGCCAAGCTGACGGGCACCTATGACAATGTGGAGCCCAACGAAAAGAGCCCGGTCAAGGTGACCATGCTGGGCATGACCTTTGAACTGATGACCCAGGCTCAGCGGGATATGGCCAAGTTCAAACTGGGCGACCGCGTGACGCTGCTGCTGACGGCCGACGGCCGTGTGGCCGGTGTCCGCAGCGCCAGCGAAGTGGAAAGCAGCAATGTGGGCATCCTGGAAAAAGCGGACGGCGGAGACGTGGAAGTGAAGCTGCTGAGCGGCCTCACCATCAAGAGCAAGGCGTCCAATACGGCGGCCCAGCAGGGCCAGCTGGTGACCGTCAGCTCCAAGGACCTGTTCAGCGTCTATGTCTCCCCGGTGACCAGCTCCAATGTGAGCGGCTCCCTGGATGTGGCGTCCGGCAAGGTGGGGAACCTGTCCCTGAGTACCAGCTGCCGGATTTACGACCAGGCCGGCGGCGGTCAGCTGGTGGAGGTCTCTCTGGATGATTTGGCCCTGCCCACCGTGCCCAACAATAAGATTACTTACGCTTACCGCAACGCCAGCGGCCGCATTGATGTGCTGGTTCTCAACGATGTGACCGGCGACGGCTACACCTACGGCAAGGTCAGCTATGGCGACCAGGACGATGTTACCGTGGGCGTCAAGGTGGTCCTGACCAACGGTGAGGGCACCAAGACGGCTGTAGGTGCGGTCAATGTGCCGGGTACCGGCTGGGGCGGCATTGCATTCAGCGGCGACGGTACCAAAGCCATGGCTACGGTTCCGCTGAAGACGAAAGCCAATGTCCACCGCAGCGCCTTTACCGAGCGCGACGGCAAGACGTATGTGACCCTGGGTGACCAGGAATTGCGGGTCTCCGACAAGGTCCAGTGCTACAACAGCACCACCGGCCAATGGCTGGAGGACCTGGAGACGGCCAGAGCCTTTGCCGAGCGTCTGACGGTCTACTATGACCGCAACGCCAATGAGGGCGGCAAGGTCCGCGTGGTTGTGGTCGAGTAACCTCTGCTTCACTCACTCCCCAAGATACATCCCCTCACAGGGGGGCAAAAACGGAGCGCCCCGGCGCTCCGTTTTTGTATATTGGTATGGGATTCTTTTATGGGGATGCAGTTTAATGTGTGGGGAACCGCCGCCTCACCTGAAAACATAAAACAGAAAGGGATGGAATCCGATATGACAGAACGAGAAAAAATGCTGGCAGGAGAACTGTACGACTGTGGCGACCAGGAATTGCTGAGCCAATGGCACAAGGCAAAAAATTTGATTTTGCAGTACAATGGGCTGCAATCGGAGGACCTGGAGGGCAAAGAGCGGATTTTGGACCAACTGCTGGGAGGGCGGGGGAAAAACTTATGGATTACCCCGCCCTTTTATGTAGATTATGGAAATAACATCTACTTTGGCAATCACTGTGAAGTCAATATGAATTGCACCTTTCTCGATGACAATAAAATTGTCATCGGGGACAACGCCCTGATTGGGCCCAATGTGCAGATCTATACTGCATTTCATCCCACCAATGCATCGGAACGGTTTGGCGAACCAAAACCGGATGGAACGTTTGAATTTTGCAAAACGCGGACGGCCCCTGTCCATATTGGCGACAACGTATGGCTTGGCGGCGGCGCAATCCTGCTGCCCGGCGTGAAAATCGGGAACAATGTGGTCATTGGAGCGGGCAGCGTGGTCACAAAAGATATCCCGGACAATGTCATTGCCGTTGGCAATCCCTGTAGAGTTGTGCGGGCCAATGTGTGACCGTCAATCCAGAATCCGCTTTCCGCAATGGGGACAGAAGGGACGCTGGACGATGGGCAGATGCATCTGACAATAAGGACACCGCATATAACGAATGTAACAGTAGGTATTCACTGCCATCAGCACCAGAGACACGATCCATCCATAGGGAAAAAGCAGGGACAGCAGCATAGCAATGGAAATACCCCAAATCAGCTGCATCTTTTGTTTCAAATCGTTCATACGATCACCTCCATATCCCCATCGTATCACAAACCGTGGAAAAGACAAGGGACGTTGACAGAAAAAGCGGCCTTTGGTATCATCAGGGGAGAAATTTACAGGAGAGGGTGCGCACATATGGCCCAAATCATCGAAGTAACCGATATCAACGTTCCGGAACTGGCGGCCTTTACCCGGCTGACGGAGGCCCAGCTGCGGAACCGGCTGGAGCCGGAACGGGGGCTGTTTATCGCGGAGAGCCCCAAGGTCATCGGTACGGCCCTGGACGCGGCCTACGAGCCGAAAGCGCTGCTCATGGAGCACCGCCATCTGGAGGGCCAGGGACGGGCCATCATCGACCGCTGCGGGGATATTCCCGTATACACCGGGGCGCGGGAGGTTCTTGCTTCACTGACGGGCTATGCCCTGACACGGGGCGTCCTCTGTGCCATGGGCCGAAAGCCCCAACCCAGTGTGGAGGAGGTCTGCAACGGGGCACGGCGGCTGGCGGTGCTGGAGGGCATTGTGGACACCACCAATTTGGGGGCGTTATTCCGGGCGGCGGCGGCTCTGGGCATGGACGGTATCTTGCTGAGTCCCACCTGCTGCGACCCGCTGAACCGCCGGGCCGTCCGGGTCAGTATGGGCACTGTGTTTCAGATTCCCTGGACCCGATTGGAGGCGGGCTGGCCGGAGCCGGGCCTGTCCCGGCTCCACCAGTTGGGCTTTGCAACGGTAGCCATGGCGCTGGACGACCGGGCCTTGTCCATCGACACCCCGATTTTGAAAGAACAGGACAAGCTGGCGATTGTTCTGGGCACCGAGGGGGATGGTCTGGCCCATGATACCATTGCCGCCTGTGAGTACACGGCCTGCATCCCCATGCAGCACGGTGTGGATTCCCTCAACGTGGCCGCTGCCGGGTCCGTGGCCTTTTGGGAGCTGCGGGCCAGATAAACCGATACAACAAAACGCCGCGCTGTCGTATGACAACGCGGCGTTGCTGCTATGGAACGTTTACTGCTGGTCGATGGGGAAGGTCCAGCCGAAGGGGTCCTCGGTCTTGCCCCACTGGATGCCGGAGAGATCGTCATACAGCTTTTGAGCGAAGGGACCGATTTCACCGTTGTGGATGGTGTAATCCACGCCCTGGTAGGCCAGAACGCCGATGGGGGAGATGATGGCGGCAGTGCCGATGCCCCAGGCTTCGTCCAACGTGCCGTCCTTGGCCGCGCCGATAAGCTCGTCCACGCTCAGCAGACGCTCGGACACAGTGATGCCCTGGCTGGCCAGCAGCTCAATGGCGCTCTTGCGGGTGATGCCGGGCAGGATGGAGCCGGTGAGCTTGGGGGTCACGATTTCGTCACCGATTTTGAACATGACGTTCATGGCGCCCACTTCCTCGATGTACTTCCGCTCGACGCCGTCCAGCCACAAAACCTGGGAATAGCCCCTGGTCTCGGCCCGGTCACCGGCACGGGTGGCCGCCGCGTAGTTGCCGCCGCACTTGGCTTCGCCGGTACCGCCGCGGACGGCGCGGACATCCTCGTCCTCAATCATGATCTTGACGGGCTTGAGGCCCTCGGGGAAATAGCTGGCAACAGGGGAGGCGATGACCAGATAGGAAATCTCCTTGGCCGTGTGGACTGCCAGATTGGGCTCGGTGGCAATCATAAAGGGCCGCAGGTACAGGGAGGTACCGGGGGCGGAGGGGACCCAATCCTGCTCCAGCTCCACAAAGAGCCGCAGGCTCTCCAATGCCAGATCCTCGTCCATGGTGGGCAGGCACATACGGCGGGCGGAGTTGTTCATGCGGCGGATGTTCTCCATGGGGCGGAACATCTGCACCTTGCCGTCGGGACGGCGGTAGGCCTTGAGGCCCTCGAAAATCTCGGTGCCGTAGTGGAGCACCACGGCGGCCGGATGAATCTCCAGATTGCCGAAGGGCTCAATGCGGGCGTCGTGCCAGCCGATACCGGCGGTGTAGTCGATACGCAGCATGTGGTCGGTATAGTATTTGCCGAAGCCCAGATGGTTCTGATCGGGCTTTGCCTTGGGAGTCGTCGTTCTGGTAATTTTGATGTTGCTCATGGTGTCTTCCTTTCCGCCGGGGCCCATGGGGCCGCCGGCTCATTCTTTCTTTCGGTATCTTCCATACTCCTCTTATTTTAGTCCTTTTTGCAGGCCAGGTCAAGCCGAAGCCGTCGGGACCCGTCGTGGATTGCTTTACCGAATTTTAGCATTGAAGTATTTTTCCTATTGTAAACCATGGGGGTATGGTTGTCAATGGGAGAAATTCCGGGCCGGTTTGTGCGGAGTGGCCGAAGGTTTTCTGAAAAAATTGTGGCTTTCGTGAAAAATAACCGTTGACGGCGTCCGGCCGGTGTCGTATACTATGACTACCAATTTCATAGCTGAAAGGCAATGAAGGAAAGAGTAAGCCAAACCGACCGTCCAAGAGAGCCCCGGCAGGTGAGAGGGGGCACGGCACGCTGCGCTGAACATGGTTCCGGAGCCGCGCACCGACTACCGTTACGGTATAGGCTGCGACGGGAGCGCCCGTCATCGCGCAGGCGTATGTCAGTACGCTGTAAGGCCGTTTCCGTGAGGCAGCGGCGAACCAAGGTGGTACCACGGTGGAGTTTTTCTGTCGTCCTTGATCGAAGATCAGGGGCGTTTTTTTATGCCCATACGATAGCTTGACAAGGAAAGGAGCGGTTGGTCCATGGCAGAACCAATTATTCAGATTCGAGACCTGACCAAGACCTTCGGCCAGGGGGCGGACGCCGTCCACGCCCTGGAGCACATTTCACTGAACATTCAAAAAGGGGAGATTTTCGGCATCATCGGCCTGTCCGGCGCTGGTAAAAGTACGCTGGTCCGCTGCATAAATCTGCTGGAGCGGCCCACCGCCGGCAGTGTGGTGGTGGATGGGCAGGAGATGACCCAGCTCACGGACCGGCAGCTGCGCAAGGCCCGCCAGTCCATCGGCATGATTTTTCAGGGCTTCAATTTGCTGATGCAGCGGACGGCCCTGGACAATATCTGTTTCCCTCTGGAGCTGATGGGCGTGTCCAAGGCCCAGGCCCGGAAGAAGGCTCGGGAGCTGCTGGAAGTGGTGGGTCTGGGCGACCGGGAAAACGCCTACCCGGCCCAAATGTCCGGCGGCCAGAAACAGCGCATTGCCATTGCGAGGGCCTTGGCTACAGACCCCAAGGTGCTGCTGTGCGACGAGGCCACCTCAGCATTGGACCCCACCACGACGTTGTCCATTCTGGAACTGCTCAAGGACCTGAATCAAAAGCTGGGCGTCACGGTGGTTATCATCACCCATGAGATGAAAGTGGTGGAGCGCATTTGCCACCGGGTGGCCATCCTCAGCGGCGGCGTGGTGGCCGAGCAGGGGGAGGTGGCGGAGATTTTCGCCAATCCCCAATCGGAAATCGGCCGCCAGCTGGTGTATCCCGGCGGCGTCAAGCTGGAAGCTCTGCGGGAATCCCGCGTCATCCGAATCGCGTTCAACGGCGGCTCCTCGTATGAGCCCCTCATTGCGTCCCTGGCCATCGACTGCGGCGTGAAAGTCAATATTCTCGGCGCGGATACCCGCAACATCGACGGCAAGGCCTTCGGCACCATGCTGCTGGGCCTGCCCCAGGACCCCGCAGAAGCCGCCAAAGCGGTCAACTATATCCAATCCCAACCCAATGTGACCATGGAGGAGGTGCCGGACCATGGCTGAATTTTGGAATGAATACGGTATGATTATCCTGGAGGGACTTCGGGATACTACGATCATGGTGGTGGCCTCCACCATCTTCGCCTATATCATCGGTTTGCCCCTGGGTGTGCTGCTGATTGTCACCCGCCCAGGCGGCATCTGGGAGCATCCCTGGCTCAGCCGCATCGTGGGCTGGATCATCAACATCGGCCGGTCCATCCCCTTTCTAATCCTGATGATCCTGATGCTGGACGTGACCAAGATCCTGGTGGGTACCAAGATCGGCGTCCGCGGCGCGATTCCGCCCCTGGTGGCGTCCGCCGCCCCATTCATTGCCCGCATGGTGGAATCGTCCCTGTCCGAAGTGGATGCCGGTGTGGTGGAGGCGGCCCAGTCCATGGGCGCATCTCCCTGGCAGATTATCCGTAAGGTCTATCTGCCCGAGGCCCGGCCCTCTCTGATTCTGGGCGCGGCTGTGTCCATCGTCACCATCATTGCCTACACCACCATTGCCGGTACCATCGGCGCCGGAGGCCTGGGTGATTTGGCCGTCCGTTACGGCTACGTCCGCCGAGAGATGGAGATGATGGCCGCCACGGTCATTTTGATCGTCATCATGGTCCAAATTATCCAATCGTTGTTCAGCTGGCTTTCTACAAAGCTGGATAAGAGACTTCGCTAACACACAAGGAGGAACAGAAAACATGAAGAAGCTGATTGCACTGCTGCTGGCCCTGACCCTGACCACAGCCCTGGGCGCCTGCGGCGCCAAGGAATCCGGGAGCACCCAGACGCCCGCCGACACTGGTACCACCGAGACCACGGACAACGGCGCTGCGGAATCCACGGATACCGGGGAGAACACCGAGCTCCAGACCGTCAAGGTGGCTGCTACGCCGGTGCCGCACGCTGAAATCCTCAACGCCTGCGTTGATCTGATGGCCGAGAAGGGCTATCAGCTGGAGATCACCGAGTACAACGACTACATTATTCCCAACACCGCCGTGGAGGAGGGGGAAGAGGATGCAAACTTCTTCCAGCACACCCCCTATCTGGAGGAGTTTAACGAAGCCAATGGTACCCATCTGGTCAGCGTAGCCAGCATCCACTATGAGCCCATGGGCATTTACCCCGGCAAGTCCGATTCCATTGATGCTGTACCCGACGGCGGCACTGTGGCCGTGCCCAACGACGTGACCAACGAGGCCCGCGCCCTGCAGCTGCTGGCCGCCCAGGGCCTGATCGAGCTGGACCCCGACGCCGGCCTGACCGCCACCAAAAACGACATCACCGCCAACCCCAAGAACCTGGAGATCGTGGAGATGGAGGCCGCCCAGCTGCCCCGCACGCTGGAGGAGTTCGACCTGAACGTCATCAACTCCAACTTTGCCATGGCTGCCGGTCTGAACCCCGCCACCGATGCTCTGGCCTCTGAGGGCGCCGACTCCGAGGGCGCACAGACCTACGCCAACGTGCTGGTGGTCAAGGAGGGCAATGAGGACAACGAGGCCATCAAGGCCCTGATTGAGTGCCTGACCTCCGACGAGGTTCGTGCGTTCATTGAGGAGACCTACGGCGGCGCTGTGGTCCCTGTGTTTTGAGTTTCTATCTGCCTGCCGGGCGTACCGTTTTTGACGGTGCGCCCGGTTTTATATATCGATGGGCTCTGTATTGTTCGGATGTTCGACGATGGGAAAAGGCTGCCGTCCATCACCCGTGTGGGGTGGGGACGGCAGCCTTACGGCTGCGCCGTGGAGAGTTCGCCCATTGCGACGGGAGACCAGAGGCGCTGCCTCTGGTCTCCGCGATTTTTTGAAAAAATCGAGTAAAACTTTTGCTTTTGGGTGGTAAGCGGGGAATTAACGGTCCCATTTTTCGATAAGGGCGCGGATTTGATCGGCAAATTTGCCCAAATCCTTGTTGGAGCCGCCGCGGTTGTGTTCCACCGCCAGCAGCAGTTCCTTGGCCATCTGTTCCAGACGGCGATAGGCGGGGGAAGCGGGCTGCATGGGCTTGGTCTTGACCGTAGCCGTGGGACGGATCCGGGCTGTACCGGCTTCCACCACCCGATTCTCCAGCAGGTCATAGACCTCTCCGGGCAGGGGCGCATGGGCTGGAATATGGTTGTCGGTCAGCAGTTGGGCGTATTCCTCCGTTACCTCATCCTGTCCGTGGACCACGAAGGTATGACGGGGAGCCGGGTCGAAGTTCTGCGCCCAGGCCAGCAGGTGGGAGCGGTCGGCGTGGGAGGACAGGCCGTGGAGTACGTAGATATTGGCGTTGACCTCAATTTCCTCACCAAAGAGCTTGACGCGCTTGACGCCGTCCAGCAGGGAACGGCCCAGGGTACCTTCGGCCTGGTAGCCCACAAAGACCACCGTACACTCCTGCCGCCACAGGTTGTGCTTCAGATGGTGCCGGACGCGGCCCGCGTCGCACATACCGGCGGCGGAGATAATAACACGGGGCGTGGGGTCCGTGTTCAGGGCACGGGACTCCTCCACGCCGGGAATCAGCCGCAGACCGGGGAAGGTGAACAGGTCCCGTTCCCGGATGGTGGCCAGCGCTTCCTCGTCCAGATAGCCCCGCAGGTCGCCGGAATAAATGCGGGTGGCCTCATTGGCCAGGGGACTGTCCACCACCACTTCAAAGTGGGGCACGCGCTTGACCATGTTCTGCTCCTTCATCTCCCGGATTTTGTAGAGCAGTTCTTGGGTGCGGCCCACGGCAAAGGAGGGAATCACCACATTGCCGCCGTTGCCCAGGGTTTCGTCAATAATCTGGGCCAGCCGGGCCGTGTAGTCCTCCCGGTCCTCATGTTCCCGGTTGCCATAGGTACTTTCCGTGACAAGATAGTCCGCGTCATAAATGGGCTGGGGGTCCCGGATAATGGGCTGATCGGTGTTGCCCAGGTCGCCGGTGAAAACCACCTTGCGGGAGGAACCGTTCTCCGTCAGCCACAGCTCGATGGCGGCGGAGCCCAGCAGATGGCCCGCGTCGGTGAACCGGGCGTGAATCTGGTCGTCAATGCGGACCTCCCGGCCATATTCACAGGGGACAATCAGTTCCAGCGTCTCCATGACGTCCTGGAGGGTGTACAGAGGCTCCACCGGAGCCGCGCCGGAACGGCGGCCCTTCTGGTTTTTCCAGCTGGCGTCGCTCTCCTGGATGTGGGCCGAGTCGCGGAGCATAATGTCCAGCAGCTCCCCGGTGACACGGGTGCAGAAGATCCGGCCCCGGAAGCCCTGCTTCACCAGCAGGGGCAGGCGGCCCGTATGGTCGATATGGGCGTGGGTGACAATGACATCGTCGATGAGACTTGGTACAAATTCCAACTCACTGTTGCTGTTATCCCATTCATCTTTGCCCTGCTGCAAACCGCAGTCAATGAGAATCTTGCGGCCGTTGCAGGTGATGCAGTGGCAGCTGCCGGTGACGGCTCGCGCCGCGCCGTAAAAGGTCAGTTTCATAGAGTTTCCTCCTTTCCTGCACCTCTATTATACAGCGTTATCCACAAAAGGAAAACCGTTCTTTGAGAATTTTTTCACCAGTTTGTAAAAGTTCTGTGGCGTCCGGTCCCAGCACCTCTGTCAACAGGGTCAATTCATCGGCGGTTCCGCTGCCGTGGGGAACCCGCCAGGCCCCGGCATCGCTGCCCAGGGCGATGACCGCCCCATACCGATGGGCGGCGGCGATATTGTCCATATGGAGCCGCGTCAACCGCTGGAAATCCTCCTCGGGGAACCGGCCCGCCCCCCGGAGATTGGCGATGGTCACCAGCGTGGGCACCCAGACGGCTTTCGATTCGGCCAGCTGGTGTAAAACCTCGTCATTGGCATAGCCGCCGTGCTCCAGGGAGTCAATGCCCGCATCCAGGGCCGCCGCCATGCGGTCAGCGCCGTTGACATGGGCCATAACGGGAAAGCCCGCGTCGTGGGCGATGGCTACCAAATCGTGGACCTCAGACGGCGGTAAGGGCTCGTCGGAGATGACGCCAAAGTGAGAGAAATCCATGATGCCCGAAAGCATCAGTTTGATGAAATCGGCCCCCTGGGCTTTAGCTTCCGCCACCAGCTGCCGGTACTCCGTCAGATTGTCGTAGCCCCGGCCAATGAATCCGCCGTAACGTCCTTTCCGATGGATGGGGAAGATGGGGCTGCGGTAGTCGATGCCGTATTGGGGCGCCAGCTCCCTGGCCCGGCGGCTGACGCCGAATTTGTCGCCGCCGTCCCGCAGAAAGGTGACGCCCAGTTCCCGATACCGGGCCAGAGCTGCATGGATGGGTTCGTCATCCACAGCCTCCCGGTGGCGGCCCAGCGCCGCCTTGTAATCATACCCGTCCAATGCCAGGTGGATGTGACAGTCTCCCAGCATGTCCGATGCCTCCTTTTTTGATAGTCTATGTATGATAGACAATTGTCTTTTGATGTGCTTCAATGATGGACTGTGTTATATTCTATACAAGAAAATACCGCAAATCCTGCAAAAAGTAAAGTAAAATGCCGTTTGACTTTATCCCATACGGACAGTAGAATACTGATATAAGTACAAATAGATTGAAAGGGGTCATACCATGACTGCATATGCAACTCTGACCGCAGCCCAGCTGCAACAGGAATACGACGTTGTTACCGCTGCCTTTGAGGCGGCCAAGGCCAAAAACCTCAAGCTGGACATGTCCCGCGGTAAGCCCGGCAAGGCGCAGCTGGACCTGGTCAGTGACATTCTGACCGTCCTCTCCACGCCGGAGGATTGCGTGGCAGACGGTATGGACGTCCGCAACTACGGCGAGCTGGCCGGTGTGCCCGCCTGCCGCGCCCTGTTCGCGGAGATTCTGGGCTGTAAGCCCTCCGAGGTTTTCGCCGGCGGCAACGCCAGCCTGAACCTGATGTATGATGTGATTTCCAAGGCGTTCACCCATGGCCTGCTCCACAGTGAGCGCCCCTGGTGCAAGGAGGATGTGGTCAAGTTCCTGTGCCCGTCCCCCGGCTATGACCGCCACTTCAAGGTTACCGAGTCCTTTGGTATGGAGCTGATTACCATTCCCATGACCGAGGAAGGCCCCGACATGGACGCCGTGGAAGCAGCCGTCAAGGACCCGGCGGTCAAGGGCATCTGGTGTGTGCCCAAGTATTCCAACCCCCAGGGCATCACCTATTCCGACGCCGTCATTGACCGTCTGGCTGCCCTGAAGCCCGCCGCCCCGGATTTTACCATCATGTGGGATAACGCCTACTGCATCCATGAGTTTGACGGCGATTTTGTGCCCTTCCGGGACATTCTCACTGTGTGCCGTGAGGCCGGCAACCCCGATATGGTCTTTGAGTTTGCCTCTACCTCCAAGGTGACGCTGCCCGGCGCGGGCGTGGCCGTCTTCGCCACCTCCGAGGCCAATATGGCCTATATGCAAAAGCTGCTGACGGTCCAGGTCATCAGCTATGACAAGGTCAACCAGCTGCGCCACGTCCGCTATCTCAAGGACAAGGCCCACACTCTGGAGCTGATGAAGAAGCACGCCGCCGTTATGAAGCCCAAGTTCGACGCCGTGGTGGATATGCTGGACCGGGAGATTGCTCCCCTGGGCATCGGCAGCTGGTGCCGTCCCAAGGGCGGTTACTTCGTCAGCTACGACGCTATGCCCGGTACCGCCAAGCGGGCACTGGCCCTGTGCAAGGAGGCGGGCGTGGTCATGACCGGCGCCGGCGCCACCTACCCCTATGGCAAGGACCCCCAGGATTCCAACATCCGCATTGCGCCGTCCCTGCCCTCGGTGGCCGAACTGGAGGCCGCCATGGAGGTTTTCTGCGTCTGCGTCCGTATGGCCGCGCTGGAAAAGCTCATGGGCAAATAAGAACATCCATAAAAATCCGGGCGAAAGCCCGGATTTTTTGGCAGAAGGAGGTTTTTCTGTGCAACCCATTCGATACGGTCTTCTCAGTACCTCATCCATTGCGCCCCGGTTTGTGGCCGCTGTCCGGGCGGCAGGCGGCGGGGAAGTGGTGGCGTTGTCCTCCCGGTCCCTGGAAAAAGCACGGGCAAAGGCGGCGGAATGGAACATTCCCACAGCCTACGGCAGTCATGACCAGCTGTTGGGGGACCCCAATGTGGACGTAATCTATCTGTCCACCGTCAACGGCCAGCACTACCAATGGGCCAAAGCGGCCCTGCTGGCCGGAAAGCATGTTCTGTGTGAAAAGCCCTGTACCACCTCGTCCAAGCAGGCGAGAGAATTGTTCGCCCTGGCCCGGCAGCGGGGCCTGTTCCTGATGGAAGCCCAGAAAATGCTGTTTCTGCCCGCCGTTCTGGCGCTGAAAGAGCGGGTGGAGCGGGGCGACGTGGGAAAAATCCATCTGGCGGAGTTCCGCCACTCCTTTTCCCCCGATTACAACGGCTGGATGTTCCGTCGGGCCGACGGCGGCGGTACGCTGCTGTCCAGCGGCATCTATGTCATGGAGCTGCTGCTGTGGCTCTTCGGCCCGCTGGAGACGTGCAGCGGCGTCTGGACCCCGTCGCTGGAGGGCGGCGAGTGCCAGTATATGCTGGCGGGCCGTATGGAAAACGGCGTCCTGTTCACAGCGGCCAACAGTACAAAAGCCATGTTCCAGGATGGGGCGCGGTTTTATGGGGAACGGGGCTTTATCGACCTGCCCCTCTACTGGAAAGCCCGTACCCTGACCATTCACGCCAACGGCAGGGAACCGGAAACGCTGGAATTTCCCTGTGACCACGAATTGGTCTATGAGGTGCGCCATGTGCAGGCGTGTCTGTCGGAAAATCGGCTCACCAGTCCTGTGGTGACAGAGGAGCTGAGTGTGGCCGCCATGGAGGCCATCGAGGAGATTTACCGGAACTGGAGGTGATACGCTGCCCCCAATGCCCGTTTTCTGTATCGGCTGTATGGAAAAGGAGCGATGGATTATGGAAAAAACACGGAGTTTGTGCCGCTTCCTATTGCTGCTGGCGCTGCTGCTGACGGTTCTGACGGCCTGCGGCAAAGAGGAGGAGGCCACAGTCTTCCATATGGAGTGCGACGGAAAAGTTTATACGGTGAATCATACGGAACAAACCATCACGGTGGATGGTTCAGTATGCAGCTTTTCCGTCACAGAAGATGGAGGCCAGGTGGAGTTGGAGGTCCTATATCCCGACGGCTCTACCTATCAGTGGAGCCGGGGAGACAGGGGCGGCTATGGCGACTGGAGTGAGGATTACGATCCAGACAAGTACATTTCCGGAGAGGAAGTGTGGGACATTTTGCAGCTGGAGCAATGGCTGGAGCGCGACCGGTCCGATTCCCACCCGGTTCTGGGCGGAGTCCTGCTTCTGCTGGGTATCGTCCATCTGGCGTTTCCGCGCAAAATGTGGGAGCTGCAGTATGGATGGCGGTATAAAGACGCAGAGCCCACCGATGTGGCATTGCAGGTAGAAGCCATCAGCGGCCTGGTCATAGCGCTGATTGGTGCGGCGCTTCTGTTCACATAAGGAAAACCGCCGGGCACGGTCCAAGTTGGACTGTGCCCGGCAGCTTTGTACCGGTTGCTATGAAGCGGCAGAGATCAGGCTTCCTCGGAGAACTGGTCCTTGCCTACGCCGCACAGGGGGCACTCGAAATCCTCAGGCACATCGGCCCAGGCGGTGCCGGGGGCAATGCCGTTATCGGGATCGCCGACAGCCTCGTCGTAGACGTAACCGCAAACATCACAAACATACTTAGCCATGGGAAATTCCTCCTTAAAACGTTAGATTTATGTAGATAGTTTAACCGATTTTCTCAAAATCAGCCACACCGTGCTTGCACAGGGGGCAGATGAAATCGGCAGGGATATCCTCGCCCTCGTAGACGTAGCCGCAGATCTTGCAAATGTAACCCTTCTGCTCGGGATCGGCAGGCTGGGGCTTGGGCTTGGTGTTGTCGAAGTAGTAGGCGTAGGTGATGGAGGGCTCGTTGTTCAGCACACGGGCCTCGGTCACATCAGCCACAAACAGGGTGTGGGTGTCGTAGTCATAGGTCTCGGTGACCTTGCAGGACAGGAAGGAGTTGGCGTACTTATTCAGGTACACCAGACCGTTCTCGCTGCGCTCGGTGCAGGCGAAGCCCTCGAACTTGTCGGTATCGCGGCCGCTGTGGAAGCCGAAGCGCTGGAACAGGGCAAAGGGCGCCTCCTGGGTCAGGACAGACACGTTGAACACGCCGGTCTTGAGGATGGTGTCGTGGCTCAGGTTGGCCTTGTTGACGGCAATGGTGACGCGCTTCTTCACATCGGTCAGCTGAGTGACGGTGTTGATGATGCAGCCGTTATCCTTGTCGCCGTCCTTGGTGGTCAGGACAAAGAGACCATAGCTCAGCTTGAACATGGCGTTGGGCTCAATCTGCTGGCTGTGATCGATGACCACGGGCTTGGGCATGGAATCGGCGATGGCGTCGGCCAGGGCCACCAACTGCTGCCGCTGGGCGTCCTTGACGGAGGACAGGATATCCACCTGGGCGTCCAGGATGGTCATGTTCTTCATGGAGGAGATGCACTCGCGCATCAGCTGGCCGGAGGTGGGAGCCCAGGAACCATTCTGGATGATGCCCACCACGCGGTTTTGCAGGTTATGGTGCTGCAAATCGGTGAGAACCGTCTCCATGTTGGCGAAAATGTTGGCGTTGTAGGTGGTGGAGGCGAAGACCAGGTGGCTGCAGCGGAAAGCCTCGGCCACGATGACAGAGGGATGGGTCACAGACACATCGTACATCACCACATTGCGGATGCCGCGGTCAGCCAGCTCGTTGGCCAGGATGGTGGCGGCGTTCTCGGTGTTGCCGTAGACGGAGCCATAGGCGATCATAACGGCGGTTTCCTCGGGCTGATAACGGCTCCAGTGCTGGTACTTGTCGATGAACCAGCCGATGTTCTTACGCCACACGGGACCGTGCAGGGGGCAGATCATCTCAATTTCGATGGTGGCGGCCTTCTTCAGCAAGGCCTGGACCTGGGTGCCGTACTTGCCGACGATATTGGTGAAGTAACGGCGCATGTCATCCAGCCACTCGGTCTCGAAGTTGACCTCGTCGGCAAAGATGTTGCCGTTGAGGGCGCCGAAGGTGCCGAAAGCGTCGGCGGAGAACAGGGTCTTGGTGGTGACATCATAGGTCACCATGGCCTCGGGCCAGTGGACCATGGGCGCCATGACAAAGGTGAAGGTGTGCTTGCCGGTGCAGAGGGTGTCAAACTCCTGGACCACCAGGGAATGGCTGTCCACATCAAAGGTGAAGAAGTTCCGCAGCATGGGCATGGTCTTGGCGTTGCCCACGACGGTGACGCCGGGATACCGGCGGACGACTTCCTCCACGGTGGCGCAGTGGTCGGGCTCCATGTGGTTGACTACCAGATAGTCCAGGGGACGGCCGTTCAGCACATGCTCCAGGTTCTCAAAGAACTGGCTGCTGACGGAGTGGTCCACCGTATCCATCAGAACGGTCTTCTCGTCCAGCACCACATAGGCGTTATAGGACACGCCGCGGGAAATGGGGTAAATATTTTCAAACAGAGCCAGACGGCGGTCACTGGCGCCTACCCAGTAGAGATCTTCCTGTAATTTCTTCACACAATACATGGATCAGATTGCCTCCTTCATGATTTCTACAACATAATAACATTGATTCCTAAAATTGTCTGTTGGATTTCAAACAAATTGGAAAATTTTTTTGCATCTTTTACAGTAGGGTAAACCGGTTTTTGTGGAATTCCAGCAAACCCTCCTTGCGCAGTTTGCCCAGCTCCGTAGACATGGCGCTGCGGTCCACACTGAGGTAGTCGGCCAACTCCTGGCGGTTGTAAGGGATGGTAAAGCTGCTGCCGCCGCTCTGGGACGCCTGCTCGGAAAAGTAGGACAGGAGTTTTTCTCTGGTGGTCCGCTTGACCAGATGGGAGATTTTGTTGGTGAGCATCAGGTTTTTCCGGGCGATGAGGGACAGCATATTCTGAATCAGCGCCGCATGGAACGGACAGGCGTTGGGACAGGTGGTGGTGACCTTCCGGTAGTTGAGGAACAGGATTTCACTCCGCTCCGCCGCCACCACGCTGACGGGCATGGAGGGGACGTCAATGCAGGAACAGGCTTCCCCAAAGATGCCCCCCGCGCCGATTTTGGTGATGATGGCCCGGTTGCCCCAGTAGTCTTCCTTAATCAAATTGACGCTGCCCCGGATGACCACGCCCAATTCCCTGGGCGGTTCCTCGGCGGTGCAGATATAGGCCTCCCGCTCATAGGTGCGCTGGTGGATGGACAGACACGACAGCATTTTGCCGATATCCTCCGGGTCCACGCCGGCAAACAGGGGAGAGGCGGCCAGAATTCGCGGTTCCAATTCCATCGCTCCTTATCGTTGGAAATACAACAGAACATGCAACCATATTATGATACAATTCCCCTATAAAGTCAAGGAGGCAACGGCAAATGATCCGTAAAATTATACACATTGATGCGGCGGCCTGCAACGGCTGCGGGGCCTGCGTAACTGCATGTCATGAAGGGGCCATCGAACTGGTGGACGGCAAGGCCCGGCTGACCCGGGAGCACTACTGCGACGGTCTGGGTGACTGTCTGCCCGCCTGTCCCACTGGGGCCATCACCTTTGAGGAGCGGGAGGCCCCGGCCTATGACGAGGCGGCGGTTCTGGCCGAAAAGGCCCGGAAGCATCACCACCATGGGGGCGGATGTCCGGGAAGCCGGGCCATGGCGTTCCAACGGGACGAGGCTCCGGCCCCGGCGGGGGAGCAGCCCTCCCGACTGCGCCAGTGGCCGGTGCAGATTCAGCTGGCCCCCATCCACGCTCCGTATTTTGACGGCTGCGACCTGCTGGTGGCCGCCGACTGTACAGCCTTTGCCTATGGTGCCTTCCACGAGAAGCTGCTGAACGGCAAGATTGTTCTGGTGGGCTGCCCCAAGCTGGACGCGGTGCAGTACGAGGAAAAGCTGGAAGCCATCTTCCGGGCCAACGACATCCGCACCGTCACTGTGGCCCGCATGGAGGTGCCCTGCTGCGGCGGTCTGGAACGGGCGGTCCGTACAGCGCTGGAGCGCAGCGGCAAGGCCATGGCCTGCCATGTGGTCACCATCTCCACCGATGGCCGTATTTTATGAAGACAGCGCTGAAAAAAGACGCGCCGGAGGAGTTTGCCTCCGGCGCGTCTTTTTGGCGCTCAATGGGTGCGGACTCTGGAACATTGCAGTGAGAAAATATCGCTGAGGAGCCGCTGCTGTTCGCCGTCGTCGGGATTGTGGAAGCGGCAGCCATAGATATTCGGCTGCATGATGCTGCTGCGGGGAATTTTCCGCACCACCACGCAGTCCAGATTGTGGACAGGGCCGTCGGGGTAGAGCTGCTGGCCCGGAATCTGAATCAAATCCCCCACCTGATACTCCATGGAAGTATGCAGACACAGGCCGCCGCCGCTGATATCCATTAGAATGCATGCGTGCTGGACCGGCTGGCCGTTGTGGATGGTAACGGTGGTTTCAATCTGGATGGGCTGCCGGAAGTATTCCCGCTCATTGGATTTGAAGACAATGTCCTGGGGCAGCATAAAGAAGTGGTCGTTTACGGCGTTGATCACCATGCCGTGAATCATAATGAATTTCTTGGAATCCTGGCTGTCCTGAAGCCGCAGATAAATGCCGCTGGCCGGTTTCAGCGTCCAATAGGGACAGCAGGTGTCGGCGTCGTATACGATATTGATGCGGAGGGTGCCGCTGCACTGTGCGATGAGTCCGGGAAAGAGGGCTTCGCCCCCGTCGGTGTACACCGTACAGGTGCTGTTCACATATTGATTCAGTTGATTCAGGTCCATAAATCCATGTCCTTCCTTTTGAACTGTGGGGGACACGGCGTTCAGCCGATGCCGCCCAAGGCAATACCAAGCACCAGCACCAGCAGCGTCACGCCGCAGAAGCCATACTTTGCCAGGGGATAAAACCAGCTGCCCAGAGGTTTGGAACGGGCCAGATTTACCTGCTCCAGCACATACTCTTTCCGGCACAGCCAGAAGAAGCAGACACCGGCCAGCAGGGCTCCCAGGGGGCAGATATAGATGGAGCAGACGTCCATCCAGGGGGAGACGATGGGGGCGATCAGCAGACTCACCACGGCGCCCACGACGCCCACCACCGCCACAGCGGCGGGCCGTCCCAAGCGGAACAACTCCTGCAAGGTGGCAATGGGCGATTCAAACAGGTTGATCAGAGAGGTCATGGCCGCAAAGACCACGGCCAGAAAGAACAGCACCAGCAGCACCGTGCCGCCGGGAATCTCCCGCAGGACGTTGGGCAGATAGATGAACAGCAGGCCCGGACCGCCCTCGCTGAGGTTCCGGCCTGTGACGGCCATGGCCGGGATGATGACCAGGGCCGCCAGCATGGCGGCGCAGGTGTCAAAGAAGGCTACAGCCTTGGCGTCGCTGGGGATGTTGGCGTCCCGGCTCAGATAGGAGCCGTAGATCAGCGTCCCGTTACCGGCCACCGACAGGGAGAAGAACGCCTGCCCCAATGCGTAGACCCACACCAGCGGGTCGGCCAGGCCCTTGGGGTCCAGAACGAAGATATACCGGTAGGCTGCCGCCGCGCCGGGGCGGGTGAAAATATAGACGGCCAGACCGATAAACAGCACATAGAACAGGGGCATCATGATTTTATTGGCCTTTTCGATACCGCGGCCCACGCCCAGGGCCAGAATGACCATGGTCAGTGCCAGTCCCACCAACTGCCACAGGCCGTTGGAGGCGGCGGCGCCGTTGAAAAAGGCGGTGTAATCCTCCACGGTGGCCATACCGGAGAAGCTGCCGGTCAGGGCGCTGAACAGATAGCTAAAAATCCAGCCCACCACCACCGAATAGCCGATGGCCAGAGCCAGGGAGCCCAGCACCGGCAGGAGCCCCAGGAACTTGCCGGGTTTCTCCGAGCCGAAGCGCTGTTTGGTGGCCAGACCGAAGGCGTCGATGGGGCCGGAGCGGGCGGCCCGTCCAAAGGCCATTTCACCGATGACACCGGTGGACCCGATGATGACCACAAAGATCAGATAGGGAATTAAAAAGGTCGCGCCTCCGTAGGCGGAGAGACGGGCCGGAAACAGCCAGATGTTGCCCATGCCCACGGCGGAGCCAATGCAGGCCAGAATGAACCCCCATTTGGAGCCCCATGCGTCGCGCTTTTTGCTGTGTGCCATCGGAATAGTTCCTTTCTTGCAGTAAATGGTTATATCCGAGAGAAATACTATGTTTATTTTATCATAAAATGATTCCGATGCAAGGGGAAAAAACGACCCACCGGGTAGGACGCGGAAGGGCCCAGCCCGGTGGGGGAAACAGGGTGGCGGAGTGTGTCAGAGGGCCGTGGGAGCAAAGGCCTGCTCCATGGCGGAAAGGACCTGCTCCTGATCAAAGGGCTTGTAGACAAAACCCAATGCGCCGATGCGCTTGGCCTCGTCAATGGTGTCGTCGTAGGCCAGGGAAGAGATCATCAGGATTTTGGCGTCCGGATGGGTCTCCAGCAGCAGCCGGGCCGCATCGAGGCCGTCCATGCCGGGCATGACGATGTCCATGGTCACCAGATCGGGCAGGACCTTGTCATAGGCCGCCAGGGCCTCCTCAGCGCTCTGGCAGCAGGCTGCCACTTCGTACTCTGTATTGGAAATAATCTTTTGTAACTGTAACTGGGCGATTCTGGAATCATCCACCACCATGATTTTTTTCGACATTGATTGCTCGCTCCTTTATTCTGTCCGCAGCACGTCTGCGGGCGCATGTACCGGCCGCGCCGGTCCGTTGGGTCGGTCGTCAGGCCCGACAGGCCTGGTCTTCGGGAGTGAGAAGGCCCAGGAACATCAGTTGGGCGTTCTCGTTGCTGCCGCTGCTGTAGCCCAGCACACAGCTGCCGGATTGCGGCGTTTCGGGAACGTAGGCGCCGGTACGGAACCGGGGCGGTGTGAACCGGGACGAAATCCGGGTGGATTGATAGAGTCCGGCGGCGATGCGTCCGCAGACCACATTGAAATACTCAATGGCGACGTCCTGCACATCCTGCTCCGTCACCTCATCCGAACACATGATGATCCGGGCCAGCCGTGTCAGCAGCGCGGTGTCGGCGCATAGTACCAAAGTGGCGTTGCATCCGCCCTCCAGGGTGGTGTGCACCGTACAGACGTTATCGGAAAGGGCAGTTTCTTCCTGCAGCAAATCGATGCCCGCGAAGCGAATGGTGGTGTCTTGCATACACTGATGAATGATCTCCTGCAATTCCTTGAGCTGTTGCGTTGTCATGGGCAACCCTCCTCTTAAAATTTACAGCCAACCCACATGGCCGCCGGCCGCGCCGATGGCGCAGGATTGGGTGATCTGATCCACAAGAATCTCCTTGTGGCGAATGGTAACGATGGTTTCGGGGTAGGCGGTATCGCAGAGCAGGCGGCAGTCCAGTGCCTCCCGCGCTTTGGCCGCGGCTTCCAACTCCCGGTCGAATTTTTCCAGCTTCAGCCTGGCTACACCCTGGTGCAGCTTCAGCTTGGGCAGCTGCCGGGCGGCTTCTTCGTCGGTCCGGCGGCTCAGCTCCGCAATGATTCGGTCGGTATCCTCAATCTCCTGCAACACCTGTGCCCGCTCGGCCTCTTCACAGGGCTGACCGCCCAGGAAAATATGGGTGGGCCGGAAGGCCTGAGACCCCACCATGGTGGCGGAGACCTCCCGGGTGGCCCGGACGGTGCCGCCGATGATGGCGCCCAATCCTGTGCGGACCCGCACCATATCGTTGCTGTAAATCTCGCAGCGGATGATGCAGTCAGCCTGAACGCTTTCCCGGGCGTAGACGGTGCAGTGGTCGAGGTACTTGGCATAGACGGACCGCTGGGCCCGGAGACTGGCCCGGTTCACACCCTGGGCGCCGCTGGACAGGATGATATTCTCACCGGCCTCAATGGTACAGGCGCCCACGGCGCCGTCCACCTGTACGGTACCGATGGCGTAGACGGAAGCGCCGTCCGGCAAATCGCCATGGATGTGGATATCACCCAGAAACTTGACCACCTGCTGAGGGGAGACAAACGGCTCCCGAAGCTCCAGCACCGGCTTCACATGGAAGCTGCGGCCCGAAAAGACCACATGGCCGCGACAGGCGGCCACCAGATGCAGCCCGTCCTCGGACAAACAGGTGTTGCGGCCCTGGGGCACGGTGACAGGCCGGCCGTCGGGAGCGTCCAGTGCCCGTCCGGTGACGGTGAGGCCCGGTGTGCCCTTGGTGGCCGGGAAAATGTCGCAGATCACGTCATGTTCTTCAATGTCCCGCACCAGATGCAGGGATTCATAGTCCTCATGGGCCAAAACGTCCACCTGGACCTCCGCACCGATGGTGCGGGGAAAATGGTCCGCAATGCGGCCGTCCCGGCCGGGGATGGGCGCCGTGCCCACGGCGATGGGTACCATGCGGAAATGGCGTTGGGACAGTGTGGGAAGCTGTCGCAGGGTATCCCACCGGATGCCGGTGGTGATATTATGCCGCAGCAACGCCTGCTGCAATCGGGCGTTGGTCAGCGCCCGGCCCTGTCCCACGGCGGGGAACAGAAACAGCCATGCTGCCAGCTCATCCCGGGTCAGAAAGACCAAGGCCCGTTCGTCCAGGGCGTCCGGCGAAGCGCTCAGAGCTTCCAGCCGGGCCTGGGCCGCGTCGTTGAGCAGCAGTTGAAGCCGCTGGTGCTCCCGTGGCAGATTGTCGCCCAACAGGGCATTGCATGGGTCCTCGCCGGACAAAAGGCTCAGACGCAGCGGCGTCTCATCGCCGCCCTGCCAGAGCTGGTAGAGCTTCCATAGGGCCTGCCCGGCAGAAAAGGTGATGAAAGGAGGGGACTGCGGCGGCTCAGGAGCCCGTCCGGAAATAGGGGTGTCATGGGATTGCTGTGCCGAAAGGGTGTCCTGAAAACACAATGCCGCTCACCTCTTTGCTGCGGTCCGCAGGGCCTTGGAAGACCGGCTGCGGATGGAAAATGCGAATTTGTATTCTTACCTACTATTATATCGTCCGATTTTGCAAAAGGTTAAGATTTCCCTAATGGTTTCAGGGAAATAATTTTACGGTTTAAATGGAACAGCATCCGCCCCCCGGTCCGCAGACAGGGTATCGTCTGCGGACCGGGGAAACGGAGGGCATCAATCCAGGGAGAAGACGCGGACGTGACGCTCCAGTTCCGAGGACTGGGCGTGGAGCTGCTCGCTGGCGGCGGCACTCTCCTGGGAGGAGGCGGAGTTGTTCTGGATGACGGCGCTGATTTGCTCTAAACCGCTGTCAATCTGCTCCAGAGCGGCGGTCTGTTCCATCAGGGCCGACAGCACCCGTGCCGTGCTGGCGGCGGATTCTTCGGCCGCGCCAGCGGTGTCCCGGAGCAGACCGGCGGCATCGGCGGCCAGTTCCCGGCCCAGATCCACGGCGCTCTGGGTGCTTTGGAGCAGCCGGGCTGTCTCCTTGGCCTCTTCGCTGCTCTTAATGGCCAGATGGCGCACAGTGTCGGCAATAACGGCAAAGCCCTTGCCGGAACTGCCGGCCCGGGCGGCTTCCACGGCGGCGTTGAGGGCCAGCAGATTGGTTTGGAATGCAATGTTTTCGATGGACTGAACCACCCGGCCCATCTCCTGAGACGCGGCGTAAATCTGGGCCATAGCCTCCAGCATTTGGTCCATTTTCTCGTTGGTCCGTTCCGTCAGATTGCCGGCTTCCCCGGCCTTGCGGTTGGTGGCGGCGGCATCCTCCACGGCGGCGGACATCCGGGTGGAGAAATCGGACATGGCGGCGGACAGCTCCTCCACACTGCTGGCCTGTTCCGTGGCGCCCTGGGCCAGATTTTGAGCGGCGGCGGAGACCTGTCCGGCAGCAGAGGACACCTGTTCCGTGGTGGACTGCACCAGACGAATCAACTGATTTTCTTGCTCAATCATGCGGACAATGGACTGCTGCATGGTGAGGCAATCCCCCTGGAACACGGTGGTGTCATCGTAGACCAGACGGCCGGCGGCCACCTGTTCCATGGTGGCGTTCACATGGGATACACAGGTGTCCAGGGTTTCACAGGTCTCGTTGAATTTTTGGGAAATGCGGCCCAGATCATCCAGGCTGCGCACGGGAATCCGGGTGCTGAGAACGCCGGCACGAAGGCTTTCCATACCGTCCATCAACCCCTGGACCGATTGGCCGATGGAAGCGGACATACGGATGGTGACCACCAGAGAGTAGATCAGGGCAAACAGAGCGAATCCGCCCAGCAGGATCATGACCTGGGCGGTGGTGGTGCCGAGACGGCTCAACATTTCCTGCCCAGCCAGCTCTTGGGCGGCAATGATCTGCTGTACCATGCCGTCCACGGCTTCCCCTGCCACCAGCAGCTCTTGGGTGAAGCGGCTCACGGCGTCATCGGCGCTGCCGTCCTCCACCATTTGCACCACTTGGGCCTGGGCGGCAAAATAGGTGTCCAGCAGGGATTCCAGCTCCAAAAGATCGCCGGGGTCCAGATGGTCAAAATAACCGGCTGCATCTCCGGCTTCCAGACGGTCCAGGAGATCGGCGCGGTTGGCGGTCAGGGCGGTGAGCAATTGTTGCTGGCCCTGGGGGTCCCGGTTGAGCAGCAGGGAACCGGTGATAAGTTCATTTTGCTTGAAAACGGCCAGAATCCGGTTGACGGCCCCCTGGGCCTGGCCATAATCGGTGTACAGGGTACGGCTGTGGGTGAAAACGGTGCCGATGCCCAAAGCATCCAGCAGCGCGGCCACAGTACAAAAGAGAATGATGGTACCGAACGCCAGCTTCAATTTGCGCCGGATGGAGAGATTTTTGATGGATTGCAGCATATGGGAAAACTCCTTTATAGAGGGAATGTGGTCAGTGGTTGTACCATACATTCCATACTATCGTGTCGGACCGTGTTGTGTGTTTCCCAGTCGGCTTCCGGCGGCGTGAAAAAATTCTTGCAATCATTTTTGGAAAAATGGTTGACAAAGAAGAAGGAATGAGATATAATGCTAAAGCACTCAGGAGTGCACAGTCAATATGGGGGTATAGCTCAGCTGGGAGAGCGCTTGAATGGCATTCAAGAGGTCA
>ERZ1643251.766-NODE-766-length-41650-cov-16.488665_pt1 | contig 41650 bp, 37 predicted proteins | sample MGYA00579261_ERZ1643251 | MGnify/ENA primary metagenome ERZ1643251 (study PRJEB29033, sample SAMEA4952267) | chicken gut metagenome | biome: Broiler Chicken; feature: Gastrointestinal Tract; material: Caecum | place: Ireland | collected 2018 | study: Broiler... | reverse complement strand
GGGTGTTCCTCATACTTGTAGCCAACGCCTTTTACCGTTACAATCCGGTCAAGACCCAGCTTTTTCCGCAAATTTTTGATATAGGTGTCAATGGTACGGTCTATGATGGGGTAATCATATCCCCACAGTTCATCCAAGATCTGCGACCGGGTCAGCACCAAGCCCTTGTGCTCCACCAGCAGTTTCAGCAGGTCGATCTCTTTTGGCGTCAGGTCAATGGGGCCGCCCGGCCCGGAAGCGGTGTAGCCCCCAAAATCCACCGTAATATCCCCCAACTGGATTTGGTTCAGCTCCGGGCTTTTTCCACACCGCCGCAGCAGGGCCGTCACCCGTTTTCCCAACAAAAGCATGGAAAAGGGCTTTGTGATATAGTCGTCCGCCTGTTCATCAAAGCTGGCCGCCTGGGTAGGCTCATCGTCAAGGGCGGTCAGCATTAAGACGGGGATGTTGCTTGTTTGGCGCAGTTCTTTTAATACCTCCAAACCGGTTCGCTTCGGGAGCATAATATCCAAAACCACTAAATCAACAGATTGTTCCCGCGCAATCTGCAAACCCTGTTCCCCATCAAAGGCAGACAGGGTGGTATGCCCTGCGGATTTCATGTATTCGCAGATTGCCTCGTTGGTAGCAACATCATCTTCCACGATTAATAAAACGGCCATTTTTGCACCTCCTCAGGACATGATACCAGGACAATATGGAAGTAGTATGAAATATTTTCGCGCATTACAAATTGGAACGACCGCAGTGTATCTGGGCCCTGAGAACGGTGCGATTTGCCATTGTCAGGCAGCTTTTTTGGCGTTTCCTTCATTGGACAAGTTCATTTCTGTATGGTATACTGGCCTTGCCACCAGGCGTGATCCTACTTAAAAGAGGGAGTATCATGAGATCGATTGGGCTACTCATACTTGCGCTGTTCTACGCAGTCTACATCGGCAAGATGATACTGCAAAGTAAAAAAGGAATACAGACCGACCAAATGGCAAAAGGCAAGGAGAACACAAAGGTTTTTTATATTGAGCTGATTATGAAAATTGCCACTTACTCTGTGGTTGTGGTGGAAATCCTGTGTCTGTTCTTCGTTTCTCCACAGCTACCGCGAATTTTCATGATTACCGGCGCGATTCTTGGCTTTGCCGGGGACATTCTCTTTGCGGTATCGGTCATAACGATGAAAGACAGCTGGCGGGCTGGTATTGCAGAAAATGATAAAACAGAAATGATCACCGGCGGAATTTATAGTGTGAGCCGGAATCCTGCCTTTTTGGCCTTCGATTGTGTTTATGTCGGCCTATTGCTTATGTTCTTTCATTGGGTGCTGCTGGTATTTTCTGCCTTTGCTATGACAATGCTTCATCTTCAAATTCTGCAAGAAGAGCAATTCTTATTGAAGGCGTTTGGCTCAGAATACCGCAGCTATACAAACAAAGTCCGGAGATATTTGGGGCGAAAATAATTCTTGTCCCTCATGGAACGGGCCATGCTTTTCCACCTGTGGCGTGTAAAGTACAAGCCGGGAGGGCAGCGGTTCAGGTTTGCTTTTGCCGTACCCGTCACATGGAACTGCGGTCGTCTTCTTTTTGCCTTTTCTTATCCCGAAATTTCCGAATCCACTTGTTACGGGCGGGGATACCTACACCAATCAGAAGAACAACGGCTAAAATCGTGAAATCCATATGACTCACCTCATATTTCTTTGTTTTTCATGATCCGAATGGAGAACCAAACCGACACCGCATACATCACAATCACAAGTACGATTACCGATGCGACTAGAAACACCGGCGAGCCTCCAAGTATAGTCATGAAAGCACGGTCTGCAGGCATTTGGGGAAAAAGGAACAAAGTCACTAAAAAACCTGCAACGGGAATATACATAAACACCCGGCCTTTGATAGAACCGTATTGATAATATCCAGGGATTTGAAACACCGTATCGAGCGCAAATAGGAACAGCCCGCCGACGGCAGCGCGGACAAGATCAAACGCCCGAACGGTTTCGCCCACAGCGCGCAGTACGAAAGGCTGGGTTATGAGGGATATTACCAATGCAAAAGCTCCTTGTGCAAGAATCAATAAATACCGGCCAATTACCAGTTCCCTCTTCTTCACAGGTAACATTCCGTACAGACGTACCATGTTGTTTTTTTCTGCAACAGAGAAGGTGTAGCCGGTTGTCATGGCGATCAGGCACATAGCGAAAGAAACTCCGGTCTGCAAAGAGCGATTGATTGCCACAAAAGCGATGGGGAGAAGCATTGTAAAGCTAATCACTTTTATATATGGCTTTATAAGAGAAAAATCAAGCTTTGCTACATTCAGTGTATTATTCATGTCGTGCACCTTTCTTGCTTGTGAATACAACGATTTCATCCATAGTTGCCGGCTCAATGCTCAAAGTAGAAAATGCTCCAATATCTTCGGTTCTTACCAGGGCTTCAAATCCGGTGGAGAAAGTGCGGATATCGATCGCTTTGGCGTCTAGATCAGTGGATAGCTCGCGGATCCCGCCCTTGACGATACGAAACATATCGACAAATTCATCCTTGCTGCCGGTGAAGAACAATTCTCCATAGTTGATATAAGTGATATAGTCGGCGGCACGCTCCAAGTCGCTGGTAATATGGGTGGAAAACAGAACGCTATGCTCACCATCTTCAATGTATTCCGAGAGAATTTGAAGCAGTTCATCTCTGGAGACCGGATCAAGGCCGCTGGTGGGCTCATCCAGGATCAGCAGTTTTGCATCGTAGGAGAACGCACAGGCCAGCATCAACTTCATCTGCATCCCCTTTGAAAGCTCCTTCACCTTTTTGACCGGAGCAATATGAAACCTCCGCAGCATTTGAGCGAACCGCTGAGAGCTCCAATTTGGGTAGAAAACGGAGATGGATTTCTCAACCTGCGCGACCTGCCAATCATCACTAAAGTAGTTGGTATCGAATACGACTCCGAGTTTCGCCTTTGCTCTTTGCTCTTCCCGGATATTGTCCAAGCCCATAATTTTGATTTCGCCGCTGCTTCGTTTGAGCATATTGAGAATGAGTTTGATGGTAGTGGTCTTGCCGGAGCCGTTTGGCCCAATTAGCCCCATGATATAGCCTTTTGGGAGAGAGAAAGTAATGTCATGGAGCTGAAAATCATCGAAAAATTTTGAAAGATTTCTCACCTCTAAATGACTAGCCATCTGCATTTACCTCCAATAAAATATCTAAAAGACGGTGCAATTCTTCGCTTGGAAGATTTGCGACCCTAGCTGCTTGAATCGCCTCTGTCAGGCTGGTTTCTACTTTGCAAATTAGTTGCTCTTGTATTAGCTCAGAGCCGCGCCCCATTACAAAGCAGCCTCGTCCTTGAATATTTTTGACAAAACCCTCTTGCTCTAATTCTGTGTAGGCCCGTGTGACCGTCAACACACTGATTTTTAAGTCTTTTGCTAGTGTTCGAAGAGAGGGAAGGGTTTCTTCCTCTTGTAGTTCTCCAGATAGAATTGCCGCTTTGACCTGCTGTTTGATTTGCTCATAAATAGGGATTCCGGATGCGTTTGAAATAATTAGCTTCAATTTGACCTCACCTCCCGGCTGTTCCAACTGTTCTGCTTATATGCATAACAGTATAACACGTAAACGAGAAATGTCAAGCCCCACGTCTGCACATGCGCTTCTATTTGTCCTTCGCAAATCAGGGAAGTAACATAATTTGCCGTGTGGAGTTATATTATACTATTACAATTGGTGTTAATCACCTAAAATCATGATTGGAGTGCCTATGAAAACATACGAAGCTATCACTGTAATCAGCAATCACATAATTGATGACGGGCTCTGTGATGCGATAATCCTGAAGGGCTCGATTGGACGTGGAGATGACGACGAATTTTCCGATGTCGATATGTACCTGATTGTTTCGCCCGAACATATGGACACGGTTTTACAGAGAAGATGTGCGTATCTGTCTGCATATAAGGAGATTGTGTATCTTGAGGATGTCAACTTTGGCCTTCCTCAAAAGGTAGCAATTTATGTGGACGCGCTCCATGTGGATTTGTATGTGGCACGAATGGAGCAGATTGGACATGCAGACCCCATTCGGGTGTGGTATGATCCCAAGGGATTATTTAGCGACTATATCTATCACAGAATTGACATAGCAGATGGGGAGATTGCCCCATATTTTTCAGAGGTTTTGTACTGTTTCGCAGAAGCAGACTCGGCGTACAGAAGAAAAAACTATGCGTGGGCAGCTAGGATTCTTGGCAATGCCATTGCAGAAGCGGCAATCTTGCTCCGATATCTCTATGACAAGAAATATGCTTTCCTTGGATTAAAGAAAATCAACGAGATCATTCCACATGACCAATACCAGCTGCTGGAAACCGCCTATACGCATTTGGGTGAGAACGGGTTTCAAAAGTCGAACGAGTGCTTGATTCGTGTGTTGGAGATTTTTGTTTCTAATGCAGGAGATTCGCTCAGGAACAAGCTGAATATGAGACTGTTTGATTGGATTAAAGAAAGCTTGGGTTGCTTATTATTCCCGAAAATGAGCGAAGATGCCTGCCATAAATGCGTGCAAAAGGGAAAATAAAGCTGAGTCTGGAACGCGATTCGCGTCCAGGCTCAGCCTGATGGTAATTTTGTGGGCCTGCTCGGCTTCCAAGGATAGCACCTCTTCCTGACGGTCGTCAGGGGAAAGGGACAGTCGGTTTCTTGACTACCTGCACACTTGGCATTTATCAGTTTGACTCAATAATTTGTGTTTTTGCATTTATTCATCTCTCTATATCGGAAGATTTATTTTTGATTTGATTTATTTCTGATTCTACATATTGGCTTGTTATTTCTTGATATAATCCATTCACTTTTGGAAAGGATACCGACTTAAGCAGTTTGGCGTAATACATTTTAATCTGTCCCGCGTCACGGCCCAAATCGTCCGTGTATATTTCGACAACGGCGTATCCGACTATGTTTTCGCCTTCCTGGAGGACGATGTGGATATATGCCTTATTTTCTGTATACGGTTCAAACTCGCGCTCGCCCGTTTGAGGATCTACTGTTGGAGAAAGACTCGCCCAATATATGGTTGTACCATTTTCAGCATAGAAGGGAGATGTCACATGCGTTATTTCATCTTCATTCCAAAGAAACAGTTCTCCACCGTCTGCCGATACTTCGAAAGTTGTATCGGGGTGTTCAACTGCAGATAGTTTCAAAGGAATACCCGGTCGGCTACTCATGGCAAGGCTCCAATTATAATGTACAGGGATTTCTATGCCTTCCTGCATGATAACTTCTTCATCTAAGGGCAATTCTGCCGCCCCATCTTCATCTGGAGATGCCGCATACGCCGTAAGCGTGAAAAAGCCCGGTGCTGCAATCACATTTGGAGCAGGAGATGATTCATGGCTCCCAACCCCATGATTTTCTGATTGCTTTAATAAAGAGGTTGCGGCAGTGATTGCGGCGACGGCGACCAGGCATAAGCAAGCTGCCGTAATGCGCCATTTTATCCAGCCGGATTTCCGGACCATTCCCTGGCTCCTGTGCGCCTCTTGGATATGTTTTTCATGGATGTCGCCGAGGACTTCATATAATGTTTCCTTTGTCATAGCTCAAATCCCCTTTCTAAAAGGTAGCCGTGCAATTTTGCTCTTAGACGGGTTAGAGTCATGGATACGGCGCCATTTTTCATGCCGTGTCGATTGGCAATATCTGAGATGCTGTCTGTGTACCAGTATCGGCAAACAAAGATGCTTCGCTTGTCTGGGGGGAGTGTATCTAAAAAGTCATTGAGGGCTTTCACCAGTTCTTGCCGTTCAAACGCCTGCTCCACGTTGTATTTCCCGGATACACAGTCTGCCAGTTCGTCTAGTACCATAGGCAACTCTCCGCCGCCTCGTTTGTCGGCGGTATTGTGTTTATACCGGTTTAAGGATAGGTTCCTGGTAATCTTTCCAAGAAATGTGGAAAGAACGCTTGGACGATGCGGCGGTATGGCTTTCCATGCGCGCATATATGTATCGTTGACACATTCCTCTGCATCCTCTTGGTTTCCCAGTATGTTCTTGGCGATCGCGGTACAGTAGCTTCCGTATTTGTCTGCGGTGGCGTCAAGCGCCTGCTCATTTCTATCCCAGTATAACCGGACAATTTCTGCGTCATCCATCGGGGCTCACCTCGCGTTCCGTCTCATCCTTTCAACTATATACACAACTTTTGAACCAAAATCTCACACCCGTCACGCCGTATTGTGGCCATTGCCGCATCAGCGACCGATCCCCGCAGAGAACAGTTCTCCTCTAGACGTACATGAAAGGTGTAAAAAACCAAGAGAGTGATTTTTTAAAAGCCCTGTTTTTTTCGTAGAGTGTCAGCAGCCACATGCAAAAAGTCAAACATAACTTTGTCAAGGATGCACGGCTTACTTCGGGCCGACTGCCATGCGCTACATGAAACGGCACACAATAGGTTTGGTTCCGCAACAGATGTGCTGCATCAATCGGCCGGACGGAAAAACTCCCGAAGAGCGATAATATTTGGCATACGATATTAAAACAGCCGTCCGAGTCGGAAGGCTGTTTTGATTTCCGGATAGACTGTGGAGACATCATGGGCGGACGCACCGGTAGGGGAATGGCCCGAGGAAACGCGCCCTTTTTGGAGAGGGGATGCAGTGAGTCAGCCGGGGGCGTTTCTCAAAAGAAAAGTCGTCGCGAACCATACATAGTTCGCGACGACTTGGCAGGGGATGAGGGATTCGAACCCCCGCAAACGGAGTCAGAGTCCGGTGTGCTACCGTTACACAAATCCCCTATGTGGTGTACTCAAGCGGAGCAACGTTTATTATTATACGCAGAAACGGCCGAATGTCAAGAAGAAATTTCCGATTTTCCCAGAAATTTTTTCTTTTGGCGGTCCTTGCGGTCGGTTTCCAAACCTGATATAGTATGGAGCAAAAAGGGAGGTTTTATACTATGCATTATGGAGCCGTACTCCCGGGATCATTCATAGCCCGTCCAAACCGATTTGTGGCGCGGGTCGAGTTAGAGGGGAAAGAAGAGATCTGTCATGTCAAAAATACAGGACGTTGCCGGGAACTGCTGCAGCCCGGTGCACGGGTCTGGTGCCGGTTCGACGGTAACCCGAATAGAAAGACCCATTATGATCTGATTGCGGTAGAAAAGGCAGGCAGGCTGATTAATATAGATTCCCAGGCGCCCAACCGGGTGACAGAGGAGTGGCTGGCGGCAGGTGGGCTGGGGCCGGTAGAAGCGCTCCGGCGGGAGTGGCAACATGGAGATTCGCGCTTTGATTTTTCCTTTCTGCAAAATGGCCGCCGGTGCCTGTTGGAAGTGAAGGGGGTCACCCTGGAGGACGGCGGCGTGGTTCGCTTTCCCGACGCTCCTACTCTGCGGGGAACCAAACATTTGCGCGGCCTGACGCAGGCGGTTCAGGCGGGGCTTGGGGCCTATGTCCTGTTTGTCATTCAAATGAACCACGTAATTCGTTTTGAACCCAATGATCGAACGGATCCGGCTTTTGGTACGGCCCTCCGGGCGGCGGCTGAAGCAGGCGTGCATATTTTGGCAATGGACTGCATGGTCAAGCCGGATGCCATGGAGCTTCTGGCTCCGGTTCCGGTCTTTCTGCATGGAATGTGACAAAACTGTCACGGAACAGTCATCCGATTGTCACCTTGGCCTGTTATACTGGTCCCATCAAAAGCAAAGGAGCGTATGTGATGGAAATGCTGCGGGTTGAAAACCTGACAAAGTTGTATGGAGAAGGGGAGAATCAGGTTCGAGCCTTGGACGGTGTATCCTTTTCCGTGGATAAAGGGCAGTTTGTAGCAATCATCGGTCCCTCGGGCTCTGGAAAAAGCACCCTGTTGCATATCTTGGGTGGCGTGGACCGGCCCACCAATGGCAAAGTATACATGAACGGACAGGACGTATATGGAAGAAACGAGGACCAGTTGGCGATTTTCCGACGCCGGGAAGTGGGGCTGATCTATCAGTTCTACAATTTGATCCCGGTCCTCAATGTGGTAGAAAATATGACCCTCCCGGTCCTCATGGATGGGAGAAAGGTGAACCAGGACCGGCTCCGGGAAATGATTCAAACTTTGGGTTTGCAGGGCCGGGAAAAGCATTTGCCCAATCAACTATCCGGCGGCCAGCAGCAGCGGGTTTCCATCGGCAGGGCGCTGATGAATGCGCCGGCTGTGGTGTTGGCCGACGAGCCGACGGGAAATCTGGACTCGAAAAACAGCCAGGATATTGTGGAGTTACTGAAGTATTCCAACCGGCGGTTTGAACAGACGCTGATCGTGATTACCCATGATGAATCCATCGCGCTACAGGCCGATCGAATTCTGGCCATTGAGGATGGCAAAATTGTTCGTGACGAGGTGATTCGGCAATGAACATTTTGGGGAAAGTGACATGGAAAACCATGTGGAAAAACCGCACCCGTACCATTGTCACCATCATCGGCGTTATTCTGGCGTCGGCCATGTTTACGGCGGTCACGACGATGGGTACCAGTCTTCGGAATTTCCTGATCCGTGGCAACGTGTATGAAGAGGGGGATTATTACGTCCAGTTTGCCTATGCCACCCAGGCGCAAAAGGAGGCCCTGCTTCAGGAGCCTGCTGTGACCCGCGTGGCGGATTATGGCTTTTTGGGCTTCAGCTCCCCGGCAGATCCGGAGGAAGCGAGGAAATGGAACACCTTTGCGGTGGCAGCTGCGGATCAAACTTTTTTGGATACCATGCCGGTTCATTTAATAGCAGGGCGTATGCCACAGAACAGCACGGAAGCCGTTTTGCCGGAATCTGCTTTTCAAGCTTATGCCGATCAGGGGACGCCGGTCAGCTTGGGAGATACGATCACCCTCACGGTTTCGACCCAGCCGGGGTCTAAGCTCAATGTAAATTATTTGGAACCGGAGCCGGAGGAGAAGACGTTTCTTTATTCTCTTACTGTGGTAGGAGAGGCAAAGGATACCTATTTCGGAGATTATGATTTGATGCTGAACAGCATCCTGACGCTGTCCGATGGGCAGGAGCCTGCCCTGTGGCACCGGCTGTGTGTGAAAACCAACCCGGCCTCGGCCGCGCTTGCGCTGACGGAGCAGGGGGATTACGGCAGGACGCTTCTGGTCAACAGCGAGCTTTTAAATCTAAATGGGGCCACCCAATATGCCAATTGGAACGAAGTGATTGTTGCGCTTTGCGGTATCCTCATGGCCATCATTATGGTAGGGGCAGTCAGTCTGATTTACAGCGCCTTCTCCATTTCAGTGTCGGAGCGAACAAAACAGTTTGGGCTGTTGTCCAGCGTGGGGGCAACGCGGAGGCAGATCCGCCGCTCGGTTCTGTTGGAAGCAGCTGTGGTGTGTCTATTGGGGATTCCGGTTGGGCTTCTGGCCGGTTATGGGGGCATCGCCGTTACGTTGCACTTCGTGGGACAATACTTGGATTCGCTGTTCTCTTTCAGTGCCAACGGGATCCATATTGTAGCGGAGGTCTCCCCGGCGTCCTTCCTTGCTGCGGCAGGCGTTTCCTGCTTTACGGTGTTCCTCTCGGCCTGGATTCCTGCCCTTCGGGCTATGCGCGTTTCCGCCCTGGAGGCAATCCGGCAGAATGCGGATATCAAAGTTTCCCCCCGGGAGGCGAAGGTCAGCAAAATGACCTACCGGCTGTTTGGCCTGTCGGGCGTATTGGCAAAGAAATATTTTAAGGGCAGTCGGAAAAAATACCGGGCGACGATTCTCTCCTTGGCGGCCAGCGTCATCCTCTTGATCAGTGCCGGTTCATTCAGTATGTACCTGCGCGGCACCGCCGATTCCGCCTTTTCTCAGCATCCCTATGACTTGATGTGCGCCGGAACCCCGGAATCTTGGCAGACAGATTTTGAAACGATCCGGCAGATGCCGCAGGTGACCCGCTCTGCTTATTACCAAGACAGGTTGTATGAGGCGGTTGTCCCGATGGCGTCTTATTCTGAAGATTACCGCCAGGCGCTGGTAGAGACGCAGAGAGGCACCGGTCAAGAGCAATATGATTTGCTGGCGCTGCGTGTGTACTATTTGGAGGACGCAGCTTTGGAGGACTATCTCCAGGAACAGGGGATAGACCCTGCGCCTTATTTGGACGCGGAGCAGCCTTTGGCCCTGGTATGCAACCAGGAGATTGTCAGCTATGTTTGGGACGATTCCGGGGACCAGGAGCGCAAGACCTACCGCCTGTCTATGTTGGACGGCAGCTTGGAGACTCTGACCGGCAATGCGCCGGCATTTCCCCTGGAAAAGCTTTGGGAAACCCCATATCCCAATGCCAGCGAGGATATCACCGCCCAGGGGGAACGGTACGTTCAGATTTGGACGGATGATTCGGAAAGTGAAATGGAAGAACCCGCCTGTTTTCTCCAACGGATTACCTCGAAAACAGATGGAAGCTGGATTGCCGGGTATTACGCCTACGACGAGGAAACCGGCGCGGTGGGAGAAGAGCCGGTCTATCAGGAGACGGTGAATGTACCGGTGTTCCTCCTGGGAGCACGAGTGGATGAGCTGCCCTTCGGCGTGGAAGCGGACGCCTGGTTCGGGCAGGTGACGCTGATTCTTCCGTACAGTGCCCTGCCGGGAGGGGCGGACAGTCAGGGCACGCCGTATCTGACGGTCCAGGCAAGCAATCACCGGACTCTGGCTGAGCAAATTGACCAGGAATTGGGAGAACGGGTAGATTATACGAACTATGCCGAAGAGGAGGAGAATGACCGGGGCTTCTTAATGATGATCGACGTGTTCTCTTACGGCTTTATCATTCTGATTGCACTCATTGCCGCAGCCAACGTGTTTAATACCATTTCCACCAATGTGGCGCTGCGGCGCCGGGACTTTGCCATGCTTCGCTCCATGGGCATGACACGCAGTGGATTGAGCCGGATGATGAACTACGAATGCCTGTTTTACGGCGCTCGAGCCCTGCTTTACGGCCTGCCGGTTTCGGTTTTGATCAGCTTTTTAATTTGGAAAACCGCAGGTATGGTTGTAACGGATCGGTTTCAACTTCCCTGGACTGCCGTTGCAGCAGCAGTTGCCAGTGTATTCCTTGTCGTGTTTATTACCATGCTATACGCCATGAACCGGATCAAGCGGGAAAATCCCTTGGATGCTTTGAGAAACGAAAATATTTGATCTGAGAGGAGCGGGGAATGCGGAAGAGATATTTTGCAGCTAACCGCATTTCCCGCAGTCTCGGATAAGGGATTCCAGGTGATTTGCTCTGCAGAGAGAAAAAAAGCTTGACACTGCGGGAAAAAGTGATATAATAGGCTAGGAATTTCTCCTAGGCCACTGTTTTCGCTCTGTAGTCGGAACCCTCCCCAAAGGGATTTGTACTCCAGTATAAACAGGTGCAGTCCTTGGCGAAAAGTAGGAGAGAGTCCTTTATTTGGGCCCGTAGCGCAGCTGGGAGCGCATTACATTCGCATTGTAGGGGTCGGGAGTTCGAATCTCCTCGGGTCCACCACGTCGGAGCAAGGTCCGCTTTGCTCCGACGTCTTTTTATGCCCATGGCAAAAAAAGACGCCCTCGCCCGCTCTCTTGCGTCTCCTTTCCGAATCGAACCCGCTGGGCTTCGATTTGTTTTTTTATCTGCAATTTTGGGTATCTTTTCCGTCAACGATCTGTGCCCGGAGAGTTTGATAGTATGGGCTTTTCTGTTTTTCGATTTCTTACCATTTCAGGTACTTGCAGCATGGTTGCACCTTCCTCAAAGATATGTTTTATTTTCTGTGTGTGACAGCGTACACACTGCCGGGCGAAAAGCCAGCTCGAAAACCCTGAAAACTGATCTTTCGCATTGCCGGAGGGGACTTTCTTGGGCTGGAATATACTTCCCTTTTGTGGCTCGGTATACGAAAAACAGGAGGAACAAAAGGCAGAATCTGTCATTTGCCTGCATGTTAAAATGCGTTGCTTGTGGCAACGGGCAGTTCCGCCTATAATCAGTGGTAACATCTAAGGAAAGGAGGGTACCCCGAATGCTAAATGAAAATATTAAAGCGGTCAGAAAATCAAAAGGGCTCTCTCAACAAGAGCTTACTGTCAAGCTGAACGTGGAGCGGCAAACCATTTCGAAATGGGAGCAAGGGGTTTCCTATAATGAAAGATACCACTATCAAAATCTACGCCTACGATACTTCCAATAATCAAATTTTGGGAGTATGATGGCACTGAGATTGAAGATACCGAGGACTAAAATCAACATAAAACGCAAAAAAGGACGGTGAGAACATGAAGTACAAAATAGCAATCTGCGACGACTCGGATGCAGACAGAGAATACGTTTTGAACATGGTAAATCGCTGGGCGGCGGGAGCCGGTTATGTAGTACATACCGACACATTCAATTCTGCTGAGAACTTTCTGTTCCACTATGCCGAGGAAAGCGACTACGATATGCTGCTCCTTGATATTGAAATGGGAGCAATGGATGGCGTGGCAATGGCAAAACAGCTTCGTCAAAGCAACGACACCGTTCAGATCGTGTTTATCACAGGCTACTTCGACTATATCTCCGAGGGCTACGAAGTGGCGGCGCTCCACTATCTGATGAAGCCGGTGAAGGAAGAAAAGCTCTGTTCCGTTCTTGACCGTGCCGCCGAGAAGCTGGTGAAAAACGAAAAGGTGTTGACCTTTGAGATTGGCGGCGAAATGGTGCGTGTACCGATCTATCAAATCCGATACGCAGACGTGTTCGGAAACTATGTCACGATACACGCTCTAACCGACACCACGATGAAAATGACTCTGGGCGAACTGGAGAAGCAGCTTGACGAGCGCTTCTACCGTGTTGGTCGCTCCACCATTGTCAATCTGACGCAGATCAGCCGTGTCACAAAAACAGAAATTAAGCTCGCTGACGGAACAGCTATCCCCCTGCCCAGGGGCGCTTATGATGGAGTTAACCGAGCGATTATCAACATGGGGTAAGACTATGGGATTATTTTCAAAGCGCATAGAGAAACAAATTGAATCCTATCAACACGAGCTGATTGAAACCCACTACCGGGAAGTGGACAATATGTACCGTCAAATTCGTGGTTGGCGGCACGATTACCGCAACCATATCCAGACGATGAAAGCCTACGCCGCCACGGAAAATTGGGAAGCCATCAAGAGTTATCTTGACCTGCTGGACGAAGATCTGACCACGGTGGATGTGGTCATCAAGACCGGAAATCCCATGACCGATGCGATTCTGAACTCCAAAATCTCCCTGGCGAAATCCAAGGGCATTGAGGTAGTAGCGGATGCCCATATTCCGGTCAAGCTGAAATCCTCGGAGATCGACCTGTGCTGCATTATTGGAAATCTTTTTGACAACGCCATCGAAGCAAGTGTGAAGCTGCCGGAGGACAAGCGGCTCATTCGTGTCTATATGGATATGAAGAACACCCAGCTCTATATTTCCTTTACCAACTTCACCGCAGACAAGAAGCTGAAGAAAGAAGGCGGTCTGTTCCGCAGCACCAAGGGCGAGGGGCACGGCTTCGGACTTGTTCGCATAGATGCTATCGTAGAACGGTTAGATGGTTACATCAGCCGAAATAGCGAGGACGGAGCGTTCACAACGGAAATACTGCTTCCGCAGGTGTAAATTTGCAATTCATCACCCAGGAATGACGATTCGTCCCCAAAATCATCCGGGGACGAATTTTTGTGCTATCCTATGCACAGAAAGGATGGTGGTTTTATGGTTAAGGAAAAAACCCAAAAAATAAAACCTAAATATAGCATCTGGCAGAATGTATGCTTCATGGTGCAAACCGCTTGGAACACGCACAAGCGTGTGCTACTTATGTGCGTAGTGATTGCTGCTATTCAAGTAGCGTTGAATTTGGCGCAGCTCTATGTTACACCGGAGATATTAGAGAAGGTCGAGCAAAGATCATCTATTGGAGAATTGCTTCTCACAATCGGAATCTTTTCGGCGGCGCTGTTCTTGCTACAAGGTGCAAAAGCGTATTGTACAGAAATTCGTTTGCCCGCAGAAGCAGATGTTCGACTTGCAATAATCCGTAAAATGACTCGTAAGACCGCAGAAACATCCTATCCCAATGTCCATGACCCCAAGATTCTGAAATTGGCAGAACAGACGGAACAAGCAACAAGCACTAATAGTGATGCGGCAGAACACATTTGGAGGACATTGACTGAGCTGTTGACCAATATGGTTGGCTTCATAGCATATCTGTTTTTACTCTCCAATCTGAATGTGTTTTTGATTCTCCTAGTTGCCGTAACTTCGATTGTTGAGTTTTTTGTTTCCAAACATATCAACGAGTGGGAATACCGCCATCGGGAGGAAAAGGAAGTATATGATAAGGAAATCAGTTATTTTCTTGAAAAGCCCCGACAGATTCAGTTTGCTAAAGATGTCCGTATCTTCGGTTTGGGTACATGGCTACGGGATTTGAGAACGAAATCCATGAAGATGCTTACCGCTTTCGTTGCCCGTAGGGAAAAGGTATATATTTGGGCAAATGTAATGGATGTAGCAATGACCCTTCTTCGTAACGGAATTGCGTATGTATATCTGATTTGGCAGACACTCGAACAAGGATTGCCTGCATCGGAGTTTCTGTTGTACTTTACTGCTGTGAGCGGATTTACGGTGTGGGTGACGGGAATCTTGTCTGAATTTAGTCAGCTCCATAAAGAAAGCATCGGTCTGTCCAAGGTACAGGAATATTTGAACATCCCGGAACCATTTAAGTTTGAAGATGGCATTCAGCCGCCTGTTGCAGATGGATATGAGCTAAAACTTGAAAAAGTATCCTTTCGTTATCCCGGAACAGAAAAGAATATCCTTGAAAATATAAATTTGACCATTCATCCCGGAGAGAAATTGGCAGTTGTTGGTCTAAATGGTGCAGGCAAAACAACGATGGTAATGCTTTTGTGCGGATTTTATGATCCCACAGAAGGGCGTGTGCTGCTCAATGGAATTGATATTCGTGAGTTTAATCGGAGACAGTATTATGAGTTGTTCTCCGCTGTGTTCCAAGGATTTTCTATTCAAGACACCACGATCGCAGAGTGTGTCGCTCAGACGGCCACGGATATTGATATGGATAAAGTAACCGACTGTCTTGATAAGGCGGGCTTAACGACTGCCATTGCAAAATTTCCAGATGATGTTAAAACACATTTTGGGCGTGAGGTGTATCTGGACGGGGTTATGCTTTCCGGTGGTCAGACGCAACGGCTGATGCTGGCAAGAGCACTCTATAAGGATGGGCCTATCCTTGTCTTAGACGAGCCGACCGCAGCACTTGATCCCATTGCAGAAAATGACATTTACATGAAGTACAGCGAAATGACAGCAGGAAAAACTTCTCTGTTCATTTCCCACCGTTTGGCATCGACCCGTTTCTGCGACCGCATTATCTTTGTTGCGGATGGCGGCATTGCCGAGGAAGGAACCCACGAGGAACTGTTAGCAAAGAACGGCGCATATGCAAATCTGTTTGAAGTTCAGAGCCGCTATTATCGGAAAGGAGGAGAAAGCGATGAAGAAGAAAACTGATCAATCTGGTATTCGAGAGACATTTTCCATTCATAAGAGAGCAATGATGGATATGCGCCGTGCTACACCCGGATGCTTTCTTTCTTTTATTCTCTGCGCAATCGTAAAAGCTCTTTCCCCCTATGCAACGATCTGGCTCTCTGCACAACTGATCAATGAATTGGCATCCTTACGCAGACCGGAGATGTTGTGGAAATGGGTTGTTCTAATTGTTGCCGTTACTGCGGTTATGGGACTTTTCAAAGCTGTTTTGGAGCGTTGGAAGAGTGGAAATGACGAAATATTTTATAAACAGTATAATATTCTGTATACAGAAAAATTTTTGAGCATGGATTATGCTGATTGTGACAAGCAGGAAACACGAGATTTGTTTATTCAAATACTGCAAAGTACAAACTGGGGTAGTTGGGGATTTACTTATCTTAAAATGTATATTTCCGATGGTGTGGAAGGCATCACCGGCATACTTGGTGCAATTGCGCTGACGGTAAGTTTATTCACGACGAAAGTACCGGAATCCGCAGGCGCATTAACCATTCTCAATCATCCGCTTTTTATTGTAGGAATCCTGTTGCTGATATTGGGCATCACTTTCCTCGGTCCTGTGCTTGGTAATAAGGCGAATTCCATATGGGGTGAATTAGCGGAGGACTCCAGATTCGGTAATCGCTTGTACAGCCATTTTGGATTTATTACAGCTGGAGACAAAGAAAAGGATATGGATCGAAGAATGTACCGGCAGATTGAACTTGCCGAGCATTACTCCACGTCAGTCAATATATTCGGTGTCGGTTCTCGTTTTGCAAAACTGCAGCAGACAACCGTTGGATTTAGCAGAGCTTTATCCTCTGGGATCAGTGCTATTTTATCTGGACTTGTCTATGTGTTTGTCTGCTTAAAGGCGTTGGGCGGGGCATTTGGTATCGGTAGCGTAACTCAATATGTTAGCGCAGTAACAACTCTTTCCGGAAATGCTGCCATGCTGCTCGATACCGTTAATCATATGCGGACAAACGCAGAATTTTTGAAAACGATTTATGCGTTCCTCGACATTCCCAATTCTATGTATCAAGGTAGCTTGACCACAGAAAAACGTGCAGACCGCAAGTATGAAGTGGAATTCAAGGACGTGTCCTTCAAGTATCCTGGCAGCGACCTTTGGGCGCTTCGCCATGTGAACATGAAGTTCAAGGTTGGTAAGCGGCTGGCTATCGTTGGCGAAAACGGCAGCGGCAAGACTACCTTCATTAAGCTGCTGTGCCGTCTGTACGATCCCCAGGAAGGACAAATACTGCTTAACGGCATTGACATTCGCAAGTACAAATACGATGATTACATGAATATATTCTCTATCGTTTTCCAAGACTTCCAGTTGGTCAGCCAGCCCTTGGGCAACAATGTTGCAGGAAGTGTGGAATATGACCACGAGCGAGTACACAAAGCCTTGAACGACGCAGGCTTCGGTGACCGCCTTGCCACCATGGAAAAGGGACTGGACACCATGCTCTACAAAGATCTTTCCGAGGATGGCGTAGATGTATCCGGCGGCGAAGCACAGAAGATCGCCATTGCCCGTGCGCTCTATAAGGATGCTCCGTTTATTATCCTCGACGAGCCGACGGCGGCCCTTGACCCGATTGCGGAAGCGGAGATTTACAGTAAGTTCAACGACATTGCCGGGGATAAGACTGCCATCTATATCTCCCACCGTCTGTCCAGCTGTAAATTCTGCGATGAGATCGCCGTATTCCACGATGGGGCGGTCATCCAGCAGGGCACCCACGACGAACTGGTAGCCGATGAAAGCGGAAAATACTACGAACTGTGGAACGCACAGGCGCAGTATTACATGGAGTAATTCGATAGTGTCAAAAGTTTTTCGCAAATTGGTTGCAAGCGCTGAGAAGAAAGAAGTTAGCCAGCAATGGAGGTGTCCCCAGCGACAGTCACCGAGTGCTTCATATTCATGTGCCCCATTGGGTACCTGTCGCCAGCTGTGCCTCACAGTCCATGTAGAACAATTTAGCGGGAAGCGTTGTTTTATACCTGCTTGAAAGAATCTCCGCAATTCTTGCAGATTACATTGGGCTCTCGCGTTGCCTGGATGACGGTGCCGTAGCAGGGGCATACATATGAGGTATGCCATTTCATGTAAGAGCGTAGCGGCCAGCTCGAAGACAGGCTGGGCAAGGTGCTTGGCGCAGAGATTGATTTCCCGGTATTTCTCGTTGCGGGCGTTCCAAATTTCATGGATGCTGTACCACCATAGGCCCCGCGCCCTCCGTCCTGGGATCCGGTGATTACCGGGCGAGGCAATTCCTTGTCATAAAAATGCTCGTTGAACGGGTCAATCGTTTCCTTTATTTTTCTTGCCATTTCAGGTGCTTGCAGTATGGTTGCACCTTCTTCAAAGGTATGTTTTATATTCTGTGTGTGACAGCTTACACATTGCCGGGCGAAAAGCCAGCTCGAAAACCCTGAAAACTGATCTTTCGCATTGCCGGAGGGGACTTTCTTGGGCTGGAATATACTTCCCTTTTGTGGCTCGGTATACGAAAAACAGGAGGAACAAAAGGCAGAATCTGTCATTTGCCTGCATGTTAAAATGCGTTGCTTGTGGCAACGGGCAGTTCCGCCTATAATCAGTGGTAACATCTAAGGAAAGGAGGGTACCCCGAATGCTAAATGAAAATATTAAAGCGGTCAGAAAATCAAAAGGGCTTTCTCAACAAGAGTTCGCTGTCAAGCTGAACGTGGTGCGGCAAACCATTTCGAAATGGGAGCAAGGATTGTCAGTTCCCGATTCTGATATGTTGATCTCCCTCTCGGAAGTGCTGGATACGCCGGTAAGCACGTTGCTTGGAGAAAAGGTCATGGAGTCGGAAGCGGATGACTTAAAGACGATTTCCGCAAAACTGGAGGTGATAAACTTGCAACTTGCGCAGTCAAAAACCACAAGAAAAAGAATTCTTTATTGGATTTTTGTCTCGTTGTGTGTAGTTATAGCATCAATTTTTGCAATCTTATTCATATTAGAAAGTTCTTATTTGAATTGGGATTACAGTGAGCCTGAAACCGCCGTTCTCGGAGTGGCACTTCACTCGTTTGAGTGGCTGTTTGTCAGAGTAGCACCGATTATCCTGATTGGTGCAATCATTGGAATTTTCTGGACACGAAAGAAAGAATAAAGCCACTCTGCTTTTGAGATACAGTTCAGGAGTACAAGTTCCAGAATGAAAAACAGGCCGCTGCGCAAGGTATTTTCTTGTGTAGCGGCCTCTTTTGCTATACCGAGTTGTCCGGATAAGCTGTATTGCCTTCTGCAATACGGAATCACAAGGCTGCCCATTTTCGATTTTTGTCGTACGGATCGACGTTCTTCTCGTCGAATTCTTTCTTTTTTCTGATTCTCCCTCTTTTTCCAAGTGGTTTTTCTTCTTTGTGTAGCTCTGAATTTCAAAATTTATTATGATGAAATCAGACCAAAAATAAAGGAGAGATTCTAATGCGAGAACTCAGAAAACTTCTGTACCGCTTCGGCATCTACAAAACCCAGGAGGGCTATGACCCTTTGTTGGTGGCCGTGGAGCTCATCCTGGAAAACTTTGAGCTGCTGGGCTCTTTGACCAAGTGGCTCTACCCTATGGTAGCTGCCATCTGTGAAAGCACGCCCGGCGCCGTGGAACGCAACATTCGCTTTTGCGTCACACGAGCCTGGGAGGCCAATCCGGCGCTATTCACCGAGCTTGCCCAGCGTCCCATTTCCCAGCCCCCTACCACCGGTGACTTCCTGTGCATGCTACACAACTACATGGATGACATCCTGTTTGAGCGGTGCCGACCCCAATAAGCTTCATGCGGCTTCTCAGGCTGATGCTTGGGAGGCCGCACAGCTTTCGAAACATCATCGCACAAATTTTTTGCGTCGCATTTTCCCATCTCGGCCTTGTTTTTCCGGATCTCCAAGGAATCAGACACTTTTTGATCTTGCGCGATCATAGTTGGGCAAGCCGAAATTGAGATATACTCTTCACGTCAAAGCCTTACACATTTTGCTTTTTTCGGCGTCCGCCGATGGTGCGCTCTGGTGCGTTCCATTTTGCGAAATTAGGCAACAACCTTGTTCTCCGAAGCGGTGCAGTTTGCAGTACGGATAGCCTGCTCATCATATCGAACAAATATACGGATAGATGAATTGCGAACAAGAAATTTTCTCCAGATAAAATAAAAAAGGAGATCGTTTTTTTGAATAAAATTTATAGAGAAATGAAACATGTTGAAAATGTGCGCCAACAAGACGAAAAAATGATGTATAAGTATTTTTAAAATGGTGCTATTTTTCTGGAACAAAGTCTACATAAAGAAGAAATGGTTTGTCATCGACATAAATCTGGAGAAATTCCTGAAATGGGTATTTGCGTTTTGAGAAATAAAATTAAAAGCTTGGCTTTGGGAAAGGATTTATGCGTATGTCCTGCCTATCATAACTTCTTTCTTGACGGAGGGCATTTTCCATGGTAGTATAGTAGAAAAAGTCATGGACCAAATGGCAAACAGGATAAGCCGGCAGTTTGCACTCCGAGATACAGAAACGTAGGTGAGCATATTGCTTGAAATTGGAATTTGCGACGATCAGATAGAGTGGGTGGAAACCATCCAGCGTTTGGTAAGCCGCTACCTGGAGAAGAAACGGATTAAGGCCCACATTGCTACTTTCACAAGTGCCGAAGAACTACTGAGGGAAGACTGGCAAATTTTTCACATCCTTTTTCTGGATGTGGTAATGGGCAAGAAAGACGGTGTTCAGGCCGCGATGCAAATCCGACGTAAAAATCCGGATGTCTCTTTGATATTTGTCTCTGCATATTTGGACTATGCAACCATGGGATATCAGGTCAAGGCCAGTGCGTATCTTCTGAAAAGCCAGCTTTCTGCCACCTTGGAAAAAGCTGTGAACACAGTTCTTCTAGAGAGGCAGCTCAATCAGGAGAAGATATCCATTGCGGTCGGTGGTCGTGAGGTTGTGCTGCCGCTTCACAAAATTACATATATAGAAAGCCGGGGACGAACTGCCGTTTTTCACGGCGAAACAGATTTTCGTACCTACATGCGTTTTTCGGATATCGAAGCAATGCTATCTGGGAAAGGCTTCCTGCGCATTCATAGATGCTACATTGTGAATTCGGCGCACTGCATTACCATCCGGAACTATCAGGCAATTCTAGACACAGGGGGAACGTTGCCTTGTAGCCGACAGGAGTATTCTGATTTGATCCGGAGTTTCATGCGCTGGAGGGGGTAAATCCATGGTTGCGGTTGGAGTGTTGGCAGCTGCCACAGAGTATGCATGCGGACTTTTTGTGTTGGCTGCCTTCTTTCCCTGGCGAATCAGAGGCAAGTTGCGTTCGGCTGCCGCTCCATTTATCTGTGGTCTGGTGCATATACTTTTCTCTGTATTGACCACTGACTGGCCGCTGCTTCCGAGGGTAATTCTCATATTGGCCAATTTCTATCTTGTGAGCAGCGCTTGTTTTCAAGGCAATTTGGGAAAAAGATTTCTTACTATACTTTTTTATTGGGCATCTGTTTACGCAATCGATCTTTCTGTCCTGACGCTGTCCGTGGCAATGAGCAATCAACCGGCCCGGACAGTACTTTCTCAGGAGGCCAACTACTTATTTTGCGTTTTGTGCAGTCGATTTCTGCTGCTCGCCGTTTCTCTCGGCTGCAGGTACCTTGCTCGGCGTCCAAAGCGAAAGGGAAGGGGCAGGCTTTGGACCGTTTTATTTCTGATCCCTCCTCTTTGTACCATTGTGGGAACCGGTGCGCTCGTCCATAGCGCGATGGCAGGTGGCACGTTACCTGTGGGCATTGTTGCGCTCAGCGGAGGAGGACTCTGTGTTAATGTCATATTATGTTTTGGGATTCATCAGCTGGAGCGAAACCAACTGATGGAGCAGGAGAATCAAAACCTTCCGTCGGAAGCTGCGCGCAATTTGGAGTTGGCAAAAACATATCGGGATTCTTTTACGCAGCAGAGGAAAATCACCCATGAATTCCGCAATCAGTTGGACACCGTTGGAAATTTACTGGACCGGGAAGAATATGACCGTGCGGCTAGCTATGTGCAGCATTTACGATGTTCTATCCAGGAAATTGTGCCATGCATTCATACCAATCATCCCGTGGTGGATGCGGTCCTGAATCAAAAATACCAGCAGGCGGCACAAAAGGGGATTGGCATGCTGCTTTCCTGTAACGATCTGGCCGCGATACCTTTGGAAGATGGTGATCTTGTCACTCTGTTGGGGAACATTTTGGATAATGCGATTTCTGCCAGCGCACAGACGGCGGAAAAGCAGATTTGGGTGCGTCTATGGCAGGAGCAAGGTGTCTATCGGCTGGTAGTTCGCAATGATTGCCCGGAGATTCCTGCAACGCGCAGGGCCCAGGAAGTGATTCTGCACGGATATGGAATGAGTCTCGTACATACAGTATTGGAAAAATACGCCTACCCTTATTATGCAGAGAAGGTGGGCTCGGAATTTGTATTCTCTGCCATCCTTGGCTAACTACCTGCAATTGGTTACATTTACCGGCTATTGGTGACAAATCTATATACAATGAAGCAAAAATGTGCTACTGTTAAAAGGGGAAAAATAAGGGCAAAGCAAAAATAGGCGATGTGTACGCATATTCTTAAGAACATAATTACAGATTTTGTTGTACATAATCTAGTGTTTTCTTACATATCAAATTTATAATTTATCATTCATATTTTTGCATATTATAGAAGGAATGGACGGCTACAGGTTTTTCAGTATATTTTCAGCCGGAGCGCCAGGTAGAAAAAGACGAACGTAAGAAACAAGGGCAGAAGGATGCCTAAAAATGTATCAAGGCGGTGGTAACTTGAAAAAATCCAGACAAAGTGTTGGCTTTGTGTTGTTACTCCCCAGTCTGTTGGGAATTGCGGTCTTTTATCTGGTCCCATTTTGCAGAAGCCTGTACTATACCTTTACGCAGGGCGTCTATGATGTGCACTTTGTCGGTCTGGCAAATTTCCGAGAACTGTTGGGCAATCCGGTATTTTTGCAGGCAGTGGGCAATACCCTGCGGTTTCTGGCGCTGGGGGTTCCGCTGCTGTTGAGTCTGGCTCTGCTGGTCAGTGTGATTGGGGTAAAGCGAAGCTTTACATGGCAACGCTGGGCCCTGCTGTTGCCGATGGTTATCCCGGCCTCCAGCCTGTCTGTGGCTTGGCAGGGACTGTGGGGTGAGGCAGGACTGCTCAACCGGGCGCTGGCGCTATTGGGGATCCCGGCGGTGGACTTTCTCCGGGGCGGAGCCGCATTTCCTCTGCTTCTGGTGCTGTATCTGCTGAAAAATGTGGGCTATGTCAGCGTCATACTCATGAGCGCCATTCGTGCCATCTCGCCGGAGTATCAGGAGTGTTACCGGCTGGACAGCAGCAGCGAGGCGGGGTTCGTCCGCCGGATTTTGCTGCCGCTCATCTCGCCCACCATCCTCTTTGCGTGTATTGTGGCGGTGATGAATTACTTTCTGCTATTCCGGGATACGTATATGCTGTACATGGAAAATCCGCCCGCCCAGGTGTATATGCTCCAGCATTTTATGAACAGCAACTTCTATAAGCTGAATTATCAGCGGCTTGGCACGGCGGCGTTTTTGGTTGTACTGACGTTGACGGCCTTGATCTGCGGGATTCTGTTTGTGCAAAGGAGGGTAAAGCGCCATGTGGGGTAAAGGGAAACGATTTTGGTTTCAGCGTGTTGTACTGGCTCTGATTGCCCTGTGCTGCCTGTTGCCTATGATCTATCTGCTGTACGCCTCCCTGGCAGGTCGGGACGGTGTGTCCCAGTATGAGAAGATCCTACTGGACAGCAAGGAATTCTATACCTGGTTCTGGAACTCTGCCTGCTATACAGCTCTCATTTTGCTGATTCATATCCCAGTGAGCATTTTGGCGGCCTATGGATTGAGTCAGTTCCGTTTTCCGGGAAGGAACGTTCTGTTTTTCCTGTACATGCTTTTGATGCTTTTGCCCTTTCAGGCCACCTCGGTGCCGCAGTATTTGACCCTGGACGCTTTGGACATTCTGGATACCGGCAAGGCGGTGATCTTGCCCTGCGCCTACGGCGCTTTCGGTACTTTCCTGCTGACCCAATTCATGAGGGGCATTGACGGTGAGATTCTGGAAGCCGCCCGGCTGGATGGGGTGGGGAATTTCAGTTTGCTCTGGCGTATTGTCCTGCCTCTTTGTAAGCCGGCGGTAGTGTCGGTGTTGGTTTTGCAGTTTATCAGCTTTTGGTCCATGGTGGATCAGCCGGTGCTGTTTCTCCAAAGCGAGCAGCTGATGCCGTTGTCTGTGAAGCTCAGTGGCCAGTCCTTCAGCTGGTCGGCCTCTGCAGCCGGTGTAGTTTATGCAGCTGCGCCGGTGCTGGTCTATCTATATTGCCAGGACGCTTTGGAGCAAGGTATTGATCTGAGCAGTATTAAGTAAGGGGGGCAGCAAATGAAGCGTTTGGTTGCCCGGTTTGCGGGCTGGTTCTTATTGGCGCTGGCATTGCTGGCGCTCTGCTGCTGGAAGCTGGATGCCCTGCGCACGCCTCAGGTGCTGTGCATCAGCCCCGGCTCCGGTGTGATCGATGGCGTAGGGTATGAATGTGTGCTCCCGATGGAGGCGATGTTTGTTGTGGATGGACACTGGTATCTTTATACGGTGGAAGACAGCAATTCCTACTTCCATCCTGTAGTGGCCCGGCGAATTGAGGTCACGCCTGTGGCTCAAAGCGAAACCCTGGTAGCGGTACAAGGTGCTTACATGAATGACCTACGGGTTGTTCGGTTTGCCAGCCGTCCACTGGAGGGAGATACCGTCCCCGTGCAGGTTTGGGAGGAGGGAGAGTCATGAAACGTGCGGTTTTTCTTGGGCTCCTGCTTCTAATCCTGGTAGGTCTGCTGTTGGGGCATTGGTCCTTGGGGAAGGGGTTTGTGCCAAGTCGGGTGGAGATACTCTGTGGAGAAAGGGCAGAAGCAGTCCGACAGGTTTGCGCTGCAGTGCCGGAGCTTGTGGCGGATGAGCCTGTATGGGAGGAGGACCGGCTGGTTTTTAGTAACCCGGATTTATTCACTGCCCAGCGGGCCGGCACCGTTCTGGCCCAGGCTGGTTTGGCTGATGAGAGTTTGGTGCTGGATTACAGCTGGGCCTCTGAGATGCTGGCTCAAAGCGGCAGGTTGTGGCAGGTAGGAGCAGCGTTTGCGGCGCTATGGCTTCTGTTTTTAACGGCGCGCTGGCAGGTGTGCCTGGAGCTGCAACGAGGCCGGGCGGCATGGAAGCATCAATACCTGGGGGCTTATCTAAGTGATGCCAGCGTGCGGCTCATGGGGAAGGTCATCGCCTTTGTGGTAGGGGCCTTCGGCGCGGTGCTGTTGGTGCGGTATTTGATCGAATGCGCTGTTGTGCTGCCGGCGAGGCTGCTGCCCCAGGACAGCTTGTTTCAGTTCTCTCATTACCGGCAATGGCAGGAAAGCGCGTTCCCGGCAGAGGTGCTGTCTGCATACGGCAGGACCTTGCAAAGGCAGCTGATGTACGGCCACGGCCTGGCAGGGCTGGAATGGGCCATTCTGCTTCTGCTTGCCGTGGTTGGCGGAAAAGAAATAGAGAAGAGGAGGAGAAAAGGAAATGCGTGAGTTATACACAGTAGGGAAAGCTCCCATGCAGTGGTCGGAAACAGCCCAGACCATTACGTTTATTGTAACTGAAGACTGCAATTTGCGCTGCAAGTATTGTTACATCACCCACAAGGCCTCCAATAAACGAATGAACTTCGACACGGCGAGGAAGTTTATCGACTACATACTCACTGCTGATATCCGCATCTCTGAGGATGTCATTGTGGAGTTTTTCGGTGGAGAGCCTATGATAGAGATGAAGCTCGTAGATCAAATTTCCGACTATTTTAAGATTCGGGCCTATGAACTGAACCATCCGTGGGCATGGAGGTACCGGTTTAACTTTGCCACCAATGGCGTCAACTATTCCTCGCCGGAAGTGCAGGCATACATTAAAAAGAACGAGGGTAAAGTTTCTATTGGCATTTCCATCGACGGCACAAAGGAGAAACACGATCTGAATCGGGTTTTCCCGGATGGCTCCGGCTCATATTCCGCAATTGAGAAGAGCATTCCTCTCTGGGTTTCCCAATTTGCGCCCGCAACCAAGATGACTTTTGCAAGCGCCGATCTAAAATATTTGAAAGATAGTGTGATTGACCTTTGGAACCATGGCGTAACAGATGTTTCCGCCAATGTGGTTTTTGAAGATGTATGGCAGGAAGGTGATGACGCGCTCCTGGAGCAACAGCTTCGAGAGCTGGCGGACTACATATTGGACAATCAGCTTTTTGATAAATACTATTGTACGTTCTTTTCTGATTCTATCGGAGGCTATCAACCGGAAGAGACAAAAGACTCCACCTACTGCGGTGCTGGAAAAATGATCGCGCTGGCGCCCAATGGCAATCTATATCCCTGTGTCAGGTACAAGGATTATTCTCTGAACAAACACCCGGAGCGCATCATTGGAACGGTGGAAACCGGCATCGATATGGAACTGGTCCGACCATTTATGGTTGCGTCTTCCCGTTATCAGGATGACAGCGAATGCGCCAATTGCCCCATTGCCTCAGGTTGTCCCCAGTGCCAAGGCTTTAGCTACGATGAGGCGGACACCTGTACCAATTTTCAAAGAGCCAAATTCATCTGTAAGATGCAAAAGGCGCGAGTTCGGGCAAATGATTATTATTTTGCCAAGCTTTTCAACCGGTACGGAATCAACCGGCAGAGCGTCCGAAACACGGCAAGTATGTATTTTCTGCTCTCGGATTCCTTCACAACGTACTGCTGCTATCATAACCAGGGCGGGGATAACGGCGCCGGGATGACAATCGATGCTCTGAAGGCCGGCTTGAAATTTTGTGCTGAAAACTTTTTCTCGCCGGTACTGGTACATGCAGATGACCGCTTCCTCTCTATAGATTTTCCTCATGTGTTTGAGGAGTACTACCTGCAACATATCATTCCGGTACGTCTGTGGAAAAAGGCAACGTTTGCAAAAGATGTCCTGTTTGTATTTGACCATGAGTCGATCGGGATGTATCCGCACCACCTGAGTAACTGTATCTATAACATAGAGCAGGCCAACCTGGGAGTCCTTGCAGAAGATGTGACGGCTCTTTTTGAAACAGCGGACAGAATCAATGTCAACATTTTGGATTTGGATTCCCATTTTGATGAAGCTGTCTATCTGGAGCAACTGCGAAAGATCAAGGACTGCCTGGTCCATTTCCGGGAAAACGGCGTATCAAATAAAGAAATTAACCTGATTACAGATTTGTGCAACTCAGAAGAATGGTGCAACTGCGGTGCAGGAGATCGTTCCTTTGCGTTTGCGCCGAATGGAAAGATTTATACATGCCCCGGGTTTTATAAAGAGGATCCCGATGCCTTTGTGGGGAGTGTGGAAACCGGTCTGGATCATTTGAAGAATCCTCACTTATATCGCAAAGAATATCATCCAATTTGCCATGTTTGTGATGCCAAGCAGTGCAGAATTTGCATCTATCGAAATATGCACGGGACGCATGAAGTCAATGTATCTCCGTCGTATCAATGCAGAAAGAGCCATTTGGAGCGGCAGGTGTCTGTAGAGTACCTGGAGAGCACCGGTGGAAACGCCATGGCTCCTGTGGACTACCTGGATCCTGCTGTCTTGACGCCCACAATTAAGAAGAAAGAAGCCGGCTATTATAAAATATAGGAGGAAACGGAACATGAATACTCTTTGCTACGATTTGGAGAAAGAAGAGGGAAAGGCTATCCGGGATATCTATGAAAAGAAATTGGCCCTGGAAAATCTGGCAAAAATTATTAAGCCGGATGAAAACCCGGAGATGTATCACCGGTTGATCGCCGACTATGGCTCGACCATGCATGATTTTGAGGACTGGTGGAATGGGATCTTCCGCAAGTATGAGGTAGAAGCTGGAAATTACAACGTTGATTTCCGGAGCAATCAAATTTTCCGGACAGTGCAGGATTGACCATGCAGGCCTATAGAAAAAGTGAGTGGCGCAAAATATTTTCTTTTTCGCACCAATATCTGAAGAAACAGCGGTTGCAATTTGTAGGAATTTTGGCGATTTTGGCTTTGGGGAGCATACTGACCAGTGTAACGCCCTATATTTGGGGGGAGATCATAGATGAAATCGCCTTGGGGCATGTGCACCGGTTGCTTCGTTGGTTGGGCTTGTACCTTCTGATTGCATTTTCCACCGTGGGGATGAGTTGCTTAGAAGAGTACTGGGGGAGCAAATTAAACTACAAGGTGGAGACTGAAATCAAGCAGCAGCTGTTAAAAAAGGCGTTATATTTAAGATGCAAGGAACTGGATGCGCTCGACACTGGAGTATTGGTCTCCAGAATTGTTTCAGACGCCAGCGAAGTGATTACCTTTGTATTTGAAGTCATCACGTCTGCAGTTACGATTGTAGTCAACATTGCTGCCGCTCTGTTCTTCTCCTTTCGCATTTCGGTTCCCCTGTCTGCGGTTTCTCTGGGGTTTATTCCGCTCTCTATTTTTTCTAACATAATGTTCAAAAGAGCCTACAGGGTATTGAGCAAGCTTCAGAAAAAATATGGAGATGCGCTTTCCTCTTTCCACATTGATACGCTGGGCCATATTCCAGAAATCAAGGCGTATTGCTTGGAGGAGGAGCGGACTGAAAAATATCAGAAGCTCATTCAAGAAGGTTGGTTTTTGCAAAAAAAGCAGTTATTTCTGGGAAATCGAACAGCTGCTGTGTCCACTTTGATTGGTTCTGCGTCTACGGCGGCAACTCTGATTTTATCTGCGCATCTGATTGCTCGTGGAACCTTTACCCTAGGCGGCATGGTTTCGTTCCAGCGGTACATTGACAAATTGACCGGCGCTGTGGCCAGCCTGCTCCAAATGAACTATTCGGCGCAGTCTGCTGCTGTGGCAGTAGACCGCATGTTGGAATTACAATCCATGAGCGATGAGATGATGGAAGAAGCTGTTCCGTGTGCAGCGCGGAAAATTTCCCGCTTGGAATTTCAGAGGGTGTTCTTTCGGTATCAGGAAGAACGCTATGTACTGAACGGCGTCTCATTTTCCATACGCTGCCCTGGTATTTACGCCTTGGTTGGGGAGAATGGATGCGGGAAGACCACCGTGCTGAAACTCATTATGCAGTACTATCCGATCGTCTCCGGACATATCCTGCTAGATGACCTCCCAGCGGAGAAGATGCCGGTGAAGACATTGCGAAAAAGCATAGGATATTATTCAAAAGATGTGTACATACAAAACGCATCTCTCTTTGAAAATCTGATAATGGGGTCTCAGTATGATCCGGATCGCCAGGGCATGGGGGCTTTGGAAGAGATATGCGCCGGCGTTGGGCTGTCAGACTTAATTCAGAAACTGCCGGATGGACTCATGACCCAAATGGGAGAAAATGGAAAGCTTCTCTCCAGCGGTCAAAAACAGAAAATCGCAATGGCTCGGGCTTTGCTCGATGATGCCTCCATTTTGCTGTTTGATGAAATTACGTCGGATTTGGACGGCGACGCGGAAAAGGCTGTTCTATCTATGATGCGGAAACTAGCTAAGTCAAAGATCATCCTATTCGTCACCCATAGAGTGCAATCTGTACAAATGTGTGACCATATCATGGTGATGGAGCAGGGAGCGATCGTAGCTTACGGCTTACATACCGATCTCTTGGTGACTTCTGAGCGGTATCGCAGCTTATTTGAAGAATGGTCAAAATAATGAGATTTTTTATTTTTGTTTTAGATTGGAGGGGTAAGCATGACACAGCGTAAGAAAATCGCAACTGTTGTCGGTTTGTGCGTCCTGTTGGTGGGCGTCCTGGTTGGGGGTGTTTTGCTGTTGAACCGGGGGCGGACCCAGGGGGAAACCCTGTCCGGTGGAGACGCTTCCTCCGTACAGCAGTTTCAGCGAATTCGCGTCCATGAGCGAAGAGAAGAGGTGGAGCCGGAAAACACCACTCAGCGCTATGCTCCGTTCTTTTGCCAAGGGGAGGCCTGCCTGTTCTCCTGTCGACCGGATGGACAGCAAATCCAGGTGGTGAGAGCAGCGGACGGGGAGCTTGTCAAGCAGTATGACATTCCGGAGTTCCCGGAGCAGCTGGAGGGGCTGTGCCTGGACGGACAGGAAAATCTCTGGTATGTGTTTCAGAATGATCAAAGAGAGCTGATGATGGCGCAGTGCGGAACAGTTCAGAGAGAGCCGCAAAAGGTTTGGAATCTACCGTCGGGAGGAAGCTATCAAGTAAACGGGTTCTGGATTTGGGAGAATTACGCAGTTTTGCAGTGCCTGAATTCTGAAAACGGCGAAAACACCATTGTGCGCTATGATCTCCAGACAAAGGAAGTAAAAACCGGTACGGTGGCAGGGTATGAGACAAAGTTTTGCGCAGATGGTGAGGGGTATTTGTACGTTCTGGAGAAGCTTGGAGAAGCATCCTGGGAGATGAAAAAGTGCGACCTGAGGACAGGAGCAGAGCAGTGGGCGCAGCAGGGATTTATATTCCCGTGGACGCTTTACAGCGACGGCGATACCATCTATGTGTTGGAAATGACGGAAACAGCGTTTGAACTGCGCCAGGCGGATGCGTCTACAGGGGAGCTTCGTGGGGAGAGTTTGAACTTTGAGACAGATCTGGATACGCCGCTGGACCGTTACCATTACCTAAATATCTTCACGGAAAAATATATTCTGGTTCGGGAGGGGCAGGTGACGCTTTGCCAGATCGGGCAGAATGGAGAAGATGGCCCCTATGAGCGCCTGACGTTAAGCCTGGAGCCATATACTGTGGAGGTAAAGCCGGAGGACATCGTCACGCTGACCATCACGGCGCCCTATCCCCAGGAGAGTGTACAGAAGGCCATCCGTATGTACCAGAAGGAGCACCCGGAGGTTCAGGTGGAGTGGGACACCCAGTATCTGACCAGAGAGGAATACGTGGAGGATTCTCTGAATTACAAGGATCAGATTGCAGCACGAACCATGGCCGGCAATGTGGGGGACCTGCAAATGATTACGGGAGCGGCGCTGTCTCAGGACGTGATCACCGACACGGACGCTTTTACTGACTTGACCGCATATCTGGAAGGTTCCCCGATTCGGGATGAGCTGGAATGGAACTTCTTGGAGCCGTTGCGAGGAGAAGACGGCGCCCTTCGTGCGGTACCGCTGGGCGTTTCCTACGAATCTCTGATTTACAACACCAAGCTGCTCCGAGAGCTGGGAAACCCCATCGACCCGAATACGGTCACATGGTCAGAGCTGCTGGATCTGGCGCTGCAATGGAAGGAGGAGGGAAGGGATCTCAGCCTTTTCCTGGCCAATTACGGCTACACGGATACGACAATTTTAAAAGAAAATCTGCTCACACGAATCTTGCTGGCCAACCTATACGGAGAGGATTCTTTAAAATCGCCGGAGTTCCGGGCGCTTTTGGAGAAGCTTCAGGCATTGTGGGAGAGTCCGCAGCTGATTGGGCAGGCCAGTGTGGAGCACTGGTGGTATGACAGCAACGACTATGACAGAATGCTGTTTGGATTTAAATATTTGGAGAGCGGGTATGCAAATATCATACCAGCCCTTGGGACCTATGAAAACTTTTTTGGGCTTGAGATTCAGATAGCGCCGGTTCCGAAAGGTGAGACATATCAGAAGCAACAATCCTATGCATTTTGCTGGGGGATTCCTTCCAGCTCCGAAAAAAAGGATTTGGCCTGGAGCTTGCTGGAATTCATGCTCAGTGAAAACGGAATGCCGGACGGAGTCTATCGCCGGGGGTTTGATTCGATTAATAACCAAACGCTGGAAAAGCTGCATCAATTGGCGCAATTCGAAATGAACGGGCCGGACATCAGCGTATTTCACGAGCAGCTGAAAGCTCTTCGGGAAGTGCCCATCAGCCGGTATGATGAGCCTTACGGATGGGTAGATGCCGTCTACAATCCGATTCTGGATTACATGAACGGTAAGAAAACGCTGGACGAGGCGCTTTCCCTGGCCACCAGCAATTGGGATCGATACTTGCTGAGTTAGGCGGATTGTCAATTGGTCGTGGTATGCAAATAGGCGGTAATTTCTGTCTATTTGATATCATAGAATATTTGAAAAGGAGGTGATTTTATGTACAGAAGCAAACTGGAGAAGCCCGACGGCTCGACCGCACTGAGATGTACAAACGGTTCTTGCACAAACAACTGTGCAGTGATCTGTAGTACAGGCTGCGGCAACGGGTGTGAGACCTCTTGTGGAAATGCATGTTCCAATTCCTGTGAAAACTATTGCGCGTATACCTGCAGAACCGGTATTGGCTTCAGCGCCGTCGTGTAAGCAAGGGCTGTCAGGACCATCCACACTCCGTTATACGATAGCTCATATTTTCATTACATAGAGTGGGTGTGGAAACGAAAAATAAGCAAGGGGCAGATGATACCTAGTTTTATCTGTCCCTTGCTTTTTGCTAATTATTTAGTTAAAAAACATCGTGCGATTGTTGCAATTACATGCACATATTCCAGATGATCTCTGTGTTGACTTCGTCCAGGGAATGAATGCCGCACATCTCCATGGCATCGCACAGTTCGGACGCAAGCTTCTTGATATACACGGCTACACCTTCTGAGCCCCCGCCATACACAGCGGTGACAAAAGGACGGCCGATCAAGACACCTTTGGCGCCCAAGGCCAGGGCTTTCAAGATGTCCAGACCGTTGCGAATGCCGCCGTCTATCAAGACGGTCATGGAGTTGCCCACGGCGTTGGCAATGGCGGGCAGAACCTCTGCAGTGGCGGGGACCTGGTCCAGGACCCGACCGCCGTGATTGGAGACGACGATACCGGCGGCCCCGGCTTCCAGAGCTTTTTCGGCCCCGCGCACCGTCATGATTCCTTTTAGAATCAGAGGGATGCCGGCGTACGCTGCAATTTCTCTCAGCTCTGCAACGGTTTTCCGGCCTGCGGGCGGTTCTGCATTTTTCAAAAATGGTAGCCCGGCAGCATCGATGTCCATGGCCAAAATAGAAGCGCCGGCGGCCTTTGCCTGGTCGATTTTTTGAAATACCAGATCTTGACTCCAAGGCTTGACGGTGGGAATTCCTTTGCCGCCGGCTGCGCCGATGGCGGCAGAGGCCGATGCAAAGACCTCCGGGTCCAATCCGTCGCCAGTGAAGGCGGCGATTCCGTGCTCTGCACAGGACTGTACTAGAATATGATTATAGGCTTTGTCGTCATATTTGGTACCATAGTGCAGCTGCATGGTCCCCACAGGGGCAGCCAGAAAGGGGTAACGAAGCTGGAGGCCGAACAGCTGAAAGCTGGTGTCCACGGGACGATTTTCACAAATGGTGTCCAGGTTAAGCCGGATTTCCTGCCAAGCCTGGTAGTTTCGAACGGCTACCGTGCCGGTCCCTTTTGCACCGGGACCCGGAATGCTATTTTGGCAGGCTAAGCCGTTGCAGACAGGACAAGCTTTGCAATACGGTCCAATGCAGGTTCTGGCTTGGGCCAATACGTCTGCATATGTCATGCTCTTTCCCTCCTTGGTTGATCCGTATGGGTCGGCGGATCACCGGCGTTATTGTGCATTCTGGTGCGCCAGGGCGGCTTCCACAAAACCAAAGAACAGGGGATGCGGCCGGTCCGGACGGCTCTTGAATTCGGGATGGAACTGGCAGCCTACGAACCAAGGATGGTTCGGGAGCTCAACAATTTCTACCAGATGGTGATCCGGAGATAGACCTGCCAACAGCATGCCCTTTTCCGAGAGAATCTGACGGAATTCATTGTTGAATTCATAACGATGGCGGTGGCGCTCCGAGATCTCTTTCTCGCCGTATAACCGGTAGGACCTGCTGTTTTCCTCCAGCACACAGGGGTATTTTCCCAAGCGCATGGTTCCGCCTTTGGCGGTGATATGGATCTGGTCCTCCATCAGAGCGACAACCGGGTAGGGGGAGTATTCATCAAACTCCGCAGAGTGCGCACCGGTGAGACCGGCAACGTGGCGTGCGAACTCAATTACTGCGATCTGCATACCTAAGCAAATGCCCAAATAGGGAACCCCACAGGTGCGGGCATATTGCGCCGCAGCGATCATGCCTTCAATTCCCCGGTCTCCAAAGCCGCCGGGAACGAGAATCCCGTCACACCCGGCGAGAATGCTTTTGGCATTGTCCGCCGTGACTTCTTCCGAGTCGACCCATCGAATGGACACGACGGCATCGTTGGCGGTGCCGGCATGGAACAGAGATTCCACAACGGAGAGATAGGCGTCGTGGAGCTGCGTATATTTCCCCACCAAGGCGATTTGAACCTGGCGGTTTGCGCCTTTGATTCGTTCTACCAGGGCGGCCCAGGCCGTCAGATCCGGCTTTGGGGTATCCAGCTGAAGCTTTTCACAGACGACCTGATCCAGCCCCTCTTTTGCCAGCATGAGAGGAACCTCGTATAGGGTAGAGGCGGTGGAGTTTTGAATGACACAGCTGGGATCTACATTACAGAAGAGACTGATCTTCCGGCGAATTTCCTCGGTAAACGGGGTATCGCTGCGGCAAACCAGAATATCCGGCTGAATTCCAATGGACAGAAGCTCTTTAACGGAGTGCTGGGTGGGTTTGGACTTCAATTCATCGCTGCCGGGAATTTGAACGATCAGCGGCACGTGAATAAACAACACGTTCCGGCGGCCCTGCTCTGCGGCGACTTGCCGGATGGCTTCCAGGAAAGGCTGGGACTCAATGTCTCCCACGGTACCGCCGATTTCCGAAATGACCACATCCACCTCAGGTCCGGCCATGGAATAGACCCGCCGTTTGATCTCATCGGTGATGTGGGGGATAATTTGGACGGTACGGCCCAGGTAGCCACCCTCCCGCTCCCGGTTCAACACGGACCAATAGACTTTGCCGGCGGAAACCGAGGAGTGTTTGTTCAGACTCTCATCGACGAATCGCTCATAATGTCCCAGGTCCAGGTCTGTCTCCGCACCGTCGTCTGTGACGAAGACCTCCCCGTGCTGATAGGGGCTCATGGTGCCCGGGTCGACGTTCAGGTAAGGATCGAACTTCTGATTTCTGACCCGAAGCCCCCGCTGCTTCAGCAGCCGCCCCAAAGAGGCAGCGCAGATCCCCTTGCCGAGCCCGGAGACCACGCCGCCGGTGACAAAAATATATTTCATACCCGTTTCCTCCGCATTATGCATTCTTTTTTCTGATCATGCACGGCCGTGCCGTCCGCAAGCCGAGGATAGACCCCGGTATGGAGCGTTGTTCCTTCCGCAAATGGAACAACATTGCCCATAAAAACGTTTCTGTTCATAAATTTCCTCCGGCGCGAGGGCGCCGGAGGAAACATCGCACAAAGTCATTATATACGATTACACGTAGAAAAGCAAGTCGGAGTAAGTGGGATAGGGCCAGTAAGATTGATCTGTTAGGGTTTCCAGGAGATCTGCATCGGCCCGGGCCGTCTCCATTGCGGGAATGATGGTTTTTCGGTAGTACATAGCGCGCTCTGCCGTGTTTTGAGGTAGGTGGCCCATAGCTTCTTCCAGCGCCGCACAGTGATCGTAAAGGCAATCGGTGGCTTCGGAAATCCGGGAAGCCAAGGCTCTTTCTGTGCGGCAGGCGACGGGGACGGCTTCCTTAGCGGAGATGGTATTGCACAGGAAGCCGGCGTAGGAAGAGGCGGCGGGAAGAATTTGATGGCGGATCATATCGATCATCGTCATGGCTTCTATATGCAGCAGCTTACAATAGCTTTCCAAATGAATCTCATACCTGGCCCGGAACTCTGTCTCTGTGAAAATGCCGTGCCGTGTGACCAGATCGATATTTTTTTGAGAAATATAAGCCGGCATGCACTCTGCGGTGGACCGCAAATTCGACAGCCCCCGTTGCTCGGCTTCCCGGACCCAGCTCTCGTCGTAGCCGTTTCCGTTGAAGATGATACGCCGGTGTTCCGTGAGAGCCTGGCAAATCAGCTTCTGGAGGTCTGCGTCAAAGTCGGCGGATTGTTCTAATTGATCGGCAAACCATTTTAATTCTTCCGCCATAATGGTGTTCAGGGCAATATTCGGCCCGGAGACGGATTGGGACGAGCCGAGCATCCGGAACTCAAATTTATTGCCGGTAAAGGCCAGAGGAGAGGTGCGGTTTCGGTCTGTGGTGTCTTTGGATATGGAGGGTAGGACATCGACGCCGATGCGCATGACAGACTTTTCCAGGTCTGTGTAGTTGGTGCCGTTAATAATGGATTCCACCACGGCTTCCAATTCGTCGCCCAGGAAGATGGATACGATGGCAGGAGGCGCTTCGTTGGCGCCCAGGCGGTGATCGTTACCGGCGGAGGCGACGGTGCAACGGAGCCAGTCCTGATACTCATCCACGCCTTTGATAAACGCAGAGAGAAACACCAGGAATTGTGCGTTTTGACTGGGTGTGCGGCCTGGCTTAAAGAGATTTTTTCCCGAGTCGGTACACAAAGACCAGTTGTCGTGTTTTCCGGAGCCGTTGACGCCGGCAAAGGGCTTTTCATGGAGCAGACAGACCAGGCCATGCTTTTCGGCGGTTTTTTTCATGATTTCCATGACCAACTGGTTGGCGTCGCAGGCAGTGTTGGCGTCGGTGTAAATGGGGGCCATTTCATGCTGCGCCGGGGCTACCTCGTTGTGTTTGGTTTTGGAGAGGATACCCAAGCGCCACAGAGCTTCATCCAGATCCCGCATATAGGCAGACACCCGGGGGCGAATGGCGCCGAAATAATGATCGTCCAGCTCCTGGCCCTTGGGAGGGGGTGCGCCGAAGAGAGTCCGTCCGGTGAGACGCAGGTCCTTCCGACGGGCGAAGTCCTCTTTGGCAATGAGGAAATACTCCTGTTCCGGGCCCACGGAGGCAATGACACGTTTGGTGCTGTGATCTCCAAATAAGCGTAGGATTCGGACGGCCTCCCGGCTGACCTCGTCGATCGAGCGGAGGAGAGGCGTCTTTTTATCCAATGCGGCTCCCGTATAGGAGAAGAAGCAGGTGGGAATGTACAGGCTGCCGTCCTTGACAAAGGCGAAGGCAGTGGGGTCCCAGGCAGTGTAGCCTCTGGCTTCGAAGGTCGCCCGGAGTCCGCCGGAGGGAAAGCTGGATGCATCGGGCTCCCCACGGACCAATTCCTTTCCGGAGAATTCCATCAGGACTTTGCCGTTTGCAGTCGGTGTGATGAAGCTGTCGTGCTTTTCCGCAGTCACGCCGGTCATAGGCTGGAACCAGTGGGTGAAGTGCGTGGCCCCTTTTTCTGTAGCCCATTGCTTCATGGCTTCTGCGATGGAATTGGCAACGGGAAGCTCCAGGGGCCTCCCCTCCGCAATGCAGGATTTCCAGGCGCAAAATACCTGAGGCTCCAGCCGCTGCTTCATCGTTGGCTCATTGAATACGTCGCTGCCAAAAATTTCGGGCACGTTGATGATTTCCTGATTCATTTGGAAAACCTTCCTTTCACCGGTTTCAGGTTTGTTGACAAAAAAGACGCCTCGTGTCGCAAGCTATCTGCCTTCCTGTCGACAAAAATGCCTGTTTTTGGCATAATCAAGGCCGGTTCTTTGCAAAAAAATCCTCAATATGTATAGAATACTATTGCACCGGCCTTAAAAATGCAATGTGGAAATTTGTATGAAATTGAAAAAAGATGGGAAATGACTTTTGGGCAATTCGCTGGGTTTGCATTTCGAATACCTATGTGCTTTTTTCGGCGGGCAGAGTCACTACGTTTTTTCAAAACGAAGATTGCAATTTTGGAGGATTTCCCATATAATGAAGGGGCAAAGCCGACTTTGACCCCTGCGGGAACGGCGGGGAGAAAGGATCTGTTACGATGCAAAATTATCAGAATCTGAATGCCCATGAGGTGGCTCAGGAGTTGAGCCTGGTACAGCAGGAGCTGAGCAGCTGGAGGGCCCGTGACCTGAAGCTGAATATGGCCCGAGGAAAGCCGGGACGCGCCCAGCTGGATATGTCCAGCGGGATTCTTACGGTACTCACGGAACCGGAGCAGTGTGTTTCGGATGGGGTGGATGCCCGGAATTACGGAGAATTGGCAGGGTTGCCTGCTGCCAGGCGGTATTGGGCGGATGTATTGGGCTGCCGGGCGGAAGAGACCATTGTTGGGGGCAACGCCAGCTTAAATTTGATGTACGACCTCATTTCCAAAGCCTATACCCACGGCCTAATTCACAGCGAGAAGCCTTGGTGCCGCTTGGACACGGTGAAATTTCTCTGCCCCGCTCCCGGCTATGACCGGCATTTTCGCATTACGGAATCCTTCGGCGCAGAATTGATTACCGTTGCCATGACGCAGACCGGACCGGATATGGACCAGGTGGAGGCGTTGGTACAGGACCCGGCGGTAAAGGGTATTTGGTGTGTTCCTAAATATTCCAATCCGGATGGTACCATCTATTCGGCAGAGACCATCCGCCGCCTGGCCGCTTTACGGCCTGCAGCCGCGGATTTTACAATCATGTGGGACAATGCTTACTGCGTGCATGAATTTGACGGTCCTTATGTGCCGTTCCCCGACATCATCAGCCTGTGCCGGGAGGCGGGGAACCCGGATATGGTATTTGAATTTGCGTCTACCTCCAAAATTACGCTTCCCGGCGCCGGTATTTCGGTCATGGCTTCCTCGGAAGCCAATATCCAGTATATGCAGGGCCTCCTGGCGGTGCAGACCATTTCTTACGATAAAATGAATCAGCTTCGTCACGTCCGGTATCTCCAGGATAAAGCGCATACCTTGGAGCTGATGGCCCGGCACGGTCAGATATTAAGGCCCAAGTTTGAGATGGTTCTGAATATGTTGGAGCAGGAGCTGGCCCCTCGTGGACTGGGGCATTGGCAGCGGCCCAAGGGCGGATACTTTGTTTCCTATTATGCTTTGGAAGGCACGGCAAAACGAGCGCTGGAGCTGTGCCGACAGACGGGTGTGGTCATGACGGGAGCCGGTGCGACCTATCCCTATGGGATAGATCCCCGGGACAGCAATATTCGCATTGCTCCCAGTTTCCCACCTGTAGAGGAGCTGGAGCAAGCCATGAAGATTTTTTGCCTTTGTATCCGGCAGGCCGCCCTGGAAAAGCTGCAAAATTCGTAGAAAAGACGCCGTGTCTCGCGAAATAGGGGAAGAAATTTCCCGTTTTGAACGAGTGCACTTGCCAGATTAGCCATAGTATGATAGAATGGCTCCCGTCTCCGCAGGATTTGTTCGGATAGCGGGGAGAAAATGTAGAACAATAGTTATGCCCGGCCTGCGCCGGCCAGATCATTTCCATGTTGAGGTAACGGTATGAAATCACTTCCGTTTGGTGTTCTGATGCTGCTGTCCTTATTGGTTTCAGCGGTGGTAGCCTTTGGTATCACACCTTTGGTCAAACGCGTGGCCTATAAAGTCGGAGCCATTGACGTGCCGAAGGACGGCCGCCGGATGCATTCGGTGCCGATTCCCAGATTGGGAGGGCTGGCGATTGCGATCTCGTTCTTGCTGACGGTGGTGCTGTTTGCTGAAATAGACGAGCAGATGCGCGGCATTTTGTTGGGTGCGGTGGTTATTTTGGTGTTGGGCGTTTTGGATGACTGCCTGACCCTCCGGGCGTGGTTTAAGTTCCTGGTACAGATTGTAGCGGCGTTTTTGGTGACCAGTCACGGCTGTACCATTCGGTATCTATCCAATCCCATCGTCACCAGCTCGGTGCAGTATTTGGATTTGGGCCGGTGGTCCGTGCCGATTACCATCTTTTGGATTGTGGCGATTACCAATGCGGTGAATTTTATAGACGGTCTGGATGGTCTGGCGGTGGGGGTGTCCGCCATTTCGGCGGCTACGTTGCTGGTGATTGCCCTGCTGGTGGCCGAGAGCAACATCGCCATTGTGGTAGCGGCGCTTTTGGGCGCCTGTTTGGGCTTCCTACCATATAATTTTAACCCTGCAAAGATTTTTATGGGCGACACCGGAGCGACTTTCCTGGGTTTCATATTGGCGTCTCTGTCTATTCAGGGAATGTTTAAGCTCTATGCAATCGTTTCCTTTGCCGTACCTTTCTTAATATTGGGGATTCCGATTTTTGATATTTGCTTTGCCATCATTCGCCGTCTGGCTAAGCATCAGAACCCAATGAAAGCAGACCGGGGGCATATACACCACCGTCTCATTGATATGGGGTTCTCCCAGAAGCAGGCAGTTGCCATAACCTATATGCTCACAGCCATGCTGGGTTTAGCGGCTGTTGTGCTGACCTCCTCGGGAGAAGGACGGGCGCTCATTCTCATCGGCGCAGTTTTTGTGGTGGGCGCCATCGGATTTCGGATGATTTTCAATAAAAATAGTCAACGTCCGGCGGAGCCGCCGGAGGAAACCCGTAAGGAAACCAAAGAGAAGGCGGAGAGTAAATGAGCAGGCAAAAAATTAAGGTGATGTCCGTATTCGGCACGCGGCCGGAGGCGGTGAAGATGGCGCCTCTGGTCATGGAACTGGACGGGCGTCCGGAATTTGAAAGCATCTGCTGTCTCACCGGGCAGCACCGCCAAATGTTGGATTCGGTCATGGAGATCTTTCACCTGCACGCCCAATATGACCTCAACATCATGGAACAAAAGCAGACGCTTTCTGCCATTACAACCAAAACTCTTTTGGGAATGGAGCGTATTCTGGCAGAAGCAGAGCCGGATTTGATTCTGGTTCATGGGGATACTTCCACCACATTTGCCGGAGCGCTGGCTGCGTTTTATCACAAGATTCCCGTGGGCCATGTGGAGGCCGGGCTTCGGACCTATGACCGCTATTCTCCGTACCCGGAGGAGATGAACCGGACGCTGGTGAGCGACATGGCTGCGCTGCATTTTGCTCCCACCCAGTCAAACGCAGAAAACCTAAAGCGGGAGTCGGTGCAGGGAGAGATCTTTGTCACCGGAAATACTGTAATTGATGCGATGAAGACCACCGTGCGGGACGACTTCGTGTTTGAGGAGAAGGAGCTGAACCGGCTGGATTTTACAAAAAGCCGGGTCATCACCCTGACCTGTCACCGCCGGGAAAATTACGGCGCTCCGATGGAACAAATTATGGCGGCAGTGCGCACGCTGGTAGAGGAAAACCCACAGGTGGAGGTGGTCTATCCCGTACATTTAAGTCCGGTGGTTCAGGATTGCGCCCGCCGGTTTTTGGATGGACTGCCCCGGGTGCACCTGATTGCGCCTCTGGACGTGGCGCAGATGCACAATCTACTTGCCCGGTCCTATTTGGTCCTGACGGACTCCGGCGGGTTGCAGGAGGAAGCGCCCGCTCTGGGAAAACCCGTCCTGGTTCTTCGCCGGGAGACGGAACGTCCCGAGGCCATTGCAGCGGGGACGGTCCGATTGGCTGGTGTGGAAACGGAGCAGATTGTGGCAATGACTCATGAGCTGCTGAAAGATGAGCAGGCTTACGCCGGGATGGCCCGGGCCGTCAATCCGTATGGGGATGGAAACGCTTGCCGGCGAATTGCCGATGCGATTGCTTGGCATTTTGGCCTGACCCAGTGTCGACCGGAGAACTTTGAAACTGGATTTTCTCTGCCTCTATGACGAGCCGGCGTGATTTACATATTGACTGTGTATCGTATATGGGTTTCCTTGTTATGGTTCGTTTCCGACGTTGGAATGATCAGGAAAATCGGCTGGCCCGGTAAAGGGGCCGGCCGGTTTTTTATCAAACTGGTGCGGCTTCTCAAGCATCAGCCTGAGAAGCCGCATGAAGCTTATTGGGGTTGGCACCGCTCAAACAGGATGTCGTCCATGTAGTTATGTAGCATGCACAGGAAGTCGCCGGTGGTAGGGGGCTGGGAAATGGGACGCTGGGCAAGCTCGGTGAATAGCGCCG
>ERZ1643251.765-NODE-765-length-41684-cov-8.821879_pt1 | contig 41684 bp, 40 predicted proteins | sample MGYA00579261_ERZ1643251 | MGnify/ENA primary metagenome ERZ1643251 (study PRJEB29033, sample SAMEA4952267) | chicken gut metagenome | biome: Broiler Chicken; feature: Gastrointestinal Tract; material: Caecum | place: Ireland | collected 2018 | study: Broiler... | reverse complement strand
AAATCACTATGGATTTTCTTTTCTCAAGTGTCCAACTTCATTATGCAATCAACCATTATCTTTTTTTGTAATTTTTTTGTTCTTGCGCAGCCATCCACTCGATCAGAGTAGAGCGGGTAAACCGATACCGGTTGCCCACCCGATAGAACGGAATCCGATTTCCGCGAGCCAGTTCCTTTATGGTGTAGGCGCTGCAACCAAGCAAGTCCCCAGCTTCTTGTGGGGTCAGCCCAGTTTCCTTATCGATTTGCATTAGATGATAAATCCTCCTTTCTGGGCTATCTGTCATCTAATACAAATCAGTCATTTTTGCGGTAACAATTTTTATTTTTACCGCTGGAATTATAACGCCATGTATCTCCCGGTGTCTGTGGGGATGATCCACAGAGTTTTATGGTAGTAATTGGAGAACATTGTGATACTGACTGTAGTTGAGTACATACCATTTGTATCAGCGACACCGCCCCTCAACTGCTCTATGGCCCCATTGGGGAAGTAGTCACGATTGTTATTTGCCGTCGTGGGATTGAAAAATCATATCAAAAACCATTTCTCAACTAGCCTGTTTTTTGTTGCACCCTACTTTTTTCCTATCTCTCCCATCTCTTTTTATTTTTCTTGAAATTCCACCAATTTCACACCAGAATTTCAGAAAAATAACACTACTTTTCTTTTGACCACCCAGAAAAGATTTTTTTCTTTTTGTTCCTGTTTTGTATCGAGTTTACCGTTGTCTGCATAATGTTCCTTGTCATTTCACCCATCCGAACTACCTGCTAACCCCAGCACATCCACACCATTTGCAACAGTGGTTGTATCCTCCCAATTTACAACCAGTCACGAAACAGCCATACTTTTTAACTCTGCTGAATTTGCAAATTCTGCACAATACGCCATACGGCAAACTATCAACTAGCCCATTCTCTGTATGAAAACAAATGTTGTGCAAGGCAATAAAAAAGCAGGGGACAGCAATTCCTGCTGCCCCCTGTCCGGGTTGCTATTATTTTTTTGCTGGTATACCCCAACGCTTTGCCAGTGCTCTGCCTATGGCATTGATGCATGGCACATCTTTGAAATACTGACCGTCTTGCCCCAGGAATACCTGGGCGATCAGTATACCCTGGGGCGTATAGATGTAGTACATCTGCCCCACCTGCTTTAATTGTAATCCTGACATATTTATTACCCCCCCAAAAAAATTTTTAGATACTATCTATATCTTTCCTGTTGTTTGGGAGGTTGCCAGATTCATAGTATTGCTGCCGCTATTGCTATTATAGCTATGATGGCTATAACTACACCTATTATTAGTGGCTTTTTATTGGTGCTGTTAGTGGGTGTGTCATCTGAAGTATGATAGGATTGTAAATTCATTTGAGTGCCTCCTTAATTTTTAAAATTGCCATTAAATAGAAGTGAGAGTGTGGAAGTGACCCACACTCTCTGCTATGACTCAGAACGATTTGTTAGGGTTGGGATATGGTGGGGACATATGCGTTGTCAGCGTTTTCTGCGGATCCTGGTACTCCACCACCGTGACTTTCTAACCATGCATCCTCTTGGGAATCCCAATAGTCCTCGTAGCTACTAGAGCTAGAAGATGAATTACTTGAATTGCTTGAAGTAGAGGGAGGTGGAGTGGTATGGGTTGTACTTGAGCCTCCACTACTTGGATTGCTAGTGGGTGTGCTTGATCCACCGCTTGGCTTGCTAGTACTACTGGAACTATTGCTACTACTTGGAGTGCTGACTTCAACCTTTATAGTACTGAGATAATCAGACTTCACATACGCCTCTTGCCCATTAAACTCTATCCGACTCCAACCAGCTGCTTCTCCTGTTCCTATACCAGTACGAGTTACAGATTGAGAAGTTGATAGACTACCTAGTTGGTTACCACTGGAGCTATAAGTATCACGGACATTTACCGTTGTTGTGGCATATACTGTTTCATTTACTGAGCTGAATAACTCTACTACTTCTGGGGTTTCTTCCTCAATGTCCTCTGTTTCTTCTGTAGTGGTTTCCTCTTGTTGCAGGCCAGCGCCATCTACGGTTTCTACTGTGCCGTTTTCAGTGTTTGTGTTTGACAGCAATTCCGCTGTTGGTTCTTCTGCTTTCTTCTGTACCGTTTCCACTTCCTCAGTGGAGACGGTTTTTTCTGTTTTGTCTTCTGCTGTGGTGGTGTCCTTGGAGCAGCCAAACATGGAAGCTGCTAAGATCAAGGCCAATGCTGCCACAATGATGCTCTTGGGGGTCAGCTTCTTTTTTACATTCTCCCCATTCTGTCTTTCTGTTGGTATTGCACCCGAAACACGTTTGTATCTTTTCATGGGTCGTTCTCTCCTTATATGATTATTCAAAATGGGATGTGTGCTGATATTGCCCGGCAGAACAGCCCAAGGGGCGGGACAATCCCAACCCCTGGGTATCTGCGGGGCGAACAAAAAGGCTGTGCAGGTATATCAATTCCCTGCACAGCCCAATACAGCACACAAACCCATTACGGAGAGATTTTCCCTTGTAAAATGAGAATAGTCCCTTTATAATGAAATCGGCGCAGTGATACTGCTGTGTGGGAGGTAGTGTCTCCTGCATAGGGTCATGGGGTGTTGGTAGCACCTCATGACCTGCCCTTATTATTCGCCTTGGTGTTATTCTACTGCATTCCATAAGAGAGTGCAAGCTTTTTCGCGGTTTGGTGCATTCCAAGCCGCACTTTTTTTGTCAATCACAGCCATCTGCATTTCTGTACTTAAAATTTCTATTATGTTGTTTTTTACCTTATGTATCTGTGCTGCCATCATTGACAATATTGTTTTTATATGTCTCACCTTCCTCAAATTTTTTGGATTTTTTGAAACTACGTCGAAATCACCCCACTGTATCCTCTGTTTTTCTTCCCTGTATCCCTGGCTGAAATCCCACTGTACCCTCAGATTTTTCCTCAGTTGAAAGAGGAAAATTTTACTTTTGAATTGTTCAGCTAACGGTTTTGATTTTATGAAAAAGTAGAATCGTGTATTGTACCCCATATTTTTCCCCACTGTCCAGCCTGGCCCGTATCCTACCCACCTCACCCCCTGTCCCTTGCTCTGGGGCCAGTTCCGGCCAGTCCCACCCAGCTCCTACCCCCACAGGGAGAACCCCATAAACGGCCACCGGCTCCCTGTGGTCATTCCACCCGGTACACCCTTTCTACAATGTGGTTTCTTTGCTTCCTGTACTTGTCCATTCACTCAGGACAGTGTGGGCCATCCCCCTATGGGACAGCCCACTTTCTGTTTTCCTATTTTCTGGTTGTCTCTTTGGCTTTCTCCTGGGTAGGCTGCTCCAGCTCCCAGGCGCATTGGATGGTATTACCGTCCAGCACCACACCATTGACGGCCCCCAGGTCCAGAAGTGCCTTGATCTTATCGGCACAGAATGTTTGACGGCCAAACCGGGAGGAAATGACTTTGAAGTTGTCACCGTCTCGCCGGTAAACTGTATACATCAAATTTGCTACCGCTGCCGGATCCGTGCTGGTCAATGTACCAATACCGGTTTTGACCATGATAGCACGAAATCCCTTAGTCTCGTCCAGCTTCAGAACTCCGTTGGCATCCAGCACCATGCCAAGAATTTCCCCGGCCTTGACTGCATCGCCCAGCTGCTTCACCGTCATACCAATAACTTCACCGCCATTGACAGCAGCGTTAAACACCTCATACCCCGTCACACGCTGCCCCAGGTCAACCCGGTTAATGACAAACTTCTTTTCCATAATGTATACCCCTTTGCTTTTTATTGTTGGTCAGGCCCTATCTCTTGACCACACCCAAATTATAACGCTGTGTTCTCCCGGTGACTGCTGACGATATAGCCGGAGATTCTATATCTGAGTTGGTGAGTGTGTCGCTATTTTATGGATATCTAAAGTATAGTCAATCTCTATATATCACATCGGTTAGGGTGACGTGTAGGAATATGGGTTGGGCCATTTGCTCGGTCCAACTTTATTTCTTTTTATGCCATTGCAGTAACGGAATTTGCACCATTCAAAAAATATTTGCACCGAAATTCTTTATAATATGTATATATAAAAACAGCACTATGCCAAATAGCACAGTGCTTATGTATCCTTCATATTCTTGTTGATACCTGATAAACTCAAAGTATGCCACTATTCTATAGTTACATTTTTTATGTGTATGCTCCATTATTTGATATATGGATGGAGTATAGTCTATATCACATCGATTAGGGTGACGTGTAGGAATATGGGGTGAGCCGTTTGTGCGGTCCAACTTTATTTCTTTTTATGCCATTGCAGTAACGGAATTTGCACCATTCAAAAATTATTTGCACTGAAAATCTTTCTGTTTAAGTATGCAAAAGCAACTCTGTGCTTCAATACACAGTGTTTGTATATCCTTCCTATCCATATTAGTATCTGATAAATTCTTCTTGTTTCATTTATTTTGTTTTTAGTATATATAAAAACAGTACTGTGCCAGATTACACAGTACTGTTGCCATTTATTATCTAATTGTCATTCAATTTCAGTTATGTATAAGATTTTTATATATGCCGTAACTTGGTAACTCAGTAACTTTCTTACCATCCGTTACCTACCTTTAGAATAGCATATTAGATTCTGCCAGTCAATCAAAAGTTTTTCCAGATAATTTCTTTGCGAACGTTGCCCGCTACACCTCCCACGCTGGTAGTCGTTTCAAACTCATATTTTTTCCACGTCACTTCATCATTACTGATAAGATATTGATTATACAGGTCATTGTCGTAATTGCTCACGACAATCTTAGCATGGACCTTTTGAATGGTCTGCAAAAACAGCTTGTGATCCTCCCGGCCCCAGGACAGCTTATACGTTTTGCCCAGATTCTTTTTACCATTTTCAGGCTCCAAATACGAGGGATCCAGGTAGAAGCAAACATAGGGGTTATGCAAGTAGCGTTGGTTCTTCAAGAATGATAACGCCCCCACTTGAGTAACTTGGACACCCTTCATGCGTTCAGCCACATCATATAACGTTCCAACCCTTGCTAAATATTGGTCGTTATTCCGAAATCTCTGTGCGGTAAACGCTTTCCCCATGCCGTCCCGGCTCATGGTATAAACAATCCATGTTGCAGCAGCTAAACTTACATCGTCCGCAAGCTGCACTTCATGGTTATTTTGTGTATTGGCATAGGCCGACTGATACAGCTGTGTCAGATACGCTTTTATAATCCGGTTGGCATCGTCCTTTTCTGGATTTCTCTGTTTGATTGCTTGTATTCTCTTCTGAATATGAGCTTTTTTGTTTGTGTTATCCTCTGCTTTCTCCAGCTCAGCAGACAGCTTTTTAAGATATGTCTCCGTCACTTCCGCTGCAATCCTGTTGCCCGACAACCGTTCTTCTTCCTGGTAAATAAGTTGAAAAATTCTTAAAAATTCCTCTATATCAACACGAAATTGTTGAAGCGTTGTAATCTCCTGTTCTGTCAAGCTGCCCTTGTGCAACAAATCCTCCAGCGGTGTAAAATCCATTTGTTCCCGACGCTGATTGATATTTCTGCGAAGTTGCTTGAGTTGCAGCTCTGCGTCTGGATGCAGCTTATTTAATTCACTTAAGTACTGTTTGAATTGCCGTTTGACTTCCTCGAAGTAATCATCCTCCTCCAGGTTTCTGAGCCGCACAGCAGCGTAAAAAGTCTCTGGGGTATATTCCGTATCATACAGGCGGCGAATGACCTCTCTGGCCGTCTGTGGGTCGCTCATGCACCGCATAAACGCACATAGTCCGGCACTGGCATCATTATATATCTCAACCGGGTGCCTCGGCTTATTCAGCAGGACACGGGCCCCACCCCCAAAGGGTTCAATAAATATGTTGGCGTGGGAATAATCCAACATATCACAAATCACAGGCGCCAGAGCTGCTTTGCCTCCATAGTAGGGAAAGGCGCTGAGTACTTTTCTGCTCATGCTTCTGCGTCCTCTACAGCAGCGTCAAATTTGTCTTTATACAGGCAAACACACTTTGTTTTCACCTTGTCTTCTCCCACTGGGGCCACATATTCCAGGCAGCCACGATTGACCAGTGTAAAGCCGTTCTGGAACAGATATTCCTGTATTGCCTTGGGTGTAATTTTGCTTAACTGGCTTCGTTGCAGTTCCTCATTAAATGTTTTGACCGGAATAGCATATACATTGCAATCCTGCGGCATATGTCTCGGCTTTATTTTTATTTCCTGAATGTGGTTGCTCTCAATCATATTGTGAAGCAAACTCAAAATATCCTGTAAACTATTTTTATCAATAATATGCCCATCATAGGAAAAGGTTGGGTCAATACTATAGTACTGTTCTCTGATATGTCTGGCTATTTCAATACAGTCTGGCCGTGACAGCATAACTCCATACTTCTTAAAAGCTACCAGTCCGGCCTCAATATCGGTTGGGTCAATTCGGGTGGTTCCCAGCAGCATTTTACCAGTTCCTTCTTTCCAATATGCTGTAACCAAAATTTTTTCCTCATTGTTCCATTGATCTTTGAGCCGTTGAACTTCTAAAATAAAGTTTTCGTTTGTAATAGTATGCTGTTTTGCTTTTTGGCTATTGTCAAACTTCCAAGTATTTGCCGCCATGTAAACCCCTCCTGCTATGTTATAAAAACCGCTAGATTATTGTCAATGATTTGTCTAATACTGTAGCATAAGATAGCGCCGTTGTCTACGATAGAGGACAAATGCGTTTTCAGGCACAAAAAAGCCCCCCCTTACGCCAAAGGGAGGCCGTGCGAAAAAATTGTGAAAACTTTTACCAACCGATAGCCACAATACTCAGCAGTAGTCTACCGTTCCATCGGGAATATCCTTTAGGGATTCTCACAGCCCCTTACGGGGTTCCCACTGTTCTTTAATAAGTGAGAATTTCAAAAAATACTAAAAACAAGCAAAAACCACACGTTTTTCTCCAATAAAAAGAAGTATGGTACAGACAATATACCTGTACCATACTTGACCTTTGGTTGCGGAGGCCAGATTCGAACTGACGACCTCCGGGTTATGAGCCCGACGAGCTACCAGGCTGCTCTACTCCGCGATATTTTGTTGCACTCTCTAGTGCTCCATTATTCTACCACGACAAACGTAGTCTGTCAACCCTTTTTTTATATTTTTTTGGCGGCTGCTTTTGACAAACTTTACAGTCACAAAAGCACGACCGAGAACAGCCCCTCCTGGGTCGGCTGGGCTGATCTCGGTCGGTGCTACAGCAGAGCACGCAGCGCGTCTCTGCATTCCTTCCAAAGTTGATCGGCTCAGAAATACTTCTTTACGCCCTCGGGCATTTTCTCGGGTTCGTCGGAAATGACGACGGTGAACTTCATGTTGTTGATCTTACCGAACTCGTTGCACCAGTTCAGGAACTCCTCCGTCTCGGCCACATCGTCGCTGCCGGTGATCTTGTAGAGGCTGTCAATAAACACGTGGGTGATATCAAAGTTGCCGGCATGCAAGCCGCTGATGAAACCCTTGAGGAAGGTGACACTGCCCATCTGATACTCGCCGGCCTCAATCAGGCGCACGCGGTAATCGATATCAAACGTCAGCTTATTGCCCTTTTCAATGCAGACCATGCTGCCGGATTCCGTGGCAATGGCTTCGTTAATGGCATTGATGAGATTCTTCGTCTTGCCGGAGCCCTTGAGACCCACAATCACTTTAACCATAGGAATACCTCCTTTTGCTCGGACCGTATCTCGTTGTCCGTGGCATTATTTTAACAGTTTTACACAGAATATGCAACTGTCACATTGGCCAAAACTGTGCATACTTTTCTGGAATGCAGTACGATAGTGCGACGGCTTCCAAATTATTCCTCCGGCCGCCCCAGAAGCCGCGCCATCTGTTCAGACCACCGGGAGGGGCCGTCACTGATATAGACGTCCCTTCCCTCCATACCGGCGCAGAGGCAGGATGTCAGTTCAAAGAAGTACAGCAGTTGTCCCACATCGCCCGGCTCCATGCGGCCGCAGTCCACTTGGAAAATGGGCACACTGTTGTCGGCCCCCACGGCGATGACCGCCGCCATGGCCTGCTCCTGGACGTAGTCCAGGGTGAATCCCTCCAGATAATTATACCCGTCCTGATTCTGCCAATCCATTTCCACCGCCACCTTCTGCTCCGGCGGGTCAAACCGCAGAACCGTCTGGACCAAGGGCTGTGTACCGTCGCTAAACATCCCATGCATGGTGTGCAGGTCGCCGGGAATCTCCGCCAGGGCGGGCAGCAATCCCTCCCCGTTGGCACAGGCACGGCTGCCGAAAAGCTGCTTCCACCAGCGGCCCAATGCCCCGGCGTCCGGCTCCAGCATGGTCAGATATTCCGTCACCTTTCCCCGGCTGGCCAGAATGGTCCGGCCGGCGGCGTAGAGCCAGGCGGGATTTTCAAAAGAGCGGATTTCCATGGCCAGCCGGGCCGTCAAGGCCCCGTCCAGCAGCTTCCGGATATCGATGCCCGCCACCGCTGCCGCCAGCAGGGCGCCGGGGTCCAGGACGCTGGCATGGTCTCCCACCGTGGGCACCAAATCGAACGTCTGATACCCTTCAGCAGTGGCAATTTCCCGCAGGGGACCGATGACCGGGTCCGTACTGACATACACCCGCTCCCTGGATTTTTCCGTGCCGTACCGCCGCTCCAGCATCCAGCGCAGCGCCCGAGTAGTCACCGCCGACTGCACATCGGCGCCGTCCCGGCCCAGCAGGTGTACGCAGAAATCCCGCTTTTCCAGCAGTTCGGCCAGGTGTTGCCAGGATCGGGTGGACAGGTCGCTGCCGGCAAATACAATCTGTGTACCGGATCGCAGATTGTGGTTCCGGCCCCGCAGAAGTTCCACCACGGCCCGGACGCCTGCCACCGCGCTGTCGCTGCCCACCACCACCAGGACCCCCGCCTGAGCGCGGATGGCTCTGGCGGCCTTCTCCACCTGTTCCAGAACGGCGCTGTTGTCGCCGTCCAGCCAGGGCAAAAACGCAGCGGCTTCACCGTCCATCAAAGCGGCATGGGCGGCGGCAATCTGCTGTTCGCTCTCCAACAGCATGGGCAGCGTCACACTGCACCAGATATTTGAAATGTCAACATTGACCATGGAAACACCTTTCTTTCAGCCGAAGGCCATAGATACCAAATTAGATTTAGTATACTACAGTTCGACAGGAAAAACAATATTTCTCAGAAGGTGACCCACATGCCCCGCAGGATTTCCACGGTCATCTGCCACCAGGTCAGACGCTCCACCCGTTCCGGCGCCACAATGGGCACCGTGGCCACCACCTGACCTCCGGCGGTCACTGTCAGCGTCCCCAATTTTTGGCCCTGTTCTACGGGGGCCTCCACCGATTCCGCCAGCTCCACGGTGGTCTCCACCTGGGTTTGCAGTCCCTTGTCCAGGAGAATCGGCTGGGGCGTTTCCAGCACCGGCGTGATGGTGTCCACGGTCCCCAGCACCACCGGCACCGTGCCCAAATCCTCCGGCACCTGGGGCGTCACCAATGCATAGTTGGCAAAGCCGTAATCCAGCAGCGCCTTGGCCGACTCGAACCGCTCGGTAGAGCTTTTACAGTTGAGAACCACAGCAATCAGTTCCAGGCCATCCCGCTCCGCCGACGCCGACAGACAGTGGCCCGCCGATGAGGTATAGCCCGTTTTCAGCCCCGTGGCCCCCTGGTAAAACCGAATCAGTTTGTTGGTGTTGGACAGGCCGAACTGTCCATTCCGCACCGTGTCCATCCAGATGGTGGTATACTCCTTGATTTTCTCATGCTGCAACAGCTCCCGGGACATGACAGCGATATCGTAGGCTGACGTCAGATGGGTCTCGGCCTCCGGCTCGTCGTCCAGACCGGTGCAGTTGACAAAGTGGGTATCCTCCATGCCCAGCTCCACAGCCCGCTCGTTCATTCGCTCCACAAAGGCCGCCTCGCTGCCGGCCACGGCTTCCGCCAGGGCCGTGGCACAGTCGTTGGCCGAGGAGACCACCACGGATTTGAGCATCTCATCCATGGTCATCTGCTCGCCCTCTTCCAGATAGACCTGGCTGCCGCCCTTGGCCGCGGCGGCAGCGCTGGCCGTCACCGTCTGCTCCCAGGACAGCCGCCCCTCGTCCAGCGCCTCCATGACCAGCAGCAGCGTCATAACCTTGGTGACACTGGCAGGCCGCAGCCGCTCGTGGCTGTTCTTTTCATAGAGGACCTGCCCCGTGGCCGCGTCCATCAGAATGGCCGACGGCGCCGCCACCTCCGGCCCGGCGGCCCGGACCGCAGGCAGCAGGGAGACCGTCAGGCAAAGGCAGACCAGAGCCCCGCACAGTCGTTTCCACATATCCATCCATCCTTCCTTTTTACGTCGGTGGTACAACCTATGCGTGTCCCCTGGCAGGTATGACCTCTGTACAAGATGCGGTTTGTTGGATATAATGGAGGTAACTTCTATAGAAATACGGAGAATCCCTATGAAATTTGCCTTTTACACCCTGGGCTGCAAGGTCAACCAGTACGAGACCCAGGCCATGGAGCAGCGTTTGACGGCCCTGGGCCATACACTGGACCGAGCCCTGTGACGGCTTTATTGTCAACACCTGCACCGTCACCGCCGTCAGTGATAAAAAGTGCCGCAACATCATCCGCCGGGTGCGGAAAAACAATCCGGACGCCGTGGTGGGCGTCTGCGGCTGCTACGCCCAGACGAAGCCCGAGGAGGTCCAGGCGTTGGAGGTGGACGTTCTGGCCGGTACCGCCGACCGCATGGCGTTCCTGGACGCCGTGGTGGAGGAAGCCACCCAGCGCATCCGCCAATCCCGGCAGTTCTGGGAAAAGGCCACAGCCCACCGGGAATTTGAACGGCTGCCTGCCGGTGGTCTGGCCGCCCGGACCAGGGCCATGCTGAAGGTCCAGGATGGATGCTGCAACTACTGTTCCTACTGTATTATTCCCTACGCCCGCGGTCCCATCCGTTCCCTACCCCTGTCGGAAGCTGTGGAACAGGCCAAAGCGCTGGCCGCCGAGGGCTATCGGGAACTGGTGGTCACCGGCATTGAGATTTCCTCCTGGGGCGTGGATTTTAAAGACGGCAGCAGTTTGAAAGACCTGCTTTCGGCCCTCTGTGCCGCTGTCCCGTCCATGCGGGTGCGGCTGGGCTCTCTGGAGCCCCGGACCATTACGGAGGACTTCTGCAAAACCCTGGCCCCCTATCAAAATCTCTGCCCTCAATTCCATCTGAGTTTGCAGAGCGGCTGCGACACGGTGTTAACGCGCATGAACCGCAAATACGATACCGCCCGGTATTTAGCGAGCGTAAATCTGCTGCGGCAGTATTTCCCCCACTGTGCCATCACCACCGATCTGATTGTGGCCTTCCCTGGTGAGACGGAAGCGGAGTTCCAAACGTCGCTGGACTTCCTGAAAACGTGCGCCTTTGCTCAGGTCCATGTGTTCCCCTATTCCCGGCGGGAGGGCACTCCGGCGGCAAAGATGGACGGCCAGCACTCCAACGACGAGAAAGCCCGCCGGTCCAACGAGGCGGGCGCCGTGGCCGATGCCCTGGCCCAGCAGTACCGGCAGGCCATGGTGGGTCGGACCTATGCCGTGCTCTTTGAGCAGCCCGAGGGCCGCGACTTCACCGGCCACGCGGAAAACTATGTAAAAGTCTATGTGGAAGCCCAGGCGCTTCACAACCAGGTGTTGCCCGTGGAAATCGTGTCGGTGGAGACCGACGGGGTCCGCGGACGGCTGGTGTAAAAAAATTTTTCATTTTTTGAAAAAAACCGTTGACAAAACGGCCTCCTGCCGCTATAATCATTCTTGCCTTGCTGATGACAGGCACACGGCGGCATAGCTCAGTTGGTAGAGTATCCGGTTCATACCCGGCTTGTCACTGGTTCAAGTCCAGTTGCCGCTACCAAACGGCCCGTTGGTCAAGTGGTTAAGACACCGCCCTTTCACGGCGGTAACATGGGTTCGAGTCCCGTACGGGTCACCACAGAAAGCACATCTCTGCAAAGAGATGTGCTTTTTGTTTTTATAAGTGATTATCCTGTGATAAGGGGCCTTCGGTATATGTTCCCACCATCCACCTTCGCAGGGGGCGGCGGCAGGGACCATGGCCTGCGGCAGGGGATTGCGCCATCTGCGGATGGCGCTTGGAACGACAGGGGAGTTTCGCGCCTTACGAGGCGCGACCAGAGGCGCTGCCTCTGGTCTCCGCGATTTTTTAAAAAAATCGAGTAAAACTTTTATATTACTGTGGTCTCCATGCACGCTGTGTCCGCAGCGCGCTTTTTTTGATGGTATTCCGATTCTTAAAGAAAATTTAATGGTTTCCCTTCTTTTTTCTAAATGGTGTTTTTGGGTACAATAAAGTCACAGAAAGAAATTGGAATGAAACGAAAGTTTTGGAGGGATCGCCATGAATACCACAATTACTGCTTTGCGGCCGCTGCGGGTCATCGTTCTGACCGGCCGGTTCGGCATGGGCCATTGTGCTGCCGCCGAGGCCGTCCGTCAGGAGATCCTGGCCGGCGACCCCCAGGCCCAGGTCCGGGTGGTGGACGTCATCGACGAGCTGTTCCCCAACGCCTCCCGTCAGATTTACCGCGGTTTCGGCTTCCTGGTCCGCCGCTGCTCCTGGGTCTATAATCTGCTCAACCGCACCGCCGGCGCCAAAACCTCCATGCCCCTGCAGCGGACAGTCCTCAAGCGTCTGGACGACCTGCTGCGGGATGTGGACCTGATTGTTGCCACCATGCCCGTCTGCTCCCAGTACATCGCCGCCTATAAGCGGCAGCGGGACTGCCATATTCCCCTCTACACCTATATCACCGACGTCAGCGTCCACGACGAATGGATTGCTCCCGGTACCGACCGGTATTTTGTTGCCTGCGAAGAGACGCGGCAAACGCTGCTCTCCAAGGGCGTGGAGGACGCCCACATCGTTGTCAGCGGCATTCCCGTCCGTCAGGGCTTCCGCCAGGCGGCCCAGGTCCGTCCCGTGGGACGCCGGGTACTGCTGATGGGCGGCGGCCTGGGTCTGATTCCCCAGGGCATTCTTGACGCCCTGTGCAGCCGTGACGACATCCATGTGACGGTCATCACCGGCCGGAATGAATCCCTGCTGGCCACCCTGCGCCGCCGCTACCCCTCCGTGGAATCCATCGGCTTCACCGATCAGGTGGACGAGTATCTGCGCCGCGCCGATCTGGTGGTCAGCAAGTCCGGCGGCCTCACCACCTTCGAGGCCATCCACACCCGGACGCCCCTCTTTGTCCTGCGCCCCTTCCTGACCCAGGAGGTAGGCAACGCCCGGTACATTGAAGATCACGGACTGGGCTATGTGGACTGGCAGAAAGAAGAATCCGTCACGGCAGAAGCATTACTGGCTCTGCTGGATGACCCCGACGCCCTCGCCGCCATGGGCCGGAACATGGCGCGGCTGCGGGAGAGCTGGCGCTCCTCCTCTCCCCTGGCGTATTTCTATCCCATGGTGCAGCCGGCATGAAAAAAGCATTGCGCGACGGCGCCATTTTCCTGGGCATCACCGCCCTGGTCTGGTTTGTGGTACTGCGGCAGGTCTCTCCGGCAGAGATCCGCGCCGCAGCCGCCGGGGCCGACGGCCGTTGGCTGGCCGTGGCCGTCGGGGCCATGGCCCTCTACTTCTTCTGTGAAGCCTGGAACACCCGCCGGGGTCTGCGCCATCTGGGCTACCAGCCCCGGTTTGTCCACTGTCTCCAATACTCCGCCACAGGCTTTTTCTTTAGCTCCGTCACCCCCTCCTGCACCGGCGGCCAGCCCATGCAGCTGTGCGCCATGCATCGCCATGGCGTTTCCCCCGCCCATGGTGGTCTCGTGCTGCTGCTGGAGCTTTGCTGCTGGCAGGCCGTGGGTGCGGGTCTGGGCGTCTTTGGTCTGATCTATCTGCGCCACCATCTGTCCAGTGTGACGCCCGGCGTCAAGCTGCTGGCCCTCATCGGTATTATTTTGAATCTTCTGGCCTTGTCCGTCATCACCGCCGCTGTGGTACGGCCCGGCTGGGCCATGGCCCTGGGCGCCAAGGTCGCCAAAAAGCTGGAGCACCGCCCCCGTGCCTCCAAGGTCTGGGGCGCCATCCAGCATCAGCTGGAGCAGTACGCCCTCAGCGCCCCCATGCTGCGGCGGGAACCGAAGCTGGTGGCTCTGACCTTTTTCACCACCGCTTTGCAGCTGTTGGCCCTGTACAGCGTCCCCTATTGGGTCTTCCGTGCCATGGGTTTGACGGGTGTGGCCCTGGCCAGCGCCATCGCCGCCCAGGCCGCCGTCAATTTTTCTGTGGGCGCCATGCCCCTGCCCGGCTCCATGGGTGTGGGCGAGGGCGGATTTCTGGCCATGTTCCGGCTGCTGCTGCCGGCCCAGCTGTTGGGCGGCGCCATGGTCCTCAGCCGGGGCGTCAGTCTCTATCTCTGCGTTATCGTCACCGGCTTGATTCTGCTAGTGCTCCACTTGATCCGCCGCTGCCGCACCGCCGCGTGAAAGCCTTGTTTTTTGACGGCACATCTGTCATAATGAAAGGTACTTTACACGGAAGGTAGGGATTCACTATGAAATCGTGCAAACAGACCCTTGGCCGCCTGTTTCTGCTGCTGGCGGTCACGGTGCTGCTGACCCTTGGTGTCTCCGCCGCTCAACGGCAGGCCGCCGACGCCGACGAGTTTTATGCTGCCATGGAAGCGGAAATCCGCGCCCAATCCACGGAATTTTCCATCGACTACACCGGCGACCGCAGCGAGCTCAACAGCACCAATGGTGTCCTGCTGGCGGAGCTTCTGCGCTACCTGATGGCCCGGTCCGATGACAGTCCCCAGAACGGTGACTATCCGGCGCTGAACATTGAAGAAGGCGTTGTCCACTGGAACGACACCGTCTGCTTCTTCCAGCTGGCCTATCTGGACACCCCGGAGGAACTGGACTATGTGGACCAGCAGGCCCAGGCCATTGTGGACAGTCTGGACCTGGAGGGCGAGGACGATTACACCAAAATCAAGTTAATCTATGAGTACATCTGCACCCACTTTGTCTACGACCATTCGTTGACCAAATATTCCGCCTATGACGGCTTGACCACCGGTTCCATGGTGTGCCAGGGCTACGCCCTGCTGACCTACCGGGCCATGTGGGACGCCGGTATCCCCTGCCGCATTGTCACTGGCCGCAGCGAGAACCAGAACCACGCCTGGAATATCGTCCTTTTGGACGGCCAGTGGTACTATCTGGACACCACCTGGGATTCCGCCGTGGAGGAGGGCGGCCCCATGTCCTGGAACTTTTTCCTCAAGGGGGAAGAGGATTTTGACGGCCATATCCGCTTCCAGGCCTTTACCACCGACGAATATGTTGCCGCCCATCCCATGGCCGCCGTCAGCGCCCCCCTGCCCCGTATTCAGGTGTTGGTAAACGGCGGCAGCGTCACCAATCTGGCGGTCCGTGTCGGCGTGGAGATTCAGCTGGAAGCCGCTCTGGCTGACGGCTCTCAGGCCGATATCGTCTGGTCCAGCTCGGACCCGTCTATGGTAACCGTGACTCCGGACGGACAGGTGTTGGCCCACGGCACCGGCGAACTGGAGCTGACGGCTGCCGTGGTCGGTGACCGGGGCGTAATCTCCGCCGTGGTCCCCACCACCTCTGTGGACCTGACCGCCGCCGCGCCCTGGGCCCAGTCCGCGGTCAATGACTACTATCTGGCCCAGCTGCTGCCCCTGTCCCTGTGCAGCGGCTTTGAAAACGATCTGACCCGTGCGGAGCTGGCCCGACTGTGCTGGCAGCTGGTGCAGCAGTCCGGCCTGTGGAAGGCACAAGAACTGGCGAACCCGTTCAGCGACATTCTGGACAGCCCCGATGCCGCCGCCATTCTCGCCTGCAACTCCCTGGGCCTGATGCAGGGCACCTCCGCCACCACCTTCCAGCCCGATGCCCCCGTCACCCGGGAACAGGCCGCCGTGGTCCTGTTCCGTCTGATGGTCCTGCTGGACGGCAAGGCCCCGGCCACCGGCCCCTTGTCCTATCTCGACGCTACCGCTATCAGCGATTGGGCCGCCGGTCCCGTCAGCGGCGTCACCGGCGCCAAGGTGTTCTATGGCAGCGACGGTTTCTTCCGCCCCGCCGACAATGTGACGCTTCAGGAGATGATTGTAGCTCTGTGGCGCATTGCCCAGCCCCATATGGAAACCGCCGCAGCCGCGGCCTGATTCATACCGTAATCCGTCAAAAGCCGAGGCAGTTTTGCCCCGGCTTTTGGCAATGGTATCCAATAGACGCACCCTTTTCCCTATGATATCATAGGAGTAACAATTATCATAGAAACAAGGTGGGATTTCCTATGACGCTGGACGAATTGAAACAAAAACTGGACGAAGCCAACTATATTTATGACGATACCCTGGCCACGGTGCTGGCCGTTTCCTTGCAGCTGGGCCGCCCGCTGCTCATTGAGGGCGCAGCCGGTGTCGGCAAAACGGAGATTGCCAAGGTTATGGCGTCGGCCCTGGGCCGGGATTTGGTACGGCTCCAGTGCTATGAGGGTCTGGACGAAAGCAAGGCCCTGTATGAGTGGAACTATCAGAAACAGCTGTTGTCCATCCAGGTCAATATGAACAGTGACGACAAGGACGCCCTGACTCGCAGCCTGTTCAGTGACGAGTACCTGCTGGAGCGTCCCCTGCTCCACTCCATCCGGTCGGAGAAGCCCGTGGTGCTGCTCATCGATGAAATCGACAAGGCTGACGAGGAGTTCGAGGCGTTTCTGCTGGAGCTGCTGTCGGACATGCAGGTGTCCATTCCCGAAATCGGCACCATTCCGGCCAAGACCGTTCCCTTTGTGGTGCTGACCTCCAACCGGGCCCGGCCCCTGTCGGAAGCCCTGCGCCGCCGCTGCGCCTATCTGTACATTCCCTATCCCGATCTGGACAAGGAGCTGGCAATTCTCCGGGCCAAGATGCCCCATTTGGACGATCAGCTGCGGCTGCAAGTGGCCAAGGCCGTCCAGAGCCTTCGCAACAACGAAGCCATTTTGAAAAAGCCCTCCATTGCCGAGACGCTGGACTGGGCCGCCGCCCTGGACGCGTTGGGTGTCCGGGAGCTGACCCCCGACGCCATCCGCAACACCGCCGGATTCCTGCTGAAGAATACCGAGGATATCGAGTGCATGCACGACACCGGCGATGCCGATTGCGGCTGCGGCTGCGGTGGTCATGAGCACCACAATTGCGGCTGCGGAGGCCATCACCATGGTTGAGCCTGGGGTCTACCTGGAAAAGCTGTCGTGGTTTTCCCGACTGCTCCGGGAGGAAGGGCTGACCGTCGGCACCCAGGAGACGCTGGACGCTGGTAAAATCCTGGTATCGCTGGGTTTTGAAGACCGGGAACAGGTCAAGACCGCTCTGCGAACCGTCTACGCCAAATCCCGTGAGGAGCAGAACCTCTTTGACCGGGTTTTTGACGGCTTTTTCCTCTCGGAAGAACAGATGCGCCAGCTGGCCAAGGAACATCTGGAACAGCAGCAGCGGGAACAGCAGATACAGGAGCAGGCCCGGGAGGATCTGGAGGTCAACGGCAAGCCCATGGAACTGACGGAGGAACAGCGCAGCATCTATATGACCATGCCGGAGGAAGCACGGGAAAAGCTGCGCCGGTTCCGGGAGACTTTCCAGGACACGGCGGAGCGGAGTCCCAAGCTGTACGACAACTTTATTAAGTCGGTGTTTGTCAAAACCATTCTGGAAGAGCAGATGCGCATGGAGGACGCCGGTTTGGGCTGTATGGCCGCTGACCCGGAAATCGGCATCCTCTACCGGGATATCTCCCGGTTCCGGGACACGGAGATTCCCAAGGCCATCACCATCATCCAATCCATTTCCCAGCAGATCAACGGTGAATTATCGGCCAGTCGCAAGCACCGGGGCCACAGCGGCAAACTGGATTTCCGCCGCACCATCCGCAAGGGTTTGGAGACCGGCGGCAGCTTTTACCGTCTCCATTACAAGAAAAAGCGTCACAGAAAGAAGCATTTGGTGTTGCTCTGCGACGTGTCTGGCTCTATGATGCAGTTTTCGGAGTTTGCCCTGCGATTTATCCAGTCATTGAACCACGTTTCGGAGAGCTCCCGTGCCTTTGTGTTCTCTGAAGAACTCCATGAGGCCGACGCGTTCAGTTTACAGAATATGGACCTGTTCCGCTCCTCCATCCGGGAATCGGGCCTGTACGGCAAGGGTACGGACCTGGGCAGCGCACTGGAAGACCTGCTGAGCCGACAGCCCGCCGTCCTCAACCGCTCCACCACCCTGATCATCCTGTCAGACACCAAAACCGTAGACCAGCCACGGGCCATCCGGGCGCTGTTGGAGGCCAAACGGCAGGCGGGCCGGGTGCTGATTCTCAACCCCATTCCCGAGAGCAAATGGCCCTATCTCAAGAGCGCCCAGGCGTTTGGCGCGGTGTGCTCCATGGTGTCCTGCTCTACGCTCAATGCCTTGGCCGCCGCTTGCCGCCGCCTTTCTGACCAGTGAGCGAGCGTGCCGTCAGGGGGATTTCGCCCGTTGCGACGGGCGACCGGGGCGCCGCCCCTGGACCCCGCGATTTTTGAAAAAATCGAGTAAACTTTTCACGTTTAGTGCCATCGAAATTTGGCGGTCTTGCGCCGCAGAATGACAACATGCCCCCGTCGTGCCACATGGTACGGCGGGGGCGGTCTTTATTCTGTCCGTTCTTTACTGTAGGGCAGAATCTGCATCCGGTATTTATCTTTACACACCAGCAGCGTCCGGTCCGCTTCCGGCATGATATCCGGCAGCTTGTCCGGCGGCGTACAGATGATGGCCTGCAAGTGCATCTTCCGTAGCAATCGAATACTCTCCACAATGCGCTCACTGTCCATTTTGTTGAACGCCTCGTCAAAAATCACCAGCCGCACCGTGTTGCCCAGGCCCGACGGGTCGTTGACCCGGTACAGCTGGGCAAAGGAGGCCAGCACCGCGATATAGAAGGGCGTCTGGGTCTCACCGCCGGACTTGGTATTCAGCGTCTTGGACAACAGCTGACGGTTCCCGTTGCCGTCGGTGGTCTCCAGGTCAAACCGGAGGTATGTCCGGAAATCCGTATACCGCTCAATATTTTGCTGGAGTTCGCTCTGCTGCCGGGCGTTGTGCTCCGTATCATCGGACCCGGCGATACGGGAGAACAAATCCTCAATCAGCGGTCCATACTTCTGCTGGAATGGCAGGGCAAACAGGCCGCCCTCGCCTTCCATCAGCTCCGGCGACAGAATCATATCATAATAGTCCCCGTAATCGGGATTGCGTTCCACAAGAAAGCGGTAGCGGTCCGTTCCGAATTGTGCCCGCTCCAATGCCCGGTTCAGGTTGCGTACTTGCTCCTGAACCTGATCGATGCTGGATTTCAGTTTTGCCAGAAAATCATTCTGGAACTGTTCCAAAGCGCTTTCCCGCGCCTTGCGGATTTTCTCCCGATACTGGGGCAAGGCGCTGTCGGCCAACAGCTGCCGTTCGGCCTCAAATTCGTCGTTGTGAGCCGCGTCCACGGCAAAAGGACAGGGCCGGTACTGCTGGACATACTCCCGCCGCAGCCGCAGCAGTTGTTCCCACTGTTGAGCGGCGTGGGCCTCCGTCTCCGGAGCCTGGTCCCGCAGCTGCCGCAGGATGGCGGCGGGCTTTTTCAGCCGTTGCAGTGCCTCCCGGTACCGGGGCAGTCCCACGGCTTCCCGGTCCTCTGCCGGATAGCGGCCCTCGATGGTCCGTTCCGTCTCCGCCAAAAGCTGCCGCGTCTGGGGCAGTTTTTCCTCCGTCAGCTGTTGGAGCCGGTTGGTCAGTAATCCGCCGTTGCGGTCCTCTTCCCGGAGCGTTTTCCGCAGCTGGATGATTTCGCCGTCCAGTTGGGCCATCTCCCGGTCCAGGTCCTCCAGCCACAGCAAATCCAGACCCTCCAGCTGGGACTCGATTTGTTTCAGCTGGCCGTCCAACTCGTCCCGACGGACGGCGTCGGCCTGCCGCTGGGCCATCTCCTGACAGAACCGGGCGGTAAACAGAACCTCCCGCTTCCGCTGGTCCTCCAACAGCTGTTCCACCGGCCGCAGACGCTCCACGGCCTCCTCCTGGCGGCGCAGCTCCGCCCGCAGCTTTTCCATCCGCAGCGCCACGGCCTTGCGGCCCAGGAAGGCGTCCTCCATGCGCTGCCGGGGAATGGGCCGGGCCACATAACCCTGATACACCATGCCGTCGGCGGTGATGGCTGCCCGGTGCTCCCGCAGCTCCGATACCGTCTCACAGCAGATAATGCGGCCCAGCAGGTAATTGATATAGCTTCTGGCCAAGTCGTTGTCGGTTTCCACCTTTTGGGCCAGACTGCCCTCCTGAGCGTCGGTCTGCTCCCGCTGACGGATTTTGCCCACATCCACCAGGCCGTAGGTCTGGCGGCCGTTGCCCTTGATGCCGTCATACAGGGTCAGGGCATCGTCATAGACTTCCGGCTCCACCAGCAGATAGAACTTCTGGGTATTCAGAAAACCCTCCACGGCGCCGCGCCATGCTTCTTCCCCGTCGGCAATTTCCAGCACATCGGCCAGAATTTCCACCGTCGCGCCGGAGTGTCGGTCTTGCAGTCCGTCGGTTAGCTGTTGTTTCAAATGTAAAAGCCCGGATGGGTAGTCCTTGACGTTCTTTTGCAGCAGAGCCAGCGTTTCTTCCGTCTCCCGCCGGGTGGTCTGGCTTTGCCGGGCCGAGGCCGACAGGCTGTAGGCCGCCTGCTGCAACCGGTGGGAAAATTCGGCACAGGCCGCCTGGGCTTGCTCCAACGGCTCCAGAGAACCGGTCAGCAGAGACGCCGCATTTTCCAACAGCGGAGCACAGGCCCGCTCCACATCCTCCGCCTGCTGCCGTAGGGCGGCGACAGCCTCCAGTTCCGGCCACTGGCCCATCCGGCGGCACAGGTCCGTCAGCTGGGCCGCTTCCTTTTGAATCTCTTCTAAAGCGGCGTCAATGTCCCGGCTCAGGCGGCGGCGCTCCTGTTGGAGCCGCCGCTGTTCCGCCTGGAGCCGGTGCTGCTCCCGGTAAATATCGCTTTTCTCCCGCTGGGCCTGCAAACCGCTTTTCCGCTGCTCCCGGTCTGCAATAGACGCTTCCAGCTCCCGGCACCGCTGGGCCGATTCCTCTAAATCCCGGCGGCAGGACGCTTCCTCCTGCCGCAGCTGGTCCATCTGCTGGACCTGCTGCTCCCGTTCGGCCCACAGGCTCAAAAACCGCACCTGCCGCAGTTCCTCGGTAGCTTCCAGCCATCGCTGATACTGCCGTCCGATACCGTCCAGGGCTTCCAGCTTCTTCTCCTGCTGCTCGGCCAGCCGTTCGTGGTGCTGATAGTCCCGGATGGTCTGCTGCATGGCTTCAATATCGGGCTTTTCGGGGATATCACAGATATTTTCGGTGATAAACTGCCGGATATCCACAATGGGCCGGAAGGATACCGCCTTTTTCAGCATCCGGCACACCTGGTCGGTGTGGACGTTCCACTTGCTCAGCAATTCCTCCCGATACCGCCAATTGGTGTCAAACAACTGGCCGTGGCTGTCGGGCATGCTCTTGAGCCAGGCCCGCAGCGCCGGAATGCTCATGGTCTGGCGGTTCTCCACAAAACAGTGGTCGGGAATGACACCGTCATAGAGAAAATACTGCTGACGGACCGTGCCGTCGTGGCGGCAGTCGAAGACGATGCCCGCCACAAAATCTGCGTCCGTCTGGTCGTCGTGAAATTCGCAGGCGATATAGGACGAAAAATCCTTGCCCCGGCGGGATTTGGGACTGCTGTCGTCCATATCGGCCCGGAGATAGCCCTCCAGGGTCCGCTGGGAACTGTCGTTGGCGGCCTTGTTGAAGTTCCGGGGGCTTGTCTCACCCAGCAGCACAATTTGCAGGGCGTCGATGACCGTGGACTTGCCCGCGCCGTTTTTACCAGTGAGAAAGTTTACATCGTCGACTTCAATCAGCTGTTTCCCGAAGTACAGCCAGTTCATCAGCAGAATCCGCTTCAGCTTCTTCATCCCGGTCCTCCTCTCTGCCGTTTTGCAGCTGCTCCACGGCAGCCTCCACCCGCTCCGGCGACACCACCGTTAAAATGGTGGGCAGGATGGTGAATTTACAGTCGTTGCGGCTGAAGGTCCCCTCCACCCGCTGAATGACACAGTGATGCTCAAACAGATTCATGGCTCGGCGCACCAGCCGGACGCTGGGCCGTACCGGCAGCACCGCGTATTCGGTCACCACTAAATCAAGCAGTTCCCGGACCGTACACAGAACATCCTGTTCCAGTCCGGCCTGCTCCCGGTGCTCCTCATAATAGAGCCGCAGGGCCAGCAGCAGGGCCGTCTCCTCCCGCGTCAGGACGCAGCGGTTGATCTCATCAGGGTGCTCCACATAGAAGTAGCCGTAGACCTCCTCCTGGTGGAGCCGCCAGCCCATGACGCCCAGATAATCGGCCACCAGCTGATGGTGGATGGTCAAAAAGGTATAGTCCGGGTCCTGGAACCGGCCCCGATCGGGCAGCGTCCGGGTCCGGGCCACATAGGTGCTGCTGAGCAGCCGGTTGCACACGGTCTGGAACTGTTCCAGCTCCCGGGCCGACAGGGATTGTATGGCTTGCAGGTCCATGGCTTACTCCTTTCTCACAAACCGCAGCTGCGGCAGGGTATATCCGTTCTTGGCGAATTGGCCTTCCAGCCGCTCCACCTCATAGGCGCTGTCCCGGTCGCTGCCATGGAGAGCCGCCAGCAGGCTCAGCACATACTCCTGGTCGTTTTGGAGGGGCAAATCATCGCTGGTGCAGCCGGTTGCTCCATCCATCCGCGCCAATATGTACGATTCCACAGCTTCCCGGCTGTAGGCCGATTGCAGCAGCTCCGCCGCCTGGGCTTTGGCCTCGTCGCTGACGTGCTCCTCCTCCTCCATCTCCACCGGATGGGTCCGGGGCCGGACCGGCACCCGTTTCCGCTTCCACAGGCTTTTCTCCGTCAAGCTCTCCTGGCAGTAGAGGGCAAACCCCATATCCGACGGTCCTTTTCCAGCGGCCAGACCGTCCAGCAGCAGACGCAGATTACCGCCCAGGTTCCGGTCCAGATTGCTGAGGGCCTCCAATTTCTGCGTGGTGGCACGAGTGTAACGGCGCACCTGCCGGTCGATTTCCGCCAGATAGTCGCTCTCCATGCGCTCATACTGCTCCTGAATCCAGTACAGTTTTTCCAGCAGGTCTCCCCGGCACGCTTCCAGCGTATCGCCCCGCCGGTCCTGGAACGCCGCCTGAGCCATGGCTTCCAATACCGTGTCATCCTCCAGCCATTGACCGAGCATTTGCCGGATGGGCACCCGGTACTTGGGGACGGAGTCGCGGATTTTCAATGGCCGGATATACGCCTCCATAACCCGCTGGCCGAAGTCGTCAAAGTGGGCTGCCAGCACATCATTGACGTCCTGCATTTCCATCTGCATGCGGAAAAAGCCCTTGATATTGTGGTAGACGGACTTTAATGCCTTAATCAGGGCCATGGTGTTGTCGTAGGCGCTGTAGATGGCCAGCATCTTTTCATAGGCGCTGTCCCCCTCCCGTGCCACTTTCAGGGCCGAATAGGTGCTGAACACATAGGAATAACCCCGCTGGGGCGCGTCCTCCCGCAGCTGGTGGAGCAGTTCCAGCAGACGGCTGCTGTAACCGGGAACAATCAGATATTCCTCGAAGCTCCGCTCCGTCTTGCCCCGTTCCTTTTCAAACCACCCGCGGCTGCACAGTTTGCGAATGAGAAACCGCGCCTTGCCGGAGATGTCCCGCAGCTCCTCCTCGTCGATGTCCTCGCCGTCAAAGGTGGCGTCAGCCAACTGCCGTTCCATCCGATTGCGCAGAATGGAATAATAGAGCTGTTCCGGAATTTTCAAATGGTCCCGGTACGTCTCATACAGCACCTCCAACGCCTCGGCATACAGTGCCCGGTTGGGCGACGCCAGAACGGAAAACAGGTCTTCCGGCACGGCTTCAAACAGCTGCAACAACTCCACCTCCCAAATGGTCAAACATGGAAAAACCGGCTGTAGCAGCCGGTTTTTCTGCGAACTTCTGACATTATACCCGATTTTATCGAATGTTTCAACCCTGCTTCTACCTGGCCCGCCGTCATCATAATAACCTTTTTCCTATGAATTTGATAAGATACTGCCATTTTACAGCGCTCCGGTTTTTGCATATAATAGGTGCCAGATTGAATGGGGGGCACGCTTATGAATCAACGATTGCGGCTGCTGCGAAAGCTGTTTCTGTCCACACTGTATCTCAGTGCCTTTACCTTTGGCGGCGGCTATGTCATTATCACCCTCATGAAGCAAAAATTTGTAGACCACTACCATTGGATTGAGGAAGAGGAAATGCTGGACCTGGTGGCCATCGCCCAGTCCACCCCCGGCGCCATTGCCGTCAACGGCGCCATTGTCATCGGCTACAAGCTGGCCGGACCTCTGGGGGCGTTGGTGGCTATTGTGGGCACAGTGCTGCCGCCTTTTGTCATCATTTCCCTGCTGTCCCTGTGCTATGAGACATTCCAGGGGCTTTATGCGGTCCAGAAGATTCTCGAGGGCATGCAGGCCGGTGTGGGCGCGGTCATTGCCGCTGTTGCCTGGGACATGGGTCGGGGCGTAGTAGAGGAACGGGACACCGCTTCCACAGTAATTCTGGTCGCTTCCTTTGTGGCTTCCTGTTTTCTGAAAATCAACGTGGTCTATATCATTCTGTTCTGCGGACTGCTGGGGGTGGTCCGCACGCTGTTGGAGAAACGGAGGGCGGCCAAATGATTTACTGGCAGCTGTTTCTCAGCTTTATCCAGATTGGACTGTTCAGCTTCGGCGGCGGATATGCGGCCATGCCACTGATTCAGGGCCAAGTGGTGACGCTGCACCACTGGCTGAATATGGAGGAATTCACCAATCTCATCACCATTTCCCAAATGACGCCAGGCCCCATTGCCATCAATGCCGCCACCTTTGTGGGCATGAAAATTGCCGGTGTTCCCGGCGCGTTGGTGGCAACGCTGGGGTGTATTCTCCCGGCCTGTATTCTGGTGACGGTGCTGGCTAAGCTGTATCTGCGCTATCGAAATCTATCAGTGCTGCAAAGTGTGCTGCACAGTCTGCGGCCTGCCGTAGTGGCCCTGATTGCCGCCGCCGGTGTGTCCATTTTGCTGACAGCCTTTTTGGGCACCGGCGCCGCCGTCACTCTGGCCGGTACCAATTGGGTCCTTGTAGTCCTTTTTGCCCTGTGCGTGGTGCTGCTGAAACGGTTCCGTTGGAATCCCATTCTGGTCATGGTTCTGGCCGGTTTGCTGAATCTGGCCGCCGGGCTCTTGGGCTTTTGATTGTTCATTGATAGGCTATGCTGTGATAGCTGGTAGAATGGCGCTCCTTCTTTTGTTTCTGTATCTGTTAAATTGTCCAAAATTTCCCCTGCATATCTGTGCAAGCCGCTGGCAATGCTATGACTGTCCGATGGACAAAAGGACAAAAGAAATGAAGGAGGAACTTTGTTATGAAGAGCAACAACAACGCTGTTATTCCCGAAGCCCGTGAGGCCCTGGACAAGTTCAAGATGGAGGCTGCTTCCGACCTGCGTGTACCTGTACCATCTTAAAGAGAAAAGCAGAAATGTTATTAAAATTTACTTAAATCGAAGAATTGGCCCACAAAAAGAAGGATGTACCGCAAAACGCCCGTTTGCGGTACATCCTTCTGCTTTATGGTAAACCACTTTCTATGGCAGCACCTCATAATTACACAGACAAGTGCTGATAAATTGCCCATGGCAAAGAAATGGCAAATTACTCCGCACATACAATCGCAATAACGCACTGAGTAAAACCGTTAAGTACGGCCTGTCAGAAAAAACGAACAGCTTCATTCTAACCATCTTGAGACTGCTGCCCAAAGTGAGCCAGCTGTCCAGCGACGGCATCATGATAGGAAAAAGAGAACTTCGTATGCTTTCCTACTGCCTGTATATAGCTTATTCATGCTTATTCTCAGTCCCTAAACTAGCATACAACCCATTAAGCCGTCCAGGAAACATCTTGCTGCCCAAACCACAACCACATCGTACATCCGTCATCTGTGGGCACTCCGTCGCAAATTCAGACACCAGCGTTCTCAGCAATGCGGCTCCAGTGGGTGTACACAATTCACTGTCAACCGGCCCGTACTGCCATTCCAGCCCTTCCAGCAAATACGCCGTTGCAGGTGCCGGTACTGGCAATTCACCATGGGCGCAATGCACCGTGCCACCGCCGACGCCGATAGGAGACGCCACAACACGTTCAATCTCCAGCGTCTCCAGCAACAGACAACATCCTGTTACATCAACAATTGCATCCAGTTGTCCTACTTCATGGAAATGGATTTCTTCCACAGGACAGCCATGCGCACGACTTTCTGCCTCCGCAATGGCCTCATAAACCGCTCTGGCTTTGTCCCTCACCTTGTCCGGAATACAAAGTTGGGACAACACATGGTCTACTCCCAATACTGTCTGATGGTGATGATGGTGACTGTGTTCATCCCGATGGTGATGTTGTCCTTCTTCCCGACCATGAATTTGTATGTGCATACGCATAGCCGTGCCTTCTTCATCCCATGGCTGCCGCTCTGCTGTAATAGCCACACCCGGCACCCCCATGGCCTGAAGCTGCTTTACCATTTCCTCAGGATCTGGATGCAGTGACAGCAGAGCTCCCATCAGCATATCACCTGCTGCACCCATGGTGCAGTCCAGATACAGTGTCTTCATGGATTATCCCTCCATATGGTTGATGCGACTGGCCAAGAAGCCAGCGCCAAATCCGTTATCAATATTAACCACACTGACGCCGCTGGCGCAGGAATTGAGCATACTTAACAGCGCTGCCACACCTCCGAAAGCAGCACCATAGCCTACGCTGGTAGGAACACCAATTACCGGGCAGGAAACGAGGCCGCCCACCACACTGGTCAATGCACCTTCCATACCTGCCACCGAAATAACAACACGAGCCTCCACTAGCGTCTGCATATGGGACAGCAATCGATGGATGCCCGCTACCCCTACATCATACAGCCGAGTCACATGATTTCCCAGCACTTCAGCCGTTACCGCTGCCTCTTCTGCCACATCCATATCACTGGTACCGCCGCTGACTACCAATACCGTACCCACACCGTCCGGCTCCGGTATCTTGCCCAGTATTCCCAGCCGCCCTGTTGCACGATAATCCAGCGGCAGTGCATCAGCTACCACCTGGGCCGCACAGGGATTTAGTCTTGTAATAAGTATCGTCTTCTGTCCTGCTTTCCGCATGGCCGACGCAATACCGATAATCTGCTCCGGCGTTTTGCCAGCGCCATAAATCACCTCTGCTGTTCCTTGACGCAGCGACCGGTGATGATCGATTTTGGCATATCCCAGGTCCTCAAACGGCTGCATCTGCAACGCTTTAACCACATCTTCAGGCGTGGCCGTACCATCAGCCACTTCCCGCAGTAATGTCATAATATGATTTTTATCCATAATATTCCTTTCTGTGCCTATGGCAGCATAGCAGCGACCGACATCACCATAATAATCATGCCTAAAATGGCCATTCCAAAACCTGTATAACAGTATTCCTCGTCCCAGCCTGGAATCCATATACATAGGGGCTGTTGAGGGTCATATCGTAATGAGAATCCCTCAGTCCACTCCAGCGGCACTGTGCTGCCGTCACCGCGCAACGCAGGAGAGCAGACTGATTTCCCATCTTCCACTGTCTGAAACCGAACAACTACCGTCTTACGTGTGTGATCAGGCCAGTAAAGCAATGCCCGTTCTGTTAGAATCTCCGCCAGATATCCTGTAGCTTTAGCGGTACAGCGGCGGCGGCGTCTCCCACATCGCACGCATCGAAACAGCCCAGCCATTGTCAGCAGCAGCCCCAATGTGATGGCCAGAATTGGAATCATGGTGTCCTCCTCCGTTCTCCGGTATGATTATGAAATCAGGAGCGAGACAGCCATAATGGGAAATAAAACATAGGCCACCCGCGCAATTTTAGTTTTATCCATGTGGCGGTACAGCCGTAACCCCAGCAGTCCAGCAATCACGGCAGCAGCACCAGACCCAATTAGCAGCGGCAATACAGTCCAATTGATGGTTCCGTAATACAAATGCAGACTCATGGAGTACAAGCCTGCCACAAGAAAGCTGCTTTCTAAGCAGGCTTTCATGGACATGGTATCATCGCAAACATGTATATAATACAGCATAAAAAATGGTCCAACAATATTAAACATGCCTGTAGAGAGACCGGTAATCCATCCTAATATCACTGCACTGTACCACCGGCCCGGTACCCGAATCCAGCCGGCCCGGCTGCAAGCCAGAATCAGCGTAACCACAATCATCAAAATTGCCAAGACCCAACGCAGAGTACGCTCTTCAAAGTGCATTAGGCACCAGATGCCCACCGGTATTGTGGTGATCGCCGCTGCCACCGGCAACAGAATTGTCTTCCATTGCAGATGACGGCGCAGAGACACCGTCATCTGAATACCGATGCAGACCACCGTTACCGCTGACACTGCGGAGCAAACCGGCATAGGTAAAAATTGTGGCATCAAAGCCATAGCCAGCATCGCATAGCCAAACCCGCTGCATGCTTGAAACAGAGCGGAAATAAAATTGACAGCTATGACCAGCAGCAGTGCCATACAGTTTCCTCCCTTTCCTTTGAGCAATGGACGTACTGGCCGGATTGCACAAGCAATCCGGCCAGACTTTTACCACCACTTGATCTGATCGGTGATATAATTACGAATCCGAATAAATTCCGGATCACTGACATCACGGGGGCGAGGCAGGTCAATTTTGACTTCCTCCTTGATTCCAGCCGGTTTATTGGTCAAAATCAGAACCCGTTCCGCCAGATACACAGCCTCTTCAATGTTGTGGGTAATAAATACTACGGTAGTTCCCATCTCACGCCAGAGTCGGATTACCTCGTCCTCCAGATAGAACCGCAGCTTAATATCCATCTGACCATAGGGCTCGTCCATCAGCAACAAATCGGGCTGCATGGCAAATGCACGGCCAATAATAATTCGCTGCGCGGTACTGATGGACAACTGATGGGGATATTGTTTGCGGAATTCCTGCAAACCAAGCAGAGAGATGATTTTCTCAACCCGACGGTCAATTTCATCCTTGGGCAGCTTCTTGATTTCCAAACCAAACCGCAAATTCTGCTCCACCGTCAGCCACGGCATGGAGGACGGCTCCTGAAATACAACCGCTAAGTTGTGTTTTCTGGGATCTGCAGGCTCATTGTCAATATACAATTCACCCTTGGTGGGCATATAAATTCTCGTTAGCAGATTGAGAAATGTGGTTTTACCGCAGCCGGTAGGACCGACCACACAGAGAAATTCACCTTTTTTAATGTTAAATGACACATCATTGAGCACATGGAGATCTCCGAAATATTTGGTCAGATGCTCCACACGCACCTTGTATTCTTCTGCATTGACAGCTTGACTCATATGGACCCCCTCCCCTTACAGCGCAAGATCCGTATTATCGGAAATCTCAGTCCGGATCCGCAGAAATTCCGGATCTGTGGTGTTGCGCGGTCTGGGCAGCGCTTTAAGGTCATAAATGTTTTTGACCTTTGCCGGACAGTTGCTCAGCAGCACAATTCTGTCCCCCAGATACACCGCTTCCTCAATATTGTTTGTAACGAAGATGATGGTCCGTTTCTCCTTCTCCCAGATTCGCAGGACCTCTTCTTCCATAGCGTACCGAGTCTGCGCATCCAGTTGGCCGAACGGCTCATCCATCAGCAGAATCTCCGGATTGTTGGTATAGGCGCGGGCAATACCAACACGCTGTTTCATGCCGCCGGAAAGCTCGTGGGGATATGACTTTTCAAAGCCGTGCAGACCTACAAGGTCAATGTATTTCTGAGCTGTTTCCCGGCGGGTCTGCTTATCAACACCTGCCACTTCCGGTCCAAATTCCACATTGGCCATAACGGTTTTCCAGGGCATCAGCGCCAGAGACTGAAACACCATGCCAATCCGGCTGTCACTGCCCTGGATAGCCTCACCATCCAGATATACCTGACCGCCTACAGGCTTTTCCAGACCGGCCAAGATATTCATCAGAACCGTCTTGCCACAATGTCCTGGCCCCAGAATGACCAGAAACTCGTTATCATAAACCTCCAGAGACACGTTGTCCACCGCATCCTTAACCTGGTTGCCAACCACATAGCTCTGGGATACATTCTCTAATTTCAGAATGACTTTTTTCTTCTCGTCCACGGGCAAATCAACCTTTCTGCATACTGCGTAATAATGGCCAACAGCGCTCCTACAATGCCAATAGAAATCATACTTGTCAGCACCAGCGGCATATCCATGGAGTCCATACCTCTGGAGATGAGGAATCCAATACCGGATTCTGCACCCAGCATCTCAGCAGCCAGCACCACCATCCAAGCTGCGCTGGTCGAAGTCCGAACGCCGGCAAAAATGGCATCCAGCGCCGAGGGAATTGCAATTTTAAACAGCTGCTGCCGCGGAGTTGCATTAAACACGGTGCCAACGTTCAGATACAATCGATCCACATTGCTCATACCAGCCTGGACATTCACTACAATGGAAGCCAGAGAGCCAAAGATAACAATCAGAACCTTGGGGAATTCCCCGATACCGAACCAAAGGGTAATCAACGGAATCCACGCCAGCGGGGGCACAGCGCGAAATGCATTAAACATGGGGGTGCAGAATGCTTTAGCCTTCTGATTCCAGCCGATCAGTATACCGAATGCCACGCCTACAGTCCAGTTGAACAGCAATGCCAGGCCAATACGTCTCAGGCTTTCCATAATGTGACCAATAAGGCTGAGTTTTTTGACCGGGTTGGTAAACAGTCGGACAGTGCGTTCCCACACTTCAGCCGGTGAAGGAAAGTCCGTACCGGCTCCAGCCGCCACCAGCCACAGCAGCAGAAGACACAGCAACGAGATAACCGGAAGGATTTTATAGACAATACTCAGGCGGTATTCCCGCAGCTCCGACTGGCTCAGGTTTGCCGCATTGATTTTTTTCTTGCTCATAGCTTTTTCCACCCCAGTATCTTATTTTCCGCCAGATTGATGAGGGCAGTAATTGCCACGCCAATAACACCGATGACCACGATACCCAAGATGACAATATCCACGCGACCGTAAGAACGGCCCATCAGGATCATATAGCCTAAGCCGCTGGAAGAAGCCAGCATTTCTGCTGCTACCAGCGTCGCCCACGCATTACCGATGGCAACTTTGATGCCTGCAAATGTCATGGTCATAGAAGACGGAATGCCCACCTTCCAGAACACCGTAAAATACGATGCGCCAAAAGTCTTACCTACATTTTTTAGGACTTCCTTTGTCTGCCGTATGCCGGTATATGCGTTAATCAGGCACGGAACAAAGGCAGAGAAAAACACAATCATCGCTTTGGCCGGCAAACCAATGCCCATCCACACGATGGTCAAGGGAATCCAGGATACCGGCGGAATAGGGCGAATAATTTCAAAAATCGGACGCATAAAGCTGTCAAACCCACGATACCATCCCATCAGCCATCCAAGCGGAATGCCGATCACCACCGCCAGGCCAAATCCACAGAGCGCAACCTGTAAGCTGGACCAGATGTTGACGCCCAAAACAGCACCATCTGGATTCGGATCACTCAGTTTGGTAATAAACAGTTTAAAAATGGTCACCGGCTCACTGATATATTTGATATCTATCAGGCCGGTCTGAGCCAGGACTTCCCATACAATGAAAAACAGCGCAATACCAGCAAAGGCCAACAGGAAGTTCTGCTGCCTCCGCTTCTTTTGTTGGTTTCGCACCAGCATAACCCGCTCATCATTGGTCAGGGCCCTGGTTTTTTGTTCGCTCATATATTACTCCCCACTTTCATATCTGACAGTTTTTCTGTCACTCGGGTTACACTGTGGCACCATCCGGTTCAGTCCGGATGGTGCCGTATCAGGAGCTATGCAGACATTTACTTGCCCAGCATTTCCTTGGCGTGCATTGCCACGGTGGGATCGATACGCTCATCATCCAGATACCGGGTACGATCCTCATTGGTATACTTACCTTCAGAGATAAAGAAATCCACACTAACGAGGACGTCTTTCTCCGCCTGCAGGAGATCACGGCTGGTATACAGGCCGGCATCATCGGGGCTTGTAGTGGTATAGATTTCAATCCATTCATCCACAGTGGGAGCGCGCCACCATTCCATCGTTCTGGCAGCAATATCCTCATTGCACAGGAAGCCTTCTTCATCACAGTTGGCCAGATACCATTCTGCGGCCTGGTTCATGTTCTCCTCGGACGCATAGCACCACTCAGCAGCTTTGTGGAACACAATGCTGACTGTTGTAACCAGATCGAGATTATTCTCCAAAAATTCCGGCTGGACAAATGTGCCGCAGGGTGCCGTAAAGCCTAAGGTTCCTGCATCGCCTACACGAACGTAGCCCTCGTCTTCAGCAGAAAATGCAATGGCGTTCCAGCAGCCCAAACCGTCACCGGTGCCGCCATTGAAGCCCGTCAATGCGTTAGCGTTATCCATATTGACGCTGGTGATATCCTCGAGCGTCAGCCCCAGATTCTGCAGGGCGCTGGCCAGAACGGCCTGGGCCGTGGTACCTGCCGGGTACACCCAAGTGCTGCCCTTCCAGACTTCCGGATTGGTGGGATCGTTCGCAATGGCTGAGTCGGGCCGGACAAACAGGGCCAGATTTTCCTCGTAGTCAGTAATATCAATCAGAGGAAAATCATAGCTGTAAAGTCCAAGCGCCAAGCCACCTGCACCACACGATGCCATATCCCACTCTGCATTGGCTTCCATCATTGCCGGACCACCGGTGAAGGGAACATACTCGATATTGATGTTCAGAGCGTCAAACACACCCAGGTTATCCGCAAATAGATATCCATAGGACAAGGGTGAACCGGTAAAAAAGCCCAAACGAACCGTCTGCTCTGTCTCAAAGGGCGTCAATCCCCAAGTGGGATCATCGCCAACCAATTCATGGGGCTCTGTGGTAGTATCATCCGTCGTTCCCACGCCTCCGCAGGCAGACAGGGAAAACAGCATGGTTCCGGCCAGTGCAGCAGCGATCCATTTTTTCATTTTCATAAATCGTACTTCCTTTCTTATCTGTCATGTCGTGGATACGGTTGGATATTCAACCATCTCTGCTATGTTTACGGCGCTCCGCTAACCGCTTTTTACACGGTTGTGAGGTCGTCATCTTTCATGCACAGATGCACCGCACCAACCTTAAATGCTTTGGGCAGAGCCAAAATGTTGGGGTTTTCGCCCACAAACTTCCGCTTGGCATCCTCCAATGCCTCTTCAAAGGTCGCTCTCGTCTTGAGGCCCATGCTGCGGGCAATCCCCGGCTCCTGAGCGCCGACAATATAAATGGCAGAGGTATTCATCTCAGCAATATGGCCGCAGCTCATCATGGAGAAACCGTGGAACGGATGGAAAGCATTGCAGAACCGATATTTCCGGATGTACTCTTCATTGGTAGCAAAATACTCGCCGTACCGGTTCATGTCCGGCAAAATCTGCATGTAGTCATGTTGGAACAGCTCATACTGCTCACGCAGATAGGGCCAACGTTCGTCGTGGAAATAGCCGTTGCAAACGGTGGAGCAGATAATCACGCAGTTTTCTTTCATGACGCGCTTGTGACGGATGACCTGAGCGCTGAGAGCCTGCATCATCTGGATGGGATTGGTTCCCATGCCGTTGCCGTAGTGGAAATCCTGAGGCATGCCGAAGACCATAACATCGTACTTTTTCTCTGCGAAAGGCACGTATGTACGCTTATTGGCCAGCTTCCAGGATTCCGGCTGCATCTCCTTGGCATAGCCGGAGTAAATAGCAATCTGGCGGGAATAGGTGTCCAGCACAGCATCACAGCAGAAGAAAGGATGGCCCATCTTTTCCTCCATATGCATGCCAATCTCATCAAATTTGGTCCGCATCAGAGAATGACCGGAAACAGGTGTGAAGTCCGGACGGTGCATCACGTCAGGTACATGATGGCTGGCAATGGAACGCCAATGAGTAATGCCGGTAGCACAGTGCTTGTAGCCGCCGGAATAGCCGCCATAGGGGTTGCCTTGGGTATGTCCAATGAGAATCGGGATATCGCACTCAAAAACGTACTTATTCATCAGCACCGGGTCACCGCGGCCGGTAGTGCCCAGATCCACCATATGCTCAGGATCTTCGCTGTCGTGGCTGGTAATCTGCTGGGTGTAATAGAATTCCTGGAACAGCTCCTCGCCCAGAATCTGGCGCATCTCTGCCACAGTGGCTCTGGGATGGAGGCCATTGGAGATCATAAACAGGATGTCTTTCTTCTCCACGCCGCCGGCATACAGTTCATTCAGGCAGGCCCGAATAGCTACCTTCCGGTGGCTGGTGGGCTGACAGCCGCCTTTGACGATGTCTGGAATGACAAAGACCACAGTCTTGCCGGGAGCGGCCAGTTCCTTCAGAGGCTTCATGCCAATGGGATTCCGGATGGACTCCAATGTGGCCGCATAGAGCGTATCCCAGTCCTGAGGCAAACACTCAGGATCTTTCACCGTCTCACCAGCAATGAACACGTCCGTGTTATCCGGCAAATTGGCAGACATCAGTCCATAGCCATACTCAAAATCCAGTTTCATAATTATTTTGCATCCTTTCTGTTGCTTCTATAATGGTATTCATCTGCATTTACGCAGTATAATGTCTGGAAAATACCTTGTACAGTGCTGCCGTATCTTCACCGCCCAGACCATTGGCTGTAGCGATTTCATTGTACATCTGCACGGTTCCAGCAATTACCGAAGGCGCTTTGGACTCCTTGGCCATCTCCAGTGCCAGACGGGTGTCCTTAATCAGCAGGTCCACAGTGAACGCTGGTGTTTCATAGGCTTCATCCACAATGCACCGGCCCACCTCTTTAAACAAGCCGCTGACGGTTCCGGCAGAACTGGACGCCACAGTGTCATAGAATACCGCTTTGTCAATACCCACATGATCGCAGATGGCCATAACCTCAGAGCTGATGGCATTAATGCAGGTAAACATCATCTGATTCAGTAGCTTCAGCGCATTGCCTGAACCGCTGTCACCTACATGGACCGCATTTGCGGCAAAGGTCTTGAGTACCGGCATAACTTTCTCCAGTGCTTCCTTGGGACCGCCGGTGGGCAGCAGCCATTTGCCTGCTGCCGAAGGACGTCCCAATACAGGGCAATCCAGATAGGCGGCGCCGACCTGAGCAACCACAGCAGCATTCGCTCGGCTGGTACTGGGCGATACAGTGCTGGTATCAATCACCACATGGTCACTGGTCAGAGTGTCCATGAGTCCGTCCTGGCCGGAGATGACCTCTGTCAACTGTATCGGCCCGGGCAGTGACATCAGGATCACCGTACAGCGCTTGGCCAACTCTGCCGGAGTCGCAGCCGTACTGGCGCCCATAGCTGCTGCACTTTCTGCTGCCGCCGGGAATTTATCGTATCCTGTGACGCTGTAGCCACTGTCCAGCAAGCCCTGAATCATACACTTGCCCATGCGGCCACAGCCAACTACACCAATTTCCTCAATTTTCTTGTCCGATCCGGTCCAAGATGTCATACAGAACTCCTCCTTCAGCATCTGCGGGCACAGGAATGCCCAATAATTTCGCAATGGTTGGTGCAACGTCAATAATTCTTGCTGCATATTTTCTCTGGTAGGACTGGACGCCCGGTCCAGCCATCAGCATGCACGCATGCATATCATGTAAAGTGGGCAACGCCAAATGAACACCAGTAAAGTTGCGGCACAGTCCCGCTGCTTCATACAGCTCCGGATTCGCAATAATTCGTTGACTACCGTCCCGGTATTGGATAGCGGACCGGTAAATGAACGGATGGGACATATAGCCAGGTTTCCAGGCATACAGAACATCGCCTACCCGATCATATCCAGGGCCTTCCTGAATACCCAGCGTACCGCTTTCCTGCTTCTTAATGGCTAATGCCACCACTTGATCTCCCGTCTCCGGATCACGCATATTGTAAAGAGCCCTGATGATTTCCTCCTGGACTTTCTCATAATCCTCCGGCTCCACAATGCCGTGGGGATCGCGCCCTTTCAAATTAATAAAAATATGTGCATGGCACGGCTCCAGCGGATGGCATTTGGTATGGGACCAATCGATGCTCAAATTGCTGGGATCGTCAGTGGACAAGTCCAATACATACCGCAGCAGACCTGCCCGGGACAGGTGCTCTTTCACGTAGGGGTTCCAATCAAGGTGGGTCATACCATGGTCGGAAATCAGTACCACATACGTTTCATTCAAATCAACACCTTCGAGAATCCGTCCAATATTTTCGTCTACCTGGCGGTAGGTTTCTCGGATCATGTGCCAACAGAAATCGGCTTTCTCCGGATCGTAGACCCGCGCTTTTGGCTCAATGCCGGCATAGAGCACATGCTCGATATGATCGATGGTACCCACCCAGGAGAACGCCATATCCCATTCCTGATTTTCCAGCACATACCGGGTAGCCTTTCCCCACCAGTCAGCGTGCATTCCCAGTTGTTCTAGATAGAGGTCTGCCGACATCCATCCATCCATAAAGGCCCAAGGATCATCCACTTCCATATAGGTACCGGCCACTTCTTCGACACGCCGGCACAGATCTGCCGGCACGGAATACGGTTCCGCCATGTTGATGGCACTCTGGTACAGCTTAAACTGCGTGCCATCCGGCGAAAGCTCCAGAATCTGAAAACGGAACCGTCCTGCACGTTTGTAATCCCTGGCTTCAAACGTCCGGGTGATCCACGGACCATATTCCCCCATCTTCAGATCGGTAATAGCTGCCGCAGCATCTTTTGTTTCTGAAATGCACATACGGTCATAGCCCTGCGTGCCTGACGCATAGACCAAAACGTACATCTGATAGCCTTCCACATAGGTAGGAGGCACAGTAATTGTAAACTCCAACGGCGGTTGCTGGCTCACAGGAAGGTTCTTCCACCCCTCTGCTGGCCGTGTCTGTACCTGGACAGCACGGCCCGGAATTTGGTTGCATCGAAGTTTTTGGTTGGAAAAGCATGCACTGGAAGCCACATCCCACAACGGCATGAAGAAATAGCGGAATGGTGGATTCAAAGAGCCAGCCAGTTGACAGCCATCCTCCTCAGAGATGGCTCCCATTGGAAACGTCACCGGCCAATTGATCAGTGCCGTCTTCTTTCCCAAACGTTTGGCTACATCCCACAGTGTCTCGCACAGCACCTCGTTGCGGTCAAAGGAAGTATGCCAGTGGTCCAGCTCCTCGCCGGCATGTTTTACCATCAGGCTGGGAACGCCATTGGTACCTGCTCCAGAGCCGCTGACTATTGCTGTCCACGCTGCAGCCGTCAAAGGAGGAAAAACTGTCTCCAGGCGGGAGAATACGCCTTGCTCCATGAGCTTGGCTACATTAGGCATGCTACCTTCTTCCACAAATTTCTGAACAAGATCCGGCATTGCCGCATCCAAGCCCAAAAAAAGTATTTTCTTATCCACATTATCCACTCCTCTTTTAGCAGTTTTGCTTAAACTATCCGTTTATATTTCGGAAATATTCAAACGCAAACAATTGACTTTAAACAATTCTTTTTATATAATATGTATAAATTTATCGATATTATTGCATCAGTTTTCAACTGTTTGTCAAAATCATATCATTGTATTCACGAATTTGCAAACTCTAATTACACAAACGTTGTCTTGTGCTACCTGCAATATTTCAAAAACAATTCTTGTATATTATGCTAAATTATTTGCATGATTTTTCTAAAATTTGATTTTTGGAAAGGATATCTATGCCTATGACAATTAAAGATGTTGCAAAAGCCGCTGGTGTTTCTCCCTCCACTGTATCCCGTGTACTAAACGGGCAAGGCAACATGGCAGCCGGAGAAGAAACCCAAAAACGTATCTGGGAAGCTGTTCGGAGCCTTGGCTATACTCCCAATGCAAACGCTCGCAGCCTGAAAAAAGGTTATTCATTACAGCAGAAGGTCTCTAAAGAAATCGCATGTTTTCATGCCCGCATGATCGACGCCCATTTGGATCCGTTTTTTTCCATTCTGATGAATGCTGTTGAGCAATGTATCTTTGCACAGGGCTATACACTGCGCTATCAATTTACCAGTGAGAATTTGCCCAATATTGATTGGTTTATTATGGATAGTTCTGTGGATTCCCTGATTGTTTTGGGGCGGCCCGATGCCGATACCATCGAATTTCTTCAAAAGCATTATCGGCATATCGTTTATGTCGGTCTGCAAAATCTGCCCTTTGAAATCGATCAGGTAATCAGCCGCGGTTGCCGTGCAGCTGAAAACAGTGTTCACTACCTTTACAAGTTAGGGCATAGAAAAATATGCTATATGGGTGAAACACACAGTGAACAGCGGTATAACGGGTTTTTAAATGCAGTGGAAGCACTGGAACTCAACCTGTCCAGAGAGTATATCGTAGATGCCAAATTTACCCCTACTGGCGGATATGATGCCACGCAAAAAATACTGCAGCAGAAACTTCCTTTTACAGCCATTTTCTGTGCCAATGATATGACTGCATTGGGTGCCTTGAAGGCACTGAAAGAGCATGGTCTCAAAGTGCCGGCAGACGTCTCTCTGATCGGCGTCAATGATATGGAGGCTATTCGATACATTACTCCTATGCTTACAACCAATCATATTCCCATTGAGGAAATGGGACATGCCGCTGCCAAATTGCTGATTGACCGAATGAACGGCGGTCACAAGCTCCCCATTAAAATGTTTCTAGAAAACCATCTCATCTGTCGAGAGTCCTGCGCACCTCCCCAGCATAAATAATTGATTACCTCTCCCTCTCCATTTTAAAGAAAACGGTTGCGTAAATTCCGTTTGCGTTGTTTTGTTCAGAATGCTATCATACACGGCATACATCATTCGACAGTCGGATATACGCAAGCAAACTTACCAAATGCACCATGTTTTCCGGAGGGGTTGAGGTCACATGCAAATCATATTCAGTTTTGTTATTTGTTTGTTAGCCACCACAATCGGCGGGATCAGCGGCGTTGGCGGCGGTGTAATTATCAAACCAGTTTTGGATGCCACATCCGGGCTTGCTGTTTCCACCGTCAGTTTTCTGTCAAGCTGTACAGTGCTCGCCATGAGCATTACAACCATGCTGCGCAATCGCAACAGTACCGTCAAAGTGGAAACCGGACGTGGCACAGCCCTTGCTTTGGGTGGTGCAGTGGGTGGCATTATTGGTAAGCTGTTGTTTGACCTGGCCGTTGCCACCGGCGGCACACTTGTTAGTGTGCTGCAGCAGGTTCTTATGATAGTCCTAACCCTCGGTGTCCTTGTATACACCTGCAATCGCCACAGAATTCGTACAAAAAATGTGCAGAATTTTTTATTCTGCACATTAATTGGTCTAATTATGGGGATTATTTCCTCTTTTTTAGGAATTGGAGGGGGACCCATCAATCTGGTGGTTTTGTTCTATTTTTTCTCTATGGATACTAAAACCGCTGCACTCAACTCGCTATATGTGATTCTGTTTTCCCAGTGTGCTAGTCTACTCAACACTTTGACAACCGGCAAGGTACCGCCATTTCAGTGGTCTATGATGCTTGTCATGGTCATCGGCGGTATCGTTGGTGGTCTATTAGGACGCAGCTTTAGCCGTCGGATGTCCACGAAACGAATTGACCAATTATTCATAGTATTGCTGATCGTAATTACGTTAATCAGTTGCTATAATCTGCTATGTGTGTTATAAATTGGCCAGTTCTTCCCGCCGGTTGTCGAAAAAACAAAGGAGTTAAGTTTCTTATAGTTCAATGGTTTTGTTGTCTTTGCCTTACTTATTATGTAGCCGTCAAACCTAACAGCGTATAGATAATCCCAGTTCTGAGATGATCAGATCTGGGATTATTTAATAAATTTACTTTTTGCACATCCGGAGCTTCCCAAAGTAGAAGGCACTGGAGTATTTTGGGTCTTATCAAATCTGTACCAGTGGCTATTGTCCGCAGTCAAGTCAAGTAGTAGCGGTACAGATTCAGTTGGTTTTCCCAATCGATCTGGGCCACAGATAAAGATCACTGCACTGTCAGCGGCCCCCTTGAGTGTGTTGGCAAACAGAAAGTTCTTCTGGTTAATCATAACGGGCTTTCTGCTTCGTTCGGCGCGGTTGATCTCCAGTCTACCGTCCCACAAATGGTTGGACAATTGCGGGTCATTGCTCTTTCTGATAGATAAATGCTCTGCCCAAGTCAGACTTTGCTGTTGCTGTCCTAGTATTTTATTTTCCCATGCCACCAAAGCATTCAGAACTGGTATTGCCTGCTCCAGTCGTTGCACATGTCGTTTTTCTGGAGAACGTACGCTCAAATGTGCTTCCCCCAATTCAAACGGCTTTTAATAATAAGTCAGTCCCTGTGTGGCTGAACCACCTTTTGCCTTACGTTTGAGCAAAATCTTTATCGAACTTGCGCCTGACATGGGTCCAGCAGCTGAACACAATAATTTCATTGGGAAGATTGTGGCATCTGAAATATCCGTCCGTGTGGAGGTAGCCCTAGTAGCCAGTAAGAAACGCTTGCGGATACTTGGCACTCTGTCGCGGCTGATATCCATACAGGACAATAGACCTATCAATATCCCCATTGTTCCAGCACAGCCACATATAGCTCTCACTCTAGGATTTCTTGCCTGGTTCATAGAGCACTTGCAGTGTCATCTCATCCGCCCCCCACCTCAGAGAATTCCGTGTAAATAGCAACCTATTTTGTCAAAAATCAGCTTTAAAAACTATATTTTGCACTGCAAACCACGATGCCTTAACCCTCATTCTCTTACGACTGCAGCGCTGTTACCGGCACAACCAACACCCCATCCGGCCGCTGGTACGCCGCATTGGCCATGCCGCACAGAACACACAGAACCGCCGGTGCCTTGCCCTTGGGATCGGCCTCGATTTGCTTTTTGATTTCCAGCAGGTTTTCTGCCGCTGCATCGATCTGATTCGCCCCCAGCTTGATCTCAAAGGCGCACCACTGGCCGTCGGGCAATTCAATTACCGCATCAATCTCCTGGTTTCTATAGTCCTGATAGTGGTAAAGATGGGCCCCGAAGGATTCGGCGTAGATTCGCAAATCCCGCTCACACAGGGCTTCAAAAAGAAAGCCCAGTGTCTCCAAATCCCCAAGCAAACCGGCAGGCGTAGCCTTCAGCAGCGCACACGCCAGGGAAGGGTCGGCAAAGTGCCGCTTCTCCGCCTGCTTCACCCGCACAGAGGAGCGAATGCCGGAGGAAAACGGCGGCTGATTGTCCGTGATAAACAGCCGCTTGAAGATGTCCAGGTACGCTGCTACGGTGTTGCCGTCAATATCCTCGTCGTCCACCGCCTTGATGTCCTTCATCAGCGTTTTATTGGTGAC
>ERZ1643251.764-NODE-764-length-41684-cov-518.577986_pt1 | contig 41684 bp, 56 predicted proteins | sample MGYA00579261_ERZ1643251 | MGnify/ENA primary metagenome ERZ1643251 (study PRJEB29033, sample SAMEA4952267) | chicken gut metagenome | biome: Broiler Chicken; feature: Gastrointestinal Tract; material: Caecum | place: Ireland | collected 2018 | study: Broiler... | reverse complement strand
TCGGCGGCGAAGAAACGTTACGGTAGCGGGCCGTATGTCGGGGCGGTTCGCTATCGTCACAATGCGTCACAATGCAAAAACTCCCTCCCAGCACCAAAAGGTGGTGCCAGGAGGGGAAAATTGTTTGTATCGGTATTTAATCCAGCTTGCCCAGCCGGTCCAGAATCACCAACGTGCGCAGCATGTCGGTGGACAATCCCAGCCCGCGCTCCGTACCCTTCAGTGCGCCGCTGGCCACCAATTTGGACACAGTGGGCTTACCGTACTCCGGTACTTTGTCCAGCGTTTGGTATACCACAGGTTCCTTCTGGGCAGGCACTGCCTTTCCCACAGCATCTTCGATCATCTTTTGCACTTCTGCCTTTGTCATGTCGATTTCCTCCTCAGATTTTGTATAGACGGCTACGCCGTCAGAATTATATACGCTGTACCCAACAGGGCAAGCAGCCTTGGCATTTTCCAGGTCGGCATAGGCGCCAATCTGGCTATCTTTATCTTCCCACGTCTTACGCACCCGGTATAGCGGCTCCTTTTCTGCCTCCAGCAGCCGGGCTACGTCGGCGCGGAAATCGTCCATGGTGACGCCGTACCGGCTCCACCAGTGGTCCACGTCGGCGTGATTGCTGGCGATCCCCAGGGCGGCCCCCTCGGCGTGGTCCACAAGCACCCCGGGGGCTAAGGGGTTCAGCCCAAATTTGCGGCACAGCTCCGCAGTCAACTCCCGGGCCAGGCGGTAGGTCTTTTCCCAGTAGGCCCGGTCCCGAAGATTGTCTTCGCAGATTTCAAAAGACAGGTGGGTGTTGTTGGCGTCCCCACCGCAGTGCCAGGCCCGGTACTCCCAGGGCAGAATCTGATAGGCCGCTACCTCCCCCGCCTGGGTCAGTCCCAAAAAGGCGTGGACGCAGACCTCCAAGCCCGGGCGATTCCAATCGTTTTGATTGGAATTGACCCCTAAAACACCGTCGTCCGGCTGGACGTAGCGGCGCAAATTGGGGTTGTTGGCGCCGGTGGAGTGGACCATGATCCCCTTGGGACCCTGGTAATACTGGGCGTACCGGCTGTCCCGGTTGGACGGGGCCTTGGCCAGCTCCGCCTGGTTGCGGGTATAGCAGTCATTGCGCGTAGCAAATTGTTGATGGATTTGCATGGCCATAGCGATCACCCCTTAAGCTGCTTGCCCATCTGATTTGCGCCGGTAGCAGCCAGCCCGGACACGATGCCCACGGCCAGCGCCGTGAGGATATCCCCCGCCGGAAAATCCGGCATGATGTACAGTCCTGCGGCACCCAAAGCGCCCCCGGCCAGGCCGACGATGCAGGGGATCCATTTATTGTCCAGCCCGGTCGCCTTGATGATTTGGCCGATCAGATAGCAGATCACCGTAATACCGGCGACGCCTACAATTCCAACGTCCATAATTTTTTACCTCCATTAATTTTATTTGTCCGCCATAGGCGGGTGGTGCGCTTTTAAATCGCGTATATCGTGTTGGCACTCTGTCATTGCGCCCTCCAGCTTATAGGTTCTCTCTACCAGGTTGTTGTGCGCCTGGACCTTTTTTTCCAGCTGTTCCAGCCGGTAGACGGTCAACCGGCTGGACGCGATAACGCCAAGGCCGGATCCAAACAACGTCCCGGCCAGGGATAAAAGTGCCACAATTACGGCATCAGACATCTTGTACTACCTCCCACGCGCCCGGCAGCGTATCCGGCCCCCACACTGTATTATCGGTATTGCAGCGGTAGATCTGTCCGTCTGTCCAGATCATGTACTCCCCGTCCTGATAGGCGTCGTGCGCCCCAGTCGGTGCCGCATAAGGCAGCGCCCATTTTGCCGTCGTGGCATGATACGGTACCCACAATGCGCGATTGGTAGCCGGGTCCCAATCCGGGTTGTCTGTGCTGTCGTGGGCCTGACAGCACTTGTACGGGTATCCATCCTGCACCCGCACATCCCCGGCAGCATAATCGCCGGGTGTCCAGGCCCTCAGCAGGGCGGCGTCGGCAATTACATCGTCGGGGGCAGCAGTCGGTGCCGCTGCAATAGCTTCCCGCTTGATGCGCCGTAGCGCCGCAGCCAAAGCATTAAAAGTACTATCCATTTGTTAGTCCTCCTTCTATGGCCGCCATCAGGGCGGCCAGTTTTTCTTCGGTGGTGGGTTCGGGTTGCGGCAGGTTTTCCGCAGCGGCGTTCAGCTCTTCGATCTCTTCTTGTGTCATATCTCTGATTATTCCGTCATCGTATACCTTCATTATTCCACCCCAACAATCCTTATTTTTGTACCTGCGCCAAATGCGCCCGCATCCACAGCGTCTCCAATGATATTTATAGTATTTATCCGGCCATTATCCGCAATAAGCCGTCCTGCCCGCCATGTCACATTACCCTCGACCGTATTGTCATTGCTCACAATATCATCGGTGGTATTAAATGATGCTGCAAAGCAATACACAATCTCTCCAAATGCCTCCATATAAATCATATACGGGCGGTCATATGTTGCGTCTGCCGGGATAATCATATTTTGTAATACAACGCCCTGATTGTACCCGTTAGTTTTTATACGGCCATTTGCGGCCGATTCCCGCACTGTGTAGTCATGGTTAATATCTAGCAGGATTACACACCGCTTTAGGTTTAGTGGATTTGCCGCGCTGCCGATATTCACACTGCTAACAGATTCATCAAGCGTAATGGTGCGATCAACATTAGTTTCGCTGTATTCTGGTAGCATAACCCAACCAGGATACCGTGTATAGTAGATAAATGTGTGCAGCCCAGCAGTCAGCGCTGCCGGTGCAATGGGCTGCGCGTCCATCCCCAGTATGGGGGCGGTTACACCGTTTACCGTCAGTGTTGGGTTTTCGGCGGTGTTTTGATACACAAAATTAACCATCACCGGCGTACCGTCCGTAACCGATACGGCGATATAGATCTCCTGCTTTGCTGCCGTTGCCGCCGGTGTGCTGCAGTACCCGTCCGGGATCATGGTAGATCCAGCTGCCACGCCAGCTATTGCCTGGTCCAGCGTTTTTTTGTTTACCGCGTCATTGGGGGACGTAGGATCCCCGATATTTTGCAGCCTGTTGGTCCCAAAATTTATCGGGATATCCGGATCAGCGCTTAGGGATGCAGTTACATTGATTTCGGAGATGTCGCCGCCGTCGATACTAAACTTTGAATTTAGCGCATCACCCACAGCCTTAGCATCCGCCGCTTTGCCGGATTGCGTAAGAGTATCATCAATATCCACGCTCCCGCCTCCGCCGTCCATCACGTCAAACGTTTTTGTGCCGTCTGCGTCTGTAATGGTAACCCGGTGTCCGCCTGTGATATCAGTTACAGATACGGTTGGGGATACGCCGTCCTCCCCGTCCTCGCCTGCCGGTAAGGGGATCTCGACCGGAGGTATTACGGGCATGCTGTCGTCGCTTGGGACAAACGCAATATGCATTGACCCGGAAATCACCTGCGTAACAACCGGTGTGTAGTACCCGCCATCATTGCCGTTTTTACCGGCGGGCAAATCGATATCCACTGCGGGCACAGTCGGCATATCCGGCTTGCTAGGTGTTAGGGTTACGCGCATTTTACCGGCAGACGGCTGTGTTACGCTGATAGCATAATAGCCGCCATCCTTCCCGGCGGATCCGCTGCCGATTTTTGCATCCACATAGGATTTGTTGGCCGCGTCGTTGTCCTGCACCGGTGTTTTAACGCCGGTCACGCGGACGGGGCCCCCAGAATCGTCTCCCAGTTTTACCGCCGGATCATTTTCATCCGAGTCATTCTGCACATTAATCTTACTGTATCCCTTGGTATCAAGTCTAAAAATAGATCTTGCGATTAACTCATCCATGGATGCAGTGGTACCACCTACCGGGCCCGTCAAAATGCCGCCGGACAAGGGCAAATAATCATCATCCGGCGCAGACCCCATCAAAATCCAGGCAGTGGGCCCCCGGAAAAACAGGTGGAATCCGGCGGTGATCTTGCCGGGCGCTACCAACTCCCCAGTCGGGTCCGCGATCGGGCCCGTAAAACTGGCGCACTGCAGGGTCGGATTTGCGGCGGTGTTGGTTGCCGTAAATCGCACGCCCAAAATTGCACCCTCCACGGGCGTAAAATTTTGGCTGGACAGTACGGCCACTTTGGCCGCAACTCCGGCGGACGTCCCGCATATGGCACTGCCGCAAATCGGCAGAGTCAGAGCGCCGCGTTGGCCATTGATGGATGTTACGCCAGCTGTGCCGGATCCGCCGGTTACATCCACATTACCGGACGAGTCCGGTTTTCGGCCGTTTACAGATCTAACAGCTGATGCCAATGCGGCAGCTGCATTGTCGGCGGCATTGGCGGCATTTTGCGCGGATATTTGTGCGGTGTTGGCCGCGTCCTCTGCGTTTTCAGCTGCATTTTCTGCATTGGATACAGCTTCGTTTATATCGGCTAATGTTTGATATTTGTAATAATTGTTTGATGGTGTTGTGCCATCAGATGGCGATCTCTCCACGTTAACCACAAAATTAAAGGTGGCCAGCGCGTCATTGCCGGACACCAAAACCACATCAACCAGCACATCCCCGGGGCATGTCAACACCTCGGGGGCAAGTGTGATATTTATGGTCCCGGATCCTGTATTTACGATGCAAGCCGGGTCTCCATTAGGCAGCTCGTCGTAGATTCCACCTTTTTTATCTGGTTTGCGGTACCGGACAACCGCAGTCGTACCGGCGGGAATCGACCACATAACACCGCCATCATACAGCGTGATATGGACATCTCTGGTATTTTCGTCGTATTGTTTAGCGTAGACTCGTTTTTGTTCCCCCAGGTCCGAAAAGTCCAAATCAATAGATTGTGTTACAATCATTTCACGGTCCTCCCTTCGATCAGCCCTGCGATCGTATTGTCCAGGCTTTGCCGCGCGTCACCTAACTCTATGGATTGATATCGTCCTAAAAGCACATCATACTCCGTACGGATTACCTTTGATTTAGCATCCACGCCCAGCGCCGGGAATCGTACAGTCACGGTATCACACAACCCAACGTGCTCCAGTGGTGCAATGTCTTTGTACTCCTCCGTCTCCCACAGCGGGGCAAACGCCACTTGCATAGATACTTTAGGTGCAGTCAGCTTGTTGGCATTGATATATTTTGTGGCTTGTTCACGTAAACCATCCTGTGATGGTTTTTCAGAAAATTCAGACGTTAGATCAATCGCTTTTATCCTGGGATAACTGCACGTATGGCTTACCGCAACAACTTTTTCGGGCAGCGTAACTAATTCGTCACCTTGATAGTAATATGGATATATTCCAGTTAACATTGACGATATATTAGTTTCTTGTTGTAAATCCGTTAGATTTTTTCCGTATGCAACGACGACGCCGTTATCTGCGCCACGGCTGTCATGCAATTTTACAGCGTATCGATCCCACTCATACTCTCCGCCGTATTTATCCAGGATCCCGCCCTCTTCTCCCGCCAGCCTGGCGCGGGCTGCCGCTGGCAGTATCTGGGTATATGTTGCGCCGCCAGTTTTATCGGTCCAAAACGTAAACGGGCAAGTGGTAGACATATTTGCTTTAAATTCCTGTAGTACGATTTGTATGCCGCCCGCTGCTACAAATGGCGACACAACAATGTGATTTAGCTGATAGCTGATATGCTCAGCATCCACAGCTACCGTCCCCGCCATTGACGGACGGACGGAATAAATCCTAAAGGGTTGCCACTGTGCCGTGTCGTTTGGCGGTGCCAAGATGATCCGGTCCACGGCCAGCTCCGCGCAATGTACACCGCCCATCGGATATGTCATGGATAGCTCATACAATCCATTCCTTTCCTCTGTCACGATGCAGCTGATTGCATCGGACAGCACGCCGATGCCCATGTCGGCAAATTCCATTTCTGCGGCATCGTATAAGATTGGTGCCTTGATCGTCATAGGTGCCACCACCTCGGTGTGATAATCAGTCTCGGCGGATATTCTCCGGTGCTGGGGTTGCTTTTGTGAGACATGCTGATGATATTTTCCCCGGGCGCAAGCACAGGAAAGTCTGTCATGATATCAAGTTTTGTATTCTCATTTATATCATCTGTAAACATGTTTTGCATTTCACAGTCGATTTCGGCATAGGGGCCAGTTTCACAGCGCAAGCTTAAACTCCCGGCCGCATTTTGGATTGTAACGATGGAGCTGCCGTACCCCTCCAGGCGGATCAACGGTTTTGCTGTAAACGGGTACGGATTGCGCAGCACACCGACAACCGCCGTGTTAAAAGACCAATTGCCGGAGGATATCGGTAGATCAAATTCGACCGGTTTTTGGCCCAAATCAGACCACATCTGCGGCTTGCAATCAAAGGACAACACGCACCGCCCGTATCGATTCCAAATATTTTCAATCTCCGACATATTGTCAAATGCAGCCATGCGAAATACATCCGGATGATATGTATCCCGCAAAACAGCATAGCCGCCGCCGGACGCATACAGCCAGCCGGAAATGGTAGACGCCTGATTCGGCCCGCCTTTGAAATAACATTCGTATGATACAGTGACATTTTCATACGCGCCTTGATCGACGCGCAGCAGGCCGTTCCGGCCCGGGATGGATATCAACTCCACCTTCCGGGCCGGTTTGGGCTGGCCCGGAAATCGCTCCACAGCCAACCCAAACTCTGTCGATCTCCTCCCAGCGAACATAAAAAAGTTATCCATAATAGGCTCTTACCCTCCTCCATGCACGCCGGTCTACCTCATCCATTACGTACTGCGCAATTTCTTGCGGGTTGCCGACGCCGTTGGGTACGTTAATTTGTACCGTCATGCCGCCCAGGTTAACATTACGCGTAATTTGATCCGTGCGCAAATCGTAGCCACGGCCTGCCACGGTATCAAAACTGCGCGTGCCGTATGCAGCCAATTCGTCCATGGCGTCGGAAAATTTGTACGCCCATTTTTCAACGCCTTTCGCTGCGCCTAGATCGATGTACATACCAAACTCTTCCATCAACCCAGACGGGGAGTTGATGGTAAAGTACTGCTTAAATCCTCCGGCACCAGTGGACGCCATCCGGTCTATCGCCCTGTAAAACCGGTTTGCGTTGTCCGTGATACCCACTACCAGGCCATCTACAATATGCAGGCCCCATTCTTCCGCGTCGGCCGCTATGCCTGCAAAGATCTCGTTTAGATTATCTTGCATCAAAGCCATTTGTTCTGACGCATAATCAGTTGCTTTTAGATTATCCCGGAATACAGTGTTTAACTGCTCGACTGCGTCCTCTCCGCCATCGATAATCACTTGTAGATACTGCATAGATTCAACAGACCCGTCGGACAATTTTTTTAGCAGTCCTTGATCGATACCACGTTCCGCCGCGATTTGCAGGTTATCCGCGTAGTTGTTCATGGCCACGGTCTGGGCTTGCAAGGATTCAATCATGTCATCCATGGTTAAATCACATTGCGTCGATATATCTTCAAACAATCCGATTTGGGATTCCAGGCTTTCTTGCGCACTAGCTTTGGCCGCCTGATACGCCTCGCTCACTTCGTCCAGGCGTGCTTGCAATTCCTGGATTTTTGACGTCATGTTGCTTGTCCCGTCTTTGCCCTTGTTTGTTTGCTCCGTGTACAGGCGCATGGCGTCCTCGGCTTCCTGGATATCTCCAGCGTATGAATCCACGGTTTCTTGGGCGTCTTTAATTTCTTTCGACAGTGATTTCTGTGCCTTTTCGTTTTCCTTTACTGCGGGTTCCAGGTCAAACATTAATGTTTCTTTGCATGCGTCATACTGATCTTGCAGATTAAGCACCGTCTCCGCCAATTCATCCACATTGCCTGCTCCGGATTCCGCCGCCGCATTAAATTTCTCCTCCGCATCGGTCAATTTTTTGCTTATCGACTCTAGCTTTAATTTCTCTTCGTTATATCGTTTTTGTAATGCCTCACCTTCGTCGATCAGCTTGTTTTGTTTTGCCTGGGCGACAACAATCTTCGCCTGTGCTTCACCTTGTTCTTTCAGTACATCGGCATATTTATCCTGCAACGCTTTCGCTACCGCATTTCTTTTCCAGGCGTCAATCTCCAGCTCCAGCGCATCAATATTTTTGTTGATTAGGCCTGTCTGCTCATCGATTGTAAGATTCAAGTCTGGAATTAATTCATTTAGCGCTTCTACAGTTAACTCATATTCCTTTTGCGCCGCCGCAGTGTTTAAGCCAGCTGCTTCCAATTCCCGCAAACGGGTGGCGTACGCTTCTGCGGCAAACGCCGTACCTTCGATTTCGGTTTGCGACTCAGCAAATTTTTCTTTCGCAGCGTCGATACCTTCCGCCATCGCGCTGGTTGCCTGCTCCAGCTCTGTCTCTGTGCCCTGGATAGATGTAGCCAGCATAGTAACGCCGCCGACAACCAGGCCAATTAACGATGCAATTGCGCCCCATGGCGTTGCGCCGACTACTGCGCCGGATGCTGCAACCGCCGCGCCCGCTGTAGTGGATGCCGTGCCCATCGTGATTAGTTGCTGTGCCAATTGCGCGATCTCCCCGGCTTTTTGTGCGGCTTTAAATGCCGCAAATCCGGCAGCGATTGACCCCAGCATGTTTACAACCGTATCGCCATGATCGATTATCCAGCCTAGCGTGTTGCCGATTCCTTCGGCCAGACTATCCAGGTCCCCGCTTTTTGCCGCCTTACTCATGGCGGCGGAAAACTTTTGTATGACCGGTATAATCTCCTGCATAACAGGCTTACCCAAAGTAGCTTGCAATTGCCTTTGCGCCTCATTCAATTCGCCTGTTACGTTTTCCCAAGAGTCAGATTCGCGGGCGGCTTGCCCCAGCGCACCGGATGCCGCATTACCGGCTTCTACCATGGCCAGCAGAGTATCAACCTTTTGAGCTTCGCTTAATTCATTAAAGCTTTTCGCGTAGCGCTTGTTGGCTTCGGTGTTACGCGTTGTCTCGGTCGCCGATATGCCTAAAGCCGCGTCATTTTCGTAGCTTCCCTTGATAAAACTTTGAATTGTATCGGTTACATCCTCAATCGATCGATCGTAATACGCAGCGGAGTCCGCAGCGGCCCGCATAGCACGGCTTGCAATATCCAAAGCCTGCTCCGAATCTGCGCCCATTGTTTTGGCAAAGGCGTAGATTTTGGTATAGCTGCCCTGCATCCGCGTTGCAGTAATACCCGCCTCATCCGCTACGGCCTGCAAGCTGGATCTGGCCGCGTCCTCCATCTCGCCAAATGTTTGGGTAAATTGCGCATTTTCGGCCTGCACTTCGGCGGCCGCTGTTATCATGCCGGATGCAAAGTCTTTTGCTATGTCAACCAGCTTACTTAGCCCAGACATAATTGCATCTGATAACAGGTTTGCCTTTAGTACATCACCAAAGTTTAGTGCAGCATCGCTGGCGTTGTCTGTTTGGTCTGCAAAATCGGACATTCCAGCTTCCGCGCGCTCCAATCCGTCATCTGCTTCCGCAAGTTCTTTCTCCAGGCCAGACAAGGTCGCCTGTGCGTCATATAAAGCACCCTCGAGTCGCTGCACTTCTTTGCTGTTTGAATCATATTTTTTAGAAGCGTTTTGCACAGCTTCTTCTAACAGCATGATTTTTTCTCGTTGCGCCGTGATCTGCTTCTGCAAAATTTCGGACGTAGCCTTTAGCTTCCCCTGGGCATCATCATTTTTATCAAATTCGGCGGTTACCGCGCGCGCTTCCGCCTGCATGGTTTTGTAGGCGGCATTGATTTGTTCAACCTGTTTTCTAAATTCGGCTTCCCCGTCGATTCCGATTTTGGGTCCGATATTATACGCCATGATATCACCTCAGGTTTATGGCCTCATCAAATGTCCAAATACGTTTTTGCTCCGCGCCGTTTACAATCGCGTGGCAATCAATCAGCTCCAACATGTCTCCAACACGCGTATGCAGGATTTCCCGGCGGGACATGTTAAATGTCAGGCCCCAAAAAATCAAAAGAGACGCGCAGAGCCTTACTGGGGCTCTGCGCTCGCTCCGTTTTTTGAGGGCTCCGCTTCCATTTGTTGATCCATCGATCTGAAGATTGCCCGCAGCACAATATCCCGCAGAGGCATAATTTCGGCGGGCGTAAGCAAGCTGCAGATGTCCTTTGGGCCGGGTACCTTTCTGGGTTTTGCGTCCCCATCTCCAAAGCATTCCGCCGTAATTCTCCTGTTTTCCTCGCCCTCCCGGATCAGGGTACCCAGGGCGTAGGCCGTGTTTTCGATCGCTTTCGCAGCGTCACCGTTTCCGCTTAAAAAATTTCCAAGTTTTTCCAGCCCGCCGCCCGCGTCGACGATAGCGGCAAATGCATGCACTGTCATGCACAGCGGGTACTCTCGGTCTCTGATTTTTACAAGCACTTGTTCCATCTTACGGCTCCTCCGGCGTGACATTTAAAACAGATTTTAGGATTTTTTCGGCTTCTGCTTCTGTTTGCTGCCCTTCGGCCATCCATTTCCAATCGTGATTGGGGGAGTCATCCCGCATTATCGTAGCGGTCAGTTCCTGCTTCTGCCAATTGTAGGTTTTTTCCTCAGTGCTGTGCGAAATGGCAGACATCGAAAACTGCACTTTGCGGATGATGACAGGTACATATGTTTTTACACCGCCGGACATGTATTCCGCGATAAAGCCTACGCCTACGTAGGGGATATTGGCGTCGTCCCCGTATTTCAGCATCTTGGCCTTCTTGCTCTCCCCGTAGCTGTAGTCCTCCGGTTCCGGGATGCCATAAATCAAGCATTCCGACTCTTGCAACAGTCCGTCCACCGTAAGCGTCAGGGTTCCCCCGGTAAACACACCTGCCTGCGTTTCCGCCACGACATTGTCCGCCCGAAACTCATTGTTTTCCGACGTCTCGGGCTGAATGCTTACGCTTACGCCCCTGGCCAGCCGCCGCCCGCTGCTGTATGTCGGGCTGCCGCCGTTCGCGCTGTACAATCCAACATACGGTCTTCCAAAACCGATACTAATTCTTCCAGCTTCCATAATTTATTTACCTCCAAATATTTCTGCGGTTTCCTCGTCGATCGTCCTTTGCATGGCCTGTACAGCGGCTTTTGATGTTGCCGCGACAGCCGTCCGGACAAACGGTGTTTTATTTCGTACAGATGATCCGCTTTCCACGGCGCGGGCCAACAGCTGATTAGGCACACCTTGGGGGTATTTTTTAGTGGGATGTTGGCCATACCCATCAAATCCGGCCTTTGTGTGCAAAAATCCGCTTTTATCTGCGGATATCGGCGTTAGGCCAAAGCCACGCAGCAAATCATCTTTTTGGGACGGTGGGAGTCCGTTAAACCTCTCGCCCTCCCGCAAAGCCCGAAAGGACTCCTCCGGCAGCGCCTGCAGGTTTTCGCGGATTTTATCCGCTACAATTTCCGCGCCGTCATGTATCGCATGCTCCAGCATTTTTCCGCCGCGCACTTGCGACGCGTACCGGGATAGCTGCAGCGCATAGGCTCCCAGCGCCATAAATGTTACTTTAGCCATTACGCCAACACCTCCCAAACCCACTCATAGTGCGTAAATCCGGTATCGTCCTCGTGCTGTATGCTGTTGCGGTCCCACACAATGTCGGGTGCTGCATCCAGCGCCGCCTCAAAAGCCTCCACCCAGGGATCAAATTCCAGTTTTGTATATAGATCCGTTGTGCCGGTTACGGCTTTTTCGCAGTGCTGCCCGGCAGCTACAAAATCATTTGCGCCGTCCTCTTGCCAAACAAAATAGCGGTCCGATTTCAGGCGCTCCCAATGGCTCACCTGATCAGTCACCACTAAATGTGCAGCTATAATTTTCTCATTCCATGTCATAATCATACACCTGCTCGATCTTTACAAGTGATAGATCCATGGACGCGGGCCAAACATTTTGTACTACCTGTACCGTGTCAATCCGGTACTGCCTACCGTCTTCCGTCACAGCCACATCTTGGGTGGAGACCTCTTTGCGCCACATTGTGCGCACCACGCGGGATATCTCAATTTGATTTTGCCGGGACAGATACAACCGGTTGATTCCAAGCCGCTGCTCTTCGTAGCGCAATTTGACTTTTTCACGCGGCTGCATTTTGGGCGCGTACCCGGGCGGTGCTACGTCCTCCAGCTGATAGATCGTCAAAAGTCCGCTGTTGTACTGTTGGCTTATATCACTGTTCGGTCGCGTCGGCTGTTTCCGCATATTGCTTCACCTCGGCGTCGTGTTTTGCTGCTAGGATTATGTGCATATAATTTGCTTCAAAAATGTCCATCGCCCCATCCCGCATATATCGCACATAATCCAGCAACAGGGATCTAGGCAACCCAGGGTCCGTAAAGCTAACGTCCCCAATTTTGGATTGCAAGTATACGATACCGGATTGGATTAATTCAGAGACCTTTTTATCGGTCTCCGAATCGTCCCACGTGATGTCAAGATAGTTTTTGACATCGATCAGCAATTCGGGCAGGGCTTGGGCGATGCCGCCCATCAGGATTTTGTTACCGTGACAGTGTAGGTCTTTGTGGTCTCGCCGTCTGCGGCGGTAACCGTAACTGTCAGGGTGTTGGACCCGTCATACCACGTCGCTGCCGCACCGTTGGCAATTTCCGCCCGGTCGGATCCGTCTGTGTCTTTGTTGATGATCTCCACAATCGCACCGGCATGATTGGGTACCGCCCGGACAACGTTGGTCGCGTTTGTGGTCGCAGCGGTATAGGTCGTCGTAGCTGCCGCAAACGCCGGAGTCAGCGTCAAATTACCGATTTGCAAACTGGACAGCGTTGCATCGGTCGGCGCGGCGGGCCCATCCACTTGCTGCACCTTCCACGTAAGGGGTTGCAGCCCGGAAATGTCCAAGTGCAAAAATGCGTTATTGTCCATGGGCATGCCGTTGGCATATGCACGGATCAAATATACCCGTTCATCTTCCAAAAACCGATAATGATCAGAAAATTCGATATTTCCTCCCGTGGGGGATCCGGCGGCGGCAAAGTACCGCGACGCGATACCCAAGATAGCCTCCCCGTTATCCAGCGCAGCAGTTTGGATGATATCAATGGGATACGGCAGTACATTGTTCCGGTAGGTCCCGTCGGGTGCCATCATGGTAGTCGCAGGCAGGATTTTCTGGAAATAGTCCTGCGGGGAAACCAAAAGAATCAGGTCTGATACCGCCCGATGCTTTCCGTTTTCATCCATCGCCATCATGGATAACAGGTTTCCAACTGTGGATGCAGAAAAATCCGTAACAACGATCTTTTCCTTCTCGGGATATACGCCGCCGGAAACGCTTACGCCATCTCCGACTTGCCGGTTCATCCCGATAGGCTTGTCTTTCCCGTCGCCGGATACGCATCCAGACTCCAGCCCGTTAGCCACGGCCTCCGTCAGGATTTGCCGCACATAGTTGTCGATCCATACCGGACCCAGGTCCAGCATGGCCTTACAAACCGGAAGGAAGGCCGTCAGCTTCAGCAGGCCGGTATCGACCTCTTTGAAGCCGGAGGAAAGCTCCTTGATAATTTCTCCGCACAGCGGCCCCCAGACGGCCTCCTGATGGCCGTTAGTATTCAAGACAACTTTTACGGCCGCATGGGTGGACATAAATGTGATACGGGACAGCAGCGGGTGGGATGTCCGCAAGTCGGAAAATACCGCGTCGATCACCGTCTCCGGCATAACCACGTCCATATTCGCCAACGCCTGCTTCGGGTCCTTCGCCCGCATGGCTTCGGCCAACTTCTGATAGTACTCCGTTTCTTTGGCCGTCAGCTGCCGCACGCCTCTAGCAGCCAGGGCCTGCGTGTCCATTTTCTGCTGCAGTTCCCCAATGCTGGCCTCATATTCGGCCCTTACTTCTTGCCCGATGCACTCCATCATCAGGTCAAGATTTTCGTAAAACTCGCCGGTGTTGCCGTTTTTGATCGCTTTCTGCAGCTTTTCTCTGATTTCCTCGCGGTTCAAAATGTCATTGGATTTCATGATGCTATTATCTCCCTTCAAAAAGTTTTAAAATTGGATTTTTTTCAGCCCCGGGCTCCGGGTTTTCCGCCGGGCCGGTTAACTGTCGTAGCTGTGCCGCCAGACTCATTTGTGCCTTAATGCGTTGCGCCGTACTCAGATTTGCTTTCTGCAAAATCTCCGTGGCCTGCTCCATGTCCGCGTCTTGATCCGCAAACCGGTCGGCCAAGCCGTAAGTAATGCACTCCTCTGCCGTCATCCAAGTCTCGCCGTCCATCATTTCCGCTAGCTTAGCCGCATCCAGTTTGCCGCCCGATTTGGCCAGATACGCCTCCCGGCCCGCAGCGTTGATCTTGTCCAAATCGTCCGCCGCCTTGCGCAGTTCGGCGGAATTTCCGGACGCGTACATCCACATGTTGTGTACCATCATCAGCGCATTGCGGGGCATAATTACCTCGTCTCCAGCCATCGCGATCACAGACGCGATGGAGCACGCAAAGCCGTCAATGTGTACCGTTTTATGTGCCGGATGCCGCCGCAGCTGATTGTAGATTGCGGTCCCCTCAAACACGGATCCACCGTAGCTGTTCACAAAAACGTCAATCTGTTTGACATCTTTGTGGCCGCCCAACTCCTCCCGGAATTTATTCGCGCTGGTCTCGCTCTTGACAATTCCACCGGTCCACAAATCATAACCGTCACCTTCCACGTCGCCGTAGATATACAGCTCCAGTTTTCCGGGCTCGGCGCTCTGCTTGATCTCCCACATCTGTTCGTGCGGTTTTCTTTTAGCTTCCATTGGTTTCTCCTCCTCCTCCCGTTACAGGTGTTGTAATTTCTTGTGTCGCTCCGATATTCTTCGTCATAAACGATTGATCTGCCCATGGCTCGTTAATCGGAGCTTGCCCGGCAGCACGCCGAACGTCATTGATAGTAAATGCGCCGGTTCCGATTATCTTTTCGACATTGTCTGCATTTGCAAATAAGTCGAAATGGATAATAGCCGATGAATCCACACGGACGTAGTCCCCGCGACGCCAACGGCGGTAGCCGTAGCGTTTTCGGGTTATTTCCTCCTGTAATTGGTCGCACAGCGGATCAATGCAGGCTGTTAAAAATCGGTTGTTTGCATCTGCCGTCCCCTCCACGCTGCCGTTGATCAGCACCGTCGGAATTAGCATGGCTCGGGCCGTAAACTCAAAAATGTCCTCCACCATCGCCCGGATATCCCGGGTGTCGCCGCCGCCGTCTCCGGATATTTGCTCGTACTTGTAGCCGTCAAACTCAGGCAGCGCCGCGCTGTTGCTGTCAAAAAATGGCTTAAGCTGTGCCTGGATCATGCGCTGAAAATTTTGGGCCCAGTCGTCCCCATTTGGCGCGATTTGCGTTACGTGCACTTTCCAGTGCTGTCCGTGCGCCCATTCAAACTGCTTCATAGCCGCGCTAATCAACCTGTAATACGATTGGTACAAACCGTCTAATACAGGCTTCATGTTTTTATTATTCAGCTGCAAATGGATGACATCCTTCTCCGGGATGGGGTACTGGTACTGATAGCTACCTACCGTAACGCCGTAATACTCATTTTGCTTAGACGGCCGGTCTTCCGGTTGCATCCAACTGTCGGCTACAACTACCGTGCTTATTCCATCTTCTCGGGTCGGCGGCTCAATGATTAACGCCTCATTGTTACGATACAGCTCTGCAACAAGCTTATGTAAAAACATTGTGGAATTTTGATTTGCATTTGGAGAATAGTTCCACATATAGTATTCTTTGCCCTGGACCTCTTTCCCGCCTTGATAAGTCCGAAATTCACATCGGGCCAGCGCGTTGGCAATCATGTTTACACAGGTCCAAAAACTCAATTCGCGGATTTGGTACTCTTGGGCCGCCGCAAATAGTTCCTCACACGCAACTTCCCGGATTAATTCTTTCCCCGGGTTATCTCGTGATCTCTTAAAAAGTTTTAATGCCATGCAAATTTCTCCCTTATATTACCAAAGCACCAACCGGCGGGGCCGAAATCGGGATACCATCCCCAAGTACAGGCTCTATCACCATGGATGCCACCAGGGCCATAAACGGGTCTGTCTTCCGGCTTTTTGCCTCGATTTTGGCGTAATAAAAATTCCCCGTGTCCGATCCGGTCTTGCGAGAGCTCCGGACGCGTTTTGTGTTGTTTACAGCCCAGCGCAAACACGGGTTGTCCCCCCAATAAAACAGGCCGCGATCAAAGCAGGTCTGGATCACCGGGTCCACAGACATGATGTCGGACGGGCGCACCAGTTTAACGCGCGTCTTGTCCGCCGCGTCAAATCCGATGTTTTTCAGCTCGCTGGACAGTAGCGTCCAGCGGAAATTATCCATGGCCAGCATCCGCACGTTGTATTTCCCTGCGGCCCGCATGATATATTCGGCCAGCAATCTGGGATGGATAGACACATCATCCACAACAGTCACAAGGCCTCGGTTCGCCCATTCTCTCCACGGCGCTTTGATTCGGGCCAGCGTTTTGGATTGGGCACAAATCCAGGCATGATTAATGTCATACCGCAATTCGCCCCGCCGAAAATGTAGGTTTACAGCCGCCCAGTCGTTTAATTCGGCGTAGTCGATTCCCACCGTGCAGGACCAGCCGGACAGGTCCGGCAACTCCTTGTTTGTGGTCCTGATTTTTTCGTAGTCTGTTACACTGATTTCTTTTGCCCCAGCCCGGATTCCAAAACGTTTTGTTAAAAAATCTGCGTTTTGCTCCGGGTGTTCCACCCACTCCCGATATTCCTCCTGGATCTCCGCCCGCAGGTCGGGCAGATACGGCAGGGACGGATTTGCCATGGGCCAGTTATCCGGATCATGCACCTGGTCTTTTTCGTTCAAGCAGCAGATAAAAGGCAAAAATCCTTCATCTTTTTCCCCATCAAACAAAATTCGTCTGCCACGTGATAGATAATCATCCAGTGGCCCGTCCGACACGCTGCCGTTTGACGTAAAAAAACCGGCACGGGGTTGCCCTGTCTTCCCCCCGCCGGTTATAAATACGGTTATGTTGTCGTAATTTTCATACTGATGTACTTCGTTAAAAATTACTTTTCCGGACCGCAGGCCGTCGCGCCCTTTTGGATTGTTGGTGTGCCCTTTCATGGTCCCTTTGTTTTTCAGGCCCTGGACAATTTCCTTTGTGTGGTAGTAATGCCGTCTTAGCTTCGATTCCCATTTTGGTGTTTCCAACACATCCACCAAATCCAACATCGGACGCTTACTTTGCTCCTCGTTGTTTGCGCATATATCAACGTTGTAGCGTGGCACTGGATTATACGGTGATATGGAGCACATCCCATCAAAGGCGATAAACCCATCTTTTCCCGCACCGCGCCCCACCATAGCAAACAGCGTTTTCCAGCGCGGCCGACCAGTTTCCCGCCAGTACGTGCAATCCCACAGGGCAATCAAAAATTCTTCCCAAGGGAACAGCCGATCGTACGGAAAATATTTTACAAGGGATAAATACCGGTCCAGCTGTTCCGCGTCTGTGTAAATATCTTCCGTCTCAAAACATTTTCGCACATGCGCGGCTAGCGCAACTTGCTCCCGGCAGGCCCGGGGGGACCCCGCCTCCATCGATTCCAGGTATCGCAATATTCGTTTGTCAATCTCATAGCTCATCATCCTCACCGCTCAGTGCCGCGCCGGGCTTAATGTTTTTATCCTTGTAGCCCAACGCCGCTAAGATTGCTTCCATTCGGGCATTTACCCGCACCGCAGTTGCCACACTTTTGTTATCTGTCGTTCCATTCTGGTTTTTCCCGTTTTGGTATTCCACGTTTACACCGCGTTCGGCGATATCCGCATTCAGCATTTGTAATTGGCACCAAAACGTCATGTATTGCTCCACCAGCTCCGTATACGGCAAGCGTTCACGTCCATCTGCGCGCAGGTCAGATAACAGCGCTTTTTTCAGGTCCCTGTATCGCTTCGTTTTGGTCCAATTATTTTCTGTCGTCGCCACATACAAGTCCCCTTTCGATGCTGTATACCACACCCCTTGTATTTTTTGGCCGTCGGCCTCCCGTGGGAGGCACCCAGCCGAGTAGCTTTATCAAAGTAGATCGCTATTTTTCGATGGGGGGGTGTCAGTCCCATCTTTCCGCCGTGATCGGCGGATCCTTTGATGTAAACTGCCGTTGACCCTCTGGATGCAGCTCCTCATGACATTTTTTGCAAACGGAAATTAGCTGACGGCCGCCATTGTCGTAGATAGACAGCGCTAAGTCAGGCCGATCTTTTAAGTGCTTGACATGGTGGACGATCGTAGCGCGCTTATGCCGATGCCGCGACTTGCAAACCTGACACTCCCAGTTGTCCAGCCTCAATACTTGTCTTCGGATTGTCTTCCACTCGGTCCACAGATAAAAATCATGTTCGTTCCCGCTTTGTATTAAGCTTGTGAGTTGGGACAACCTCGCATCGGTTATCATGCCGCCGCCTCCAAAAAAATTTGAGTTTTTTGAAAATCCCTCTGATAAAACCCACAAGGCTGGGGAATAATTCCCCGGCCTTATTTTTTAATAACGAAAGCCCCACCAGTTGCCCGGTGAGGCTTTTGTTTTTTTGGATGGTACTAGTATATCATGTCCGATCCCAAAAGTCTTCCGGTTTTTTTCCGGATTTGAAAATTTATGTCTCTGGCCCGCCATAGAGAGCCAGCATGAAGTGCCGCAGAGCCTTGTCCCGCCGATCGTACACAGCGGTTTTTTCCAGGCCCAACTCCTGGCACAGCCGCTCCACATTCCCGCGCTCTGGCCGCATGTAAAATCTCTCCAGCACCAGCCTCTCCTCCGGCGCCAACAACTCCAATCCCGCATCCACCAGGGCCACCCACATCCGCGCCATCTCCAGCGCCCTCTCGAGCTCCTCCCTGTGGACGATATTTGAGAGCAGCATATCCTCTCGAGCGCTCCCGCCTCCCCGCACCGGCGTCCCATCTCCCGTGGCACTGCGGATTCTCAGCGCGTCCAATTCTAGGCGCTTAATTTCGTTGGGAATTGTTTTCACAGACTTCACTCTTGCTTCATACTCTTTTAGCTTTTCTATTGCTTCGTGCTTCCAATTCACGAATCATTCCTCCATCCTCCGAAAAAGGATCAGGTGTCAACACCTTATCCATCCAGTTCAGCCGCTTGTAATTCGCCCGGCAAATCGGGCAATTGTGGCCCACTCTCACCTCCAGGGGATCATAGTAGATCCCGAGAAGCTGATCGCCCACTTCCTCACCGCACCTGGCGCAATAGACGTAGCCAAAATAGCCTGTAGTGATATGGCTGTGGCCAAGGAGCGAACAGGTGATGCTTTTTCTCTGTTCGTCTTCCAGCGGCTCTAGTGCCGCCATTTTGGCTTCATACTCTTTCTTGGTCATCCTTCTTCTCCTTTCGACCTAACGCGCACTCCGCGCCATACCGGCGCTTGCCGCAGTGTGCGCAATCCACTTTCCGCCACCCGGTGGACTCCGTCACCTGGTAGGCATCTCTGGCCAGGGCGATGCACTGGCCGCATAGTGCTACTCGCTGTTTATTCATCCTGCACTCCCTTTCCTGCACAGTAATCGTCAAAGCATTCGACCGCTCCGAAAATCATCTTATTGTTGCACCATCTCTGCAAATCTCTGTAAATGCGAGGGGCATTGGGCTTGTCGTAAATCATTACATATGGATCGTATTTTAAACTGCGCAATATTCGGATCATGTGTAATCATCAGATACACTATTTTTTATTGCCAACGCCATAAATTGCTTCCAGCAATTTATCTGCTGCTTCTATGGACGGGGCTTTGCGGTACTGTGATGATGCCAATTCAATTCGCTTCCACATACAGTTCGTCCTTTCCTGCATATCTTCTAAAAATTTATTAACGCGGTAGGCTTCCAAAATTCTACTTTTTTCCATTTTCCCTTGTTCCCTGGAAATCCCGGCCGTCGCGGCAAACTGGTACAAATTCCGGAAACTCTGAAACAGGAGCACTTGGGCTTGGCTTTTTAATTCCGGCATCGGGCCCCTTCGGTATGCCAGATCTTCCAACTCGTCAATGTCAAAGTCTTTCATTGCAATTCCTCCGCGCGAATGTAGATCCCGGGCAACTCCGCCCAGAACTTCTCCACGATCTCCGATGCCACTTGTGCATCGTCACGCCAGAAGCCCACATTGGTCATCACGTCCTTCAAAAGCTTCTGTAGGTTGTCGGTGTCAGGCTTTATGATCCGGTACTCTCCGTCGCAGTGGCGGCCTTTCAAGGGGAAGCACCACTTGACCACCAACCTAACACCACCTCGCAAGGGACTTTCTGGGCGGTGCTTAGCTAGGTGCGCCTGCAGCTTAGCCCGCGCCGCCTTAAGCTCAGCCGGCTCGTAGGGCACCGGCTTGCCGCCTATCACTCTGATTTTCTTTTCTTGGTGCGTCACTGTCGGCGGGATCATCGGCATAAAAAATTCTAGCATTGTCATTTGCTTCACCTCGCTAAAGAGAACTTTTTTGAGAATTTTGCTTTTGTCAGCGGAGCAGGGGAAGGGAGGACGGCGGCTGTGCTTTAGCCGCCTTCCTTTCCCCCGCTGACCGTGAGGGAAGGAACTTACCATACTCCCCGTAGGGGAGTACTATTTTCCTTCCCTCGGAAAATAGGAGAAATGTTCCTTTTTTCTTCCCAAGGGAAAATAGGGAGAGAAGACCTATTTTTTGCTTCCCTAACACTATTAGGGAACGTGCAACGGAAGGAAAAAGGCCCTTTTTTCTTCCCGCAGGGAAGTTGATAAGGAAAAAGGTAATTTTCCTTTTTTCCGTGTCAAAAAGTTCGGGATACAACTCCATCGTTAACGCTGTAATTGCCACTTTCTTTAATTCGGCTGCGAACTGCTTTTTGAGTAATTCCCATGTGGGCGGCCAGATCATCTACCGTGACTGGCTGCCCCATATCGTTTGCTGCAAAGGCGGTATCCAATGCTTCCATCCTCTTTCGCTTCCTGTCCTCGGGCGTTCCATTTCGCTTACCCGATTTTTGGAAGTTCTTTTTCCACGTAGGGGCGCTTTCCTCCGGCTCCAGGTCCCCCAGGACGCCGGAATCATCCACCACGTGAACCGGGTAACGGAACCACAAATCCGTCGGCTGAAACTTAGGGAATTCCCGCAGAGTGCCCTCTACGCGCCAGGCCGTGATGGCTTTAGCCGCCTCTTTTGCGGCTTCTGCTCGAGCCTGTACGCCCTCGAACAGCCATCTGGGGATGGTGCCTTGAATGATATCCCGGAGGGCTGCGGCGCTGCAGGCGTCGTCTTGACTCACCTTATCCATAAGATCCGGCCGGTCGCTCCGGATCCATGCGAGGTAACTTTCTGCTGCAGCTTTGTTTTGCTGTTGGATTATGGCTCCCTCTGTCAAATCTAGCTCCACCAAGTCCAGCAGAGCATCGGGATCCCTGGCAAACACGCCGGATCCAGAGGCGCGATCCATAGACTTTTTGCCGCCCTGAGCGCCCTTGGAGTGATGGTGGCAGTAGATCACAGCACATCCTAGATCCGTGCACACTTTATCAAATTGATTACAAAAGTTGGCCATCTGGTCCGCGCTGTTTTCGTCGCCGGTAATGACCTTGTAAATCGGGTCAATGATGATCGCGATGTAATTCTTTTTTGCGGCTCGTCGGATTAATTTGGGCGCCAGTTTGTCCATTGGCACGGACTTGCCGCGCAGATTCCAGATATCTATGTTGGAAATGTTTTCCGGCTGCCAGCCCAATGATGTGTACACATCCTTAAATCGGTGCAAACAGCTGGCCCGATCCAACTCTAAATTTACGTACAGCACTTTGCCTCTTGCACACTGCCATTTAAGCCATTTCCGCCCCTCGGCAATGGCAATGCATAGCTCGATTAGTGCAAATGACTTACCTGCCTTAGATGGACCGGCCACCAGCATCTTGTGTCCCTGGCGCAGAATACCATCAATTAAGCAGGGGGCTAAGGCAGGCAGATTATCCCAGTAGTTCTGCAGACTTTCCAGATCTGGTAGGTCGTCGTTGACCCCCTCGATCCACTCCTGCCACTCTTTCCAACTGCTTTTACCAATATTGGCATCGATAATATACTGCTTGTTTTCGCCCCGCTGGACGCCCGGCATCCGGCTTAGACGGGATGGGTTCTTGTTCTGGGTGTCTACCGCCATGCCGTTTTTCTTCAGCACATCATATAAATAGTCTACACGCTTGCGGTACTCATCGTAATTGGATGCTTCTATCCGTACAATGGCATGGATGCTTTTCCCGCCGGAATACACCAGGCAGGCAACCGGAAGTTCCAGCTCTTTGATCATGGCGTACTGCTTCTCCAATTCCATGGTATCAGATTCCACCAGCGCATACCGAAAATCTGTAACGTTCTCATTTTTGCAGCCTTTCCCGTCCAGCGGGTTGAAGCGGATCCATGCTCCAACTTGGGGATTGTAGTCGCCCAGGACGGCGCCAATGTCGCCGCCACAGTGACTAAGCAGTTCGATTAATTCGCCGGCTGTACGGTCCCACGATCCCTTAGAGGGGAAGTATTTCCCATCCTTCTCCCAGCTGGTTGTGACATACCCAACGTTCTCGGATGCTTCGAACAGAGCCTCCAGGTACTCCGTCAGCTGCCGTACAGGATCCCAGACGGGGGGCTCGTGGAACTCCCGCCCCTCCAGCCAGGAGCTGTCAACAATCTTGTAATCATCAGCCTCAATTTCGTCGCTCCAATCCAAGGCGTGGCCACCAGATGTTGGCGCCCAACCTTGCTCACGGGCCATCTGGATGATGGTACCCCCGGTGATGGGGGTAGCGCTACCCCGGAAGCTATCCCACTTCCGGGCGCAGTCGCCAGGATGATATCTGTGGCTGTCTGTCCGGCTCCAGGCATCCCAATCGGCGCACTCATAACCCTCTGACTTTAGGGCCATACCCACAGAAAGCCAATCCTGATAATCCAGCATAGCTGGATCGATATATTGCAACACTTCCAGTAGATCAGTTCTGCGCTCCATCTATGCTCCTCCAATCGAAATTTTTAGGGTCCACCCCCTTGGGGCACCCGCGCCAGCCAGTGGCGGCAATACGATCAATCATCTTTTTGGCCACATCAAACGGCCATTGCCCCACATGCTGAAATCCATATTTTTCCAGGCATCGGATCTGCTTCGGCGTAGTCAAGCCGGCGGCACGACGTTTATCCAGCTTGTCCAAAAGCATTGCTGCTTTTCCGGCGCTTTCGATTTCATCCGGAAAAATACCCAGTTTTTCCAGCGTCTGGACCTGTTTGGCGGATGGCGGTCCCATTTCCCACCCAAAAGCCGGGACATAGCTGGATAGATCTTCCGATTGAATGGACATTTCAAATTGCAGCGGGTCCACCAGCTTACGCTTTCGGGATTTCATCTCTGCTAGTTTTTTAGCCAGGGCTTCTTCTCTTTGTGCCACTACGTCCTCGCTGGCTTTCTGCTCAGCCTCTTCGATATCCACAGGGCAGCCGGCTTCTGCAATATTCTCCGTCATCTTTTCCGCCACCTCTGCATTTTCGCAGATCAAGCTGGCGGGGTGGCACAGTTCATGGCGCTCGGTGTGCCACAAAAAATCCAATAGCAGTAGATGATCCTTGCCTGGGGACAGCCTGGTCCCCCGGCCTACCATCTGGCAGTACAAGCTGCGTATTTTGGTGGGCCGCAGCACCACAATGCAATCCACAGATGGGCAGTCCCAGCCCTCTGTCAACAGCATGCTGTTGCACAGGACGTTGTACTTGCCATTTTCGAAGTCCTGCAGGATCTCTGCTCTGTCCCGACTCTCACCGTTGACTTCGGCGGCCCGAAAGCCGGCATCATTTAAAATGTCGCGAAACTTTCGGGAAGTCTTGACCAAGGGCAAAAACACCACGGTTTTACGGTCCATGCACCTGTCGGCCATCTCCTGGGCAATGGAGTGCAGATACGGATCCAACGCCGTACCCAGTTCCCCGGCTTTAAAATCGCCAGATTGGACGCTTACTCCGCTGAGGTCCAGCCGCAGTGGGATTGTCTCCGCCTTAATTGGCGACAGGTAGCCATCCCGGATAGCCTTGGCCAGGGGATATTCGTAGGCCAAGGAATCGAAATACTGCCCCAGATTGCGCATATCGCCCCGGTCCGGCGTAGCGGTAACCCCTAGTACGTTGGCGCCCGGGAAGTGCTCCAGGACACGCTGATACCCATCTGACAAACAGTGGTGGGCCTCATCTACAATAATCGATGTAAAATAGTCCTCTGCAAACTGCTCCAGGCGTTTCGGTCGCTGCAGGCTTTGAACAGATCCCACCACGACGCGATACCAACTACCCAAGCACGTCTCGTCCGCCTTTTCAGTCGCGCAACATAGACCGGTTGCCTGGTGGAGTTTGTCGGCGGCCTGCTCCAACAACTCGCTGCGGTGCGCCATGATCAGGACCCGGTGCCCCTGCCGTACCAGTTGCTCGGCCAACTTGCAGAATACAATTGTCTTGCCGCAGCCCGTTGGTAGCACCAGCAGAGTCCGGCGGTTGCCGGACTGCCACTGGCTGCAGATCCCATCAATGGCTGCCTGCTGATACGCCCGCAGTTCCATCAGAATTTACCTGCCCATGGCGCGGATGCGGTCGGCTGACCAGTAGGTGCCTGTACGGTAGCTTGGCCTGTCAACGTCGGATCAAAATCGTAGAATTTTACCACATCATTGGATTGTCCCTCGGATCCGTCCTTTTTGGTGTACATGCGTGGCTTAAAACGTCCGCGCCCTTTTGCGCCAATCACAGCATTCCATTGTGGCCGGAACTTTTCGCCATGTTTCTTCTGTCCAATTGCCCGAAAAAATTCCGAAATTTTCCACTCCAAGCTCGACCACAGAATCAGGTCATACCGCACGGACGCGGTTCCTTCTACTGTGTCTACGGCAAGCGTCAATGTAGCTTTATTGCAGGGCGGAATCTTTGTGGATCCCGGAAAGCGTCCGCGCTCGAACGCCGTAACGGTAAAGTTGTAGTCTCCTTCTTCCAGCAGGATATATTGTCCACTGTCGCTGGAAATCTCGTCATCCCATCCAATCTCATGGGCAGTATTATTAAATTCACTCATGTTGCTCCTCCTTAAAACGGCAAGTCACGGCTTTGCAATGCCGCATCGACAATGTTGTTCCATTGCGGGATGATCCACCCCGCAACAAATCCATCCGCCTCCAAGACGCTCCAGGGCGTGTCCTTGGGGTAGTAGCCTTTGGCGGAGAATACGCCCCTAACATCATCCTCTGTTATGCCGGACGGCCCCAGCAGCGCCGCCACAGTTGCAGGGATGTCAGTGGATGCTGTGGGGTTGGGATCCGGCTGTGGAACCGGCTTGCTCTCCGGCACCTTGGGCACAGGTTTTGGCTGTGTTTGTGGCGCCGTACCGGTGGTGGGGATATATTGGGCAATCTGCGCATACTCCAGCGGGATTTCGTCCGGCAGACCGTGTCTGTTCTTGGCGTCCCAGCAGGGGTGGTGAGATGTGTGCAATACTCGCTTGCCACCCTGTGCCTTATGTTTCTGCCCCTTGTCATCAACAGCGACTACGTAGGTCTTATAGTTTGCAAACAGGACCATGTCTGCCCACTCTTTTACCATAGGGGCGACTTGCTTGGTCAGCTTCATCTCCCACCGGTCATAGGCTCCCATTTCGTCCGGCTGTTCAAATTTTCGCATTTTGGCGTGTGCTGTGACCACCACATTCATACCGGCGTTGATCACATCCTCCAGGGCGTTCAGTAAGCGCCCGAATTCCTCTTGTAGGAATACGTAGCCTTTGCCATATCCAAAGTCTTCGATGCTGTTTTTTTGGGTCTTTGCGCAGATCTCCGCTGCGCAAAGCTGTTCGGCCCAGTCTGCTGTATCCACCACAAGCGTACCGCAGATGCCGGGGGACGCTACAAATTGCTTTACAGTATTCAGCAACTCTGTCCAGCTGCCTGGCTTGTCCACACGACGGACATCCATATGGTAAGTACTGCCCTCCGTATCGATAAACACAGGATCCGGGAAAGATGCTGCAAAAGTTGTTTTCCCGATTCCCTCGGGGCCGTAGATCACGACTTTCTGGGGGCGTGGAATCCTCCCACTCTTAATATTCAGCATTTTCAAAATACTCCCTTCTGCCATTGCTTGCCTTGCGGTAGTGCCGGCGGCTCATCAACGCCAGCCACCTGCCCGTCCTCGATGATGATCTGGCACTCGCCGCCGGTGCTCACTCTGGTGGCGATGGCCTGCAGGCCCTCGGCCTGCAGCCATGTGCCGAACTCCTGCAATGTGCGCAGATCCATCTGCTCCAGCTTGTCCAGCAGAACAAACCCGCATTGCGGATTCAGCGCGCGGACAATGGCTGTGGATACTCTCAGATGGTCACTACCGCTCATGGCATCCCACTTTTTGCCGTGGTAGGTCAGTTCTCCATCTTCCACGGATAAGCCTTCCAGCGGTAGCTGGGCGCCGTTCAGCAGATCGTACTTTTGCCTCCGGATCTGCTCCAGATCTGCCGTCAAGCCATCATATTGGGCGGCGTACCCTTCCGCCTCTTGCTCTGCTTTCTCACGATCACAGTTGGCGCGGACTTTGATATTGATAGCCTCGATATTCTGTAAATCCGCCTCGATCTGTGCTGTGGACTCGTCGCGCAAATCTATGGCATCCATCTCGGCGATTTCAAGATCTGCAGCAGATTGCTCCAAATTTCTTCTGGCTTCCGCCAATTTTTCTTCCAGACTTTGCACCACCTGGGCACAGGATGCCTTCCGGAATTTGAGCCGTTCCACCTGGTCTCGTTTGCGCTGATTCTCTCCATTTTGCGAAAGAATTGTCTGCTGGCGCTGGATCAGCTCCACCGCCGAAATCGGCTTACCAGGGGCATCCGGATAAAATGGCATCTCCTTTGCGTACTTGCGCTTCTGATCGGCGATTTGGCCAATGGAGTGGCGTTGATTGTAGATCAACTTTTCTTGCTGCTCCAAAGCGGCCAATTGGTCTCCCACGCCAATGATCTTCAGCAGGGTATCTGCCTTTTCCTTGCCGGATGCATCCATAAATTTGGGCAGATTCAGCGCCAATTCTTCCACGAAGCTATTCAATAGCTGCTGCCCGGCCCGCTGCCCAGTTGGATCAGAGACTTTCAACGCGGAGTTTTTGCCGGACCTTTCCACTGTCAGGCCGTTGGACAACTCCAAGCGGATTCTTGGCGGTATCACAGACCCATCCCTGGTGGGGGCACTTGGGCGGTACCGATCTCCGCCCAATGCCCAGGTGATAGCATCCAGCACAGAAGTCTTTCCCTGGCCATTATTTCCGCCGATGATGGTCAGACCGTTTTCTGTAGGCACAACCTGTACTGCTTTGATCCGTTTTACATTTTCAATCTCCAGGCTTGATATTTTTACAGATTCCACTTTACTCCGTCCTCCTTTTGCGCTATAATAAACATGTGTTTTTTGCCTTGCCGCCAACGGGACTGGTACTCCCGGGGGCGGCTTTTTTTGTTGCCACGATTGCGATCATGATCACCGCCAATCTACGCCCATCCGCCAAATCCTCCAAAAAAACTTTATATGGCCGTGCAGCTTCCATTTTTACAGCAAGTTCGCCAATCTCTTCCGGCTCAAAGCCCGTGCCCTCGTAGGCGGCGAGCCGCTCCCGCATCACCTGCTTCGGCTCGGCCCGCAGCCTGGCGTTTTCGGATTGGAGCGTCGCGAGGGCGGTGGCGGCAGTTCCGCATAGTTGTTGGCACTCTGTCCCACAGTATTCTAACCAGCAATCATCACAACCGATATTGTGTGCATCAACTCTTGCGCAACACTGTAGGCAATGTATCAGCTTCTCAATGTCCATCAGGCTTCCTCCTTTTCCGGAATTTTCATGAAGCATAACCAATGAGTATTCATGTTTTTTCCGCTCCGATGTCCAAACAATGGAGCATATGGAGACAGCGGTAGTATTTCTTTTAGCGGGATTTGTACTTCGCTCCATTTGAAAATAAGCACTCCGTCTGGGTCGAGCACGCGAAAGCATTCCTCAAACCCCTTTTTTAGCATTTCTTTCCAATCACCCTCCAGGCGCCCGTATTTGAGCGCTGTCCAACTTGTGGGCCCTGCCCAAGTCAAGTGCGGGGGGTCAAAAACGACCAATTTGAACTCACCATTTTCAAATGGTAGTGCTGTAAAATCGCAAACCGTGTCAGGTGATATCTCAATATAATGGTGCGGATAATATTCGTGGTACGGCACTACTCGTTTATCACAAAATTCCACGTCAGGGTTATTCTTATCAAACCAAAACATTTTGCTCCCGCAAGCTACATCAATCACTCGTTTTCTCATCGCCAGAATCCTCCTTCCCGGCCTTTCCTGCCTTTTTCATCAGCCGGTCTCATGGACATCCTCCTCATCCATGCGTGCCTCGCAGTTTGGGCAGCAATCAGACATATTTCCTGATTTCCGGCCATGCCTTGCAAAGTTTGGCATATTCAGCCGGATAATTTAGCTTGATAAATAGTGCCGTGCCCTTGTTCAGCAAATCCTTAGATGTCAAATAAGATAGACGGATAAACATCTCTTCGCCTTGGCTATTTACCCCGCAGTCAAGGGACGCTTTGGCATAGATTGGGTGTATCGGCGCATCATATTCATATAATGCCGCTGCAACGTCCTCAATGCCAAAATACAGCAGAGGGTGACAGACTGTAACATCTCCCATTGATTTGCTGTAAAATAACGGCCCATGTACGCTGGCTGCCCTTCTCCGCCGCTTGCTCTCTTTTGCTCGGACTCCGACAAAAGATAGGTCTTTGTCCGCCGCATACTTCCGCACGGCGTCAAAAAACACACCGGTCTTCCCAAACGCCTGTTTCTGCTGATTTTGCAGGGCATCAAAGGCAGATGTCGGGCATATGTCCAGGTCAATTGGCCGGGAAAGCCGTTCCGCCACTTCCCGGCACACTTTCTCGGTGCCGGGGAAAGATGCATCCGAAAGGTGCGACCATATGCGGAAGTCCCTTCCGCATGTCCTCGCTGCCTCATCTACAACAAAGCACATGGCAACGCTATCCTTCCCACCGCTCAGGGCGATATATGGGCGCTTGCTTTTATCAAACGCTTCCAGGCAGATATCAATGGCAGCTTGCTTTTTCCTGCGGTACACATCCATTTTTGCCCTGACGCGCCCGATCCCCAGAAATTCCTCCAGCGTCATCTTTTTTGCTCCTGTATCGGCACGTAGCACAGCCGGAGGTTTGTTTCTTTCCAGTATGGCGGCTTTACGCCGTAGTCCATGACGGGATAGCTGGACAGGTCAAGCGCCCTTTCTTCATCACTTCCGACTTCCACGGGCCGCATTAGGCCGTGTTCCGGGTGCCATAGGCTATAGTCTTCCTCGCACTCCTCCACCACCCATTTGCTGACTGTCCCGTAGCCCATCGCGTACTTTTTCCCGACTGCCGGGATCATATCCAGCAGCGCCTGGACTTCATCCGCATGGCCACGCGCCCAGAACACCACTTTTCCATCCTTCACAGTCCGGATCACCTGGGGCATACGGTATGCACGATACAGGCCGATGCTCTCACTGATCAGACCTTTGCGCATGTCCAGGTAGTCCACCTTGTCAGCGTTAAAAAAGTTTGGTCTCTTGTTGTAATGCTCAACGGCATGGCCGATTTCGGTATATACGCCCCGGCTTGCTGCCCACCTGTTCCCGGGCAGCTGCATAAGGGGTAGGCCGATGTAACCGGTAAAATCAGCGTTCCCACCGCCCTCCAGAACGTGAGGGGCGTGTTTGATATACCAGGCATGGTACAGGATGCTGTCGAGCATAACAACGCCGTCAGTGCTGTTCAGTCGACCGTCTGATAGGGTTGCGGTAACCTTAATCGGCCTTGTCGGCTTTTTTGCCACCCTTTTTCCCTCCCTTCGATTGGAGCAAGTGGAACCACTGCGATCCCTCCGCTTCGATGAACGCATGATAATTGCGCACGAGTTCGCCAACCCGCTCAGAAGGCTCAACCTCCCCACGGGAAAGCGTAATGTCTCCATCACCGACAACAGCGTTAAACAGGCCAAACCCCTTTGCGGACATGCCGCCAAGCCTCGGGCAGTCGAACCACTTCAGAAGCCCTGCGTAAAATGCCCCAAGCTCAAGGTCGTTCACGCCGTCCAGGAAAATGACGTCCTGCACGAACTCGGTCCCGGCGGCGATATACTGGACGCTGAACCGCATCTGGGTTGACGCCTTGGCCGAAAGCTCCGCGCCGGCGTCCTCGATAAATGCGCCTAGCTTGTCGTTTTTGGAATCGTCGGTGCGGGTAAACTCGATTTCCCCCACCAGGTTCCGCCATGAAATGGTGCTGGCCTCCCCGGTGATCTCCTCGGTCTCCTGGCAAACCGGGTACGCAAACCCGGAAATCAGCTTGCCGGACATAATCATGTCCCCCAGGCCGCCACCCAGGAGGGAGATGCCGGGGAAATGCTCTCGGACGCTCTTTGCCTTCTCGACGTCTTCCTTCATGGCGCCATTTATGTTTCCGCCGGAAAACAGGACGTGGAAGGTCTCCTTGTCCACCTTGCACCCGACATGCTGGAGCAAGTCCAGGGCGATAGAATCCCGCAGCTGCCCCCGGATGCTGTTGCCGGTTATAACGGGAACCTTTCCCGCAAATGTGAGAATTGTCTGGAAGTAGCTCCCCGTGCTGGCCGTTTCCCCGATATGGGATACGGGGGAAAGCAGTTTGTACTTAATCCTCATTTTCATTTTCAGTCGCCTCCGTCAGTTGCATTTTGTCACGCTGGATGCGCTCCCGCACCAGCATGATAAGGTACAGGGATTCCCGCTCGATGAGCGGCAGAAGGGAGTTGTCCTCGAACAGCCGAACCTGGTAGTCCTTGACGCTGTCTGAAGATATCAGCTCCCCGGTTTCCGGCATAACCACGGGGCCGCCGGTGTACAGGTATTTTGGTTTCACGCTTTCGATTTTTGCTTTCGCGCAGAAGTTCTGCACGAACTCAGCGGTGCTCACGCTCTTCAGACAGGCCCCCTTGATGTAGGCCCCGAACCGATCCCAGGTCTCCAGACCGTTCAGGGAGCTTTTCTCGTCTCGGCTCCGGTACAGGGCGTAGAGCAGGAGCGCCGCCTTTGCGTGCTTCAGGCTTTCAGTGTCGAATTGATACAACATATAGCTTCTTCCTCCGTCATTTCTAATTTTTGCCCACAATATAGTGGGATTTGGACTTCTCGGGACGCCTCCAGCTCGCGTCTCAGCTTAAGCAAAGCCCCCCATCCGGTTTTCCGCAGCACCTCGAATGGGATTTCCCCCTTCTTCAGCTTCTCTTTCCCGCAGCCCAGCGTTTGAAGGGCCTCCACGAAGCCGAAAAGGTGCGCCATCCGCTCTTTCGTCGTGTAAATCGTCTCGGTTTCGAGATTTACAGCGAACTTTTCTCCTCCGTAATTCCACTTTGCTCTGTAAAACAGGTGTTTTTTCTGCGAAGTGGTAATCACGAACAGGAACGGTGGCTTTTGATTTGCGGTCAACTGATCCCGCAGTTCGCGAACGTTATACAGCCGTATACCGTCAGGGTCAATTATGTAATTATAAAAATACACGCTGAACAGGCCCGCACACCTCTCGCAGACCCATTCGCCCAAATACGCCCAGTCGGTAAAGTTCGCCGACACAATGTCCTTAACCTTAACCCCTTGGCGTTGCTCTCTGTGGCAGCACGGGCACACAAAACTGGCATCGCGCAAGGGGAATTTTTTGATCTTCACTTCTTTTATGATGTCATTCCCGTTTGAATCCCTTGTTCTGTATGGTATGACATCATTATTGCTAGCAAACTCCTTCTGGATCATTGTTCTGTGCCTCCTTGCCAACCTTGCCGGCCTTTCCTGCCTTTTTCATCAGCCAACACCAAACCCGGGGCCATGGCCGGACGCCAAATCCACTTTTTAGCAGTTTTCCAACTGCTGGAAGAATTTTCCATGCTGTCATAAATCCGGCTATAAATCCGATATACACAGCATCAATCAGTCTCATGGACATCCTCCTCATTCATGCGGGCACCGCAGTGACCGCAGAATTTATTGTGTATCAGGTTATCGGCTCCACAAACTGTACAATCGCCAAACTCGCAATACTGTTCATCATAACCCGTACTTATCAGTCTCCCATGCCTTACCTCCGCAACATCGGCGGCGGGGAGATTGTTGATTTCACGGTAGATATTCAGCTTCTTGGCGGAACGCGGGAAATACTTAAGGATGATATCCAGTGCGTCCTCTCGCTTGATGTAATCAGACATTTCAATCACCTCACAATTAAATCGCTAAAATATATAACGTGCACCGGAAATGCACCGCGCGAGTCCTTGTTTACGAGTGTATAGCAACCATTGGGATAATCATCAGACACGCCCATGCGATAAGCGCAGTAAGCACATTTCACATCCGAAACCAATGGGGTCCTAAATTTCTCATGAAATTCAAGGCCAAATAAATACTCATATTCCTGTAGGAATATTTCGATAGCTTGTTTAGGCGTGTATTTCTGCGCATTTACAACGATCATTTCGTCGCAATAGCTATATCTAAAGCCTGCGTAGTCAAATTTAATCATTTTCGCGCTTTACATCTCCTTTCATTTTTGCTACAATGTCCATGGATTCTATTTCTTTTGCCGTCTCCGGTGTTGGCGCATCGGGGGCGGCTTTTTTATTTTTCCCACGGCTTTTTATCCAGCAAGCGCCGGATCCTTTCTGGGTGGTACCAGCTTGCCAATCGTAACCGTGTCCAAAAATATTGCACAGCCATGTCCCAGGCTTCGGCAGGGGCTTTGTCTTCCCCGTATATTTTCGTGTCCTTTGGAATTACAAAGATGTAATTCTTAGGGCCGAATGGCAGGCGGTCATCCTTTCGGCGAATCCTCGGGCAGTCCATTGTAGTGTATCCATGATCGACTACCCAATCATAAAACTTGTCGAATCTATTCCACGCATCATCACACGGGAATTTCCGGATGTATTGCCATCTGCCATATAGCGCGTTTCCACCCGGCAGTTGGCGGATTTCGGTTACTTTCATACGATTCACCTCCACTCCTTCCGCTTAAGCTACCGAGTAGACCAGGCATGCCGCCACAGCAGCCCCCAGCAGGATGGTCCAGGCGATACAAGCCCAGGTGGGCATGTCCCGCCGCGCCGGTTGCCGGGTTTGCTGTGCGCGCCGCTTGGCGCGCCGGTGATTGGCGTCCACAGCCGCCTGCATGGCAGCGGACAATTCTGCGTCTGATATAATCATGCGTTTGTTACCTCCTGTTTTAACTATTCTAAAAAGCAGCGATCCGGTAGGGTAGTGATCAATCTATCAAACTCCCTCACTTCCGGGCAGTAGCGGTACCGGAATCCGTCGCTTTTTTCTTCTGCCGTGACATAAGCCTGTTCAATATCCTTAATGGTTTTTATCAGCGCCATATTCTCATCCTTTATGATATCGAAGGCGTTTTTTATATAATCAAATTCTTCGCGGATATCGATCATGGCCAGGAATATTCGCAGGGTAATCTGGACGGATTTTAGCATTTGTGTCTTTGTTTTACGACACAGCCGCTTACCCGCCTCTGTGACGGCGTACGCTGCGTCCCAATCACAGAGGTTGTAGTAATCCCCGTACCCCGAATCATAGCCCCAGATGCTGTCCCCGCAGCTCCGATAGAAATCCCCTACGAGCGCCACTAGGCAAGAGTTAAAGTCCGCCTCCGGGTCGTAATCATCATCGTACGGTTCCGCCCATCCCTCCTGACCCAGCGCCTCCATCAGGGCGTTGACCTTTTCGTCCAGGGCAGAAAAGGCCATTTGGAACTCATATTCGGCCTCCTCGTCGCCGTCCAGGGCGTCCAGCAGAGTTCGGTCTCCATCGACAAAATAGTGGATGTCCGTACAGGCCGACGAAATTTCATACAGTTCGTCGCAGATCATGCTGTACTCCATGGATGCCAGCGCAGGACGACGGCACCGCCGCAGTACCCTTGCCCGCATTACTTTTTCTATGTTATCCATTGGATCTCACTGCCTTTCTCTTCTTCGTCCGATTTTTCCGTGGCCGCCATCTCCGGGCAAATATCAAGCATGGCATTTAGGTGTTCGAGCAGCAGCCAGAGAAACGTAGCTAGCATTTGGTCCGCGATTTCGCGCCCGAATTGTTTTTCGGCGGCCTTAAAAATTTTGACCGCACCGACCGTTAATGCGGCCACAGTTTCTTCCAACCTGCCCCTGGTTTTTACGGAGCAGCCTGCTTCCTCGCGCATGTCGATTTGAATCGACGCTTCAATGTTTCCCATAATTTTCACCTCCAAAGCAAAATTTAAATCGCTCTTCCCCCACCAGAGCCAACAGCTTTGGCGGGCTGATAAAGTACCCCCACCGCTCCCGGCACTTTATCGCGTTGCCGATGTCCAACTCCCCGCGCTGCATACCCCGTCGGACAAATCCGACAGATACACCCATGCATCGGGCAGCATCATCCACCTTTATGGGCCGCGCGGGGGACCAGGTTGCAGCGCCATGGGTTAACTGGTCTACGGATGTATCCAGTGCATCCGCAAGACGCTGCATCATCTTTTCGCCGGGAGTGTCCCGGCCGGAAAGGTACCGGGAGATGGCGGCGGAGGAGCAACCGGCCCTGTCGGCTAGCATTTTTTGGGATATGCCTGCCGATCGGATTGCCGCGCGTAGGCGGCCAGGGAAATTAGGGGTCATTTTGGGTCACCTCCGGATTTTGATATTCCCGCAACACGTCTTCGCATCGCTTTTTCCAGCGCGTCAGCAATGTTTTTGGCGCTTTATTTCCTCGCGCCAAGAATGATAAATATGATTCTGTCGTCCCGAGTAGGTTAGCCAGATCCTTCTGTTGCAGATCTAAGTCGGCTAAAGTTGTGGCGATCCAAATCCCGAAGGAATTAAGTGACTGTTTTGTTGCTGGCATAGGCATCTCACCTCCCTTCTCCCGGAAAAACGTAATCTTTTATTGACTTTTTGCGCAAAACTTGGTATCATGTCAGTGACAGCTAACAAAATACTCGATTTGACGCCCATCGAGAAAATTTATGGTGGGTGTCGGGGTTTTTGTTTGCCAAAATAGATTACGCTGCAATTATAGCAAAAATTTCTTTTGCGGTCAAGCCCTATTTTGAAAATTATTTTAGCGGTGGAAGAGGAGATTCGGCATGGCTAAACGGGAAGTTGTGCGAGTTGACGTAAGCAAGGTAGTAAAATGCGTCAAGGCCAGAGGATGGAGCGCGTCTACATTTTGTAGAATGATGGATAGATCTGTGTCCTGGATAAGTGGCTGGAAAGTAATGCCGCCCCGAAACCTCCCATCGCCAGAAGAGGCGGCACGCATGTGCGGCATCCTCGGGGTGGAGCCCGGAGAAATTCTAACAGAGCAAACTGACATTGATAGAGTAACGTCATTGCTGGACAAAGAAAGGCTAAAAAAAATTCAACTCGCCACGGATGACGAGTTGAATCAGGAATTTAAATTGCGCTATGACGAACTGTCGGAGGAGAATCAACGGAAGGTCGATGAATACATTGCCCTCCTTTTAAGTGTGCAATCAAAGTAAGGATTGTCGCTTTGTCTTCGCGATTCAGTGCATTGAATTTCGGATATGTAGCATTCGCAGTTACTTCTTCACGCTTTTTCATTTCGATTCCTCCTCTTTTTATATGCCCGCCGAAGCGGGCCCCTATCCATCATCGTCGTCAATCAGGTCTGCTATGCGCACCCCCAAGGCAAGCGCAATCTTGTACAGCGTCCCGATGCGCGGATTTGGTGATGGTCCTTCTACTTTTTCAATCCCACTTTTTGATACCGCTGATAAATTGGCTAAGTCCCGTATGGATAATCCCTTTTTCACCCGTATTTCCCGGACGCGCAGACGCATATTTATCACCCGCTATTATAATAACCGGCGACACAAACGATATGCATCAGCGATGTCTAGATTATATCACAAGTACTGTCCCACTTTGGGCGGACAAATGTAAATTTCTTACATTTCTGCGTTTTGCACAATTTCCAGCTGGATTTTTGTGCATTTAGCACAGAAATCTATAATCCCATAAAAATTTTATGGAAGGAAAAACGAAGAGTTGCGTATTCGCAACTCAAGTGGGCGCTTGCACTCACATGTTTGGATATATTATATAGAACGTGTGTTTGTTTGTCAAGTGCCAAAATTTGGAACCACCCGGCGGGGCGCCGCTGGTGGAAATAAAAAGAAAGAAAAGAGGAGTTACTATGCCACAAATACCATGTCCAGATTGTGGGCAACCTGTATCCAGTGTCGCGAGGGTATGCCCGCACTGCGGGAGGATTAAGGAGCCAACAAAAGATACCTATTGGCGGGAGCACTACCGCAAAGCCGGGCGCTTGCTGGTGCGCGGCGCGATTGCCTTTTTAATCCTGGGCTTAGTCGCCGGGGTTTGGGCAGCATTTCAATACAAGCTAATAATCATCGATGGATTTGATGAAAAAACCGTTGTAAATTGGCTGCTTGCAATTACGATTTTTGGTGCGTTTATTTTCCCGTCCTCCGTTTGCTATGGACTGGGAAAATTACTGTGCGCTAAAGCAGACCTGTAATTTCACACAGGGCGGCATACGCATCGTGTGCCGCCCTGCGAATCTACAGCAGGGGGAATGCGTATGAAATTGCCAAACGGATACGGATCCATATCCAAATTGCCCGGCAACCGGCGGCGGCCGTACATGGTGCGCAAAATTGTGGGCACGGACGATGATGGACGGCCCATCTACAAGATCATCGGGTACACCGCAACGCGAGAAGAGGGATTAGCCTTATTGGCAAAATATAATGGCAATCCCTGGAATATTGATGCCGGGGACGTAAAATTATCTGATCTATTTGCGCAGTGGGCGCAGGATAATCCACACAAACTAAGTGATAGCAATCTCCGGGCGTTAAAATCCGCATATAAGTATCTTGTGCCGCTGCAAAACATGCAATACCGGACAATCCGGGCATATCAGATGCAGCAGACGATAGATCGATGCAACCAGGGCCCCAGCACCCAGGCCAAAATCAAAAACCTGTGGCGGCACCTTGACCGGTTTGCGTTGGAGATGGACGTGCCTATCAAAGGCCACGCGGCCTTGTTGTCCGCAGCCCCCGCCGAAAGCACAACCAGTCGGGTCCCGTTTACGGATGATGAGATAAAGATGATATGGGATGACGTTGACGCGCCATGGGCGGATACTGTATTAATCATGTTATACAGCGGTTGGAGAATCGGAGAATTATTGACGCTGAGAAAAGAAGATATAAACATGGTGGACCAGACCATGAAGGGCGGCATAAAAACAGCAGCAGGAAAAAACAGAATTGTACCGATACACCCACGCATATTGCCGTTGATTGAAAAACGCATGGAAGAACCAGGTGAATACCTGATAGGAATAAACGGCGGCAAATGCACACAAACGCCATATCGTCGCCGGTGGGCAATCCTGATGGACCGATGGGGCATGCAGCACACACCCCACGAATGTAGGCACACATTCCGGACGCGGTTGGATGCTGTCGGTGCAAACCAACGCTGTTGTGATTTGCTGATGGGCCACGCATCAAAAGATGTCGGCAACCGCGTATACAACCACAAAACACTGGCGGATCTAAAAAATGCTATAAGCCTGCTGCCTTGATTGCGATTAAGATTTTGCTTAATCGCCCTACTTTTTGGACTTAATCCGCAACACGCATGCAACGCAGGCATTAAAAAATCCCCGTATTACGGGGCTTGCGGATTTCGAGTAGAGACATTTCAGTCTCTTCCGCTAAAATTTAAGGGTAAATATGTTGCTGTTTACACGCGTTTTTCCAGCAAACTTAAAACTAAAACAACATAACGCAAAGTATGCGTGCAGTATCGTCTGCAACAATCCGGCAACATCAAGATCTTACACAAAGGCAATCAAAAACCGCAAAATGCAACACATCTGCAACACTCTGCGCCGGCTCCATATTTTTCCTGTTGATTTATTTTACTAAATCATGATAAAATAAAAGCGCCGCCCAAGCACAATTGCTTAGACGGCGCGGGAAATATTAGTGGGGTAGCGGGTCGCGTCTCGGGGTGGCCTGCTATCCAAAAAAAAACTTGACAAATTGCCGGGGCCATTGTATACTGTATACGTCATCTCCTGTATAGGGGGTGTGGATGGAAGTATATGTATTTTAGTAGCTATTGCCCCTTCCAGGCCTGCGCAAAACAAAACAGGTAATCCGGTTAAAACTGGATTACCTGTTTTTATTTATTTTATTTCGGCTTTCCGTGCCTCCCATTCTGCGCGGGCCCTGTTGATCTCCTCCTTCGCCTGCTTCTGGGCGTCGGTTATGGTGCGTTTTTCGCCGTCTATGTACACCGACCAGTTGCCGGGGCGTCCGTAAAACTTCCCATTCCAACGTCCGCCAGCAAAAATGGCGGCTACATCTTGGGGGTATTCGGGCTTCGGCCCCAGCAGCACCAAGGCGGCGGCATCCCGTTCCCGGCGGAGTGCAACTTTCTCCGCGCCTTCGGCCAGCAGGTCAGCGTACTGTTGCTTTTCATAATCCGACGGGACTATGCACTTCCCGCCGAGTGCGACTATCTCGTTGTATGCGGCTGTCGTCCCATCCCGGCCCACGCGCTTTGCCCAGCACTTTTGGCCGTCGTACAGGGCGTTGCCCAGTTCCCCGGGGTGGCGTCTGGGGACGTTGCTAACCCAGCGATAGCCCATGGCCTTCAGTTGATCCTTGTATTCGTAGCCGCAATTGGTAACTACGGCTACGCAGGAAAATTCACCCTTCATCGCGGCGGTGTTGGAATCCAGGCGGAATTCCACGATCAAGCCCTTAGCCTTTTCGCGTTCCCGTCTGGCTTGACGCTCGCAATCCGGGCACAGTTTAAAATGGTCCTCTGCCCAATTTTCCCAGCTGTTCGCCTCACGGCGGTTATGCTTGATTGTCGTTTTTTCAAAGGATGCGCCGCACTTAGTGCAGGTGCATATTACTGTAGCTCTTGCCATTTTTGTATCCTCCGTTTTTATTGGTCGTCTGTCGTCTCCTTGACTGTGCCTTTATTATATACTATTTCAGCCGTTTTGTCAAGGTTTTTCTTGCTAAAATTTTAAAAAATATTCCTCCCCCCGACAAACGCCGAGAGGAGGAAGTGTCAAATTTCTTTCCCGTCCGGGAAGCGGAATGTCATCACGAATTCCGCGCCCAAGACCTCCGCTATTTTTTCCAGGTCCTGGGGTTTGAGCGTCTCTCGGCTTAGCCTTTGACGCAACGCCTCCCGGGTTGTCCCCAGCCGCCGGGCTAGTTCGGCAACGCTTACTTGTTTGTAAGCCATTGCCATTTTGACCAATGTGCTAGTCGTCATTGTCATTTTCAAACGCCTCCTCCGACTCGCTTTTTAGGAGCCTTTCTACGATGCCTCCTTCCGAGAGGAGAAGGCACCATGGGGAGTGATGGGAGTTGCCATCCCACCAGTGGTGTACATTTTCAATGTATGTTTTCCTGTTCCACCCGACAAAGAGATTATCATCTGCACCGCAGAATTCTTCCGGGTGCCAATCTCTTCGTTTTTTGAATGCGACCATACGTCCGCATCGAAATATCGCGATCAGATCCGACGCATCTGTGCGCCAATCTCGCAGGGCGTCCTCTAGGTATTCATAGGGTTCGAAACGATCCCCGTATACATTTTTAATATGATATCTCGTGTCATTCATTTATTATTCTCCTATACGTATTTCGTACTTATGCAAGACCCCATTTATTACTTCGTACATTTTTCCACACACTGAAAAATGTACGTAATTACGGTCTGGATAGCACCAAACCGGAACTCTTTCATACGATTCTGCTTTTTTCGGCATGCGATCTTTTGCTGTAATATAGACCTCCGCCGACCGAAATATTATAATCTTTTCGGGGGAGAACCCGAATTCCCTCGAGATGTAGTCCCTAGCTTCTTTGTCGGTCATTTTTTTTGATCGACTGTATGATGCTAGGTATTCATAGGTGGATTGTTCCATCTTTGTCCCGTATTTCTTGTTCCGTTCCCAGATTGGGAATTCTTGGGATCCTACATCCTGTGGGACGTAGTCTCCGGAGTTCTTGTTGTAATGCCACAATTTTAGCGGCATACCGGCATCCCGGCAGGCGTTTACTACCGCCGTTAAGGCGGCGGCAGGGACGGATGAGTTGACAAATACATTTATTCGCTTGGCCCCCTGTCTTCCCGCCCAACCTACTTCATCTCGGGCTTTTTGGTTAAAATACCGGACGTCCGTCGGAACCCGGGTGTCGAAAAAGTGCTCTGTTAGGTGTTGTGGGGCATGCTTTGTCCCATTAAAAATTACATAATAATATTCCTTCATGATCTTTTCCTTTCTCCCCGTATGCCCGATAGGACAGGCTTTTTTATCAGATCATTTCCAGGTCTTCCCACCCGAAGTCTCCTTCGTCGGTTTCCCACACGCCCCAGTCATCGTTCCATTCCCACCCTGTCAGTGCCATTGCTTCCCATATGGTCATTCGATGGTTTGTGATGATTTCTCCGATTACTTTTTGGGTCTCTTTTACGACGATCTTCATTTTGATGTCCTTCTTTCTTTTTTTTGGTTTTGCTTTGTACCTATAGTATACACCTTTTTTATTTCCCGGGGCCGAAGCCCCGGGAGCCTATTATCATTGATCTAATTCGCGGTATAATTTCTCCGTGGCGCGGTACTTGCCGCGTCCCCACAGGACATCGCCCTTGTCCCACGTGAGGTACCCGTCGTCCACCATATCATCCAGGACGCGGTATCCGAGGTTCCGGACGGCCTCTTCCCAGGTACACGCGCCCAGGCAGTTGCCGGACAGGATGGTGTACTTTGCTAATAGCCGATCATACCGATTCCATTTGGTCCGGGCGTAAACCTCGCCATAGCAATCCTCGTACACCCAAACGGATGTCTCCACCAGGTATTTCTCCTCCAGGTCGGGGTCGATGTTCAGCGTCTTCTCAATGTATTTCATGCTATTTTCCTCCTTATTACGAGGAACCTTTCCTTTGGCTCCCCTGCCTTACACTCATAGTATATACTATTTTGATTGTTTTGTCAAGACTTTTCTTGCGTTTTTTTAAAAAATATTTTTGGCGGGCGCAAAAAAATCCCCCTCCCGGCAGCAAGCCAGGAGGGGGAAATTGTTATTTGCAAAACAGTTGCTGATATCGATGCAGGATTGTAACCATTTCCTGCCTGGTCAGGGGTCGGGACCAGGCATAATCGCCATCGCCTACACCCTGGACCAGGCCATTGTCTTTGGCCCACTGCACAGCATCATCGGCGTAGGGATTATGCTTGTCGCCGCTTCCCGTGCCATTCATCAGCTTGCTCACAACCGCATTTGCTTCCTCTTTTGCGATTTCTCTCGTTTGCTTTTCAGTCATGTCTTCATCCTCCGGTTTTTGATTTTGATTCTCATTATAGTTTTTTATGGTCTCGGCCACATCGGCGCGGAAGTCGTCCATGGTGACGCCGTACCGGCTCCACCAGTGGTCCACGTCGGCGTGATTGC
>ERZ1643251.760-NODE-760-length-41753-cov-10.140390_pt1 | contig 41753 bp, 34 predicted proteins | sample MGYA00579261_ERZ1643251 | MGnify/ENA primary metagenome ERZ1643251 (study PRJEB29033, sample SAMEA4952267) | chicken gut metagenome | biome: Broiler Chicken; feature: Gastrointestinal Tract; material: Caecum | place: Ireland | collected 2018 | study: Broiler... | reverse complement strand
ATTCAATTGTCTATATAATTCCCTCTCTTGTCTACTTTTAGTTTACCACTGTAATCTAAAATAGGATATACCAAATTTCCCCTTGTCAAAATGGCTTGGGGGGGGGGTATACTTATAGTATAAAAGAATATAAGGAGCCGTAGTATGAAAAAGAAAAGAACAAAAAGAGGATTTACATTAATCGAGTTATTAGTTGTGATTATCTTAATCGGTGTATTAATGGCAATTGCGTTACCTGCTGTTAGAAATCTAACGTATGGAAATAGTGAAAAGAAGTATCAGACATTAGAAAAATTAGCGTATGAAGCCAGTAAATTATATGTAAAGAACTATCGAGGAGAAATGACGAACGCTAGTAGTGATTGTTTTAATGTTCCCTATGAGACTCTTCTAAATGAAGGCTTGATTGAAGAAGAGGATATTAACTGTACAGGAAATATCATTATTGATAATACGAGTGGTAATGGGAATGAATACACTGCTTATTTAACTTGTAAAGATAAGAAGGGTAAAATTGTTCATGAAGCAGAAGGAGGACTTCCTTTATATTGTAAGGGATTTAGTGGAAACTTTGTGGTAAACTATGAACTATATGAAGATACTACACATATCAAAAACTATAACGAAGGAGATTGGACAAGATATGTCTATGGAACCTATAGTAGTAGTAATCCCTATAATATCGAAATAGATAGATATGAATATACAAAGGACTTATTAAATTGGGTAGAATTAAATCCTAATAATCAAGAGTACCAAAACTATAATGGAAATATTTATGTTAGAGCGATTGATCAAGCCAATAATGTGAGTAATATGAATAATCATATTGTAAGAGCGGATTCTAAAGGCCCTAGTTACAGTTTAACGAGTGATGAGCATTCGATCATAAATGGTAATCAAATAGAAGTAGGAATAAGTAATGTAGTAGATAGTGGAATCGGAGTAGATAAAGCCGATGCGATTTATTCCTTTGATGGAGGCACAACCTGGGTAAGAGATACAAGTAAAATCTATGCGATAAGTACTAACGCAGAAATCCAAGTAAAAGATAAATTAGGAAATATTACCGCTAATCCGATAGAAACGATTTATGCATGTAGTAGTGGAGATGGAGATGCGACTGCGAATCAAATATTAAGTGGAAAGACAGCTTGGGTAAAAGGAAGTAGAGTAACGGGAACAATGCCAAATCGAGGAGCAGTAACCCAAACCCTAAAAGCAGGAGGAAGTTATACGATACCAGAAGGTTATCATAATGGTAAAGGAAAAATAACTGTATCTTCATTATCTAGTCAAACAGACGGTACGGCAACTGCTTCACAAATCTTATCAGGAAAAACCGCTTGGGTAGATGGAAAAAAGATAACCGGAACGATGGCTAATCAAGGAGCAAAGAGTACCACTTTAAATGCAGGAAAGAGTTATACGATTCCAGCTGGATATCATAATGGAAGTGGAAAGATTACTGCTGCTTCGCTTTCTAGCCAAACTTCAGGTACAGCAACTGCCGCCCAAATCTTATCGGGTAAGACTGCTTGGGTAAATGGGAAAAAAATAACAGGAACCATGGCTAATCGAGGGAAATTAAATTGGAAACCAAGTAATGGAACAACTTACACTGTACCAGCTGGTTATTACAGTGGTGGAACTTTAGATAGTCGGGATGCCTATAATAATGGTTATAACTCAGGATACCAAAAAGGACTAAATGATGGGGAAACGACAATTATTAAAAATATGAAAGTATCTAGTCCTGTAAATAGAACATCTTGGGGAAGTTATACGGCTTCACAAGAATGTATCTTTCTATTAAGTGGTAGAGCTACTCCTGGTTCCAACGGCGATCAAGATGGTCGTGATGATGAAAAGATAGGAGCATCTACTAGTATCAGTACAAACGGAGAAATAGTGAATAGTAGCAATATTAACTATACACGTGGTGGAACGATACCAATTGACTTCTCAATGACAGTTCGACTCAAAGCTGGTCAAAAAGTTAATATTAATGGTAGAACTTGGGGCTATAATTCTAAAAACCAAGGTAACGTTACATACACCTACTATGTATTAACTTATTAATAAAGAATAGAAAGTATACTTGCCTTTAAGTCCTATATCTAAAAACAAGTTATAACTTACCTTAACTTTTTAGAAGCTAAAAATTAAGGTAATGATATATACATATTTTTTATAAATTTTTTAACTATAAAAGAACTATTTTGATAACTGAATAGTTCTTTTTAATTTACAAGCGAAAATAGAATATATTCTTGTAAAAAGATTTTAGAAAGCGTATACTTAGGTTATAAAAATATAAGGAGTCATAGTATGGAAAGAAGTGATAAAAAAGCATTCACATTAATTGAATTACTTGTAGTGATTATTTTAATCGGGATTTTGATGGCAATTGCTCTACCAGCAGTTAGAAATTTAACATATGGAAATATTGAAAAGAAGTATCAGACATTAGAAAAAATAGCGTACGAGGCGAGTAAATTATACGTAAAAAACTATCGTGGGGAAATGACTAATGCTAGTAGTGATTGTTTCAATGTCCCTTATGATACTCTTCTAAATGAAGGATTAATCGAAGAAGAGGGTATCAATTGTACTGGAAACATTATTATTGATAATACGAGTGGGAAAGGAAATGAATATACAGCCTATTTAACCTGTAAAGATAAGAATGGTAAGATAGTGCATGAGGCAGAAGGAGGACTCCCCCTATATTGCAAAGGATTCAGTGGAAACTTTGTAATAAATTATGAACTTTATGAAGATACAACGCATACCCAAAGTTATCAAGAGGGAGATTGGGTAAGATATGTATATGGAACTTACAGCACTAGTAATCCCTATAATATCCCAATCGATCATTATGAATATACGAAAGATTTACTAAACTGGACGCATTTAAATCCGAATAATCAAGAATATCAAAATCATAACGGAAATATCTATGTAAGAGCGATTGATAAAGCACAAAATATTAGTAATATGAACAATCATATTGTAAGAGCAGATTCTAAAGGCCCAACCTATAATCTAACAAACAATGAACATGCCATTATTAATGGTAATCAAATAGAAGTAGGAATAAATAACGTAGCAGATAGCGGAGTAGGTGTTGACAAAGCAGATGCAATTTATTCGTTTGACGGTGGTGCAACTTGGGTAAGAGATACGAGTAAAATTTATGCAATAAGTACTAACGCAGAAATTCAAGTAAAAGATAAATTAGGAAATATTACGGCTAATCCTATCCAAACAATCTATGCTTGTAGTGCCGGAGACGGAGATGCTACCGCAGCTCAAATCTTAACAGGAAGAACAGCCTGGGTAAAAGGAAAAAAGGTAACCGGAACTATGCCAAGTCGAGGTAGCTCTACAAATGTAAAAGGAGATACTGCTTGGCATTACAATAACCGCATTTATTTCGCAACAGATTATGGATATTATCCAGCAGCTAGTTACGGAAACTTCACTAATGTATCAGAAAAATATATCTCATATTCTTCATTAGCTTCAGTAATTGGTGTTAGATCAAATATAATTCTACAAGGGAATACGATTTTAGGAGTAAGCGGAACAGTAGAAAATCCAACTAATGCTTATAATCGTGGCTATAATGATGGGTATAATAAAGGATTTAATGATGCTAAAAGTCGTGCTAAGATTGTAAATGTATATCATAGACATTCTGGCAGTTGCTATCGAACATGCACTGTAACCTATCGTTGGGGAGATTGTTATAACTCATCATCAGGAGGAAAAACTTGGGGTATTCAAAATCGTCATATTACTGACACTTGTACTGGTGAGAGAGTAGAAAATCACGATAGAGAATATGGATGTACTAGCGATATGTATAATCGTGGTGGTCAAACAAGCACATCTACTTATCAACAATTAATTTGTGGTAAAACAGAAAGTACGATAGAAGGGGCAACTGTTTCTTTTGATTAATAGTAAAAAAACGATACTAAGTGAATAACACCTGGTATCGTTTTTACATGTTTAATTATATTCACAAATGAGATAAAAGAAAATGGATTTAGTAATTATATTCTTTTTAACTATCATTTAAATGTTTGCTAAAAACTCATTAAAATAGATAATCACATGAATAAAAGTGATTATTTTTTTATGTATTTATGTCTTTATATGAATAAAAAATAGAATATTGCTTGTTTTCTTCTTGTCAAAATGGCTTGGGGGGGGGGGTATACTTATATTATAAAAGAATATAAGGAGCCGTAGTATGAAAAAGAAAAGTGTAAAAAGAGGATTTACATTAATCGAGTTATTAGTTGTGATTATTTTAATCGGTGTATTGATGGCAATTGCGTTACCTGCTGTTAGAAATCTAACGTATGGAAATAGTGAAAAGAAGTATCAGACATTAGAAAAATTAGCGTATGAAGCCAGTAAATTATATGTAAAGAACTATCGAGGAGAAATGACGAACGCTAGTAGTGATTGTTTTAATGTTCCTTATGAGACTCTTATAAATGAGGGATTAATTGAAGAGGAAGATATCAATTGTACTGGAAATATCATTATTGATAATACGAGTGGAAATGGGAATGAGTATACCGCTTATCTAACTTGTAAAGATAAGAAGGGTAAAATTGTTCATGAAGCAGAAGGAGGATTACCTTTATATTGTACAGGTTTTAGTGGAAACTTTGTGGTGAACTATGAACTTTATGAAGATACTACCCATACCCAAAGTTACCAAGAAGGAGATTGGGCAAGATATGTATATGGAACATATAGTAGTAGTAATCCTTATAATATCGATATAGATCGATATGAGTATACGAAAGATCTTTTAAACTGGGTAGAGTTAAATCCGAATAACCAAGAATATGAAAACTATAATGGAAATATCTATGTTAGAGCAATTGATCAAGCGAATAATGTGAGTAACATGAATAATCATATTGTAAGAGCGGATTCTAAGGGACCTAGTTACAGTTTAACGAGCGATGAACATTCGATCATAAATGGTAATCAAATAGAAGTAGGAATAAGTAATGTAGTAGATAGTGGAATCGGAGTAGATAAAGCCGATGCGATTTATTCCTTTGATGGAGGCACAACCTGGGTAAGAGATACAAGTAAAATCTATGCGATAAGTACTAACGCAGAAATCCAAGTAAAAGATAAATTAGGAAATATTACCGCAAATCCTGTTCAAACGATATATGCTTGTAGTAGTGGAGATGGAGATGCGACTGCGAATCAAATATTAAGTGGAAAGACAGCTTGGGTAAAAGGAAAAAAGGTAACTGGAACGATGCCTAATCGAGGAGCTGTAAACCAAACTTTAAATGTTGGAGGAAGTTATACAATACCGGAAGGATATCATAATGGTAAAGGAAAAGTTACAGCAGCATCTTTATCAAGTCAAACTCCAGGTACGGCAACTGCTGCACAAATTCTAGCTGGACAAACTGCCTGGGTAAATGGAAAAAAGATAACAGGTAATATGCCTAGTCGTGCCACATCTAGCAATGTAAAAGGAGACACCGCATGGCATTATAATAACCGTATATACTTTGCAACAGACTATGGTTATTATCCTGCAGCTAGTTATGGTAATTTTAGTAATGTATCAGAAAAGTACATCTCTTATTCATCCCTAGCTTCTGTAATAGGACTAAGTGCTAATAAAATCTTAGAGGGGAATACTATTCTTGGAATTTCTGGAACCGTAGAGTCTCCAAGTAATGCTTATAATCGTGGCTATAATGATGGGTATAGTGCTGGTCAAAAAGCAGGAACAGTAAAATTAACAAATCTAAATTTTACTACCTTTAAAGACGGGAAAAATCATGATTCCGCATGGTCTTGGTATCAACATAGTTATTCAGATTCGCAATTTACAATGGATATTAGTAATTATACATATTTAGATATTGGAACTGTTACCATGACTTATCATAATGAAATTGATATTAGAGATTTTGGTTTACGTATTCTTTTGGATGGGAATCAGATTAATTATAATCAAAATTCTACTATTAATGTATCTAACTATAGAACTCTGACCATCTATGCTCATGTAATTAGTAATGTTAATATTGCTGCGGATTTAAATTTCACTGCAACTTTAAACCTTTCTTATTTAACATTAAGATAAACGAAAACCTAAACATATTGGATAATATAGTAAAAAGTAGATATCTTTTTTATCTTTAAAGTGTTGAATAATTATTGAAGAACATTTTCTTTCATATGATTTTAGAATACTTAAAATTCAATGAACAAAACTTTCAAATCGTCTCAAACTATAACTTCATTTAAAACAAAGCATCATGCGACAAAAGTTAATCTTGCCAAATTCCCAAATATAAATTATAGTATATGTATTTCCTATTATTAGAGAAATGCTCACTTGAAAAGGTAAATGCAACTTTGAAAGGTTAAATGCAACATATTGAGTGATTTGTCGATAGCAAACAAGGAGTAGCCTTGTTTGTTTGACTATTTTACTATGATAAAAAATGCAAGGGTCAAGATGAACTCACTATGTTCGCCCTTGCATTTTTGTTGAAAATACTGGATTTTATTAACATTTTGTAGTAATATACTGGTAAGCAATCCATTATTTTTATTAGAACACGATTAAAAGAGGTTGAATTTTGGAACATTTTTTGAAATTCAAAATGCAACCCTAATGTATGACTATAAAATGATGGTGCTTAAATGTTTATTTTTCTTAGTTAGTTTATTTCTTTAAGATGTTTTTTGATAAACTAACTTTGTTAGGTTCAATTTCTTGAATACCTAATTTATCTATGGTATCTTTTCCATAGATAGTGCTAAACAATGTATAGGGTGATACATTGTTTAGTTTTTTTCTTTTATAAGAATTAATATGTGACATTATTAAATTAACATCATCTTGTTTTAAATCATCGAAAGAAGTCCCTTTAGGCAAAATTCTTCTTAGAAGTTCATGATTGACTTCACAAGAACCTTTTTCAAAAGGACTTGAAGGATGACAATAAAATATTTGAGTTCTTTTTTCCCCTGTAGTTAAATCAAATTCAATTTCAGTAGGATTAGAGAACTCAGAACCATTGTCTGTTAAAATGAGTACAAATAGTTCTTTAAATTTATCTATTCCTAAAATTTGTTGTAAATTATTGAAGATGTCAATTACTGATTGAGCATCATTATGTTCTCTTATAAAGGCTAACATAAATGAGCAATTAACAAAATGAATAGTAAGAAAAATTTTGCCACCTTTTTTACCTTCAACAGAATCCATTTCAACGACAGGAGTGTCAGGATGTTCTTTGATATGATCTAAATAATCTTCATATGTTCTGTTTTCTAAACATTTTTTATCTATCTTATATACTGTAGTTGGTTTAATTCTATTTCTAAATCTAACTTTTCTAGGTAAATCAATATTTTTAATATCAAGAATACCTAAGTCAATATATTTATAAATAGATTTGTCACTAAACATTATTTTATTTTTATTATTTAATAGTGCTTGATGAATAGATTGATTTTGTTCACGAATAAGAGGTGTTAGAATATTATTTAGATTATCAATTTCCTCTTGATAAATCATAACACCAGATCTAACTTCAGATAATGTAGACATATATTCATTATGAGCATATACAGCATCATAAAAATGCTTGGTCAAAGTACATTGTTTTCTATATTTACACCCATTACAAACATATGGTGGCTTGTTTAAAAGATTACATTTCTGCTCTTTGAATTCAGTACAGTTAGTTAGATTACAATTTTTACCTCTATTTTCACAAGTACTTCTGTAAATACAATTGTTAAATTTTCTACCAATGCCACCAGTATTCTTAACAATATAATGATTTCTAATTTCTCTAGAAATAGTAGTACAATCTTTTCCAATAATTCTGCCAATTTCTTTAAAAGATATACCTTTACAAAGACTATTTTCAATATTAAATCTTTCATTCAACGATAGATGCTTTTTCATTTTTTTCAACCTCCTAATAAGCACCATCATGAAATATTATATATTTTTACCATCTAAATGCAATTATTTCATTTGAACAGGTAAATGCAATATTTATATGTTTTTGGAGTTGCATTTACTTTTACAAGTGAGATTATTAGAGAAATAAATAACTGTTAACAAAAAAACGTTGACAGTTAATTAAAAACAAGTTATAATGGACTTGTAAATGGAAATGGAGGGAAATTTATGGCAGTAAAATTAAGACTTACGAGAATGGGTGCCAAGAAAAGGCCTACTTACCGTATCGTTGCTAGTGACTCTCGTACTAAACGTGATGGTGAGTATTTAGAGTTAATTGGAACCTATAATCCTATTGCAAAAGAGACTAAAATTAATGAAGAAGTAGCTCTTAAATGGTTAAGAACTGGTGCACAACCTTCTGATACAGTAAGAAATCTATTATCAAAAGCTGGAATTATGAAAAAATTTGCCGATGAAAAACAAGGAAAATAAAATATGAGTGTTGTAGAATTAACAGAATTTATTGTAAAATCACTTGTAAAAAATACCGATAATGTGTCAGTAAAAGAATTTGAAACTGATGAAGAAAACACAATTCTAATTCAAGTTTTAATTGACCAAGAAGATATGGGAAGAGTAATTGGCAAAAACGGCAAGATTGCCAATAGTCTAAGAACACTAGTTCAAGCAAGTAGTTATCTACAAGATAACAAAAAAATCAGAATTGATATTGATAATTTTTAAAGTTAAGAAAAATGTAATAAGCAGTACGAAAAGACTTCTTATTACATTTTTTATTGAATAATTTTATTATTAACCGTTAACAAAATGTCAAGAATAAATAAACCTAGTAAAATAAAAATAATCGTTTTAGGAATTTTTTTAATCAGTGGCTCAGTTAGTGGTTTTAAAATATAAATAACAACAATACTGGCAATTCCCCAGACAAGAGCCATATCTAAAGAAGTATAAAGTCCAATCGGAAAATGATGATTTTGATAATTCCAAAATACCCGATGAAAAAGAAATTGAATCAGATAACCACCGATTAATTCCATAAGGGCAAGGAAAAATGCACTACTGAAAAAAAGTAAAATAGGTAATACCCATTTATTAGGATGAAGCCATTTCTTGATAGCATGATAAATACCAATAATTAAACAAACCCCAATTCCATAAATAGGTGTCCAATAGCCATATAAAATTCCACTTTCATATTGAGTAGTAACTAAAGATTCTAAAAAGTACCCTAAAATTGAATAAAAAAAGAAAAACCTTAAATAATACATTGATCATATCACCATTATTATTGTGGCAAAAAAAAGTTTAATTATCATTAAATTATTGTAGTTAAAAGCCAGTTGTATTATAATAATAGAGTATAAGAGTGAAAATAATAAAGAAGAAGTTGGAGGTTTATCACTATGAAAAAAAGAATATTAGGGGCAGCGATTATTGTCGCTATCGTTTTACCAATCTTACTTAAAGGAGGAATTCTATTTGCTTTATTATCATTGCTTTTAGGATTACTCGCCTTTAAGGAAATATACGACATTAAATATAAAGATGCAGAAAAGAAGATTCCTTTTTTACTACAAGTACTTTCTTATCTATGTGTAGCATTTTTAATTATGAATAACTATGAATCTAAAGAATTAGCCATTACATTAGATTACCGAGTACTTAGTTTATTTTTAATTACTTATCTTATGCCAGTTGTCATAATCGATAATCAGAAAAAATATAATATAGAAGACGCAATGTATTTACTAGCTAGTACAATTTTCATAGGCTTATCTTTCAATTTGTTGATTTTAATGAGAAATTTTTCGTTACTATATATTTTATATTTCTTTATTATTACAGTAATGACCGATACTTTTGCCTTATTTACAGGTATGTTTATAGGAAAGCATCCATTAGCAAAGAAAATTTCCCCTAAAAAGACAATGGAGGGCTTAATTGGTGGGACACTGATGGGAGTATTTGCAGCTTGTACTTTCTACTTAACCGTAATTAATCCTGATATTGATATCGTTCATTTGTTGATTGTAACCGTAACATTATCACTCATGGGACAATTTGGTGATTTAGTCTTTTCTGCTATCAAGAGACATTTCGGTAAAAAAGATTTCTCTAATCTTATACCAGGACATGGCGGAATATTAGATCGTTTTGATAGTATTATCTTTGTGATAATTACGGCTATCTTATTTATGTCAGTTATTTAAGGAGGCTTCATGTTAACCATAATTTATTTCATCATTATTTTAGGAATTATCGTTCTCATTCACGAGTCTGGACATTTTATCTTTGCTAAACTTTGCGGTATATATGTCTATGAGTTTTCCATCGGAATGGGACCCAAACTATTTAGTAAAAAGAGTAAAAATGGTGAGACAGTCTATTCGATTCGTGCAATTCCAATCGGTGGATACTGTTCGTTAGCAGGAGAAGGAACTGAAGAAGACGAAAAAATTCCTAAAGATAGACTACTACAGTCAAAAAGTGCGTGGCAAAGATTTCTAGTTATGTTCTTCGGAGCTGGTTTTAACTTTCTATCTGCAATTCTTTTTCTTTTCTTACTAGGATTAATCTGGGGAGCAAGAACGAGTGATCCTGTTATTTCTTCCGTAGTTGAAGGAAATCCAGCGGCAGAAGCGGGTATTCAAGTAGGAGACAGAATTCTAGAAATTAATGGTCATAAAGTAAAAACTTCTGATGATATTTCTATATATCTACAAGTAGAAGATAAATCAAAGCCAATTACGTTCACAATTGAGCGTGATGAAGAAGAATACGAGATCGAAGTTGTTCCTAAAGAAGTTGAAATAAATGGAACAAAAGTATATCAAATCGGTGTAACTTCTCAAGGAGAGATCGAACGAGGATTCGTTCCGGCAGTAAAATATGCAGCTGTAAAGACAGAATCTTTATTTCGACAGATGGTAGTTACCCTAAAAGGATTATTTACCGGAAATTTATCCGTTAATCAATTATCGGGACCTGTCGGAATTTATAGCGTTGTCGATCAACAAGCAGAAGCAGGAATAGAAAATATTGTTTACTTAATTGCTTTATTAAGTATCAACGTTGGCTTCATTAACTTATTGCCATTCCCAGCCTTTGATGGTGGTAGAATTTTATTCTTGATCATCGAAAAAATCAAAGGAAAACCAGTTAAGGCTGAAACAGAAAATATGATTCATACGATCGGTTTCTTCCTTTTAATGGCACTTATGCTTTACATTACCTTTAACGATATATTAAAATTATTTTAAAAACGTGGAAATTCTATCTCATTATCCTAGAGGATAGAATTTTTTCGCCTTTTAAGACGAAAGAAAGGAGTAATCATGATCGCAGAAGTATTAGTAGAATTAGGTGCCAGAAATATCGATAGAACATTTGATTATTTAGTACCGTCGTATTTAGATGAAGAGATAAAAGTTGGTATTCGAGTACTTGTACCTTTTGGACGTCAAGAAGTAGAAGGTTTTGTTCTTGCCTTAAAAAGTAAGACTCTTCAAGAAGAGTTAAAAGAAATCATCCGTCTAGTTGATCAAGAAGTAATCATCAATGAAGAGCTCCAACAGTTAGGAAAATATATCAGTGAAACCACCTTATCTACTTTAATTTCTTCCTATCAAGTGATGTTGCCTAAAGCGGTTAAAGCAAGTAAAAAAACAACAATTAATAAAAAGGAAACCACTTATTTATCCTTGGCTGAATCACCAGAGCTAAATAGAGAAAAGTTAACCCCTTCACAAGAAAAGATCTTAGCCTATTTAAAGACTCACCCTAAAGCGGAAAAAAAAGAATTAATCACTATCTCGGCAAGTAGTGTAAAAACTTTACTAAAAAATGGGGTAATTATTGAAACCAAAGAAGAAAAATATCGTTTAACTTCTACTTATTCCATCAAAGAGAAGAAACCACTCACCAAACGCCAACAACAAGTAGTAGAAGAGATTCTTTCTTTCCGTAATCAAAATGAAGTTTTTTTACTCCATGGTGTAACAGGAAGTGGAAAAACCGAAGTCTATATGGAATTGATTGAGAAAATGAGGGAAGAAGGAAAAAGTAGTATCGTCTTAGTTCCTGAAATATCATTAACGGAGCAGATTGTCTCTCGTTTTCGTAGTCGTTTTGGAGAAGATATCGCGATTTTACACAGTCGTTTAAGTGATGGAGAAAAATACGATGAGTGGCGAAAGATTAATCGACAAGAAGTAAGTATCGTGATTGGAGCGAGAAGTGCGATTTTTGCTCCCCTAAAAAATATCGGTATCATCATTATCGATGAAGAACATACAACAACCTATAAACAAGAAAATACGCCTAAATATCATGCTTTAGATATCGCTAAATGGCGTAGTTTCTACCACAAATGTCCGGTAGTCTTAGGCAGTGCGACTCCAAGTTTAGAAAGTTATGCTAGAGCGTTAAAAGGAGTCTATCATTTAATCGAGATGAAGGAAAGAGTCAATCAAAAGCCTTTACCAGAAGTTAAGATTATTGACTTAAATGTCGAAAAGAAAAAGAAAACAGAAAACAGTTACTTTTCTAATGAATTGTGGAATGAGATGACCAAACGAATAGAAAATAATGAACAGATTATGCTTCTATTAAACCGAAGAGGGTATTCTTCGATAGTTTCTTGCCAAAACTGTGGTTATGTCGAGAAATGTCCTCATTGTGATATCAGTTTAACTTACCATAAAACGAGTGGTATGTTGCGTTGTCATTATTGTGGTTACGCTAAGAGGCTAGAGGCAATATGTCCAGAATGTAAGGAAGAAGCCATGAAGAATTTAGGTGTCGGTACTGAACGTATTGAAGAAGAAATCAAAAAGTATCTCCCAACTGCTCGAGTAGTCAGAATGGATATGGACACTACCTCTAGAAAAGGTGCACATGAAAAAATTATCACTGCTTTTCAAAATCACGAATACGATATCTTATTAGGAACCCAAATGATCGCAAAAGGCCTCGATTTTAAAGATGTAACATTAGTAGGAATCATTAATGCCGATACTAGTTTGAATATTCCGGATTTTAGAAGTAGCGAATATACCTTTCAACTATTAAGCCAAACTTCAGGCCGTAGTGGTAGAGGGGATAAAGAAGGAAAAGTCTATATACAAACATTCAATCCTGATCATTACGCAATATATTGTGCGAAAAATCATGATTATCTTTCCTTTTATCAAAAAGAAATGGAAATTCGTCATACTTTAGGTTATCCACCATATTATTATTTAGTATTAGTAAAAATCATTAGTAAAGATTATACCAAAGCCCAAAAAGAAGGTACTAAGATTGGTGATTATTTAAAGAAAAATTTACCAGAACTTTCTATTTTAGGTCCATCTATGGCTAATGTATTTAAGATGAACAATCAGTATCGTTTTCAAATTGTTTTAAAATATAAAAAATGTGAAAAATTATATCCAGTTTTAAAAGAATTAATGATTCACTATCAAAGTGATCGGTTGTTAACGGTAGATATCGATTTTAATCCTGTTCACTTTTAATTAGTAAGTGTTTAATTGCTCATTTTTGTCCTAAACTATTTTCTCCTATATTTTTTAAATAGGATGATACTACTTCAGTTTCCTGTTATTAGAGAAACTTCTAATATTTTAAGATATTATGGAGATACTGTTTCAAATTCCAGTTACTAGAAAATAATCTTATATTTTTTTGGAATACGGAGATACTATAACTGGTGATAAAAGTGATAACAGGATACGAAGTAAAAAAAGATAAAACAGGAGAAGTACTCGTTTTACATATTAATTATGATGAAGAATTTTCATCAGAATTCTTTAGAGGAAAGAGGAAGAAAAGTACGAAAGAATGGGTAACGGAGTACATTAAAGACGAAAAAATTAAGTGGGATGGTAACAAAATCGTATTAATGGTAGGTGGTGTTGCGTTAGGTAGCTTATTATTGTTAGGAAATCCTAAACAGCCGAGCGATCCACATTATGCGTATGTTAATGATATGATTATTCCCTTAACAGAAGAAAAAATGGATTTAGACGACTCAGAAAAAGAAGACCAAGTAGAAGAAGTCATAAATGAAGAAGAAAGTGAATCAGCAGATTTAGATGAAGCAACACCTCAAACAACAACTGATCAGACTAACAACAAGCCAGAAGGAAATAAAAATACGACGTCCGGTAGTAATAGTGTGAATAATCCAAGTCATAGTCAAAGTGGAAACCAAGGATCAAACCAGAACAATAATGGTAATTCTAACTCTTCGCCGACAACCCCAGAACCAGTAACGCCACCAGCTGTCCAAGAACAACAAGTAACCGTCCATCGTAGTAATGGCAGTGTCATCACCTTATCCATGACGGATTATTTAATTGGGGTAGTAGGTGCCGAAATGCCAGCTTCATTCCCTTTAGAAGCCTTAAAAGCACAAGCAGTAGTCGCTAGAACTTATGCCTTAAAGCGTATCTCAAATTCTCAGAAATTAACCGATACAGTATCTACCCAAGCATATAAAGATAATAATCAATTAAAAGCAATGTGGCAAGGAAACTTTGATACTTACTACAATAAAATAAAATTAGCCGTAACCTCAACCAACAACATAACAATAAAATACAATGGTACCTATATCGATGCGGTTTATCATTCAACCAGTAACGGTAGAACAGAAGATGCTGTTCATGTGTGGGGAAATAGTGTGCCGTATCTAAAAAGTGTCGAGAGTAGTTGGGATAGAAATGCTTCTTCTTATTTAAGAACAGAAGAAAAAGAACTTAGTGTCCTATTGACATTATTAGGAATAGACTTGAGTGATGAAAGTAGTATCGAAATTATTTCAAGAAACAATAGTGGTAGAGTTTCAAGTGTGAAAATCGGTAACAAAAACTATAGTGGTGTCGAACTTAGAAATCTATTAGGACTTCGCTCAGCGGATTTTGATCTTGAAGTACAAAATAATAAAGTAATTATCACCACTCGTGGATATGGTCATGGTGTTGGAATGAGTCAATATGGAGCGAAAGGTATGGCTGAAAACGGTTACAACTATCAACAGATACTAAGACATTACTATCAAGGAATTAGTCTTTCTAATGCATAGTGAAAAATAAAATAAAATTAAATAAGTAAGCAACATGTAAAACTTTAACAGTACAAGGTATTGTTGATGTAAAATATTGTGTTGACAATAATATAAAAATAGTATATGATTAGTATAGAAATGGAGGGATAGTATGGAAACTTTAAATTTGAATGTTCGTGTTGATGCAAACGATAAAAAGAATTTTGAAAAATTTTGTGATAATGTTGGTATGAATGTTTCTACTGCAGTTAATATGTTTATTAAGGCGGTATTAAGAGAACAAAAAATACCTTTTGAAGTTCGCTCAAAAACTTTTAATGAGACTGCTTATGAAAAATTACAAGAAGCAGAATTAGAAATGAATAGTACTTCTAAAAGATATTCTAAAGAAGAAGTTTTAGAAAGTATAAATAAGATTATAGGATAGCATCTATGTATAAAATAGAGTTTTTACCCATCGCAAAAGAAGATATAGATAATACTATTTACTATATTTCTTATAATTTAAAAAATGTCCCTGCATCAAGAAATTTAAGAGATTTGATTATAAAAAGTTTAGATGATATTATAGAGTTTCCTTATGGTTGTTCAATTTATAAACCATTAGGTACTTTGAAACAGGAATATCGAAGTTATAAAATTAAAAATTTTCTTATGTTCTATACGATAAATGAAGAAAAAAAACTAATCACTATTGTCAGAGTTTTATATCAAAAAATGGATATTAGTAATAGTTTAGAATAATTTACTAGAGTTTCAAGGTACTCTAGTTTTTTTATATATTAGACTTGTGAAGCGTATAAAAGGATAGAAAATTAAAAATCAACATTTCAATTATTTTTGTATCTCCCCTAAGGATAAGACTTTGAAAGATATCAAAATCATGATATACTAAAGAAGGAAAACAGGTGTAGTAATGAAAAAAGGAAAGAAAAAATGGATATTCGTCGTCTTAATAAGTATACTCGTGATTTTTGTTATTGGTGCAATTATTATTCGTACTAATGATGAGTTAAGGTTTAAATTTTCATATGGAATGATGAATTATATTCCTTATGAAAATGGAGAAAAAATAGTCATCGATATTCCCTTTGATAATGGAATAAAATATTTAGAAGGTAAAGAAATCATCGATGCTTTTACTACTGAAACAGGTATCATTTACCTTGGATATAGTAGTTGTCCATGGTGCCGAAATATCATTGAACCTTTAATCGAAGTAGCTAAAGAGAATGATATCGATACCATCTATTACGTAAATACTTATGATAATGAATTTGATAGTATCAAAGGTGAACTCAAGGAAATATTAAATGATTATTTACGAGTAGATGAAGAAACAAATCAGAAGGTACTAGCGACACCAGATGTTTATTTTATCAAAGATGGGAAAATTAAAACACATCATATCAGCACCGTAGAAAGCTATCGTAATCCTTATCGAGGAATGAACGATGAACAAATAAAAGAGTTAAAAGCAATTTATCAAGCAGGAATCGAGGAGATAAAATGAAAAATAAAAAATTAAGAATTGTCTTTATGGGAACCCCAGAATTTAGTGTCCCTGTCCTAGAGGCATTAATAGAAAACTATCAAGTAGTAGGTGTAGTCACTCAACCAGATAAAGAAGTAGGACGTCACCATGAAATAAAATCAACACCAGTCAAAGAAGTAGCTTTGAAAAATAATATTTTAGTTCTACAACCACAAAGAATTAAAAAAGAGTATCAAGAAATTTTGGGTTTAAATGCTGATCTCATTGTTACTTGTGCTTATGGACAGATGATACCAAAAGAAATTTTAGATGCCCCTAAATATGGATGTATCAATGTACATGCTTCTCTCTTACCTAAATTACGTGGTGGAGCACCTATTCATCGGGCAATTATAAATAATGAAACAAGAACAGGAATTACTATTATGTATATGGTAGAGAAGATGGATGCGGGAGATATTTTAGCTCAAGAAGAAACACCAATTTTCAAGGAAGATAATGTCGGTATTCTTCATGATCGTTTAAGTAAAATGGGAGCTAAATTGTTAATAGAAACTATCCCTGACTTGATCAATGGAAAAATTAAACCGATTCCGCAAAAGGAAGAAGAAGTAACCTATGCATGGAATATTAAACGAGAAGAAGAAAAAATCGATTTTAATCAGCGAACAATCGATATCTATAACCAAATTAGAGGACTTAATCCTTGGCCAGGCGGGTATGCCTTGTTAGAGGGAAAGGTAGTTAAAATCTATGAGGCAAGAATTAGTGATAGTTTCTTTACGACCAAAAAGAATGGTGAAATTGGGAAAATTTACGAAGATGGAATCGGCGTCAGTACTAAAGATGGCGAAATTATCATTACTAAATTACAACCATCAGGTAAACGTAAAATGTTAGCCAAAGAGTATCTAAACGGTGTTCATGAAGAGGATTTACTAGGAAAAGTATTTAATGAGGAGTAGGGTATAATGAAAAAAGAGGATTGGAAAGCCTTATTAAAAAAATGTTTTGGTAAAGAAAAAGATGAGCGACTTCATGCGATAGCCATGCTTATTATTTGGGGAATTATTATTTTAATACTAGTAATCATGATTCGATTAAGTCCTACTCCTGATAATCAAAACTCTACTACCCCTAATGATAACAAGGATAGTCAAACTCAAGTAGAAACCTCAGGTATTGGAAATAATAATGGTAATGACGAATCATCAAGTCCTACAGAATCATTTGAAGTGAATTTTAGTTATATCTATACTGTAACCAATAATGGTGTTCAAGAAGTGATTACAGGGAAAAAAATAGACGATAAAGAAATATTTACGATTATTACCAAAGAGGGAAGCAATAGTTACGCAAAATTAAGTAACAACTATCTTCAAAAAGAAAATGGAGAATATCATATTGTGGAAAGTCCTAGTCCTAATCTTATCTACTGTGATGTCGAAGATATCTCTTACTTGACAGAAATAGGCACTTTAACGACACAGGGCAATGTCTATACTTATCAAGTCCCAATTACCCAAATCGTCAAATTATATAACCCAACATTCGATACGACTTCAATCGACTCTAACTTAATGGATACGATTACGCTAACTACCGAAAATGGCACCTTAAAATCAATCAAAGCCAACTATAATAATTACTTAACGACAGTAAGTGGACGCATCTCTACTTTGACCATAGAAATGGAATTTAGCCAAGTAGGAACAACTGAAGATTTTGAAGTTACCCTTGGTAGTTAACGATATTTCTTTACACTTTACTTGACAACTAAAAAAGATTATCTTTAAAGGTAATCTTTTTCTATGCTATAATTATGGTGTGGAAGTGGATATATGGAAAGTATTTATAACAAAACAATGTCAGAACTAGAAGATTACTTTTTAGAAAAACAAGACAAAAAATTTCGAGCAGTTCAAGTATTTGAATGGCTCTACCAAAAGAAAGTATCAACCTTTGAAGAAATGTCTAATCTAAAAAAGGAAGTCATTGCCACATTAGAAGCAGATTTTTCAATCTCAAGTATTTCTATTAAAAAAATAGAACGAGATCAAGATGTCAGCAAATATCTTTTTTCTCTAAAAGATGGGGAGAAAATCGAAGCGGTTTTAATGAATCATCATTATGGAAATAGTCTCTGTATATCTACACAAGTAGGATGCAACATGGGCTGTAAATTCTGTGAGAGTGGACGTTTAAAAAAGGTACGGAACCTAGAAACAGCCGAAATGGTAGAACAAATTCTAAAAGTTGAACAAGAAGAACATGTACGAATTAGTCATGTTGTAGTCATGGGAATTGGTGAACCATTCGATAACTATGACAATTTAGTGAAATTTATTGAAATCATTAATCATCCTAAAGGATTAGCTTTAGGTAGTCGTCATATTACGGTATCTACTTGTGGAATTATTCCCAAAATAAAAGAGTTTTCAAACTTGCCATATCAAGTAAATTTAGCGATTAGTCTTCATGCCCCAAACAACGAATTAAGAAACAGTATTATGCCTATCAATAAGGTGTATACTATAAATGAATTGATGCTTGTCTTAAAAGATTACGTAAAAAAGACGAATCGCCGCGTTACTTTCGAATATATATTGTTAAAAGGAATTAATGATAGAGAATCTGATGCCTTAGAACTAGCTAACTTGGTAAAAGACTTAACCTGTTATGTCAATTTAATTCCTTATAACGAAACCAACAATTTAACATTTAAACGAAGTGACTATGAATCGATCACTAAGTTTTATGATATACTAAAAAAGAATAAAATAAACGCTACGATCAGAAAAGAGTTCGGCTCCAATATCAGTGCAGCTTGTGGTCAATTAAGGAGTAAAAAGGAGGACTAATATGAAATCATTTTGTTTAACAGATACCGGTAAAGTACGAGATCACAATGAAGATAGTGTCATCATCGTCAGAAACAAAAACAATGATTATCTATTAGCAGTATCAGATGGAATGGGTGGTCATTCGGCAGGAGAAGTCGCTTCATCCATCGCCATTAGTTATCTAGGTAAACATTTTCAAGAGACTTTTTTAAATATGAGTAAAGATCAGGCTATCGAGTGGTTAAGAAACAGTGCAACAGAAATTAACCATTTGATTTTTAGCTATGCTGATGATCATCCAGAGAGTAAAGGAATGGGCGCAACCTTAGTCGTAGCCATTAACACCAAAGATTATGTTTTATATGGAAATATTGGAGATTCTAGTGGCTTTGTTATGAAAGATGGTAAACTTCATAAAATAACTTACGATCATACCTTAGTTAATCTATTAGTCACCGCTGGAGAACTTACCAAAGAAGAAGCTAAAGATCATCCGAAAAAAAATGTATTGATGAAGGCTTTAGGTGCTACCAAAAATATTGATATTGATATTTTTGATTGTGATACTTCTGTTAGTGGACTATTTCTTTGTAGTGATGGATTAACCAATATGTTAGAAGAAGAACAAATTGAAAGAGTATTACTCAGTGATTTGACAATCGAAGATAAATTGATTAAACTTGTACATAAAGCAAATAATCGAGGAGGAACAGACAATATTTCCATCGCATACCTGATTAGAGAGGAAAATGAGGAAGGTGAAGTATAATGATAGAAAAGGGGCAGAAAATTAATGATCGTTATGAGATTATTAAAAGTATAGGCGAAGGTGGTATGGCGAATGTCTATCTAGCTTATGATACTATTCTAGATAGAAGAGTAGCAATAAAAGTACTTCGTGGAGATTTATCCGGCGATGAGAAGTTCGTTAGACGTTTTCAACGTGAAGCCTTATCCGCATCGTCCCTATCTCATCCAAATATTGTCGAAATGTACGATGTAGGTGAAGATAATGGTCTATATTACATCGTTATGGAATATATTGAAGGAAAAACACTTAAACAATTAATTAAGAAAAGAGGAAGCCTAACATTAAGTGAAGCGATCGATATTATGCTTCAACTTACTGATGGAATTTCTCATGCACATGATAGTTATATTATTCATCGTGATTTAAAACCACAAAATATTATGATTCGAGAAGATGGTTCGATAAAAATTACTGACTTTGGTATCGCTATGGCCCTAAATTCAACTCAGTTAACCCAGACAAACTCTGTAATGGGTTCTGTCCATTATCTTCCGCCAGAACAGGCAAGTGGTAAAGGGTCGACAATTCGTAGCGATATCTATTCAATGGGAATCTTATTTTATGAATTATTGACCGGTCAATTACCATTTAAAGGGGATAACGCAGTTGAAATTGCTTTAAAGCAGATGCGTGATGATATCCCAAGTATTCGAAAGAAGAATCCAGCGATTCCTCAAAGTGTCGAAAATGTTATCTTAAAAGCAACGGCCAAGAATCCAAAGAACCGTTATGCGGATGCCAAAGAGATGCATGCTGATTTACTTACCGTATTAAATGATGAGAGGATGAACGAAGAAAGAATAGTCTTTAAGTATCCAGAACATGAAATTGACGATAATACGAAAAATATCACGGTAGTAAAAAAGAAAACAGAAGAAAAAATTCAAGAAGCCAAAGAAGATAAAAAAGTTAAAGAAGAAAAAGAAGAACCGGAAACAAAAGAAGAAGAGAAAGAAGAAAAACCTGCTGAAGATAAGAGCTTGAAGAGAACGAACCGAATTGTATGGATTTTAGCTTCTCTATTTACTTTGATTGTGATCGGTGTCGTAACTGTATTCCTAGTTATTCCTTATTTCTCGAGAACACCAGATATTGAAATACCAGATGTATCTAATTTGACTGTTGTAGAAGCAGAGAGAAAGTTAAAAGAAGAAGGCTTTGAAGTTGCAATTGAAACGAAAAAAGAAGAGAATGCATCCATTGAAGCCGGAAAAGTCATTAAGACTTCACCCGCAGCAGGAAGAACAGTAAAAGAAGGAACGGTAATTACGATCTACGAGTCTCTTGGACAAGAAAAATATGAAGTAGTCGATTTAACAGGAGAAAATGCGGAAGCACAAAAAGAAATTTTAGAAACGATGTATGGCTTAAAAGTAACGATTGAAAAAAGGGCAGTAGATAACCCAGATGATTATGATGAAGGGGAAATTATCGATCAAAGTGTTGAAGCAGGAAGTACATTAGTAAAAGGAGATTCGATTATTCTTTATGTACCGGATATCGAAGATGTTTATCCTGATATGGTAGCAGATGGCTGGACAGTTGAAGATGTTGAAGCATTCTGTGAAAAATATAACATTAAATTAACTGTTGATTATGAAGCAACCTCTCAATATACTGAAGGTACATTAATCAGCCAATCACGTTCACCAAAAACACCAATTGTATCTGGTTCAACCTTAAAGATCGTGGTAGCAGAAAAACCAAATGTAACAACACCATCACCAACGCCAACACCAACACCTGGTGATGACGAGGAGGATGAAGAAGAACCATCAACTTCTCCATCACCAACACCATCGACATCGCCAACGCCATCACCATCATCAAAACAATAAACAGGGGGACAAATGAAAGGTCAAATTGTTAAAATTGTAAGTAATTTATGTTCAGTCGAGTGTGAAGATCAAGTATTCGAATGCACACCCAGGGGTAAATTTCGTAATCAAAAAATTAGCCCCGTCGTCGGGGATTATGTCGAATTTGATGAAGAAAATAAATACTTGTTAGAAATCTTACCACGTAAGAATTATCTAGAACGACCACTCGTCGCTAATATTGATCAGGGACTTTTAGTAACCAGCGTAAAAAGTCCCGATTTTTCTACGAATTTATTAGATAAATTGTTAACTGTGATGGAGTATCATCAGATCACCCCAATTATTTGTGTAACCAAGTGGGATCTGTTAACAGGAAAAGAAAAGAAAGAAATAAAAAAGATTTTAAAATACTATCAAAAAATTGGCTATAAAGTGATCTATAATCACAAATTATGGCAAGTAAAAAAAATATTCAAAAATAAAACAACAGTCTTAACTGGCCAAACTGGAGCTGGGAAATCCACTTTGATTAATAAATTGGATCCACACTTTCACTTAGAAACTGGAGAAATCTCTAAAGCGTTAGGAAGAGGAAAACATACGACTAGACATGTAGAACTTCTCCATTTGTGTAAGGGAAAAGTATTAGATACGCCAGGTTTTTCTCAATTAGATTTTCAAGAAGTACCAGATGAAGAATTAAGAGACACTTTTATTGAATTTCAAAAATATCCTTGTCCATATAAAGACTGTATGCATTTATCAGAAAAAGAATGTCAGGTTAAAGCTAATGTTAAAAATGGAAAAATTTTAGCGAGCCGTTATGAGAATTATCAGAAATTAATGAAGAAAAGTAGGTGGTAAAATGAAAGTATCTGCTTCTTTTCTTTCTTGCCGAAAGATAGAAAAAGCAATAGAAAAACTATCGCTTACCGATGTCGACTATATTCATGTAGATTTTGTCGATAATACTTTCTGTCGAGGAAGAAAAATTCCTATTAGAAAATTAAAAAAAATATATCGTTATACATCTAAACGCCTAGATGTTCACTTAATGGTGAATAAACCAAAAAAATATATTAAACAATTTGTGAAATTAAATGCCGAAATGATTACTTTTCCAATCGAAATAGACAAAGATATCGAAAAGAATTTAAACTTGATTAAAAAATACGGATTAAAATGTGGACTATCCATTAATCCTGATACCAATTTACATCTATTAGAAAAATGGATAGACCAAATAGATCTTATTCTCGTAATGGGAGTAAATCCAGGATATGGAGGCCAAGAGTTTATTCCTGAAGTAAAAAATAGAGTAGAAATCGTACGAAAAATGATTACTGAGCATCAAGCAAAGACTCTTTTAAGTATAGATGGTGGGATTAATCAAGAAACGGCTAAAGAAGTTTCTTCCTTTGTCGATATTATGGTAAGTGGTTCATATATCACTAGTACCGACGATTACCAAGAACAAATCGACGTCTTAAGAGGAAAAGAAAAAAAAGAAAATAATGAGAATATAGAAGCAAACGAAAAGAATGAAAATCTGGTTCAGCAACAAACTGAAATTTAGATTTTCATTCTTTTCATAAACAATAAAAAATAAGTGACTACTCACTTACTTCTTCGATCTTTTCATCTTTTCTAGAAGTTCTAATTTCTCTTGCACTAAGTCTTACTCTAGTACCATCTTCTAAAGTAACAGTTTGAAGATTAACTCCTTGTTTTTTTCTAGTAGCATTTAATGCATGAGAACGTTTATTTCCAAATAAAGGCTTCTTATTAGTAACTTTAACTGCCATAGTCTTTTTCCTCCTTTGATACATGTTTTAACTTGCGCTTATAACTTTATCATAGATTGAGCAATAAGTCAAATAAAACAAGCGAAAAAATATACCTTTAGTTATTTTATTGCATTTTCGCAAAAAAAGGATATAATAAGGACAATGTAAAGTTAAGGAGGATTATTATGTGGCCGGAGATTTATCGTAAAAATAATATAGGAGTGGCTTTTGATCCGAATTTTTGGAAGAATTGGGGACCAACTTACATGGTTTACTTTCATCCGGATTTATTCAAGGACAAAAAGATAAAAAGTATTTATTGCCTTTGGCAACCGTTTACTACTATTGAATTCAACAAAGAAGATATCGCCATGGTACTTGAATATGCTTGTGGAGAATTTGGTGAACATTGTACTTTTTTTTCATACAAAGATGTTCCTGATATTGAGCATCTAAGATGTGAAGACTATTATGTTCTACCTACTTTTGAAACTTTAGAAGAAGATGTACTTACGATATATAATGGAATATTAATGAAAAAGAATAAAGAAGAATTATATATTGCTTATTTAGAAGATCATCTTTTTACTCTTCAAGCATTATCTTTTCGTCAAAGAAAAAAATTACAAGATACGTTAGGACTTAAATTAGAAGAGTACCGAGACTACCTAGAAAAAGCCATCGCTCTTGTTTCTCAAATTCCTACTAAGAGTCGAATCCCAATAATAAAAAAACTATATGATTTTTCTAAATTACCTACTATTATTTCTTGCTTAGAAACTGAGTATCCTGCCACAGAAAAAAAGTCACTAAGAGATCAATTCGAAAAAAAGTATGAGCGCGCGCTATAATAGTCCTTTTTTGAATAATCCTAATGATCTAAATTCTATCTTTCAGTATGCGAGAGATCAGCATTTAGATTGCGCTATGCAATATAGGGAGAAAGAAGTACCAGAAATTACTTTTGACCCGATTAGTAAAAAACTGGTTCAAACAGAAAAAACTACTATTGCTTTTGAAACTATCTACGGCTCAGTTAGTTTAGAAAATGGCATTGCCACTTTTAAAGAAAAAAAGAGGGATTACTCTAAGTCCCTATAACTAGTAAAACAACTAAAAAATAGTTGACTAAAAAAGGTTAGCTATTTTATTTCTGTTAAAAAATAAAAGAAAAAGCATTTTACGTTTAGAAAAAGAAGTAGAGTCAATACTTTTGTGGTAAAATATGAATAGACTGGAGGGGAACTATGTACGTACCATTATATATAAAGACAAATTATTCTTTGTTATCTAGTGTGATTAAAATCGATACTTTGATCGAAAGAGCAAAACAAAATCATTTTTCCTCTCTAGCTATCACCGATAACAATATGTTTGGAACAATGGAATTTTATCAAAAGTGTAAGGCAGCAGGAATTCACGCCATCATCGGTTTAGAAATAGAATTAGAAAATGATATTATCTTATTGTATGCGAAAAATTATTCAGGTTATCAAACATTAATTAAATTATCTACGATTCAAAGTGAACGTAAAGTTTCCTTTGACGATATAGAAAATCTTCACGAGGAAGTAATCGCCATTGTACCTTTTGATAGTCATAATTCCTTTGATCAAATCCAAAAAATAATCAAAGAGGAGGACTGCTTCCTAGGATATAAAGATAAACAACAAGAAATAGAAGCTAGAAAGATAACTTCTCAAGTTGTCTACCTCAATAAAACCTTATATTTAGATCCAGAAGAAAATGAATATTTAAAATATTTATATATGATTAGAGATGGTAAGACAATTGCTGAATTTTTAGATTATGATTTATTAAATCATGAATTACGACTTGAAGAAGTCTATGAGTATTCGACAAATCAAGGATTATTTCAAACGGAGAAAATTGCTAGCTCTTGTGATTTAGAATTTCCGCAAGCAGAGTTATTACTTCCAATTTTTGAAACGGGAAAAGAAATGACCTCAGACGAGTACTTAGCCAATTTAGCTAAAGTAGGACTTAATCGAAGACTAAATGGAGAAGTAAGTGAAGTATACAGTAATCGTTTAATTTACGAGTTGTCTGTCATCGAAAAAATGGGATTTTCTAATTACTTTTTAGTTGTATATGACTTTATTAAATATGCGAAAAAAAATAAAATCCTAGTAGGCCCAGGTAGAGGTAGTGGAGCTGGTTCACTTGTTTGTTATTCAATTGGAATAACGGATATTGATCCCATAAAATATGATCTTCTTTTTGAACGTTTTTTGAATCCAGAACGAATAAGCATGCCAGATATCGATACCGATTTTCCAGATATTTATCGAGATAAAGTGATTGATTATGTTGTAGATAAGTATGGAAAAAAACGAGTGAGTGGTATCGTTACATTTGGTACCTTGGCCGCAAAACAAGCCTTACGTGATGTCGCAAGAGTCTTAAATGTCCCAAGTTATCAGGTTGATTTGATCACGAAAAGAATCCCTAATTTTACTAAATTAAAACTATTAGATTTTTATCGTCAAGACCAAGAGTTAAGGCAACTAATTGATAGCGAGAAAAAACTTCAACTTATGTTTAAAGTTGCTTGTCATATAGAAGGATTTCCAAGACATACCTCATCTCATGCTGCTGGAATTGTCATGTGTAAAAAAGACTTAGATGAAGTCATCCCGCTAACCAAAAGTGATGATATGTATCTAACTGGATTTTCTATGGAATACTTAGAACCATTAGGATTATTAAAAATGGATTTTCTAGGACTTAGAACGTTAACGACGATTATGCATATCATGGAAATGATTGCCGAGAAAGAACATATCCATATCGATTTTAATCGCATTCCTCTAGATGACAAAAAAGTATTAACATTATTTCAGAAAGCAGATACGACAGGAATTTTCCAGTTTGAATCAGAAGGAATGAGAAACTTTTTACGTAATTTAGAGCCAAATAGTTTCGAAGATATTTTCGCAGCGATTGCCTTGTTTAGACCAGGTCCAGCTAGTAATATTGATTCTTATATTCGTAGAAAAAAAGGCCAAGAAGAAATTACCTACCTAGATCCATCCCTAGAGCCAATTTTAAAAAGTACGAAGGGAATTATCATCTATCAGGAACAGATTATGCAAATTGCGAATCAATTAGCGGGATATACCTTAGGAGAAGCGGATATTTTAAGAAAGGCAATGAGCAAAAAGAAAAGTGATGTCTTAAAAAATGAAGAAGAAAAATTTATTAGACAAAGTGTTGAACGTGGCCACGATAAAGAAATTGCCAAACAGATATTTGATTTAATCTTAAATTTCGCTAATTATGGATTTAATCGTTCTCACTCTGTTGCCTATTCTTTAATTGCCTATAAGATGGCTTATCTTAAAGTATACTTCCCTAAATATTTTTACAGTAGTCTTCTAACTTCCGTAATTGGTAGTGAAACAAAGACTAAAGAATATATTAACGAAATTAAAGCGAAAAAAATCGCAATCAAAAAGCCATGTATCAACAATAGTGGTAAAGAATATATTGTTGAATCTGATGGAATTAGATATCCATTATCAGGAATAAAAAATGTTGGTCTAGTATCGGTAGAAGCGATTATTCAAAATCAGCCATATACAGATATCTTTGATTTTGTGCAAAAAACCGCAGGAAAAATAAATAGTAAAATTGTAGAATCCTTGATCGATGCTGGTTGCTTTGATGTTTTTGGTTACAATCATAATACTCTTCATCACAATCTAGATAGTATTATGAACTATGCAGAATTAGTAAAAGACTTAGATAGTGAATATGTACTAAAACCAGAAATAGAAATAGTAGAAGAATACAGTAAAGAATATTTAATTAGTAAAGAAAAAGAATTATTCGGTTTCTATTTAAGCAATCATCCTGTTACCTTTTATAAAGCAAAGTTTCCAAATATTATTTCCTTAGATCAAATTCAAAACTATTATAATCAAAGAGTTAATGTCATTATCTTGGTCGATAAAGTACGTACGATAAAAACCAAAAATGGAGATGAGATGATGTTTATTTGGGGAAGTGACGAGTATCAAGCGATGGACTTCACCCTTTTCCCTAAGGTATATCAACGTTATCAGAATCTATCGTTACAAAGTAATATGATTGTGAAAGTATCCGGTCGAGTAGAGAGAAGATACGACAAATTTCAAATCGTCATCGATGGCATAGAATGGTTAAATCAACAAAACAAACACGAGTAAAGGAGTAAAAAATGTCTTATCCAACAGAAGAAGAATATCGTCAAGCTTATAAAAAATGGTGTCAACAACATCCTGGAAAAACGGGAGCTGACATTCCTCAAAGCGCAGTAGTAGAAATAAACGGCAAGTCAATTAGATTAGGAACTAGAATTAATCATATGAAATATTATCCTGAACGTTATTTGGATAACATAGAGTTTTGGCAATCAACTGGTGCACTTGAAGATAAAAATGAACGAATAGAAAGAAAATACCGACAAGCAGCATTAATTTGGAAAAAGGAAAATAAAAAAAATCTTTCAGAAATGCCCACAAAAGCCTCCGTATATATTAAAGAGTTTGGAACAGTAAATATTGGCTATCATCTCAGTGTAATGAGAAGAATATATAGAATGCAAAAGCAAGGAAAATCATGCGAAGAAAGAAAGCCATTATCCGCCGAACAAATCACTTGGTGGACCGCTGAAGGAATGATTTGGGATAATGTTTGGGCACATAAGAAGAAAACCAGACCACCTCGTTTTCGCCATCAAGCCCTTTGTAAAGAATTACAAGCTTTAGAAAACGAAAACTATGAATTAGACAATATCTTAGAACAGTTCTTTATGGATTATGAAACTTTCTGCTTAATTTTAGAAGAAAAACTAAGTAAAAAAATAACCAATAAAAATCTAGAAAACAAAACCATAAAATTATTTTGTAAGCATAGTGGTTATTCAGAAACTATTTTGACTAATGTAGTCAAATTTAAACAACTTTTTCCTGATGAATCCTTTGAACAAATACTAACGAGAAGTATTCATGAAAGCACAATAGAAAAAGAAATCCCAGATTGGATTATGGAAAAGTATACGCCATATGTGATAGAGATTTTACAATATTTAAACTTTCCAGTAAGGGAAATTATCGACTTAATGAAACAGGATATTCTTTCTATAGAACAAGCGATAACTCTTCAAATGATTAATGAAGAAAATATCCAGAAGCAAGATAAAAAATGGTTAACCATGACTACCCAATACTTAGTAAACTTACTGTTAGAAAACCAAATTACAGTTAGAGAACAAGTAATAAGTGACTTCTTGATCGAGTTGAAAGAACATAAACTAACCAATGAAGATATAAAGAAATTAACAGACTTATCTCTTCGCACGTTCGAAAAAATTAGAATGTTTCAAATGCTTGAAGTAGGATTAGAGACAGAAGAAAAGAAAAAACTAGAAAAAATGAGAGAATATCATTTTTCACCAGAGGATATTGAAGAAACTTATTTTATCACTTTAAGATTTTATAATGCGAAAAAGGACAAACAAGAAAAGGATAATTATAGATTAGAATTACTTCGTCAATATATCATCGATTGGCGATATTATTCTCAAGAAGAAAAAAGGCAAATCATTCAACATCATCGCTTTACGGAAGAAGAAATTGATTACATGAATACTGCCAGACAAAAAATAGATCATACAATATCTAAAGTCAAAAAAATAGGGAAAAAGAGTTGAAAAACTAAAGAAGAAAACTTTCCAAAATAGGGATAGTATGTTATATTTATATATATGATGAGGATGTGGGTATATGAAATTAACATTTGAAACAAACGACTATCTGCTAACCTGGAATTTATTATACGGAGCTTCTATTTCACCTAAAATTCATGCCGCTAAGCAAAAATTATGGTCTGCCTATAAAAAACAATACAATGCTGGTATGAAAGATAAAGATGAAATGCTTCAAGATATCAAAAATTATATTCCTGATGATGATACTTTATACAATTTAATATTCGAAACAGACGTATTTGAAACACTAAAGAAAAGTGCTGAAAAACATCGTCTAACCTTGATGAAAGTATGGGATGAAAAGAAAAAAGAAATCAATCAATATTTAAAAGAAATCTTACGTTTTCCACTAGCAGATAATTATAATATATTAGTTCTTTGTCCTGAAATGGATAGCGTTCTAATCTCTAAAACAACAAAAACCAGTATTGGCTGGGGCTTCAAAAAAGATATCGAAGACCAATATATGGCTCTTTCTAATATTTTATATACATTAATTAAAAATGAAGTTGGAGACTTTGAAAAAGAATATAAAGAAATTGTTCAAGCTATCTTAGAGTTAGCGATTCACAATGAACTTTATACGAGACTAGTAAATAACTCCAATTATCTAGAAGGGGATCATACCTTGATGTATTTAAAACGTCAGATCTATCCTTATTGGTTAATGTATCTAGGGTGTGATAGGGAAGATATGACTCATTATATGATGCGAGATAAAATCGCTTTTGATATCGATAATTATACGATGGAGACCGCACTAAAAAAAGTAGACTTATATGAGTTTATTCGTTTTTGTATAAAAAATCAAAAACATATTATACGAATTAATAATTTAGAAATAATATAGATTTCATTCATAGTGAAATCTATTTTAATAGGGGGAAGAAGTATGACAGAAGATAAAATAACCATTTTATTTGAACAACTAAAACTAACAGATGAAGAAAAAAGTCATTTTCAAGGATTGTCATTAGAAAAAGTACTTGTGAATCCCAAAAATAATTGTTGGACTTTTCTTTTAGGTAGTGAAGAAATTTTACCAGTAGAAGATTATCAATTATTAAAAGAAAAAGGGGAGAAGGCATTCGAGCATATTAAACAAGTTTTCTTTAAGATTAATCCGCATCATCCATCACTAGACTATTTACCTAACTACTATAAGCAAGCATTAAATGAAGTGAAAGATGTTTTAATATTTGCTCCTGCTTTCGAAGAAAATTTAATTGAACAAGATGGTGAATACAAGATTGAAGTGACGAATTCAGAAGAAGAAAGAGAAGTACATACCTTCTTACCAAAATTAAATTATCTATTAAGTTTAGCTGGTTTTCCTCATGAATTAACCACTTGTCTTAACGAAGAAAAAAAAGAACTAGTTCGTCAAGAAATTAAAGAAGAATTAAATGAAGCAATGACTACTATCCCACCAGTCGTGGAAGTAGAAAAACCTGCTGTTGAGAAGAAAAGTTACACCGATAATGGAGAAAAGAAGAACTATCGTCGTCCTGCTAAAAAAGAGGATGATCCTAATGTGATATTGGGTCGAAAAATTGGAGATAAACCAATATCGATGAAAAGTATTGTTGGAGAAAGCGATAATATCACTGTAGAAGGATATGTTTTTGGGGTCGATTACTTTGAGTCAAGTAAAACAGATTTTAAAATTATCACTTTAAAATTAACCGATTATAGTGATAGTATTTATGCTAAAGTTTTTGTTCGTGGTGACGAAGAATATGCTCGTCTTTCCAAAGAGTTAAAAGCAGGAAAATGGTTTGTCATTAGAGGATATACAAAAAATGATCAATTCTCTAAAGAATTAGTATTGAATGTACGAGATATTTGTGTTTTAGAACGTCAAGTAGAAGAAGTAAAAGATACTTATCCAGAAAAAAGAGTAGAGTTACATGCCCATACGATGATGAGTCAGATGGATGGTGTAGTTGATGAAATTAAATTAGTGAAACAAGCAATGAAGTGGGGACATCGAGGGATTGCGATTACGGATCATAATGGTTGTCAGGCTTTTCCTCATGTCTACAATACAGTAACCGATTATAATAAAGGAAAAGAAGAACAAGATAAATTTAAAGCGATCTATGGAACGGAACTTACCTTAATTGATGATAGTGTCGATATCGTTATTCGTGGAGATGACCGAGATCTACTCTCAACTACCTATGTTGTTTTCGATTTTGAAACAACTGGATTTAATGCCGGTGGAGAAGATACGATTATCGAAATTGGTGCGGTAAAGATAAAAAATGGCGAAATTATCGAACGCTTTGATGAACTCGTTAATCCTGGTAAACCATTAAGTGCCAAAATCACTGAAGTTACCAATATTACGGATCAGATGTTAATTGGTAAAGATAACGAAGAGAATGCCGTTCGTCGTTTTATTGAATGGTACGGGGACTTACCTATGGTTGCGCATAATGCGAAGTTTGATACTTCTTTCCTAGAAATGGCCATAAAAAAATATGGATTTAAAAAATTGACTAATCCTATCATCGATACTCTTGAACTTTCTAGAACATTAGATACCAATTATGCTCGTCATAGTTTGAGTGCTTTGGTCAAACGATACGATGTACCATGGGACGAAGATGCCCATCATCGTGCGGATTACGATGCGGAAGGAACAGCACTAGTATTTCACAAAATGTTAAAGAAGTTAAGCGACAGAAACTTTGAAACTATCGCCGACTTAAACAATTTAGTATCCAAAGAAGAAATTCATAAATATGGACGTAGTTATCATGTAAATCTACTAGCGAAGAATAAAACGGGTTTAAAAAACTTGTTTAAAATTATTAGTCTAGCCAATACAAAATATCTCTATAAAACGCCAAGAATCTTACGTAGTGAAATCGAAAACCATCGCGAAGGACTACTAGTAGGAAGTGGTTGTTATGAAAGTGAAGTATTTAGAGAAGCAAGAAGTAAAGCCGATGAAGAGTTAACCAATATTATCAATTTTTATGACTATGTCGAAGTTCAACCACCAGAGTGTTATGATCATTTAATTCAAATGCATGATTTTGATAATGAGGAACAATTATTAGAAAATATAAAGAAAGTAATTCGAGTAACTAAAGATAGTGGTAAGTTAATCGTCGCAACAGGGGATGTTCACCACTTAAAACGAGAAGACAAAATATATCGGGAAATTATCGTCAATCAAAAAGTACCAGGTGGAGGTAGACATCCACTTGCGAAAAGTGATATTACTGAAATTCCAAGTAATCATTTCCGAACGACCGACGAAATGATGGAAGATTTTGCTTTCCTAGATGAAGAAGTAAGAAAAGAGATTATAATTACGAATCCGAATAAAATTTTGGAAATGGTAGAAGAAATCGAAGTAATTATCGATACTGGTGGTATTCCTTTTTCTCCAGCTATTGATCGAAGTGTAGAAACAGTAACAGAATTAGTATATACAAAGGCTTCTTCTTGGTATGGAGATCCATTGCCGTTCAATATCGAAGAGAGAATTGCGAAAGAATTATATGGTGATTTATTAATTGATGTTATCAAAAAAGAGGTAGCAAAGAAAGATCTTAGTGAAGAAGAAGCAGAAAAAGAACTATATCGTCGCCTACATGAAGTAATTATAACCGGATTCGATCAAGTAAAAGATCTCGTTTGGACAGACTTAAAAGAAAATGATCCAGAATTAACCGATGCCGATCGGGAAAAAACATTAAAAAAGAAATTGGGTGGTGTCATCGGTGGAGGTTTCGACGTTATCTATCTGATTGCCCAAAAATTAGTTAAACATTCCAATGATGATGGTTATCTTGTAGGGTCACGTGGTTCGGTAGGATCAAGTTTCGTAGCGACAATGATGGGAATTACTGAAGTTAATCCGCTTCCTGCTCATTATTTATGTCGTAATGAAGAATGTAAATATTCTGAATTTATCAACGAAAATGGAGAAGCTTACGGTAAAGAATATTCAAGTGGATACGATTTACCAGATAAAATTTGTCCTAAATGTGGTAAACCACTAGGAAAAGAAGGACAGGATATGCCATTTGCGACCTTCCTTGGGTTCAATGCCGATAAAGTTCCCGATATTGACTTAAACTTCTCTGGAGAATATCAATGGAAAGCCCATGAGTATACGAAAGTATTATTCGGTGTTGATAATGTATATCGTGCAGGAACAATTGGTACCGTTGCCGAAAAAACAGCCTTTGGTTATGTAAAAGGATATCTCGAAGAACATGGAATTACCAATATGCGTACTGCAGAGATCGAACGCTTAGCCTTAGGTTGTACAGGAGTTAAACGGACAACAGGTCAACATCCAGGTGGTATTGTCGTTATTCCAGGATATATGGATGTCTTTGATTTTACTCCATTCCAGTATCCGGCTGATGATCCGACAAGTTTATGGCGGACGACCCACTTCGATTACCATGCCATCGATCAAGATGTCTTAAAACTAGATATACTCGGACACGATGATCCGACCGTATTAAGAATGCTTCAAGACTTATCAGGAATCGATGTGACCACGCTACCAATCAGTGATGAAAAAGTACTAAGTTTACTTCGTAGTCCTGAAGCATTAGGCGTAACTGAAGAACAAATTATGTGTCCGACTGGAACGTTAGGTTTACCGGAAATGGGAACAAAATTCGTTATCAACATGTTAGTAGAAACCAAGCCAAAAACCTTCTCTGAACTAGTAAAAATATCTGGTCTATCACACGGAACTGATGTTTGGGCGGGGAATGCTAGTGAACTAATTGAAAATAATGTTGTCCCATTCAAGGAAGTTATCGGTTGTCGTGATGATATCATGGTCAACTTAATGAACTGGGGAATGGAGCCAAAACGAGCTTTCAAAATCATGGAATTTGTTCGTAAAGGAAAAGCTAGTAAAGATCCTGAGACTTGGAAGGGAATGGCTGAAGACATGAAAAAAGCGAATGTTCCTGATTGGTATATTGAGTCATGTCGGAAAATCAAATACATGTTCCCGAAAGCCCATGCTTGTGCTTATGTTATGTCAGCTTTACGAATCGCTTGGTTCAAAGTCTATCAACCTAACCGTTATTATGCCGCTTATTTCTCAGTAAGAGAAAGTGATTTTGATATCGAATGCATGATGAAAGGGTATAATTCAATTAGAAAGAGAATTGAAGATTTAACAGAGAAAGGGTTCGAAGCGACCAATAAAGAAACCAATATTTTAGAATGTTTAAAGAATGCTTTAGAAGCAAGTGCTCGAGGAATAAAATTTGGTTCTATTGATATTTATAAAAGTGATGCTGAGCGATTTAAAATCAATGAAGAAGATGAAATGACTTTGATTCCACCATTCCGCTGTATTGATGGTCTAGGAGGAGCAGTAGCTAGTGGTATTGTAAAAGAACGAGAAGAAAAAGCCTTTTTAAGTATCGAAGATTTACAAAAACGTGCCAAAGTATCCGCAACATTAATCGATAAAATGAAAATGATGGGGATATTAAATGATTTACCAGAATCTAGTCAGATGACGCTATTTTAAAAATATACAACAAAACAAAGAAGGTGAAGAAGATGGATAATCGCCCAATTGGTGTTTTTGACTCCGGAATTGGTGGAGTGACTATATTGAAATGTTTACTTGCTAAAATGCCGAATGAAAACTATATCTATTATAGTGACTCTAAACATAACCCCTATGGAGAAAAAACCAAAGAAGAAGTGATCGGTTTCGTTGAGGAAATCATAAATGATTTTATCGCTAAAGATTGTAAGGCAATTGTTTTTGCTTGTAATACCGCAACCGCATTAGCGATTGATGAAATGCGAAAAAAATATCCAGATTTACTCTTAATTGGCACAGAACCCGCTTATAAAATGATTCATGACTATGCTCCTAATACGAAAACCTTAGTCATGGCAACACCTGCTACAATCGAAAGTGAGCGTTTTCAAAACTTATATCACCACTATGATAATCAAAAATCCTATCTACTAGCTTGTCCTAATTTGGCCCATCTAATTGAAGAAGGTGAGGAAGAAAAACTAACTAGTTATCTTCAAGAACTACTAGGGCCGTTTCAAAAAGAAGAAATCGAGTCAGTCGTACTAGGATGCACACATTATCCGTTAATCTCAGAAAAAATAAAAAATATCTTAGGAGAGGTAAAGTTTTATGATGGGGGTAAAGGAATTGCCAATCATTTGTTCCATCTTTTAGAAACTAACCATCAATTAAATTTAAACAAAGCGAAAAAAGAAGTATATTTCGAAGATTCTAGCCATAATAGGCAAAAAGAAGAACGCTTTTTTGCCTTTCTAACGAAGGAATAAAAATAGAAAATTTTGTAGAAAGTTAACGAATAGTTGACTCACAAAAACTACGTATGATAACCTTTAATTGAAGGATAGCATACAATGAAAAGAATAGAAGTAGAATGGGAAAAATTAATCAGTTGTTATAAAGAATTATTTTCTTTAGAAGCACCTAGTATTTATTATGATCCAAAAAGAAACAGCTTTAGCTTTACTAAGAACAGGGATGATTTTGGTTTATACCTAAATTTTCCCCTTAGTGTCAAAAAGAAAATTATCTATAACTATAGTAAGATTTTACCGAGTAAGAAAGATAAAAAAATAATTAGGCAGATTTTAAACAACTCTAAACACCCGATAGAAGATAGTTTTCATTATCTCAACAAAACAAATTTAAATTGGTATTTCTATCTCGAACCATTTTTAGAACGAGAAGTAAAGTACCTCGCTTTAAAGTGGTGTTTGGATAATCAAATAAGCATAAAAAAATAGAAAAGATATAGAGGGCATAATGTCAACTATATCTTTTTTATCCTATGACATATTTATTATGACCATTACAACTAGAATATTTATAACGAAAGTATTCATGATAATTAACTATATAAAAAACTCAAGAATCAGATCCCAATAAAGTAGACTGAGAAATAAGAAAAAATGCCATAAAATTATTAGGCTAAGTACTAAAAACATGTTATAATAATTTTGGTGGTATAATGTCAATAAAGATTAGAGATTTGAACATCAATTACATACAATATGGTAGTGGTAAGGATATCGTATTATTACACGGTTGGGGTCAAAATATTGCGATGATGCAACCGCTTGCCAAAGAGTTTCCAAATCATCGAATTACAATTATCGACTTTCCTGGGTTTGGTCAAAGTGATGATTTAAAAGTTGCTTGGTCGATAGAAGATTATGAAGAATGTGTAGCCGAATTCTTAGAGCAAGTGAATGTAAAAAAACCAATACTAATTGGTCATTCTTTTGGAGGAAGAGTGGCTATCATTTATGCAAGTAGACATGAAGTAGAAAAATTAGTGTTATTTGGTAGCCCATGTGTTCGTGAACAAAAAACATCTCCAAAAGAGAAATTATTTAAAACGATAAAGAAATTGCCAGGTATGAAAAAAATAGGAGAATTTGCCAAAAATTATATAGGCTCAGAAGACTATAAAAAAGCATCTCCTATCCTTAGAGAATCATTTGTTAAAATCGTCAATCAAGACTTAAGTGAATACGCAAAGAACATCACTTGTCCCACTTTACTAATCTGGGGAACTAATGACGAAGCAGCACCAATAGAAGATGCAAGAAAATTAGAAAAACTACTAAAAGATGGGGCATTGATTGAATTAGAAGGCTATACACATTACGCCTATTTAGAAGCTTTACCACGAGTTGTAAGCATTTTAAATGAATTCTTTAAAGAGGTGAAATCATGAATATTTTTACAATTACCTTTATTGTGATCATTATCTTTAATATTATAAAAAATAAAAAATCGCTTCATATGTTACAACAAAATTTATATAACGAAAATAACCGTTATCTAAAATGGTTAAAACGAAATAGTAAACAAGTATTTATTTCTTTAGATTTATTATCACTATTATTAATTCTTATCGCTTACTATTTAAATAATGATGCTTCAGTTATTTTTGTAAGCCTAGCTATATTTGCTTATATTGGAGAAACCCTTCGGTTACTTTCTTTATATAAATCTGAAAAAACAAAAAAGCCACTTGTCATTACGAAAAGAGTAAGAAGATTAATTGTTACGTTGACAATTTTATTTTTCATCCCTCTTGTTTTCTATTTAGTCGATTATCGAAATGGTTACTTAATGTTACTATTATCTGCGATTCTTGCTTATTTTAGCTATTTTGTCGTCTTTTTAGCTAAAGTGATCAATACACCAATTGAAAAGTTTGTCTACAAATATTATGAAACTAAAGCAAAGAAAAAATTGCGTAGTATGAATCATTTAAAAGTAATTGGAATTACCGGAAGCTATGGAAAGACGAGTAGTAAGAACATCTTAAATGATATCTTAAATTTAAAATATATTACGAGACCAACCCCAAAAAATTTAAATACTGAGTATGGATTAATGATTACCATCAATAACTATCTAGATAAATTTGATGAAGTATTTATTGCGGAAATGGGTGCTTATAAAAAGGGAGAAATCAAAAAACTCTGTGATATGGTTCATCCTAAATATGGAATTTTAACTCGTATTGGTCTTGCTCATTTAGAAACATTTGGTAGTGCTGAAAATATCATGAAAACGAAATTTGAATTAATTGAAAGTCTACCAGATGATGGAATTGCTGTATTAAATGGGGATGATCCAAAACAGTTATCTTATCCGATAAAAAGTAAATGTAAAAAAGTATGGATCGGTATTGATAATAAAGATGTCGATATCTATGCAGAAAATATCAGCTGTAATTACAAAGGAAGTAAATTTGATGTCGTCTTTAAAGAAGATAGCAAACGGTATTCTTTTGAAACTAAACTCTTAGGTAATCACAATATCTATAATATTTTAGCAGGAATCGCTTTAGGTAGGGAATTCGGTATGTCTATTAGTGAACTCGAAAAGGGAGTAAAAAAAGTAAAACCGATTGAGAGTCGCCTAGAACTTAGAAATTATGGTTATATGTATCAGATAAATGATGCTTATAATTCTAATCCAGTAGGAGCCAAAGCTGCTTTAGATGTTCTAGCGATGATGCCTGGAAAAAAAGTAGTCGTAACTCCAGGTATGACAGAGTTAGGAGAAAAAGAAGAAGAGTTAAATCAAATCTTTGGTAATCAGATTAGTAAAGTTGCAGACTATGTCATTTTAGTTGGTGAAAAAAGAACTAAACCGATTTTTAAAGGCATCATTGAAGGAGATTTCGATAAAGAAAAAATTTATGTCGTAAATAGTGTTTATGATGCTTATACCTTATTACAAAGCATGAGTACAGATAAAGCTCTTTATGCTTTATTTGAAAATGATTTACCAGATCTTTATAATGAATAGGAGTGAATAAAATGAAAATTAAATTAGGCGTTATATTTGGTGGAGAAAGTGTAGAACATGAAGTAAGTATTATTTCTGCTATTCAGGCAATGAACAAAATGGATAGTGAAAAATATGAAATTATTCCCATCTATATAGCCAAAAATCGTGAATGGTATACAGGAGAATCTCTTAAAGATATCGATACCTTCCAAGATATAGATCTATTAAAGAGATACTGTAAGAATGTTGTGTTATATGCAAAGAATGGACGTTTTGTTCTTCAAAATAAGAAAGGCTTGTTTAAAAGAATAGTAAAAGAAATAGATATCGTCTTCCCAATCGTACATGGCACTAATGTGGAAGACGGTACATTACAAGGATATTTACAATCCATCGGTGTTCCTTATGTCGGTGGTGATGTCTATGCTTCTGTAGTCGGTCAAGATAAAATCTATATGAAGCAAATTTTTAAAGCCGAAAACCTACCAATCGCTGATTATATATGGTTCTATGATAGTGAATACCAAGATGATAGCGAAGAAATAATCAAGAAAATAGAACACTTAAAATATCCAGTAATTGTTAAACCTTGCTTATTAGGAAGTAGTGTTGGTATCAGTGTAGCAAAAGATAAAGAAGAATTAAAAGAAGCAATTGATACCGCAATCAGTTACGATAATCGTATTGTTGTAGAAAAAGTAGTAGAAAATTTAATGGAAGTCAATATCAGTGTACTAGGTAATTATGAAAACTATCAATTAAGTGCGATTGAACAAGTAATTCCAAAAAGTGCTTTTCTAACCTATGAAGATAAATATATCGGTGGTGGCAAAACTAAGGGAAAAAATGGAATGAAATATAAAAGCTCTAAAGGAATGGTCTCAACAGATAGAATAATTCCTGCGCCATTAGAAGATAAATTAAAAGAAAAAATTGAAGAAATCGCTATAGATGCTTGTAAAGCCCTAAAAACTTCAGGAGTAGTTAGAATTGATTTCCTAGTCGATACTAAGACCAATAAACCATACATTAATGAAATCAACAATATACCAGGTTCATTATCTTTCTATCTATGGGAGCCTATCGGTAAAGAATATTCTGAGTTGTTAGATGACTTAGTAAACATTGGTATCAAAGATTATAAACATCGTACTATGAAGACACATTCTTTTGATACGAATATTTTAAAAGGCTTCAGTGAATTTGGTAGTAAGGGAAGTAAAGGAGTAAAATCTCTTCGTAAGTAATTTTTTAAGAAAAGGTATCGAAAAAGATATCTTTTTTCTTGCCTTTAAAAATAAGCTTGTGCTATTATATAACGCAAGGTGAAGAGAAATGAAAGAAAAAGAAATTATTGGCGTAATCGAAGGAAAAACATTAGACAACGATCATTCTATTTTAGTAAGCCCAGTTTATTATGATGGGGAGAGTTATTATTTAAAATATATGTCTAAAGATTTTGGTGAACTATTAAAACTACTAGTTACTTTATCGGAAAAAGAACAAGAAGAAGAAATTGATGCCTATATCAATAGAGAAAACAGTTTATATAAAGAACATTTCTTTCGCTATAACTGTGAGTCTAATTTTTACTATAAACGATATGATGAAAAAATATTGGATAATTTAGATTTCTATCCCATCTCTGAATTCACTCAGGTAAAAAAACAAGAATTAATGGATAACTATCAAGATTACACCTATGGAATTATGGAAGGAAAAAACACATTAATTGTGGGAAATATGGATTTTGTCGAAAAGAATCTTCAAGATAAAACATCAAAACAAGTATTAAATTTAAAAACAATTGACGAGTTAATTCATAAGATTAATCGCCAGGCAACAAAATTAAAACAAAGTTTGGTATAAAAAAACTCCTCTCTAAATTAAGAGAAGAGTTTTTTTGATATTTAAATTTTTAATTCCCTGAATCAATTATTTACAAGTATAACCTTGATCTTCGAAATTTTCTTTTAATGCATCATAAGAATTTTCATCAGGATCATCAAAGCCATTATTTTCCTTTTCTTCCTCACTCATCTGATTGACATAGTATTCGGTTACTTGTGATAAAGTATTTCCATTTCTCTTATAAGACATTTTTAAATGTTCTTCATCATTTCCATCGATAGTTTCTTTAACCATTTCTTCATAATCATCCATTTCATCAGCATAATCATCTTCTGCCTCTACTACTGAAGTAACTTTTACATGAGAAATATTTTCTTTCTTGTCAAAAGAAACAATTACTTGTTGAGAAAGTTTAGCTCCTTCTTCATCCGCCTCATTTGTACAAGTTAACGTTCTACCTTCATCACATCCTGTAGCACTAATTAAGATAGCCCCCATAACAGCCCCTAAAATCAATTTGTTTTTCATTTTTATTTTACCTCCATCGTTTTTAATATTTTATTTGATTTATTTAAAAATGTTCCTTTTAGATCAAACCTCCTCAATATAAATTTGATATAGACCTCCTAGTGAATAACTTTTTGTTGAAATATGTATGAAGTATATCATAACTAAATTATAACAACAATTATGTAGAAAGAAAATAGAAAAAATGAAAACAAAACAAAAAGACCGGTGGCGGTCTTTAAGACAAAAATATGGTGGGCTGTTAGGGATTCGAACCCTAGACCCACTGATTAAGAGTCAGTTGCTCTACCAACTGAGCTAACAGCCCATAAATTTGATTACTCATATACTATAGCACATAACGAGAAAAAAGAAAAGTATTTTTTTATGAAAGAATAAAATCTTCAATTTCAAAAGTAAATTGATATTTAAAATATAATTATACAATTTAGTAT
>ERZ1643251.759-NODE-759-length-41783-cov-9.750048_pt1 | contig 41783 bp, 47 predicted proteins | sample MGYA00579261_ERZ1643251 | MGnify/ENA primary metagenome ERZ1643251 (study PRJEB29033, sample SAMEA4952267) | chicken gut metagenome | biome: Broiler Chicken; feature: Gastrointestinal Tract; material: Caecum | place: Ireland | collected 2018 | study: Broiler... | reverse complement strand
ATATTTTGAATGATTTTTCTATATTAATAAATAATTAACTAGCACAATGCGTTAACTATAAAGATGTTAAATTGTAAGTCAAAAACAACTTACAAAATATATTATACGAGGAGAGTTTGTGATGAAAAGAAAAATAATTTTAGGTTTATTGTGTGGAATTTTTTTAGTTGGTATGACTGGATGTAATTCAACAAGTGAGAATACGGATACTAAGGATAATAATAACGAAGAAAAGAAAACGATAACTTCAGAAAATTATGGGGATGAGTACGATTATTCTGTTACCGTTAATGGTGTTACGATTGATGATTGGAAGATATTTTATCATGATGATGATGGTATTTATATTATTACTAGTAGTTATCTTCCTGTAGAGGCAATCGGAACGGAAGAAGATCTAGATTCAATATATGCTAAGGCTAATGTTAGAAAACGTGGCGAAAAATATGGGATGTTTTTCTCTCAAAGTAATTTAAGCTATCAAGAACCCAATGAGGATATAATGGATAAATATTTCAAAGTATTAGAATTAGATTCTACTCATGGTAGTAATCAAGTAACTAGCTTTATGTTACATTCAGAAAATTGGGAATCATTAGTCAATGAAGAAATAGGGGCAAAATATGCATTAGGGGCAGCGCCAAGTGAAATGTTTGTGGCTAGTTGGAATGAAAAATATCCTGATGAAAAGTTATACTTAAGTAAAGTAGAAACTGGATACGCTATTGGTAGTACAGAAAATCCAACTACCTATGAAGTGGATTTAAGTACTATGACAGGCTATAATGATAAATTGTACTTTCCTACTAAAGGTATGTTGGAAGAAGGGGAGACTAAGGTATATGGTTATCATTTAGCTGGACCTAGTTGGTGTGAAGATCCTACTTACGGTAAGTGTTCTTTAATTCAAAATGTATATGAAGATACCGGAAAAATTGATGGCGCTTATCATTGGGCATATGGTTATGCCTTAAGACCAATTGTCTTTATTCCCAATAAGTAAAATAGTAGAAGAAAATGAAAGAGTTTACGAATAATTCTGTTTGATTTGGAACAGGTTGTTTGTGAACTCTTTTCCTATATAGTAAAAAAATATATAGAAATCCATAAAACCAAAATAGCTTATTGAAGTATTGAAAAGTTTAGTCTATAATAGAAATATATAAGCTAAAAGCGGTCGTTTAGGAGAAAACTTAAATGTAAATGGTGGGATTCTCTTAGTATAAGAAGTAAAGAAAAGATTAAATAAAAAGAACAAGCTTTTGTTGAATCATTCTTGTTCTTTCTTTTGTTTATTTAATATTTGATAACTAACAGAAAAATAGGGAGCATCTTTCCAAATTGAAGCATCACCAATAATTAGAAGTCGCCATTTAGCTCTAGTTGCCGCAACATTTAAAATATTTGGCTTACTACTAGCCCATTTAATTGCCCCCTCACTTTGTTTAGTACAACCTAAAAGTAAAATAACTTCTTCTGCTTCTTTGCCTTGAAAAGTATGGATAGTTCCACAATGACTCTCAATCCATTCATGGACATCTTTCTTATTCCAACCTCCTGCTTTGGCAAAATATTCTTTTAGTCGTTTTCTCATTTCTTCAGCTACACTCTTAAAAGGGTTGATGATATATAAACTTGGTAACTCCTGTTTAAGGGTTAATTCCTGATGTAAAAGCTCGATCACTTTTTCCCCTTGATTAGTTACATAGTGATTGTCCTTACTGATCTCATCTCCCTTGATATCTAACCAAGTAGATTCTTTTATCATAAAGTCATCCCGGCTAATATTAGGGGTATCTAAAAACATTTTTTCTTCATAAGCAATTTTATTGGCAATTTCAAACATTGGATTAATACATCTTCTATGAACTAGTAATGGGCATCCTATCCAATTATCTTCTGATCTTTTCTCCCCATAACTATTCTGTAAATCAGCAACCACTTGGGCACTTAATGTAGCTAAATGATACAAGTTAGGTAACTGATTCTTAGAATCTAATAAGTAATAGAATTCTATTGGAGTATTCACAACTGGCTCAATCTGAAAGGGATCTCCTAGAATAATTGCATTTTTACTTCGATATAATGCCCCTAAAACAGATGCTGGTGTAGCTTGTCCTGCTTCATCTAGAATTAAATATCCAAATTTTTCTTTCGGAATATCTTTAAGAAATCTCTCTACAGAAGCTAGTGTAGTAGAAACAACAGGAGTAAGTAAAAATAAATTATGAATTAATTCCTGATAATACTTTCTCTTTATTTCTCCATAACTAGCATTATTTAACATATTAACAAAAAGTATTGATTCCAACAATAATATACGATGAAGAAGGATTTATTTTCTTAGTTAGAAGTATGCGTAGCGGAAGTCATATCATAAATGGCAATAGAAAAGAAAAGGTAGAATTTTTCAGTACTATAACAGAAAAAAACCGTTCGATGTATCATGGAGATACAGGAATTAAATGTGGTTATGTGAAAATTAATCCACAAGATATCATGCAAATAAATTCTTATGATGCGATTAGCAAAAACTCTAGTGGTAACAAATATGCTAGAGCTTATCTAAAATATCCAGAATGGATTTCGATGGAAGAATTGAATGAAAGAACGAGAAAAAAGGAAAGATACAATGAAATAAGTATTGAAGGAAGCTACATTCCTGACTATGTAATTAGTTATGATGAACCAAATCGTTTAACCGTAAACTATTCTCATAAACAAAATGTTCCTTTGGTAAAAATTTTAAGAAAAGCTTATCCTAACGCGATAGAAAATAATGAAGATCCTTATGCAGATTGGCAATAATATCTAGAAAAAATTTTCTTTTTTCTTGCCTTAAAGTTAGCTTTAGATATTAAAATGTAGTTAAGTAATAAAGAGGGATATTGCCATTAAATGAAGAAAAATAGAAAGTTTAGTTCAAAATAAAAAAATAATGGGTTTAAAATAACGGTTTTCTATATTAATTCCAAATAAAATGGAAATCTTAATAATGGGGGTGATTTTCAAATAGTAATAGAAGAAATCTATAAAGGAATTATATATTAGAAAACACAGAATAATAAAAATAGGAAAAGTGCTTGCGAAGGAAAAGAAATAGATTTAAAATGAAAAATAAGGAGAGATGAATATGGAAAAAGCAAAAGTATATTTTACAAGTGAAGTATCACCAGAAAGTGTTGTAAAAATCTATGAAGCATTAGGAGTAGAATTACCTGGTAAGGTAGCTGTTAAATTACATTCCGGAGAACAGGGCAATCGAAATTATTTACGTCCTGAATTTGTTCAAAAAATGGTGGAAAGAGTAAATGGAACGGTTGTAGAGTGTAATACGGCTTATGAAGGAGCTAGAAATACAACAGAGAAGCATAAGAAATTGATGGAAGAACATGAGTGGTCAAAATATTTCAATGTCGATATCATGGATGAAGAAGGACCAGATATGGAATTAGAAATCCCAAATGGTATTCAAATTAAGAAAAACTATGTTGGTAAACATATGGCTAATTATGATTCAATGTTGGTATTATCCCATTTTAAAGGTCATGCGATGGGAGGCTTTGGTGGAGCTTTAAAACAATTATCGATCGGTTGTGCATCTTCTTATGGAAAAGCATATATTCATGGCGCAGGGGAAGCTAAAGAAAATATATTTGGGACTGATCAAGTAAAATTTGTTACATCGATGGGAGATGCTGCAAGTAGTGTTCACAAATATTTTAATGGTAATATTGCCTACATTAATGCGATGGTAAATATTTCTATTGATTGTGATTGTGATGGAAATGCTTCTGCCCCTTGTATGAAGAATATTGGAATTTTAGCAAGCACTGATCCAGTTGCGATTGATCAAGCATGTATTGATATTGTCTATAATAGTACTGATCCGGGTAAGGATAAACTAATTCATAGAATCGAAGAGAAAAAAGGATTATATATCATCGATACAGCTGAAAAGTTAAAGACTGGTACTAAAGAATACGAATTAATTAATATTGACAAATAAAATAACAAAAAGAGAAAGCCTAAGAAACTTTCTCTTTTCCTATACAAACCAAATTGTCTTAATATTCATATTTTATATTAGGTGATAAACAATATGAAAAAATTCTATCCGAGTAACTGTTTTATACTAGGACCAACTGGGCCGACAGGGCCTACTGGGCCTAGTAATGGCATTATTGGTCCCACCGGTCCAACGGGAATGACGGGTCCAACAGGTCCCACCGGTCCAACGGGAATGACGGGTCCAACAGGCCCCACCGGTCCAACGGGAATGACAGGTCCAACAGGTCCCACCGGTCCCACCGGACCAACGGGAATGACAGGTCCAACAGGCCCCACCGGGCCAATCGGAATGACGGGTTCAACGGGCCCAACGGGTCCAGAAATAAATAATAATTATGCTTTATTCCAAAATCAAGATACAGATATTACTTCTGGGACATTGATTCCCCTTTCTACGCAGTTTAGTGGCGGAAGTCCAACGATCACAGTAAGTGGCTCAACCATTACTTTACCTAGTCCAGGTACATATTACGTTTCCTTTAGTTTAACAGGCAGATTAGGCACTACTCAAAATGGAACCATAATTCCAATTATTGGTGGCGCAATCCAAGATCGTTATACCACTATCAATAATACCAATACTACTAATCCTGATATCACAATAGAAGATGGAGTTTTAGTTCAAGCACCTAGTACTACTACTATCCAATTCTTCTACAGCGGAAGTACAGATATGTCTAGGGCTAACTTCTTTGTTTCTGTATTTAAAGTTTCCAACCAATAAAGTATATTCTATTAAGCATGTACAAACAAAATAATATTTGCTAAAATAATGATAATAATGTAGGAGGCAAAGGTAATGAAAAGAATTGAATTTATAACTATACAATCTAAAGTAAATGGTTATGGTTTGGGTAAAGGGGTAAAATATATTTTTGAAAATTATCGAGATATCATCAAAGAAAAACTAGAACAGGGTTATGAGTATAAAGGATTTCTTCCTGTTGAAATAAGGGGAACAGGAGAAATAGAAAAAATAGATTTAATTTTTGAGAGTGTAGAAAGATAACAACTAAATAACAAGGAGTAATTGTATGAAAATTAAATTTATATCTAAAAAACACATTTTTTCGTTAATTAGTAACTTCGTTTTGGTTTTTTCTTTACTTTCGTTTTTATTAATAATCAGGAGAGAAACGCCAAGTGTAATTTCTGCCAGCGATTTTACCCAATACATGAAAGAACAAGGCTGTGATATTATTGATGTTCAAGAACAAGCTAACTATCCTGGAATAGATACTTATTTAAACGTTTCCCAGTCGTGTCCATATTTAGCTAGTTATCTTGTTTTTTATGATGAAGCACAACAAGAGATGTTCTTCTCCACTTTAAAGAAAGAAGTATTATCTGCACCCAGCTTTCAATTTTTCACATACACAGAAATTCGTTTTCCTAGTTATCAAGAGTATTCAATAACAAGTAACCAATACAAAATGATAACCCAAAATCAAAATTCCATTTTATTTGCTTTCGGTGATATCGAGGATAAGACTACTATTTTATCATTATTTCAACAATTCAATTATCATTATACCGGTAATATTTTCTATTTACTGGGAATTTTTATCCTCACTTTTCTTTTGATTTTTCTAGTTAGCTTTTGGAAAATCGAAAAGAAAATAAGAGATAAAGGCTGGATTGTTCTAATTCCATTTTATAATATTGGGTGCTTAACTAAAGACATATTCGGTTCAACTTGGCATGTACTTTTCCTATTTATTCCAATCATAAATATATTCTTTATTTTAACTTTTCTCTATAAACTAGGAAAGGTGTTTAATAAGAGTAGTTATTATTGTATTGGACTTATGCTCTTACCAACAATTTTCTTACCATTACTTGCTTTTGATGATTCAAAGTACAATATAGATAGAGGTCAAAATGAAACCAAATACAATTGATGAATATATCGCATTAGCTAAAGCGGACATTTATTGACAGTAATCATATTTTTCATTCTTTTATATATTGGTTACCAAGTAAACTGGTATTATATTGTATGGGGAGATATCTTGTATTGTTAAGAACTATTGAGAGAATATATGTATATTTTAGCTTGAAAAAAATAAAAAAATATCTGATAGAAAATTGTTTGTTAGATAAATTAGGTAGTATTGACTTTTGGAATGAACATCATTATTTTTTAACCGCTAATTACATGATTATTATTAAAAAGGAAATCGTCTATGCCTTTCCTTATTCAGAAATAGAAAAAATAGATAAGAAAAGTAATGTTCATTTACATGGTTCGAATAGTAGAGTAGAAGAATATTTATATATAACAACAAAGATCAATGAATTTAAAGTATTAATATCAACAACATTATTAGTGGGGGAAGAGTATAGAGATATTAGTGATTATCTTTTAAATAAGAATCCTAATATCAAAGTAAATTCTATTTAGAAAACAAGATATGAGTTAAACAATAATGAGAAAATAACGCTAGTGATTATTGGATTAGTTCTAGTTTTTGCATCTTCTTTCTTTTCCTTCATATAAAGGGAGAAAAAACTCGATATCAAATAATAATTTAGAAAGGATGGAAGAAAAAATGAATAAAGAAAAATTAACACTTTATTTAATAATTGGAGAAATAAAATTTAGTGCTACTTTAGAAAATAACGAAACGACAAAAGAATTACTCCAACGCTTACCTTTAGAAATAGAAATGAAAGAATTAAATGGTAATGAAAAATATTATTATTTTGATGAGCGTTTACCTAGGAATGCCTCTTTAGTAAATAAAATTAATGTAGGCGATATCATGCTATTTGGTGATAATTGCCTAGTCATTTTCTATCAGTCTTTTGCGACTTCTTATTCTTATACAAAACTTGGAAAAATAGATAATCCCGATTCATTAGCAGAAGTCCTAGGCTCTGGTAATATTAAAGTAAAAATAATGAAAGGAAACTGAAAGAAAGGAACAATGAACAAAAATAGAATTAGATATTGTCAACGGGATTTTCATTTGGCAGAAATAGAAGAACAACAATTAGACTGGAACTTAGAAAAATATGGTTGTGGTCCAACTTCAATTGCGAATATTTTAATCAATTATGGCTATTCCTTTAATCCTGTAGATATTGCCAAGAAAATACTATTTGATCGAGAAGGAAAGTTTGATCCTACTTATCTAAGAAATAAAGGAATCCATCCCGAAGGATTAATTTATTGCTTAAAGCGGTTAATCATAGAAGATAAACTAAATATTTCTTACTGGATTATCCAGATCGATTTCTCGCATCCTGACAAACAAAAGAATCAAATAATCAAATGGGTAAAAGAAGGGAATATGGCAATTATCCATGTCGGCCCTTCGGAAGGAAGTCCACTAACTTTTTCCCAACATGGTCATTACTTAGTGGTTAGTGATGTCGATGACGAAGAGAATTTATATGTCATTAATTCTAATGAGATAGGGGATAATCAATTGGGTGTTCCTTTTAGATTCTCCTTGGTAATCGATAATATGCTAGGAAGAAAAGACTCCTTTCAATTTCTATTCATAAAAAATAACTAAAAAGTGAATATTTTTGCCAAGTGTTATAAAGTATTATATAATAAGTGACATGTCAAAAAAGAAAGAAGTGTCACGATGAAGAAAAATAATGAGGAAAAGTTTGAAAAGCAATTAGAAGAAATTTTTACTAAAGGGAATCAGTATTACTCTGATCAAGAAATTATCGAAAGAACGGAAGTAGCCACTAAATATTTAGATAAACGAAGAGAGTATGAATTAAAAAGAAAGATAAAAATATTTTGCGCTTTAACACTTAAAGATTTAAACTTAAAAGTTAAGTGGATAAGAGAATCTTTTTTTAAAATGAAGAACAACACCTTAGTTTATGATTGGCTATCCTTAACTACTATATTAAAAGCTTCCTCTTTAGAAATACAGGAAATCCTCCTAAATAGCCTTCTATCCAATCGTGTCTTTGAAAGAAAACAGGAATCTCTTCCAATCTCTAACTTTCCTCGTTATGGAGTGGAACTAGAATATTGTTCTTTACAATTTGAAATGATCAGGACATTAGCTACTACCGATCAATTATTAGCCAAGATGATGTATGCCATGAAAATACCTGAAGAATTAGTTAGTCAAATTACTAATTGCTTAGTCTTCGAGAAAAAGAACGTTACAACAAAATGGAACCTATCTAAAGAATGTGGCAATGATTGGACTCCTGAAATATCTTCACCTATTATGACAAATTCCTTAAATGACTTAAATCAATTAAAAGCAGTTTGCATGTTGTTTAAAGAACTAGGCGCTATGACGGATGAAGCAACAGGACTACATATTAATATCGATGCTAATTATTTTGAGGGTAATATTACGGCGTTAAAAAACTTGTTAATCATTTGGGGAGAATGTGAAGAACTATTCTACAAGCTAGCAAGTGGGGATCATAAAAGAATCAGAACTGTGGCCAAACGTTTTTGTTCTCCAATTAAAGATAATATTCAAAAAACATTCCAAGAAAATCCTACGTTAAAATTAGAAACGAAAGAAGATTTTTATTCTTTTATTTATACTATTCAAGTACGAAATCGCCTAGAAACGGTATTACGATTAAAGGGAGTAAATTTAAAAGCTTATGATGATATAGAAACACTTACTGAGTTAGAAAAATATAATCTATTTAAGAAGTCCTTTTCTAAAACAGACTTTTATCATTACGGAGTACGCTATACGAGCCTTAATTTTAGTCAGATGAAATGGTATAAAAAAGATAAAGGTAGAATTGAGTTTCGGATATTTGATAATAGCTTATCTTATCAAGTGGTTATTGAAAACTTATTATTGATTGCGAGGCTTTGTGAAGTTAGTTTGAATCTTACAAAATCAAATCAAAGACAAAGTCAATTTTTCTTACTCCAAGAACATGAAGTAAGTGAAGAGGAGAAATTAAACCGACTACTAGATTTATTATTTGATGAAAAACAGATTAAAGAAGTCTTTAAACAACGGTGGCAGAGAGTAAAAGACGACTCTTTCTACCAACAATTTACAGGTGAAATAGCTACTTTCTCTCATCGTGAATCATCCCATTACTTATCGAAACACTTATAAAGTTTTCTATGAATAATTCAAAAAAAAGACAGAGCTTCTTTAAGTATCTATCTTTTTTTTGCCAATGATTTATATAAAGGGCTACCTAATTGATCTTTATCCATATTCTGCATATGTCCTTGATAATGGATAGTATCTTCTCCTTCAGGAGTTAAATAATAAACTTGACAGCATTTAATGTCTTTAGTTAGTAAAATTGGTTTTACTGCCCGTATTCCCATATGCCAATATCCTTGATAACCAATAGAACCCATGCCTGCTGAACAGTGTACATGAAGACCAATTCTCCCTAATGAACTTCTACCACTTACCATCGGAATCAAATGATAAGTTTCTGTCCATTCATTCGTTCTTCCTAAATAGATTTCATCGGGATAAAGCCATATTCCTTTATCTCCAATTGGAATTTTTTCAATAGTATTTTCTTTTTTCATATCTAAGATAGGATCAGTATAAATTCCAACGGTATCATGTAAAGTCAAGTTGACGGAATTAGGATTAATTAAAATTTTATCCTGAGGGCTAATGAAAATATCTGGATCACTTTTTTGCATTCTATTCTTGATTTCTTCGCCACTTAACATTCCCGATGAATAGATACCACAAGATTTTTCTTCATCAATCTTTCTTGTTTCATTAGATTTTTCTAAGCTAGGGAAAAAGGTTAAATTCGCAATCTTGATATCCGGATAAATAATGGTTGGTTTGGTTGCGATAATGCTTAAAAATAAGTGTCCATCAAAATTATCAGTTTTATAGCCATTTGTTAACTCGATACTAACCCCTAAAAGAGATAGTGTTGCTTTCCCATTCATCACAGGAACAAAACCATGAGTGGTTACTTTTTCTATCGTTTTGGCTAAATATACTTTATGAGGTTGTAAGAGTAATCCTTCTTCTGGAATTACTACTTTTCTTAAATTGACTGGTTGATCGTTTAATACTTCATGTAGATAATTACGACTATTTTTGGTATCGATAATATCATAGTCAAAGACATATAAAGTATTTCCTAATCTTAAATCACAACTATTTGGTTTATTTAAAGCATCTCCTTGTAAGTTTTCAATTACAATATTGCCTAATTCCATCTGTCTTTTTATCTCTTTACTTGTTAACATCTGACTTCACCAATACTTTCTGTTTCTGTTCATACTCGGTATAGAGCCTAGAAGCTGTTGGCTCCACTTGCCCAAAATATTTTCCACGATATTTATTCTTATCATCACCAATTAATGGATAATAATAAACTCGCCCAATTGGCATATTTTTATATACTCTAGTTGGATTATTACAGACAATCTCTAATGTCCAAGTGCCTTCGAATCCATTATCTCCAAACCCAGCAGTGACATGAATTTCCATACCTACTGCAGCTAACTCTTCTGTTCCCGCTAAAAGAGGAACAAACCCATAAGTTTTCGTAAATTCTAAAGTTCTACCAATATAGAGTTCATTTGGCTTCAAGATTAATCCTTCATCCGGAATCATAATCTCTTTCGTAGGTGTAGAATCCGTAATACTTAAAAAAGGTGCATCATAGACCTTGACAGAGTCCCCAAGTGTTACCTCGATAAAGTTTTCTTCTAAATGTTGGCTACTATTATCTACATATATACTATTTCTTGTTAATTCATCTTTAATTGCATCTTTACTTAACATATAGACCTCCTTCAAGAATTTTAACAAAAATCATATCAAATAACAATCTAAATTAAGAAAATTATTATAACAATATGAATATTAAAGAAATTATTGAAGTGTATATAATAAACATAAATAAGTAATTGCTTTTTAAACTAAAAAGATTGTTATATAGAACTTAAAAAGCTAAGAGAGTAAATATCCTCTATATATTGTTTCGTGTAGTATTACTTTTTCTCTTGAAAAACGCTCAGACAAAACTAGTTAATTTCTAGAAGATATTGTATAATGAATAAAACAAAAGAATGTTAGGAAATAATGATGTATGAAAGAACTAGAAAAGATATATAAGAAAAATAGATTATGTATTATGCTGATGGGAATTACTGGCTTTTGTTTTGGCTTGTTAGATTGGGACAGTAATCTAGTAGACTTAGTTTACTTAAGATACAATAACCCATTATTAATATCTATCATTTCAGCTAATATAGGAACTATGCAATTAATCGCCACTTTATTTTGTATCAAAATAAATAATAGTAATCGTCCAAATTTTATTTTTAATACCTGTATGTTATTATGTGCATTAATTGCGATAATTACTGGCTTCTGTTTTGATAATGGTTTCGTTACGTTATTTGCCATTACTTATTTATTAGAAATGTTGATACTAGAAATATTTTCTGGCTATCACTACGCTTATACATATCACTCTTTACCAGAAGACCAAGCCATGATTGTTCATTCTAAACGGATTTCCCTTTTTAAAGTTCTACAAGCTTTAGGTATAGCGTTAGCAGGATTCATCTGTAGTCAATTTATAAAAAATACTTTTTTAATTATCGCAATTTTAGTAACGATTGTCTTTGGACTTACGATGCTTCTAGTTACACAAGTGAAAAATTTTCCGAAAGTTCAGGAAAAGAAAAGAACTAATCTGATAAAGAAACTAAATATATTTCAATATACCAACTATTTTCGTAAATGGTTTATCATCCGCTTCTTAGTAAGATTTAGCTTATCCTCTTTAATTGTGTTATTATCCTTAAAAGTAATAGATAAAGGACAGAGTTTATTTGCGTTAAAAACAGTAAAAAGTATATTATGGATTTTAAGTGGTATTGGCTTTTTCTTGTCCAGTTGTTTTATAAAAAAGAGAATAATGGTAAAAGGGGATATCCTCGTAAAATCTTTAGTTGCCATTTTGTTACTGGTCGTATTTATTTATCCCAATATCGTTTTTCTCATTATTTTATTAACAGGAATAGTAAATCCGTTTAATACTATGTCCAATCTAGAAATGCTTAGAAAAGACAAGGATACGATAACTACACCGCAAAAGGAAATGGTAATTAATCTGGCAGGATATCTAGCAAAGATAATCGCTTCCTATATACTTCTAAATATCAATAGAGATTTAGCATTAATCATTATTGCTTTACTACTAGTAATAAGTGTAATTTTAGAATATAGATTATACAATAAAACGAAAGACTAGATACATTTTATTTAAATAGAGATGCAAATTGATAAAAAATAAAGGATAAACTTTAACTGCTAAGAAGCCTTTGGATGGTAGAATACTTAAGTAATCCGCTTAATAGATTTAATCGTTAAAAAAAGCGTGGTATAATACAAGTATATTGTCACTTGCCTGATTAAGAAAGGGGAGAAAATGGATGAAATGTAGTTTAATGAATAAAAATACGGAAGTTCTTGTTGCTAATTATGATGAGGGCATCAAGGGGTTTAGTGACATAATAGAAATAAAAAACATAAACTATGCTCCTTTGATTTTAAAACAAGCCTATGAAAAAGATAATCACTTTAGATTAAATTTAAATAATTGGTTTAAGGGTAGAGGAATTCCAGCATCAAGAGATAAATTAGATATTTTACTCGCTAGACTGAATATATCTACACCAGAGGAATTATTGGATAAAGCATTTGGTTTATCTTTATCTGATCAATACTGGATTAGACCCGTTGACAGCAATATTCATTATGAAGATATTAATTTTTTTGATCATGACTTTGATTCTATAGAGTTCTTAGAGATAAGTTTTTCTAATGACAGTAAGACAATTAGCAGTCAGAATTCATTAAAAACCCCCAACAATACCACAGATGGTATGTTAAAAAAAGCTTGGATCATAGAAAATAATAAAAGATACTTATTAAAAGGTGGGTACAAAAATGACATATTGCAACCATTTAACGAAGTATTAGCCTCTATGATATGTGAACGATTAGGATTTAATCATGTCGTTTACACTTTAGATGTAGTTAAAGATAAAGTGGTATCTAAATGTGAATGCTTTATTAACAAAGATACAGAATTCGTTCCTGCTTCTCAGATCATGGCCCAAGTAGAAAAACATCAAAATGAAGAAGATTATGATGAATATATAAAAATACTAGAAGAACATCATATTGAGAATGCAAGAGAAAAAATAGAGAATATGTATATTTTAGATTTTCTTATCATGAATGAAGATAGGCATTTAAATAATTTTGGAGTGATAAGAGATGTTAATACTTTAAAATGGGTAGATATAGCTCCTATATTTGATAGTGGAGAATCCTTAAAAATGATAATTTATGATCATGATGAGGTAATACTTAATGGAGAGGGTAGATTATTTTATTGTGTTATTCCTTGTGATGATATGATTAAACTAGTAAAGAATATCCAGAGAATAGATGTTTCAAAATTAGATGGAGTAGTAGAAAGATTTGATGAATTACTTCATCAATACCAAGCTATAACTGGTATCTCAGAAGATAGAATTCATAAATTGTGTATATTATTAAATCGACAAATAAGAAAATTAACAGAAATGATTCATCACTAGGGATGACAAAGTGTGCATCAGGAAATTATATAGACGATAGTAAAAGTGATTATAATAAGTAAGAAAAACGAAAAAATTAATGGGATAAAAACCGTTACCATTTGGGATAAAACAAAAAAATATATCTTGAGTAATTGTTTTTAAAACAGTAGAGGAGTAGAAATATGCGTAGTAAGGATACAAATATTTATTTAAAGTATTTTACTAAAGTTTATCCTTTTCTAAAAGGAATGACGGATGATCTTTTGTTTTTTATTACCATAGATACTTTGTTTTTTACGATGGCAAAAGGACTTTCTGCCCAAGAAATCGTCTTTTTAACCACAATATCTTCCTTTGTTTCTATGACTTGTAGGTTGAGTTTAATTAAAATAATAAAAAGGATTGGTAATACTTTTTCTGTTCGTTTAGGTATGTTTCTTCTTCTGTTATCTAGTTGTTTACTCACCTTTGGGTCGAACTATTTTTTTCTCATGCTTGGAAAAATTATTTATGAAATTGCCTTTGTATTTAAAGATATGGAAACCGTCATGTTAAAAAATAATCTGAGAGTATTAGGAAAGGAAGAGAATTACTACCGTTTAGCTAATCGAGGAATGACGGTTTATGCCATGTTGACTTTTATTATTGCCCTAACATCAGGAATGCTTTTTAATCTCCATCCGTATTTACCAATGATTTTAGGTACTCTTATTGCTTTAATTGGAACTTTGTTTTATTTTTCATTAAAAGATGTATCTCCTAATAATCAAATAAAAATGAATATAAAAGAAAAACCAAAGCGATTAAAACTATCTAAAATAATAGGAATAATTTTAATCAGTTATGCGATATTTTATGGGGTAGTTACAGTTGGACAACAAAATGCTAAATTATTTATTCAATATGAATTAACAGATTTATATACGCCTACTAAAGTTTCTTTATATTTAAGTGTAATTGTTGTTTTTTCCCGTTTTTCGAGGTTAGTAGGAAATATTATATTTGGAAAGATATATATTTATTTAAAGAATCGGTCATTGTTTCTGCTAACTTTCTTGTTATTTATTTCTTTCCTATTACTTTTAGGCGGGTACTTTTGCTCTTTAACTTGGTTAAAATTTATCCTAATGACAGTAGGCTTTTGTATTATTTTAGGAGTAAGAGATCCTTTTCGTTTATACACTCAGGATCTAATATTTACCATAATTTCACCAGAAGAACAACAAACAGCAATTTCTTATATTCAGTTCTCTAGAAAGCTTGGAACAATGATTTGTTCTTTACTAGTATCTTCACTTTTATTGAAGTGGGAAATGGTTTATGTTATCTCAGGTATTTCAATACTAGCCTTTTTAGAGATTTTACTAGCGATTAGATTATTCAATATGATAGAAAATAACAAGAAAAATGGATTAGTAAAAAAAATAAAAAGATGATGAAAGGGTAAAACACTTATGGATAAGAAAAAATAATTACAGCAAGTAGATAAACTAATAAAAATGTATCATCAAGGCGAACTAGGTGGAGAAATAATGCCAGAAGATGCTAACCCGAAACTTAAAAAATCTAGTTTAAAAAATTATCTTTATTTTACTCTACCTATGGCACTAAACTATCAAAGAAATTCTTATACGCTCTGGGAAAGTGCTTTAAAGACCTATCAGGATAAAGAAACTCAGTTTGTGTTTGATCCTAAGTTATGTCTAACCAAATCTTTTACCGAAGTTCAATATGCATTAACGAAATACAAGGTAACCTTACAAAAACAGAAACAAACGGAAATATGGTTATCCTTATGTCGTACCTTTGTAGAGTTGTTCGATGGAGATATTAGAAAATTATTTGATAGTTTAGAAAATGATGTCGATAGAATTAGAAACTTTATCCAAAAAGAAAATAAAAAGAAGTTCCCTTATTTATCGGGAACTAAAATAAGTAATTATTGGTTATATGTCATTTATCAATACACGGATCGAATGTATACGAACATAGAAAAATTAACCGTAGCCCCAGATACTCATGTTTGTAAGGCAACACTAAAGTTAGGATTAATCACCGATGAAGAGTTTCATTCTCATAATGTTCAACAAATTGTAATAGATAGATGGCAGGAATTATTAAAAAATACCAAATATAAACCAATCGATATTCATACTCCTTTATGGCTATGGAGCAGGAATGAATTTAAGAAGATAGAATAGAGAAAATAGGTTTTACTTAATTCTTTTGATTAAATGGGCAGGATATATTTCAAATAATCCTAACTCGTCAACTTCTAATTCAAAAGGAGTAAAGTGCTTTGTTAATTCGTCCTTGATCTGGATAATTTTCTCACTATCTTTATCGATAGTAATCGTAATATGGAAGGTAAAGTGACTAGGATTATACTTCTCATTAGGTAAAAGTGAGTAGATTTTTTGATGTAATGATACTAATTCTTGATTTTTTTGAATATGAAAATAAAGTACAAAGCTATTTTCTTTTCCTTTCCTAATTTCAATTTTGTCAATTTGAATCTTAAAAGGATGGAAAGCTATTTTTGATAAAGCTTGAAGAACCTCTTCTTTTCTTTCAATATCCCAAGCAGATAAAGTAAAATGATAGGGTAGAGTATCTGCTTTTTTTCTATCCTCAACGTTTTTTCCAAAAGGCACTTTACATAAAGGCTCCTCAATATGTTTCAAAAGGTTATTGATTTGTTCAAGTTCAGCTGATTTAAAATAGGATATACATGTTATTCGTTCATGCATAGGATACTACCGCCTTAAATATTTATTTTTTTACTATGATCAATATGTTGGCGCATTTCATACCCGTTTATATGGTATTTAGGTCGTTCGTATTGATAAATGTGGATGTCATCATCTTGATAATTAGCGGGGATTTTTCCTTCGATTTGTAGATATTTAATCAATATATTTTTAAAATCAGTCAGTAATTCTTTAATATTTCTATATTCATGTATACCACTATAATCAAAAGTTAGTGATTCAAGCCTTGGTTCAAACCAATAAACTTTATGATTAGAATAAAAAACAAAAATGGAATGACTGGGGCAGCCTTGATTATCATCATAATATAAATAATAAGTTTCCCCATTTAAATTAGTCATAAGTTGAAAGAAACATCGATATAACTCTGTCATATCCCAACATATCCCTAAACGTGAATCTAATAATTCCTTAGGAGATTGCAGACAATATGATTTCGCATCGTTAGTTCCATAAAATTTGTCCCCTGATTGACTAATCCATCCATAATCAAATTGTTGATTACAAAATGCAAAAAAACTGATTGATCGTAATTATTCCGTTTATTTTAAAGAAAGCTTTCTCATCCATAGGTGTACCTCCTCTTTTTCATTGTATCATAATTATCTCTATCTAATGGAGCTTCTAAGTAAAAAATACTATTGATAATAGCTTTCTATCATCTAAATTCCTAAATTTAATTAAAAATAAATTAAGAAAATACAAAAACATCATATTTAACTTATCTTACCCATGTTATAATCACTTTAGGGGGGAGAAATTATGGTGGAATATGAAAAGTTTAGTGAAGAGACTAAAAAGTTCTTTCAAAAAGCAATGGATATTTATGAAAACATCGAATCGTTAAAAATAGAAAAAGAAGTAGAAAAACTAGGTAGTACTAAACATCAATGTACTTTATCGCGACTAGATAAAAAAGTATTTTCGATGTTTGTTGCATCTTTTACTAGCAATACTCATTTACAAACCCTTTTAAGTGAATATGATGATATCAAAAAAGAAGATTTATTTTCTTTTATAGGAATGAAAGAAGAGGAAATTAAACCATTAGAAAGCTCTTATTCGAAATATTATAATACCAAGTTTAAATTAGATTTATCGAATATTATAGAAGAAGAGTTAGAAGAGTGTTCTGTTTTAGAAATTTCTCCGGAATTTATTTACTACTTATTAAGAAAAAGTGTAGCAGGTTCAGATATTATTATTTTTTTCTTTGAATCGTTAAAAGAACAATTAAATTATTCAGGATTTGCTTCCTATAGTCATCCTAGTTTTAAAGCAGTCAGACAATATTTAATATTTACTCATCAAATTCAATTTAAGAAACCAACCCTTCAAAACGATTTCTCATTCTGGGATGAAGAAGACGAAGTAAATCTAGAAGAAAAAAGAAAAAATTTATTTACGAAAAAGCACACAGAATTATGGACTATTTTAGAGGAAATCAAGACAAAATTTATTGGCCAAGAAAGATTAGTAGAAGAATTATTTTATACGATGATTTATAATCAAGATTTAGCTTCTAATAAAAGAGTAACGGATGGTGAACGAGCAATTATATTTATAGATGGACCAACGGGAACAGGAAAAACTGCAATTACCCGAGAAATTTGCCGTAAACTAACTATTCCCGTTGCTTTTGCTTCATCTGTCAATTATTCTTCAACCGGATATGAAGGAGCGAATATCACGGATTTGTTAGCACAATTATATCAAGCATCTGGAAACAATTTACAACTAGCAGAACGGGGAATTATTCTATTAGACGAATTTGATAAATTAGCTTACACATCGGATGATGGAATCAAAATGAAAAAAGCCGTTCAACAACAACTTCTTGATTTTCTTGGTGGTGGAGTATATCCCGTAAATATTGGAAATAAATTTTTAAAAACAGAACAAGTAGAATTTGATACGTCAAAGTTAACCTTTATTCTTCTAGGCGCTTTATCAGAACTAAGAGATAAAAAAATAGTAGATAGTGATATCTATTCTATTGTGCCAGAAGATTTAATTGCCCATGGCTTAGAACGTGAACTAGTAGGAAGAATCAATACTTATTTACACACTAATGAATATACCAAAGAAGATTTACTTAGAATTTTAAAAGAATCTTCTATCAGTCCAATACTGAGTTTAAAAAAGGGAGTATCTTTATATGGAAAAGAGTTAATCATCGATGAAGAGATCTATGAAGATATCGTAAATGCAGCTTACGATTTGCACAGTGGCGCAAGAGGACTACAAACGATTATTAATAATATTCGAACATCTTTTCTTAAAGAAATACTAAGAGGAGAAGAACAAACCATTTATTTAGGAAAAGAAAGAGTAAAAGAAGATATTGAAAAAATATTTGTAAGAAGGATAAACCGTTAAGATGAAGTATCAATATAATGGCCATTTACTAGAAGAAGAAAGAATAGAACTAGTCGCCACGGAAATCATGATGAAATACCCAGAGATCAATCGTAGAGATGCTGAAAAAATAGCTGCCCTAGAAGGAAGTATTTCTACTAACTGTAATTTCGATATGATATTTACCCGATTATATCATATTATGCTAATCATGAATCAGGACAAGAAAATAGTTAGGAAAGTATATAAAGATCTTCTTTTCTATTTAAAGGAAAATCAATCGACAGATAAAATAGATGTTTATGAACAAACGATAATAGAAATATATCGATTTTTAATGAATGAAAGAGAATTCCCTTTATTAGAAGAATATTAAGTACAAATGATTGGGTCTTTTAGTACCAAAAATATTTATAGTAAAAAAATTTACTAATAACTAAAAAAAGATAAGGAATGGTAGATGTACTTTCCTTTTTTGTTTGGTATAATACTAGTAAAGAAGGAGGATTTATGAAAAAGTGGAAAATTTATAGTATCATAATCACAATAATACTTGTCTTAGTAATTATTGGAGTATGTGTATATGCTTTTGTTATTCGTGAAACATTTACTGAGGAAGAAGCTAAAAATATTGCCTTAGAATATGCAAATGTGGTGGAAGATAATGTCACCTTTTTATCAGTTAAAAAAGACCATGGAGATAGGGAATTTGAAATCAAATTTTATGATGATTTGTATGAATATGAACTCGATGTTAATTATCATAATGGCAAAGTAGCTAATTTTGAAAAAGATATTAGAGATAATGTCAATATTAAAGACGATCAGACAGTTTCCATGACCGAAGAAGAAGCTAAAAATATTGCGCTACAAAGAGTAGGAAAAACAAATGATGAAGTAACCTTTACTAAAGTAAGAACGGATAGAGAAAACGGAATTACGGTCTATGAAGTTGACTTTTATGATACAGAAAAAGAATATGAGTTAAGTATAGATGTGGAAACCAAAGAAGTAATTAGTTACAAAGAAGATGAACTACATACTCATAATGATAATTCTAATACGGCTCCTACCAATAACTATATTGGAACTAAAAGAGCGAAAGAAATAGTTTTAGACCATGCCAAATTAAGTAGTAGTGAAGTAACCTTTCGTAAAGTAGAATTGGATGTTGATTACCAAATTGCGACTTATGAAATAGAATTTGATTATCAGTATTTTGAATATGAATATGAACTAAACGCAGTAACTGGTGAAATCCTAAAGTACGAAAGAGATAGGTAAAACCCAATCAGATAATATAGATAATAATAAAATAATTGAAAAGAAAAAGGTGTAAAAAAATGAAAGATTTAGATGAATACCAAGAAAAAGAAATAAAAGTCTTAGAAGTAGATATAGCGAGTTTAACTAAAAAATTAGAAGAAATCGGGGCAAAAAAAGTATACGATGATACTAGAGAAATTATTGTTTTAGATACAAAAGATAGACAATTTTTAAAACAACAGGATAAATTAGTTAGAGTAACCGATGAAGGAAGTATCAAAGTAACGATGCATATTCATCAAAGTGATCCAACTAAGAAAAGACAAATCAAATTTAAAGCAAGCCGATTAAAAGAAACTCTAGATTTTTTTCATAAAATGGGCTTAAATCCAATTAGTAGAGTAAAAGCACCTAGGATTTCTTATGAATTAGGAAAAATAGATTTCGATATCGATAGTTTTCCACTCATTCCACCATTCTTAGAAATTGATATCGAACATATCAGAGAAGAAGGATATACTGTAGAAAGTTTATTGAAAAAATTAGGATTAGAAAATAACATAGTAGTAGAAATGGGAACTGAAGATATCCATAAACTCTATCACATTGATTATTTTGAGGCTTATCAAGTCGTGGAAGAAAAGAAATCAGTAAAGTAGGAAAAAGATAAATTACAAGTGATAGGGGTTATAAATAATAAAAGGGGTTCGTATGATAGAGTTTAAAAAGATAAGTGAGTTTCCAAAAGGTACATTATATAATCAGTTAGTAGATGCCTATTCATTTAATGTTAATTGTCAAAAAACTTGGGACCAAATGTGGAAAGAATATGACAATTTTTTCTATTCTAATTTGGAATCTATTGCGGATAAATTTGGTTTTATTACTGTAGTAGATGGTATTGCAGTTGGTCATATATCTTGGGATCCACGAAATAGACCTAACGAGGTAACCATAGGACATAACTGTATCTTATCTAGTTTCAAAGGTAGAGGGTATGGTAAACTTCAATTAGAAGAAGCAATTAATCGAATTAAAGAATATGATGTAAAGAAAATTGTTGTTACGACGAATGAAATCTTATTACCTGCTCAGAAGAATTATGAAAGTGTAGGGTTTATCAAAGTGGCCGAAAGAAAAAATACTGAAACTCCGTTTGCTGGTAATTATATAGATTATGAAATGATAATAAAACAATAATAGTAATTGGAAGAAAAACAAAAAATTAAATGATTACACGAGAAAAAACTAAAAGATTTTAATAAAGAAGATATATGAATTAAAAACTTTGAAAATAGTTTAATAACAGACATATCAATAATAATTTATGGAGGAATTAAGATGGGAAAATTCTCTCGATTAGGAGCTATAAATAATAAAATTGAAAATAATAACAAATTATGTTTTGCGAAAGAAAACTTATCAGTAGAACAATTTGATAAGTTATATAAGTCGTATAGGCAATTATTTTGGTTTCAAATTGCTCCAGTTATCGTGTTTATAGTGATAATTATTTTTATGTTGATTTTCATTCCATCAGATTATTCCAATTTAAAATCAGGAATTATACTATTGGGAATTGCGTTCTTTGTAGTTCCTTTTTTCTTATTAGGTTAATCATATCGCAATTTACTGTTGGAAAATTATGGCACAAGTATTCTAAATGGTACAAAAGAGAAGAAAGTATGAACGAATTGTATGAATTGCTTAAATAAATGGATTTGTATGGAGGATATATGAATAAAGGAAAAACAGGAATATTGATGATAATAGTAGGGAACGTATTATATTTAACTCATACTTTTTTTGCAAGTAATGAAATAACGCCATTTGGCGAGTTTACTTCGGGAATACTACTAGGTTTATCAGTAGGAATTAATTTAATAGGAGTAATATTGTTAGCACAATATATTTCAAAAAACGAGAAAGTATAGAATGTATAAAACTCAGAAGAAAAAGTCAATGAAATGTCTTTAATCGAAAATAAAGATAATTTTAAATGTTAACCAATAATACAGAATAGTAAAGTACCGTAAATAAGAAAAATATATTATCCAATGTATTGTATAATTAGAAATGTTAAAACTCTTTGACAAACTTCCAAAGTACTTCTATAGATTTGTTAACTACTTATTATCTATAATGGTCAGTGAAAGGAGAAATAGAAATGAAATTAGGTGAAAACATTTTAAAGTTAAGAAAACAAAATGGATTATCACAAGAACAACTAGGTGAACAAATTGGAGTTACTAGACAGACAATTTCTAATTGGGAACTAAATGAAACAACACCCAATCCAGAACAATTAAAGGCTTTATCTAAAGTATTAAGTGTTAGCCTTGATGAATTATTAGATAATGAAGTTGAAGGAGTTTTGATGAAGAAAGTTAGCAATACTGAGCAATTAGCAGGAACAATTAATAAAGGATTAAGAATTCTTGGCAAAGGTTTTCTGATATATATTGTATTAGTAATAGTCGCTCTAATTGGTTTGGCTATATATGCATTAGTTAAATAAGTTAAATTACTATTTATAAAGTAAATCACTAATATAGGAGATTTACTTTATTTTATATAATTTAATATCAATAAAGTTACAAATAGAATTTGATATTGAAGTGAGAGAAATAGAAGAAGTAATAAAAAATACGACTGAAGAAAAAGAATTAAATAGATAAAAATAAATGATCAATTCGTTGACTATTTGTGTACCCTTGAAATGTTTCCTGTAAAAAATAACTTTTGCATTATAGAATGTTAGTGTGAAAGGAGCAAAAAATATGAATCAAGAAAAAATTGGAAAATTCATTGCTGAATGTAGAAAGCAGAAAAACATGACGCAACAAGAATTGGCAGAAAAATTGAACGTATCAGACCGTACTGTTGGAAATTGGGAAAATGGAAGAAATATGCCTGACTTATCCTTGTTTAAACCTTTGTGTAATGAACTAAATATTTCTTTAAATGATTTGATGAGTGGCGAAAAGGTAAAAGAAAGAGAATACCAAGAAAAATTAGAAGAGAATACAATCAATATAATAGATTATACGAATAAAAAAATTGAAAATCGAAATAATTTTATAGGTTTGATATTCATCACGTTTGGAGTTTTAATTTCGATTACTGCCATTGCCATATTTCCTAGTGAAAGTAGTTGGGGATCTATTTACTCGGTTTTGGGAGCGATAATTTCTTTAATTGGTGTCAGCAGATTTACAAAGCGATTAAGCTATCCGAAAAGATTAATAAGTAATTTTGGCTATTTTTTTATATTTATATCCGTACTGATGACAATAGATTATATCGGTGTCGTTAATATTCACCAAGCCCCAAGATTTTCATTAGTAAAAGTGTCAGGAGAAAATATTATATATTATGATACACTATTTTACGATGTAGTTAGATGCAATGTAAATAAAGATAACGAAACATTTAAAGTAATAAAAAATCAAAAATACGATCGAGATAACATAGATAATTTTTGTAAATAATAAAAATGACAATTGATGAAATGGATATTTTGTGACTTTTCATAGTGTCATTTATACAACAGTTAAATAATCTAAATAATCATATAGTGTAAAATCGCTCTGTTTTATAGTTAAAAATAAAGAAAAGATGATATAATGATTTACGGAAGTATAGGAGGTATTACAAGTGAAAAAAAATAAAAATTTATTCATCCAACCCTTTTTGAAATGGGCAGGTGGAAAAAGGCAGCTAATACCCCAAATGGAAAAATATCTTAAAAAAGTAAAATATACAAATTATTACGAACCTTTTATTGGAGGCGGATCCATCTTATTTTATTTACAGCCTACCAAAGCAGTAGTTAATGATTATAATAAAGATTTAATTGAATGTTATAAATGTATTAAAGATAATTATGAGGAATTAATTGTTAAATTAGAAGAATATGAAAACAAGAATAATGCCGATGATTATTATAAAATTAGAGAGTTTGATCGAAAAGAAGAATATAAAACTTGGTCATCTGTTGAAAAATCAGCAAGATTGATTTACTTAAACAGAACCTGTTATAACGGACTTTTTAGATTAAATAGTTCTGGGCATTTTAATACTCCATTTGGTAAATATAAAAATCCGAATATTTGTAATAAACCAGTTTTGAATGCTCTTCATGAATATTTTACCCAAAATGATATTGAATTTAGAAATGGAGACTTTGAAGAATGTTGTAAAGATGTTCCTAAAGGATCATTAGTATATTTTGATCCTCCATATGATCAGTTCGATGATCAAGTTAATTTTGTTGGATACACAGAGAATGGTTTTACTAGAGAAGACCAAGAAAGATTAAAAAAACTCTGTGATAGATTAATTGATAATGGTTGTACAGTAATCATTAGTAACTCCTCAACACCATTCATAAAAAAATTATATAGTGATAAAACTAGATATAAAGTTCATACTTTAATGGCAAAGAGAAATATTAACTCTGATGCGAAAAAAAGAGGACAAATTCAGGAGGTGTTGATCGTTGGCACAAGGAAAGAATGATACTGCTTGGGAAGAAATCTTTGAACAATATAACATCTTAGACGAAATAAAGAAAAATGGTTATTTTACTATTAGTGCCACGCAAATAAAAAAACTTAGAGAACCACGATTGATGACTAAGTTTGATAGTAAAATTGATCTGCCAGATATCTTTAATCGTCATCATCTAGCGATTTTACCAACCAAAAGAGGAGAATATTTAATAGGTAAGTTTAAAAACTATCAAGAGGTAAATTTGGATAACTCTATTGCGATTGAAACAAAGTATTTACCTGATTATATAACTACAATTGATAGTAAAAATATATCTAGTGAAGCCATATCTTTATCTTCTGCTTTTATTTCTGGAATGTTAGAAGATTTAATTGGCGAAAAGGTAGTCCCAACAATTCAAGGAAGAATGGGTACAGGAAATTTTGAATATATTATTAAAACAGAAGAAAATGAGGATTTTCATATTCAAGTAGAAAACTCACAAATGGAAATAGATGGAAGCTATGAAGGATTAACTAAGTTTGTGATTGTAGAAGCTAAAAATCATTATATGAGTGACTTTATCATTAGACAATTATATTATCCATATAGAGTATGGCGAAAGATAACAAGCAAAGAAATAATTCCAGTTATGTTAATTAAACATAATAATATTTTTAATTTTTATATTTATCGTTTTGATGATGAAAACAGATATAATAGTATAAAACTAGTTGAAATTAAAAGATATATTTTGGGAGAAGTTTATCAACAAATTGAAATAGAAGATATTTTGAATATCATGAAAACAATAAAATTTGTCGAAGAGGATCCAAAGATTCCTTTTCCTCAAGCCAATACTTTCTATCGAGTCTTAGACTTTATAAATATTTTAAATGATTCAGAGATGAAAATAAGTGAGATTGCTGATCTCTATGAATTCGATATACGTCAAGGTGGTTATTATAGTGCTGCAGCTAGATATTTAGGATTTGTAGAAAAATCCCACAACGGGTATTGCTTAACACAAGCAGGTAAAGAATTAAATAAAATGGATTATAAGACAAAAAATTTAACAATTATTAAAGCAATGATCTCCCATAAACCTTTCTATTTAGCGTTAAAACAATATTTAGATACTGGAAAGATTGACAATCATTTAATTGCCCAAACGATTTTAGAAGTTTCTCCTAATGTAAATAGTTTGGAAACTGCCCTAAGACGAGCTAGTGGAATTTTGCCTTGGATCAAATGGATTATCAGCTTAACTGTACAAGACAAATCTTAGTCTTGATAGTAAGGAATATTAGGGAAGTATTACGGTAAAAATAATATTTGATAAAGGAGTTAGACTATGGGATTATTTTCTCAAACGACTAAAAATAAAGAGAAAAAATTAGATGTTCAAAAAGCCTTTGAGCTAAATTTAAAATATATATCTAGTCAAGAAATAAATGTTGAAGATATAAAAAAACAATTTGTAAAGTCAAATACTAGATTTTATTTAACGGTAGGGGAGATTGATTGCCCAAGTGGTAGAATTATTGTTTCTGATCCACTTGCTTATTTAGTAAGTGGAAAGTTCTCTCCTATATTGGAAACAGAGATTCCTATTGGAAAATATCCGGTTGAGGTTTCTATATGCCGAAGTAATGAAATAGGAATAAGAATGTGTACCGCTAGACTAAAAATCAAAAATACTTCAGCTGTAAAATATGTCATCGCCAATCCTACTGAAGAAAGTGCTGCTTTCATCGCGAAAGACGGAATTTTGAGTGGCTTTCCAGTAGATGCAGGAATGATTTCGTTTTGTGATGAGCAAGTTGGAAAAGAATATCAAGCATTTTTAGATACTTGGTATCAAGATAATCCCGATGGCAATCATTACGATGATTATTTTGCACCATTTTTTAAGGAGAGTGCACTAAAGTTACCCCAATACCAAAGAGAAGATGGTGATTTTATCGAATGGGAAAATCCCAACACTAAACATAAATTAGTGATGATAGCTAGTGGTTTAGGAGATGGTTTCTATCAGTCTTATTGGGGATACGATGCACAAAATGAAATCTGTGAACTGATTGTTCCCTTAGTGAATCCTAATTTGTTCGGTGTTTAAACGATGAAGATAATCAATAATAGGAGTATGCTAAATGAATTTGTATGAGATCTTGAAACAATTAAATATTCAATATAAAGAAATAGAACATGAACCAGTCTATACGGTCGAACAAGCCCAATTTATAAAAAATTATATTGAGGGAACAGGGTGTAAGAATCTATTTTTAACCAATAGGAAAAATCAATATTACTTAGTGATATTAGAAGAAAGTAAACGGTTAGACATCAAGAAACTCGCTCAACTAGTGAATCAATCACACTTATCCTTTGCAAGCAACCAAAGATTAAAAATGATATTAGATTTAGAACCTGGAAGTGTAACCCCACTTGGGATTATCAATGATAAAGATAATCTAGTTACTTTGTTGATTGACAAAGAACTGCAAAATAAAAATTTATTAGTGCATCCTAATACCAATACGAAAACATTATCGATTAGTTATGATGATTTAATAAAGTTTATCGAGTATGAAAATCATACGTGGCTCATATTTGAATGAAACAATCAATAAATAATAAAAGTGTAAGAAATAGATGACTTATTTATATTCTTACACTTTCTATTGACTAAATTTAGAGAATATATAGATATACTAATACCGAATAACAATCACCTAGAACCGAATGACAGTTACTCAAATCATTTATCCATCGTTATTCCTAAGACGACAGAAATTCTATATAAAGTATCTACTGAACAACCAATAGTTTTTAGTATAATTTTTTTAAGCCTTCAAATAGATAGATTCTATTTTCTATGGTAATTTTTCTTTTTAAAATGGATGAAGGTCTTCTAGATATACATCGAGTCTGATTTCTTCTTTTACCTCTCTTACTACAGCCTACCCTAAACTTTCTCCACTTTTAATATGACCGACACATAGTGTCCATTTATTCGATTAAATCATTTATCAGCCTTAAAATTGATTGTAGTATTTACTGTGAATATGTTAGAATTGTGTTATTAAAGTTCAAGAATTATATAGATAGGGGATGAGTACTTGATAGAACTAGAAAGAATAAAACAGAATATAGAAATGTTATCTAAGGAAAAATCTTTAGCGATAGATAGTATTTTTATTGAACAAAATGGGAAAATTGACTGTTTTTTTTATCGAAAGGAAAGCTTACACGAATTGAGAAGTTGCTCAAAATGTTTGGTTGGATTGGCTATTGGTATCGCTATTGACAGAAAATTTTTGACGCTTGATACCTTAATTTACCCAGCAATAAAGAATGTTGTTCAAATAAGAAATAAAAATAATCTGGAAAAGATCAAACGGTGGACAATAAGAAACTGCTTGATGCATACAACCGGATATGAAGAACAAATGATGTCGGAAAGATATATAGAAAATATAGCTAAAGAGCAATTAATTGATTATGCACTAAATTATGATATGCCTTACAAAGTAGGAGAACGGTTTGCTTATAATAATGTTGAACCCTTTATCTTATCCGTATTTTTTCAAGAATCATTCAAAGTCAATTTAACCGATTTTATCCAAGAAAATATTTTTAGCCCATTAGGCATTACAGAGTATAGGTGGGATAACTACGAAAAATATTGCCCTGGCGCAACTGGATTATATTTAAAACATTCCGATTTTCACAAAATAGGTCAATTATTACTAAACGATGGACAGTATAATCATCAGCAAATTGTATCCAAAAATTGGATAAAAGAAATGTGTAGGATGCAACGAAAAACACCAGAAATATGTAAAAAAGAAAGAGTTCTACCAAAATATGGAGTAGGTTATCTTACTTTTATCTCAAGAGATGGATATGTTTTTAGAGATGGTTCTAATGGACAATATATAATATTAAATAAAGAAAAAAATCAGTTAATTACGATTATGTCATCAGAAAAAGAAATGAAAAATGTGACAGAAATTCTTAGAAATATAATTTGAAAATAATTATTTTATGGCGATATAAGACACAAGTAGAATAGAAGACCTAATTCATCAATGTGCTATTAATTAGAAAGGAAAAAATAAATGGATGACAAAACCTTAACAACCAATCAAAAGAAGAAGGGGGTTATCGACGATTACGATGATATTGCGAGAGAATATACGGAAGAATTTTTTATGGATACCCAAGACGAAAAATACATTGATCAATTTCTAGAAAGTTTAGAAGGATTAAAGGTATTAGATGTAGGGTGTGGAAATGGACGTGATTGTAAATATATCTTTCAAAAAGGATTTCATGTAAGAGGAATCGATTTATCTAAGAATATGTTAAGTATCGCTCAAGAACTAGTACCTGATGTTCAGTTTGAAATAATGGATTTAACCAATATTACCTATCCAGAAAATAGCTATGATGGAATTATCTCTAACTGTTCATTATTTCATGTTCCAGCTGAAGAGTTACCAAAAACATTAGATTCCTTTTCTAAAGTATTAAAGCCTAATGGAAAATTATTATTGATTTTACAAGAAGGATTAGGAGAAACGATGATTGAAGAACCCTATCGAAAAGGAGTTTATATTTATATGAATTATTTTTCTGTTCAACAACTAGAAAATATATTAGCTAAACATGGCTTTGAAATCGATAATATCTGGAAAAAAGAAATATCTGGTCAATCAGAATTGGGAAGTAAAAAAATAATTGTACTATCACGAAATAAAAAAGGCTAAATAAAGAAATTTGATTAAAATAATAATGTGAAAAAGTATTAAAAAAGAGGTGGATTCATGGATAGAACCAAAATAGATAGAAATGATAGGATAAGAGGTTCATTAATAGCTGGAGCAATTGGGGATGCTCTTGGTTATCCAATAGAGTTTGAAAGAAATATCCAAGAAAGACAAGTTAGTAAATATTTATTCGATAAAGGAATAATATCTGATGATACTCAAATGTCTTTATTTACTGCTAACGCATTATTATGGAGAGAAACAAGAGCTGTTTTAAAAGGAATCGCACTACCTCTTAAAGATGCAATTTATTTAGCTTATTTAGATTGGCTAGAAACACAGACTGGAAAGAAAAATGAAAAAACAATTTCTTGGATAAAAGAAGTACCAGAATTAAAAGAAAAAAGAGCGCCGGGAAATACTTGTTTAAGTACTTTATTATCAGGAAAAATGGGAACTCTCGAAGAACCAATTAACTACAGTAAAGGCTGCGGAACAGTAATGAGGATTGCGCCTATTGGTTTATCTATAGAAGATCCTCTTACAGCTGGAAAAATCGCAAGAGAAGCAAGTGCCATAACACATGGACACCAGTTGGGAATGATTCCTTCTGATTTTAAGGCTATCTTCATTAATATATTAACTAACGAAGATCTACCGCTAGAAGAATCATTAGAAAAAACATTAAAATTGTATGCCGAAAATTCAAGTATCTATTCAGAAGAATTTAGCGACTATTTTCTCCAGTAAGTAAACAAGGCAATTGTCCTTAGTAAGGAAAATATACAAGACACTTTAGCCATCAAAGAACTAGGAGAAGGATGGGTAGCAGAAGAAGCTTTAGCGATTGCCTTATATTCTTGTTTGAAACATCAAAATAGTATAATAGATACCTTGATATGTGCAGTCAATCATGATGGAGATAGTGATTCAACTGGAGCGATTGCTGGTAATATCATGGGGGCTTATCTAGGATATTCTTCAATAGATAAATACTACATTGATCATCTAGAATTAAAAGAATTAATCTTAGAACTAGCAGACGAACTGTCGTATTCTATAACTGATTTGTTTAGTAACGAAACAAGTAATTCGTTATGGCTAGATAAATATGTTACTTGTCAAAAGAAAAAACATTGTTAAAGGGAGGAAAATCATGAATAATCAATTACAGGAATTTTTAATTAAAGCTAAGAAAGAAACTTATGCCAATAGTGAAGCTGAAAAAATTAACTCTTCTAGAACTGGCTCACGGGATTATGAATATCGTAATGGGAATATGGTATATCATGATACTTATTTTGGCGGAACTAATTTTATGGGAGAAGAAGTGGTTTACTTGGAAAAAGATACACCGATATGGGGAATGAACTACTATGGAGTAACCTTAGATGAATCACTAAGTGAAGAGACAATGGATAAAGCATTAAGACCTGCTCTTATGTTAGTGGGTAGTGATGATACAATCCCAGTAAGAGGACCAAAAGAGTATACGAACGGTGAATACAAATATACCTTTCAGGCTACTGGAAGTATCGAATGTTTTGAAGGGGAAGAAAATATTTATAAAAAGGATAAAAAAGTTTACACGTTAAAGTGTCATGGTGGAGTAATTAAAAGATAGGAAAAATTATGAATTTCAATATTAACAGAGTAAAAATAGTTATTACTGTTCCCAGTCAGAATGTTAATCAGGAAAGGAATGATCAAAATGAAAATAATAACAGTATGTGGCAGTTTAAGATTTATCAAAGAAATGATGGAAATAACAGAAAAAATGGAGTTACAAGGAAATTGTATGTTAGTACCTATATATAATCCCAATAAAGCTAGCAAGGATGATTTTACTGAAGAGGAAGCTTTAATGCTTGATAAAATGCATAAAGAAAGAATAAAACTAGCGGATGCTATTTTAGTTGTAAATGTAGATGGATATATAGGTGATAGTACAAGAAAAGAAATCGAATATGCAAAATCGTTAGGTAAAGAAATTTTATATTATACAGATTTATCAAAATAAATAGAAAAAGAAAAGTTTATTCTTAATGAGATATATTAGAAAAATAAAATAGAGAAGTAAGGAAAACCACTAAATATTTCCTAGACTTTCTCTTTTTTAATACTTGTTGAACTTTCTAGTATTACATTGCTTTTTTAAGCGTTTTGTGGTAAAGTATGACCTAATTCTAAGGAGAAAATATCATGAGAGAATTTAAAGAGTTATTTGAAGAATTAGGGTATACATTTCAAAGTGCAGATATTTTAGAAGATGTATATTTATTTTACAAGTATTATAATAATGAAGTAAATAAAGGTGTTGCTGCGATTTTACTTGAAGGAGATCCGGGTTGTGGTAAAACTTATTTATCCGAGGTGTTTAGTAAGTTTTTAGGGAATGATACAGAATATATTTATACACAATGTGTAGAAGAAACAAATAGTGATAGATTAATTGCCACATATAATGTGCCAGCAATTGTGAAAGGCGATGCAGATAAATCTATCGCTGAAGGTATTTTGACAAGGGCCATAAATCAAGCAAACTCTAATAAAAAGGTCGTTTTAGCGATAGATGAATTAGACAAAGCACGAGAAGTTCTAGATTCTTATTTTCTCGATTTTTTACAAAATGGCAGAATTGAAACTTCAAATAATGAAATATTATCTTTAACTGAAGAAGGTAGAAAAAACTTATATGTAATTTTGGCGAAAAATAATGAAAGAAATTTATTAGATGCATTACTTAGAAGATGTTCTGTAATAAAATTACCTCCAATGCCACCAGTTTTGGCCTATAAAACTTTATTAAAGAGATTTGAAAATGCTGACCACGATCCTAAATTTTTAAAATTTATCTGTAAAGTTTACGAAGCAATTTATAATGAACAAATGAAAAGCAATGAAGAGTTACTATCCCGTTTACCTGCACTACAAGAACTAATTAGTGCGATTACTAGCGATTATGAACTATTTGAAAATGGAATAAGTAGTACGAGAAGAATAAATAGTTTGATTAGAAAACTAGGTAAAGATACCGAAAGTAGAGATATTATAACGAATATTTTAATAAAAAAGTTTAAATATCAAAATCAAGATAGTAATTATACAAATGAAACACTCGATTTAGACATGGATAATCCAGACGATTATATGAGTACAAAAGATGCAGACAGTTTAGTAGAACAATATATCGAGAAAAAAGATAATGGTGAATATATATTTGAAGAAGATGAATTTGAAGATCCAATGAAGGATGTTGCGAGTATTCTCGATCACATGAAGGATGATCAATCTTTAATTTTCTTGGACAAAGAAAACCGGGAAAAAATTGTTGAACTCGGGGTAATTACTCATCAAGATCCAAAAGCATTAGAACTATTATTCAATAAAATTAAATTTAAAGGTAATCCGAATAGTAGATTTGGCTTTTTAGACTTCGAAGATGACAATTTTATCGGTTTAATGAAATATAAAAACACTTTAATCTTGATTGCCAATAAAGAATATGTATCTCCAAGATTATTGATGAGAGGATTAAGTACAATTATAACGATAATTTATGATTACCAAGAAAATCTCGATAAAATGTATTTCTCAGAAATAAGTGCATCAAATTTTAAACTCACAGGCTTGAATATCAAAGTATTATCCCATATTCCTCGTTTAGTTTTAGATAAAATGACGATGCAAAACGGAGTCTATACTTATCAGACACCAAATTTAAAAGTCACTCATGATGATAGCCTTAATATTAGATATTTTAGATACTTACAAAAGTATAGAGCGGAACCTCTTTATGAAACAATAGAAAAACTTTGTAGATTTAATCCCGAACTTGCTATACCTACATCTTTTATAAATGCCAAAAAACTTACCTCATTGGATAGTGAAATGGTTTATAGGTATTCTGATTTTGAACGGATGAAAAGTCATTGGATATCACTTAGAACCGAAGGGTGGGAAGTGATTATCGATGAATTTCAACCAATGAATTTATCGTTCGTGAAGGAGGATACCAGTAGAAATAGTGAAAAAAATAGGCCGAATCTATCGGTAAATAAAGATGCTTTTGTTTTTGAATGGAAAACAGATGAAGATTATGATCATAAAAAATTACATATCTACCCGAAATATAAATTAAATGGTGAGTATTTATTATATACATCTGATGCAGATTTTGAAAATAATGAATCAATTAAGCAACTTAATCCATTTCAAAAAGAAATCGCACTAATGGCAAGAAGCATTTTTGGAAATTTTGTCCCAGTATTTTCTAGTGAGCGAAATCCTGATTATTTTTCTTCGTTAACCATGTCTCAGACTGGTAGAATTGTAGATGATGAAAATAATAAAAATAAAATTCCTGGCATAAGTAAAAATATTACAACAGAACAAGATTTTATAAATTATTATGATTCTATTTCTCAACCATCTGCTATCATTACTTCAGAAAAAGTATTAAAAAGGACTTTGAAATAATGGATAATATACCAAATCTAGATGATTTATTAAATTATGGAGATAAATATCCATACCCAGATTTAATCATGAGTGACTATTTTAGAATAGATCCTAGTAAAAAAAATGATGATAGCACCGCACAACCAGGAGAAGAAGAAACTTCATTATCTAGTGAAGAAACTCAAAAGCAGAAAGAAAACGCATCGCCTGATGAAGAGAGTCAAGGACAAGAGGAGCCCTCATCATCTAAAGAGGAGACTCAAGAACAAGAGAAGACAGCATCATCTAATGAGGAAAACCAAGAACAAGAAGAAACTTCGTCATCTAATGAGGAGAGTCAAGAACAAGAAGAAACTTCGTCATCTAATGAGGAGAGTCAAGAACAAGAAGAAACTTCGTCATCTAAAGAGGAGGCTCAAGAACAAGAAGAACCCTCATCATCTAAAGAGGAGAGTCAAGAACAAGAGGAAACCTCATCATCTAAAGAGAAGAGTCAAGAACAAGAGGAAACCTCATCATCTAAAGAGGAAAGTCAAGAACAGAAAGAAACAACACTGCCTAAAGACGAAAATGATTTTAATGATTTAATCGCAAATTATGATGAAAATAATAGTATCAAAAATGAAAACAAAAGTTTAGATAGTCCTAGCAAAAAATTAGATGATATTCAACCAACACGAATTTATAAAGTTCTTAGAAAACTAGTTTCGTTAAGTTACGAGCAATACCAAAAAGGAACATATAAATACAACAAGAAAGAAATCATAAAACATTATTTGACAAACCAAAAATTTAGAATTATCGATGATTTAGAAAGCCCAACATTTAAACCAGATGTTTATGTTTTTGATTTATCCCCATCTAATAACAAATCACTAGAAATGTACGTTAATGCTATTAGTAGTGTCGCAATCAAAAATTCGTTGATATATTTAACTTATAATAGTTGTATACTAAGAAAACTCCTAATAAAAAAAGAAAACCCACATGGAATTGATGTTAGTAAAATTGCTAATTCTCAACAAAAAAATTATAACAATATTGATTGTACTGTTTTTACTGAATATCGTTCTATGTATGAAGAATTAAAAGAGATAAGAAATAGAAAAATCTATATTTTTTCTGATTTTGATATTAGTAGTGATATCTCCAAATTATCGCAAGAAAATCCAAATATAGTATGGTTCTCTACGGAAAAAACTAATCATGGCAATTTAAATTACGGCGACTATTTTTATAGAGAATATCCTTCTAATTATATGGGTTACTATATTGAAACTTCGGGAATTGATGATATTGAAAAATTTGTACTTGAAAAGAATAAAAACAAGTATAAAAGGAGAACTGTATAATGGATAATATAAACTTTAATAAATTATTAAATGATAAATATTTTTTACTACAAGATATTGCGCTAAAATATAACTATAGTGAAGAATTACTAGATATGATAACATTCATATATATTAGCTTTTATATGGATTTTGGTAAAAGATGTGATTTTCCTCTTTATGATTTATTTAATCAAGTAAAAGTTATTTATGATCATGGTACAGTTAATGATATCTCGTTAAAAAATAACTTTGGTCCAATGCCAAACGGAAGTGCAGCTGTAACTATTTTTACTCCCAATTTGAATGCTTTTAAAGATAGTAATTTAAAACAAAAACCACAAACTATATTACTAGGAACTCATGTAGATGAATACTTAGCTACTCCAGCACTAAAACTTGAAATGTTAGCACACGAAGTTAGACATGCATTAATGGGATATTATAATACCAATAGATTATTAGATCAAAGTACGTATTTTATGAGAAGTGGCTTACAAGAAACATATTACATGAGAAAAGAAAATCAGACAGAACAATTTACTGTTAAGAGAGTTGGAACAACACTAGATGAAATAACCAATACATACATTACGGAACTATTAGTAAACAGAATAATGTCTTTCAAAAAATATGACATCCAAAATAACCACTTAAGATCATATTTGAATTCTATAAAAACAAGTCAGCCCGATGGAAGATATCGAGCTATTGGATATAATTCTGAAGTAAGACTTTTATATCCACTATTAGTAAACGAAATGTTTATTCATTTAATCAATCAACATCAATTTGACGGTGAAATAAATATAGTTAAAGAATTTATTGAAAATAATACTGATATTTGTAGTTATCAAGATTTATGCGATTTGTTAGATGAAGTTTATAATGGCAATAGAAAGTACATATCAGAAGTTCAAAATAATAATATTGATTTTGTTCATAATCATATTAATCATATCCACAAAGCGAAATCTATTGTCTTAGACATTGAAAGTAAAATATTGACAAAAAGAAAATAATTTTCTTACTAGTTGGAAGAAAAATGATTTTATTAAAATAGATATTTTGCTATTTATGAAGTTAACTATTTTTCTATCAAATATCAAGTATCAAAAAACTAAATAGTATTGCATTTTGTTCTAAAAATGTTATGATATATTATAACTTTTTACAGGTTTTGGAGGTAAGATTATGATAGAAAAGGATAAATTTATAGTTGAACATGAATTCACTAAATCGGAGATAGCAACGTATTTAAAAGATTTCCATGAAACGACAATGTTGGCAATGAAATATCCTAGTGTACCATTTTATGGAATATTTCTAAAAACTATGGCAGAAAATAATAGAATACAATTTGCCAATTATGATTATTATCTAGAAATGATATCTGTTTATCAATTTCAATTACTTTCAAAATATTTAACTATTCTCTATGATGAACATTTTAAACGATTACTGGAAAATAGGATAAGAGGCATTGATATTACAAAAGAAATTTTTATTGATTCATCCAAAAGTAATTTTGAAAACAAAGACATAATATATTTGATAAGAACAGCCTTTAATCATAACGATAACAATACTCTATTAAAATTTTTAAGAGTCAATGAGAATGGAAAAAGAGATATATGTGCAGAACTACGACTTAAGAATGAGAAAGATCAAAACATGCCGTTTGAAGCTAAACTCAATCTAGGGGATTTTGCTAAAATAATTTCCGAATTTAAAAGTGCTATTAATTTTAGTTTACTGGCATTACATGGAGAAGAAACTACTTCTCTAGATAATATTTATGCTAGAAAGTTCTATTCACCTGGAACTCCATCTAAAGAGAAATTAAAGAATTTACATGATAAATTTAGTGAAATGCAAAAGCAAGGAGAGTATGAGGGCCTTTTAAAAGAAAATGGGTTAAATGCTAAAGATTATTTTCTTTTGCCATCTCAGAAGGAAAAGATAAAAGAGGATTTAAAAAAATGGCCAACCGAAGGAACAAAAGCTTTGTTTCACATAGTTAGTAATGTAATGCCGTTATCCTATTTAAAATTTAGAACGATTGTACTTAACCTATGTTTAGTCGATTTTTTTATGAAGAAACCTGAATGTTCATTAAAACGAATTGAAAAAGAAGCTATAAAAATTTTTACTAATAAGAAATGTCCTAAGGATTCACCTCTATTTACTTATACAAAATACTTTGGAATAGATAATGTTTTGTATGATGTTCTTGACTTTGAAAATAGTTTTTCTCTAGCTAGTGCGATATATTATGGATATTTGTTTGATACAATGCTTGATAAGAATGATAAGATGAAAATAATGCCAGAAAATAAGATTCAACAAAACAAGATACGAAATTCTTTTGTTCATATGAGATGGCATAGAGGAGTAAATGGCTCCTGGAAATTGTTCGACTGGAAAAATGAGAATAAAATAAAAGGCGACTTTTCAGAAGGATTTCTCGGAAGTATTTCCAAAGAGGATATGGAAGAATGTTCAAAAAGAATCTATAAAGAAAAATTAGAACAAGAAGGCCAAAAGGATAGTTTTATAGATATACCACCTGCACTTGAATATGTATATATGGCTAATAGGAAAAATATTGCGGACGCAATTTGTTACATAAAAGATTCAAACCTTTATTTCCTTTCTTACTCTAATGTAAATGCTACGCTTAAACTAAAGGTTATTAAGGGAAATCAATTACCAAAAGACGCAACAGAAGAGGAACAAGAAATTTTTATAAATGAGTTACATAACTTATCAAATCGAGTAAATAAGTACTGTAAAATTTTGATTAACCAAATAATAAATATTTTACAGTTAACTACCCCAGATATAGAAAAGAGTTCGGCTAAGAGCAAAATCTTAAAGTATTAAAGAGATTTCTATATGCGGGTTACTATGAATTTATAGTCATCACGGAATAAAAACTTATAAAATGAATGGTATAATAGATATGGATGTGATTATAATGAAATATAAACTTTTAGAAGAACAAGACATAGACTTTATGGAAAATGTCTTAATAGACGATAACATGATCTATAATAGAAATAGTTTAAAAAAATTTGTTGATGATAAGAATGCTTACGGTTTTATTGCTAAAGAAGGTAATCTCATTGTAGGGTTTGCTTATGGTTATGCCTTGTTTAGACCAGATGGAAGAATCATGTTTTACCTACATTCCATAGGGATGCTTCCCCAATATCAGAATAATGGCTATGGTACCAAATTATTAGAATTTATAAAGAAATATGCTAAGGATACTGGATGCTCTGAAATGTTTGTAATAACAGATAAAGGAAATCCTAGAGCTTGTCATGTATATGAAAAACTTGGTGGAAAAAATGATTATGAAGATGAGATTGTTTATGTATATGATTATGATAAAGAAAACAAATAATCATAAAAGTTAAAATTAGTACTGTAATAGATAAATGATTACCCATTAAAAAAATTAAGAAGAGATTATGACTCGAGTTTAGCTTTAGAAAAAAGAAACTTTTTAAATATGGATAATCTAAATGAATATAATAATCGTTTAAAAGATTTAGAAGGATTATTAGAAACAAGTGTAGAAGATTCCATTTTACTAGACACTACTTCTATGAGTATGAATGATGTTTCAGTAGAAATCGCTTCACAAATAATGCCTGCTATGAGAAAAAGATATATAAAGTCCTTTCAACAAAAATATGATTTAAAATAATAATTTAAAAGGGGATAAAGAGTTAGATATTCTTTTCCTTTTTTGTTCTGATTCATATTTTGATAGCTTTAATTAATCGCTCTTTTACTATTAATAGCGTATTTGAGTTAATTACAATAAATTAACTATAACTATTCAAGTATAAAAAAATATAGTATGATAGAAATATCAAGTGTATACTTTAACTTAATTAAAATAACGTGAAAAAGGAGTGATTGTATATGATAAAATTAATTAAAACAACCTTAGAACACGAGAAAAAGTATAAAGACATGATAAGCGAATTGCAAAAATTTGGTGGACCTTATGTCCCATGTATAATTGAATATGGTTGTAGATGTTTATAGTAGTTGTAGATGATTATAGTAAAGAATATTTGATGATGATTTAGATTATTTTGAAAGATCGGATTTCTATTTTATTTTTGATGATGAAGATTTAATTGGAATGGGGGAAATTAGACATAATTTAAAACCATTAGGAACACAAACGATAGGGCATATTGCCTGTGGAATTAGACCGTCAAAACGAAAACAAGGCTATGCTTTGAAGTCTGTTATCGTGTTGTTTCTGAAGTAAGCAAAAAAGAAATAAAATGTTATACAAAGAGAATGAATTAGGAGAAAACATTATGAAGAAAAATGTAGATCTAATCTTTGAAAAATTAAAAGAAGAAGATTTAGAAGAAGTAGCTCAACTATATGATGCAGAAAGACCAATGAATACAAACAGAATTAAGATGTTTCAAACATTTAAAAAAATTAAAGATAATTCTGATTATCAAATGATTGTTGTAAAACATAACAGTGTTATTGTTGGCTTTGCGCAAGTTATCATTCATCATGATATTTTCGAAGAAAATAATCCATTTATCACCATTTGGAGTGTTCGAGTAAAAAAAGAATATAGAAGACTTAAAATAGGAACCGAATTATTTGATTATATCGAGAATATGGCTAGAAAAATGAATTGTGAGTTTATTTGTCTATTGGCTGATTCAGATAACATTGGCGCTAATCAATTTTATAAAAAATTAAATTACGAATGTGCTAACGGCTATGTGAAATTTTTAAAATAACTTTATCATAAAGACCATTTCCTTTATGATTGTATTACTTTACCGATAATACGAAAAATTGATGATCTGATAAATTGATAATCTAACAGTATCTTTTCCAACATAGGGATGGTGTGAGTCTGTGGTTAAATAAGTACACGACTTTTTCTTCGAAAAAATGATATATAGATCTTTTGTTTAATAATAACAAATTTACACATAAATAAAAATTTCGATAAAAGTATCATGTTATAATATTTTTATCTAATACAAATTGATTTGGAGGATATAATATGGGATTTTGGAAAAAACTTGGTATATGGAATATGTTTACTGGTGAAACCCCAGAGACAAGAGCTTTAGGTGCACTTGTTGCATTAGATGATTATGAAAAAGAACAAGAAACTAAAAACAAAAAAAATTATTCCGAGCAAAATTATAGTTGGTCTGAATGCGTTTATTGTCATACTATAATACAAGAGGGAATGGAAGAATGCCCAAATTGCGGGCAAAAATTCAAAAAAGCTTTATATTCTAACGGAAATAAAAATACTAAAATAAATATTTATGATAGACATGGAAGAATCATAGATATAAGTGATTTAAGAAAACAAAAAAAGAAGTTCTATAAAGCAGGTGTTAATATTGATCCGGGTGATTACTTTTTCTTCTCACCTGAAAATAAAGGAATGTATATCATTGGAACTGGTCAAATAGATGGTCCTTCTGATATGTATGATACTCTAGAGAAAGAGGATTATTGTATAACAGGATCTTTTATCAGATTGTTCATTTCTGATTCATTATTTGTAGATAATGGATTTTTGATTAATACAAATTTAATTGGTAAAGTTGAATATATTAACCCAAATGGTTTCTATAGTTATAGGGTTGGAACAGATCTACCTGAAGGCAAATATCATTTTAAACTTTATAACGAAAATTGTTCTGCTCATTTTATATGTTACCAAGGGCCAAAAACTGGTAGAGTTAATGAGCAAGAGAAAGCTGAGGGGTGGTTCAATAGCGTAACAGAACTAGATATCACTGATGGCCTTGTCATATATTTAGATAAAAATATATTTATTGATAAAATTGTTAGCTTTGAAGAAAATGAAACTTAAGAAAAGAAAGCACATTATCATGAAAAAAGATATTAACGAGTGACATAAGATCTTTTTATAAAATAAACTTCAAATATAAAATTATATAGGTGATATTGTATGAACAAAGATAAATTCATAAGATATGTATCTAGTAAATTGGAACAAGGTATAGATGTAAATTTGGAATATCAAATTAAGGGAGTTTCATATAAAATAAAATTTTTAGCTGCTGATGCTGATATAAATAAGGGGATAAATGGTATTAATATACCAAGTATTTTGGCAATTCCATTATCACCAAATATAAATAATCAACTAGTAGTAGAATCTAACAATTTAGAAAGAGATAATTTGCAAGAAATTATAGAACAAGGAATACAAACAGGAATTAGATCAGCTCAATTAACAAGAGATTGGCTGTGTCCAATTGTTGTTCCATTAATACCAAGCGATAAAGACTATCCTTATGTTGAAAATTCTGAATGCTATATTAGAATAAATGATTTATATAATTTATTATTAAGTAAAGGCCTTGGCGAAAATTTTATTTCAGTCGTTTTTGGAGAATATGGTCTTGGTCCAAGATATCCAAAAATTAATTTAAATGAAGGAGTTTATTTTAATTATGATGCGGTTATGAAAATTGGAAATCCTTCATATACTCGTATTAAAAAATAAAGAAGATGATGAGGTTCAATGTCAAGTTGTGTTGGTGGAGCCAAAACTTATGATAAATGAACTATGTAAGAGGACTAAAACTCAGTTCTCTTTTTTTAGACAATTAATGGATTATAAATCCCCTTAATAAGCATAATC